>Ga0105048_10000920_pt1 | contig 47024 bp, 41 predicted proteins | sample MAT05_FD_78382 | JGI IMG/M metagenome (GOLD analysis project Ga0105048, IMG submission 78382) | Freshwater microbial communities from Lake Fryxell liftoff mats and glacier meltwater in Antarctica - MAT-05 | ecosystem: Environmental > Aquatic > Freshwater > Ice > Liftoff microbial mat | place...
GGCGGGGCTGCGGCCTTGCGATCGCACGCGCTGGCCAGCAGCGCGATCGTGAGGGCTCCGCGCAGCATCTCCGCCCAGCATAGATCGTCTGCTCGACGCGCGGGGCGAGTAGGCTGCCTCGATGTCTGCCGCGCGCACCTACGACCTGATCTTGTTTGGCGCGACCGGGTTCACCGGTCGGCTGGTCGCCGAGTACCTCACGCGGCGGGCCGCCGGCACGCCCTTGCGCTGGGCGCTGGCCGGTCGCAGTCGCGACAAGCTCGAGCGGGTGCGCGCCGAGCTGCGCGCCGTCGACGCCGCGGCCGACCAGGTCGCGATCGTGATCGGCGACGCCCACGACGAGGCCGCGATGACCGCGCTGGCCCGCGACACCACCGCGGTGTGTACGACGGTCGGGCCCTACCTCGAGCACGGCGCCGCGCTGGCCGCGGCTTGCGCCCAGGCCGGCACCGGCTACTGCGATCTCACCGGCGAGACGCCGTTCATCCGGCAGTCGATCGATCGCAACCATGCCGCGGCTCGGGCCAGCGGCGCCCGCCTGGTCCACGCCTGTGGCTTCGACTCGGTGCCGTCGGATCTCGGCGTGCTGGTGGCCCAGCGCGCCCTCGAGGAGCGCACCGGCCGCGCCGCCGGTTCGATTACCGCACTGTTCGAGCTGCGGGGCGGCTTCTCGGGCGGCACGGTCGCGAGCCTGCTCGGCGTGCTCGACCTCGCCCGGCGCGATCGCGAGATCCGGCGGGTCCTGGCCAACCCCTACGGCCTCGATCCCGAGGGCCTGCCGCGCGGGCCCGATCGCGACTCGCTGCGGCCGGGCTACGATCGCGTGCTGGGCGCGATCACCGCGCCGTTCGTGATGGCGGCGATCAACACCCGCGTGGTGCGGCGCAGCCACGCGCTGCTCGGGCGACCCTGGGGCGACGACTTCGCCTACGACGAGCGCATGAGCCTGCCGCGCTCGCCCAAGGGCGCGGCCTTGGCGCTCGGCATCACCGCGGCGATGGCCGGGCTGGTCGCTGGCTCACAAGTGCCCTTCGTGCGCAAGCAGCTCGAGGCCCGCCTGCCCAAGCCGGGCGAGGGTCCGTCACCGGCCGAGCGCGCGCGCGGTCGCTACAGCGTGCGCTTCCACGGCGAGGCCGACGGCCAGCGGGTGCTGGTGACGTTCGCGGATCGCCTCGACCCCGGCTACGACGGCACCGCCAAGCTCCTCGGCGAGGCCGCGCTCGCCTTGGCGCTCGACCCGGCGAGCGGCGAGGGCGGCGTGCTGACGCCGGCCACCGCGCTGGGCCCGGTGCTGGTCGAGCGGCTGCGGGCCGCCGACGTGACGATCACCGCCGAGCTGGCAACCACAGGCTGAAGCGCGCGCCACCGCCGGGCGGCTCGTCGACGGCGACCTGCCCGCCGTGGGCCAGCGCGATCCGACGCGCGATCGGCAGGCCGAGGCCGACGCCGGCGCCGTGGGCGACCCGGTCGGCGCGGGCCGCCGCGCCGCGGGTGAACGGCTCGAAGATCCGGGCCCGCTCGGCGGGCGCGACGCCCGGCCCCCGATCGATCACGTCGAGGCGCACCGACGCGTCGACCCGGGCGGCGGTGATCGTGACCGCGGTGCCGGGCGGCGCGTGGGCGACGGCGTTGGCGACCAGGTTGCCGAGCGCGATCTCGAGCGCGGCGGCGTCGCCGTCGACCGACAGCGTGCCGTCGAGGTCGGCCGCGATCCTGACGTCGGTGCGCGTCGCGAACGCCGCCCGCACCTGCTCGGCGACGTCGGCGAGCACGACCTCGTCGCGCGGGCCGAGCTCGACCTCGGCGTGGGCCAGCTGCAGGAGCGCGTCGATCACCGTCGACATGCGGGTCAGCTCGACGATGGCGCCGTCGGCGGTCACCGCCCATTCGAGGTCGCTGCGGGGCCGCCGCCGCGCGACCTCGAGCGCGGCCAGCGCGGCGGTCAGCGGCGTGCGCAGCTCGTGCGACGCGTCGGCCGCGAACTGGCGCTGGGCCGACAGGCCGCGGTCGAGGCGCGCGAACATCTGGTTGAGCGCACCGGACAGCTCGTCGAGCTCGTCGCCGTCGCCGGACACCGCGAGCCGCACCGAGAGATCATCGGCGCTGATCTGGGCCGCGTCCGCCACCAGCTGATCGATGCGCGCGGTGGCGCGGCGGGTGATCCAGCGGGTCGCCAACATGGTCCCGGCGATGCCGGCCAGCGCGAGCGCGGTGGCTGGCCCCAGCTGCTCGAGCAGCTCTTCGCCCGCGGTCTCGGCGCCGGCGCCGGTGCGCTCGGTCAGCGCCCACACCACGAACCCGACCGCGAAGACCACGCCGAGGCAGCTCGCGGTCGCGATCGCGAGGTGGCGGGCCAGGCGACGGCCCAGCGATCGGCGGCGCGTCATCCTTCGACCTCGAGGCGGATGCCGACGCTGCGGATGGTCTCGATGCGCACCGGCCCGGCGCCGAGCTTGCGGCGCAGGTGGTTGAGGTGCACGTCGAGCAGGTTGGTGCCGGGGTCGAACCCGTAGCCGAAGACCTCGCGCAGGATCTCGGGGCGGGTCACGACCTCGCCGCGCCGACGGGTCAGGTAGGCGAGCAGCGCGTGCTGGCGCGGCGACAGCTCGACGCGCCGACCGGCGACCGTGCAGGAGAGATCGTCGGCGACCACCAGCGCGCCGACCGTGAGCGAGGCGCGACGGGGCCCGGCCGCGCGTCGAGCCAAGGCGCGCAGCCGCGCCAGCAGTTCTCCGAAAGCGAACGGCTTGCCGAGGTAATCGTCGGCGCCGGCGTCGAGGGCCGCGATCCGGCTGGCCACCGCGTCGCGGGCCGTGAGCACCAGCACCGGCACCCGGTCGCCGGTCGCGCGCAGGCGCTCGATCACGTCGACGCCGTCGAGGTCGGGGAGCCCGAGGTCGAGGACGATCGCGTCGATCTCGCGGCGGGCCGCGACCGTGAGCGCGGCCGCGCCCGTGGCGACCTGCTCGACCTGGTGACCGTCCTCGGTGAGGCCCAGCACCAGCGTGGCCGCCAGGCTGACGCTGTCCTCGACCAGGAGCAGCTTCACGCGGCCTGCTTGCCGCGGACCAGCAAGGCCGCGAGCCCGGGCAGGATCAGCACGGTCACTGCGGTCGAGAGCACCAGCCCGCCGACGACAGCGAGGGCGAGCGGGCGTTGTAGCGACGAACCCGCGCCGACCCCGGCGGCCAGCGGCGCCAGCCCGGCGATGGTGGCGAGGGTCGTCATCACGATGGGGCGCAGCCGGCGATCGACCGCGGCGACCAGCGCGTCGGCGAAGCTCGCGCCGGCATCCAGCGCGTGCTGGGCGTGCTCGAGCAACAGGATGCCGTTCTTCACCACGAGGCCGACCAGGAGGATGCACCCGGTCAGGCTCGAGACGTCGAGCGGAACCGCGGCGATCCACAGGGTCACCAGCGCGCCGACCACCGCCAACGGTGCGCCCAAGAGCACCACCAGCGCCAGGCGCAGCGAGCCCAGCTGCACGATCAGGATGAGCAGCACCAGCGCGGCGCCCAAGCCCGCGACCCGCAAGAGCTCGCGCTGGGCCGCGGCGGCCGCGGCGGCCTGACCACCGATCTCGACGGTGACGCCGGCGGGCAGCGCGACCCGGTCGAGCGCGGTGCGGACCGCGCGCTGGGCGCCGCCCAGATCGGCGTCGGTGACCGCGGCGGTCAGCACCATCGCCGGGCGCAGGCCCTCGCGCCGACGCACCGACGCCGCGGGTGGACGGCTGACCGCGACGACCGCGCCCACGACGACGCTGCGGGCGCCCCACGCGATCGGCGTCGCGGCCAGGCGGTCGGCGTCGAGGCGCACGGCGTCGGGATAGCGCGCGCGCACGTCGATCGGGCGCGATGGACCGGGCACGGTGGCCACCACGCGGCCGCGCACCGCGACCTCGAGGTCGGCGATGATGGTCGCGGCGTCGAGGCCGAGCGCACCGGCGGCGACCCGGCGGATCGCGAGCTGCAAGATCGGCACGTCGCCATCGAGCCCGTCGAAGATGTCGGTGAGCGTGGCCACGCTGGCGAGCGCTGCGCCGGCGAGCTCGGCGGCGCGGCGCAACGCGATCCGATCGTCGCCGAGCAGCTTCACCTCGACCGGCGCCGGGTTGCCGGCCAAGTCCGCGAGCACGTCTTGCAGCACCTGCACCAGCTCGATGCGGACCTCGGGCAGCTCGGCCTCGACGCGTCGGCGCACCGAATCCATGACCTCCTCGATCGCGCCGCGCCGATCGGCCGGCACCAGGCGGATCATGACATCGCCCTGGTTCTGCAAGGTCGCGGTGGCCGGGCCCATTTCGGCGCCGGTGCGCCGGGTGAACGTGACCACCTCGGGATTGCCGGCGAGGATCGCGTCGAGGCGGCGCGCGACGCGGTCGGTCTCCTCGAGGGACGTGCCCTCGGGCAGGAAGAAGTCGAGGACGAAGGCGCCCTCGTCCATCGGCGGCAGGAAGCCGGTCTTGACCGCGCGCCCGGCCGCGACGCCGACCGCGATCAGCGTGAGCGCGGCAACCACCGCGGCGGCGCGATGGCCGACCATCCAGCGCACCGCCCGCGCGGTGCGATCGACCCGCGCGCCCCGCGGCGCCGCCGCGCGACGGGCCCGCAGCACGACCGCGGCCAGGAGCGGCGCGACGGTGACCGCGTACACCAGCGACAGCAGCACCGCCGCGACCAGCGTGCCGGCCAGCGCGCCCAGGAAGCTGCCGGTGATGCCGCTGAGCAGCGCGAGCGGCACGAAGACCACCACGGTCGTGAGCGTGGTGCCGACCACCGGGCCGAACAGATCGGCGAGGCCGGTGCGCGCGGCGGTGGCCGGGTCCTCGCCGTCCTCGAGTCGCCGCATGATGCCCTCGGTCACGACGATCGCGTCGTCGACGACCAGGCCGATCGCGACCGCGAGCCCGCCCAGCGACATCAGGTCGAGCGTGAGCCCGGCGACGTGCATGAGCGCGAACGTGGCGAGCAGCGACAGCGGCACCGGCAGCGCGGCGACCAGGCCGGCGCGCAGGTCGCGCAGGAAGGCCGCGATCACGACCAGCGCGAGCACCACGCCGAGGACGATCGCGTCGCGCACGCCGGCGATCGACTCGGTGACCAGCGCGGCCTGGTCGTAGACCGGCTCGATCGTGAGCCCGGCCGGCAGCGCGCGGTCGGCGACCAGCTGCGCGATGACGGCGCGGGCGCCGGCCACCACCGCGGGCGTGCTGGCGCCGGGCCGGCGCGCGACCGTGACGACGACGGTGTCGCCGTGGGGCCCGGCGACGATGATCTCGGGGTCAGCCCAGCCGTCGACGACGCTGGCGACCTCCGACAGCGGTACCGGACCGCCGGCGCCCTGCGCGATCGGCAGCGCGGCGATCGCGGCGAGGTCGCGGGCCTGGGCGTCGACGAGGACCGGCAAGGTCTGGTGCTGGTCGAGCACGCGACCGACGCCAGCGCGCACGTCCTGCGCGGTCAGCCGGTCGGCGATCGTCGACGGCGTGAGGCGATGGGCGGCCAGCGCGTCGGGGTGAAGCTCGATCGTCAGCTCGCGGACCCGACCGCCCTGGACCTCGATGGCGCCGACCCCGGCGACCCGGGTCAGCGCCGGGCGCACGATGCGCTCGGCGGCGTCGCGCAGCACCCGCGCGTCGAGGGCGCCGCTGACGTTGAACGTCGCGACCGGGACCGAGGTCGGCAGCACGCGTTCGACCTGGAGCTTGGTGCCAGCGGGTAGGTCGAGGCCGTCGATCGCGGTCCGGCACTGGGCCTCGGTGCGCACCGGGTCGGTGCCGTCGACGAGCTGGATCGAGACCTCGACGGCGCCGCGGATCGATCGGCTCCTCACGTAGCGCACGCCGGGCACCAGCGCGACCGCCTCCTCGATGGGCTGGGCCAGGGTGGCCTCGATGATCTCGGGCGGCTCCTGGCCGAGGCGCGCCACCACGACCACGCGCGGGAACTGCATCTCGGGATAGAGGCCGCTCGGCAGGTCGAAGAGCGCGACCGCGCCGGCGACCGCGAGACCGAGGAGCGCGACCCACACCAAGCTGGCGCGCCGGTGCAGCCAGCCCGCCCACCACGCGCCGAGGCCGGTCACGGCCCCGAGACCTCGACGAGAGGCTGGCCATCGACGAGGCCGAGCGCGCGATCGACGACGACCCGCTCGCCGGCCGCGACGCCGGTGACTAGCTCGACGGTGTCGCCGAGACGCTCGCCCAGCGTCACCGCGCGGACCGCGGCCACCAGCGGCGTGCCGATGCACACCACCAGCTCGTCGGTGCCGCGCCGGCTGCGGCGGACCGCGGCCAGCGGGACCACCACGCCGACGTGGGGCGCGAGCGCGATCGTCGCGGTGCCGGTGAGGCCGACCAGCGTCGGGCGATCGGGCGCCAGCGTGAGGCGCACGGTGCCCAGCGCGGTCGCCGGATCGATCGCGGGCGCGACCGCGGCGACGGTCGCGGCGACGGTCCTGCCCGGCACGGCGTCGAAGGCGATCGTCGCGGTCGCGCCGACGGTGAGGCGCAGCAACTCGGCGGCGGGTGCGTCGGCGCGCAGCTCGAGCACCGCCGTGTCGGCGACCTCGAGCACGGGCGTGGCCGGGGTGCCGTCGACCGCCTCGCCGCGGCGCCGGAAGATCCGCAGCACGACGCCGGCGAGCGGCGCCCGCAGCCAGACCCGGGCCGCCGCTCCCGAGGCGGCGCCGCCGCGGGCCTGGGCCGCGGCCAGCTCGGCCCGCGCGGTGGCGTCGCGGGCGATGGCCTCCTCGAGATCGCGGCGGGCCGCGATGCCGCTGGCCACCAGCGTGGCGACGCGGGCGCGGGCGCTGGCGGCAGCGGTGACCGCGGCCTGGGCGGCGACGATCGCGGCGCGGCCCTCGACGGCGCCGGCCGGCAGCCCGGGATCTTCGATGCGGGCGAGGGGCTGACCGGCGGCGACCTGATCGCCGACCTCGACGCGCAGCTCGACCACCCGGCCGGCCACCGTCGAGGACAGCACCGCGTCGGCGCGCGGCGGCGGCGCGACCACGCCGCGCAGGAGCACCTGGGCCGCGACTGGCTGGGTGGTGGCGGCGACGCAGGTGACGGCGGCGGGCTGGTCCTCGGTGGCGGCGGCGGGCTCCGCGCGGCTGCCACAAGCCGACAGCGCGAGGGCGGCGAGGGCGGCGAGGGCGGCGAGGGCGGCGAGGGCGGCGAGGGCGCGCGCGATGGGGCCGCGCCTGCTCATGGCGCGCCGCTCGCGCGCGACAGCGTGGCTCGAGCCACCGCGGCCGCGTAGATCGCGTCGAGGACCTCGACCCGCACCGCGACCAGCTCGCGCTGGGCCAGGAGCGCCGACGCCAGCGCGGCCCCACCCTCGCGATAGGCCCGGGTCGCCAGCTCGCTGGCCCGCAGCTGGGCCGGCAAGACCTCGTCGGAAAACCGGCGCGCGCGGGCGATCGCGGCGGCGGCGCGACGATGGGCCGCGACGATGGTGGCGTCGAGCTGCGCGGCGATGGCGAGGTCGGCCAGCCGTGCGACCCGCTCGCCGGCGCGGGCCGCGTCGAGGCGGGCCTGGCCGCGGCCCAGGAGCGGCAGCTCGACGGTGACGCCGGCCCGCACATCGGTGCCGGGTTGGGTGGGATCGAAGGCGCTGACCTCGAGGTCGAGGGCGATCAGCGGCCAGCGCGCGCGCCGGGCCTCGTCGCTGGCCGCGTGGGCGACCGTCACCGCGGCGCCCGCGACCCGGGCGTCGGGATGACCGGCGGCGGCGCGGCGCAGCTCGTCGAGGGACGGCGGCGGGCTCGGTGACGGCAGCGCGCCGTCGGCGACCACCGCGACCGTAGGATCCCAGCCGAGCAGACCGGCCAGCTCGGCGCCGCGGGCCTCGACCTCGGTGGCGGCGCTGCCGGCCTCGGCCTCGGCGCGGACCCGGGCCGCCCGGGCCGCCTCGAGCTCCATCGCGGGCGCGTCGCCGACGTCGAGCCGGGCCTGGGCCGCGGCCTCGAGCTGTCGGGTCTGCTCGACGGTCTCGGCGCCCAGCGCCACGGCGGCCTGGGCTCGGGCCAGCGCGAGCCAGGCCAGCGTGACCGCCAGTCGACGATCGAGGCGCGCGGCGTCGGTCTCGGCCTCCACCACGCCGCGTTGGGCCGCCGCGGTCCGTCGCGCCGCCGCCGGTCCGCCCGCGAGCGGCAGCGGGATCGCCACGGTCGTCACCAGCCGCGCGGTGAGTCGCGAGCTGGCGATCGACAGGGTCGTGCCGGGCCACGCGCCGGCGGCGTCGGCCTCGGCCATCGCGGCCCGGGCCCGCTGATCCTGGGCGGCAGCAGCCGGCGCGCTCGCCTCCGCTGCCAGCGCCTCGGCCAGCCCGATCGGGCGCGGCTCGGACCACGCGGTCGGGGCGGCGGCTACCATCAGCACGAGCGCCATCGCGACTCTCATCGGCACGACCTCGCGAGCGAGGTGGCACCCAGCGCGGCAGGGCTCATTGCAGCGAGATACCCTGCGGCGCGCGCCGGCTGCGGCGCCGTCGTACGCCTTCACGAAGACTTCATCCGTGGGGCCGTCTCGACGGCGGTCAACGTCGCGGACCGCGCGGTCGTCGATGAGCGCAGCGGGCGGCGGCTCGACTAGCCGGCTACGGCTGTTGCGCCGCAAGTGGCCGATTGTAAATGTGCTGAAGTTGGCCCAGCGCCTGCTTTGCCGGACCTGCGATGAGCAGCTCCACAAAGTCCGTCCTGATCCTGGCCGCGGTCCTCGGCCTGGTGGGATGCGCCGACCAGGCCACGGTCGATCTGGAAGGGTCGGCCGCGGTCGGCGGCAAGGCCGACGGGTTCCGGCGCTGCACCGGCCGGGCCTTCACGCCGCCCGCGCGCATCGGCTTCAACCGGCTGTCCAGCCGCATCGCCGCGCTGACCGGCGCGCGCCACCACGCGCAGGACCTCATCGTCCCGCCCAACACGGTCACCGACTTCTCCGCCAAGTTCGCCTACGGGCCGACCTGGAAGGATCTGGAGGGCGAGCGCGTCGAGGTCTACGTCGACAACTGCGGCGGCTGGGTCGATCTCGGCGCCGTCACCACCGACGGCGACGGCTACGCGACGATGCCGGTCAACGTGCGCCTCGGCGCCGGACAGTACGAGCTGCGCTTCGTGGCGCGCGGCGACCTCAGCCAGACCCGGTCGACCCTGTGGGTGCTGCCGTCCGGCACCCACATCACGGTCACCGACATCGACGGCACGCTCACCACCAGCGACACCGAGCTGTTCAAGCAGCTCTTCGATGGCAGCTACGTGCCGACCGCCTACGCGTCGGCCCAGGCCCTCACCAAGGCCCACGCCGAGCGCGGCCACGTCGTGGTCTACCTGACCGGCCGCCCCAGCTGGCTCCTCGATCAGACCCGCTCGTGGCTGAGCACGCGCAGCTTCGCGCCCGGCCCGGTTCATCTCGCCGACTCCAACCGCGACATCCTGCCCATCGACAGCAGCGTCGGGGCCTACAAGGAAGCCTGGCTCGAGGAGCTCGAGGACTTCGGCTACACCATCGACGTCGCCTACGGCAACGCCACCACCGACATCCACGCCTATACCGACGCTGGCATCGCGCCGTCGCGGCAGTGGATCATCGGCGCCAACGCCGGCGTCGAAGCCACCCACGCCGTCGCCAACTCGTGGGCAGCTCGCACCGCCGAGATCGCCAGCGGGCCCCGCATCGCTCAGCCGTTCTGAACGAGACGTCCGAAAACCGGACAGCTCGCGGCAGGCGCCGCTAGGGGCGTGGGCCGCGGGCGGCGAGGGTGCGCAGGAGGGCGCCGCCCAGCTCGGGCCAGCGGGCGAGGGCGGCGGTAAAGGCGGCGCGCTCGACGACGAGCAGGTCGGTCGCGACGGTGGCGCGGACGGTGACCGCGTGGGGCGCGTCGTCGATGAGGGCGAGCTCGCCGACCACGGCGCCGGCGCCGATGGGGACCGGCGGGTCGGCCTCGGCGACCAGCGCGCCGGTGATGACGGCGTAGAGCGCGTCGCCGGGCTCGCCGGCCCGGACCAAGAGCTCGCCGGCCGCGAGGTGGCGGCGGGGCGCGGCGGCGGCCAGCTGATCGGCGTGCTCGACCGCCAGATCGTCGAAGAACGCGCAGCTGCGGAGCGCCGCCAGCGCCGCCTCGCGCCCGGCGTGACGGCCGGCGAGGAGCGCGGCCAGCCAGGGCTCGACCCGCGCGACCGCGCTCAGCTCGGCGACCGGGCCCGGCGGACCCAGCGTCGACTCGAGGGTGTCGAGCACCGGCAGCGGCGTGACCGCGACCTCCTGGAACAGATCGAGGGCGCGCCGCCGAAACCCCTCGGGCGCGTCGAGCAGCCGGCGCCCGGCGGCGAGCAGCGGCCGGGGATCGCGCCCGGCCGCCGCGGTCGCCAGCGCCACCGCGAGCACCAGCCGCCAGCTCGCGCGCCTGATCGCGCGGGTCAGCTCGGCCGCGTGCAGGGCCGGCGCGTCGGCGCGGCGGGCCGCCAGGAGCGCGGCCAGGCCCGCGCGCTCGCGCTCGACCCAGGCCGTGGCCAGCGCGACGGTGGGGGGTGAGCCGGCGCGCGCGTGCCCGGCCAGGGTCCGCAGCGCCGCCGCGCGCACGGCGGGATCGTGGTCGGCGGCGAGCCGCGACAGGAGCGCGCCGGGCCGGGCCGCCGCCGCGCGGGCCCGGGCCAACGCCGCACGGCCGGCGCTGTCGAAGCTGGCCAGCCGATCCGACAGGTGGGCTGCGCGCAGGTCGTCGAGCTCGGCGACCGCAGCGCTGGCGTCGCGATCGCCGGTCGCCAGCGCCTCGACCAGCGCCCGGGTCGCGTCGACGCCACCCGCCGCCGCGGCGACCAGCGCTTGGACCCGCGCCGCGCCGCCCGCCGCCAGGCCGCGCGCGATCGCGTCGTCGAAGCCCGCGACCGCGCCGCGCGCCACGATGCGCGCCGCCCACGCTCCGTCGCGGCTGCACAGCTCGGCGACCACCGCGGCGCGTTCGGCCGCGGTCGCCAGCCCCAGCTCGGCGCGGGCGGCCCGCACCGCGCGCGCCACGTCGGCGTCGACCGCGCCGCTGGCCCCCAGCTCCTCGACCGCCTCGCGCGCGTCGTGGGCCGCCAGCGCGGCCAGCGCGGCGTAGCGGGCCGCGGGATCGTCCTCGATGAGCGCGGCGCCCCGCAGGTCGGCCGCCGCCGCCGCCACCGGATGTCGCGTCGCGAGCTGGTAGAGCGCGGTGCGCACGCTGGCGTCGTCGTGATCGAGCTGGCCGGTGATCTCGTCGGCCGACCCGCCGACGCGCACCAGCGCGGCTCGGGCCAGCGCGCCATCGACCGCGCCGGTGGCGTCGACCAGCCGGCCCACCTCGTCGAGATCGAGGCGGTCGCGGGCCCGTCCGCCCATCGCCACCGCCCGCATGCCCAGCGGCGCCGCCAGCGCGATGACGAACCGCCGCGCGGCGCGCCGCATGCTCCACCACAGCACCAGCGCCGCGCCGACCAGCGGGGCCGCGAACCGCACCGGCTGCGCCACCACGCCGGGCCCGGCGATCGCCAGCAGCCCACCGGCGAGGACCGCGCCGACCGGCGTCGCCAGGCCGCGCAGCAAGACCTTCCAGCGCGCGCGCGGCCCCGGCGGCAGCGCCGACAGCGACACCTCCTGCCCGGTGCGCGACGTCGCCGAGCGCAGCACCTTCTCGCCGGTGCGCAGCGCCGCCAGCGAGCCAAAGCTCGGCACCAGCCCGATCGCGGCGGCGCCCAGCGCGGTCAGCACCGGATGGATCGCCACCGTCACCGGCAGTCGCTGGCTGGTCAGCAGGCGCGGGATGACGAGCACCTGCAGCACCAGCTGGATCGCGTGGGTGCCGCCGTGGAACAAGCTGACCGCGGTCGCCAGATCGCCGCCGCGATACGAGGCCTTGAGCGCCGCGCCGAACCGGAACTCCAGCGCGGTCGCGATCGCCGACTCGACGACCGCGGCCAGCGCCAGCCAGCCGAGCAGCGCGCGGTGATCCCCGGTCAGCGTCGTCGACGCGCCCGGCGGCGCCGCCATCCCGGGCGCCCCGCCGCCAGCCAGCGCGCGCTGGGCCAGCACCGCCGCGATCACCGACACCACCGCGAACCCCGCCGCGAACCGGGGCACGTAGTCGGCGCCGAACTGGGTCGTGACGCCGGCCGCCGCGAAGCCGGCCAGCGCGCCGCCGGCGGTGAGCGCGGCCCCGGCCCGCGGCAACATGCGTCGGGCGTCGCGGCCCATCACGCTGGCCGCGACCGTGTTCCACAGGGCGACGTTGGCGACCGAGGCCAGCGTCGTCGTCGTGAGCGCGACGACGAACGGCCACGCGCCGCCGCGCGCGACCAGCATCGGGGCGGTCGCCGCCGCCAGCGCGAGCGCGCTGCCGACCAGGGCGTCGACGGCGGCCGACGGCGCGCGGCCGGTCACGGCGTCGTAGACGACGGTGCCGAGCCCGAACGCCACCGCCTGCGTGACCAGCAGCACCGGGATGAGCTTGGCGCCGTAGCTGGCGAGGAACGCGGCCTCGGCGTACGAGCGCAGCGCGATCGCCGCGACGTTCACGGCGAAGATCATCACCACGCCGACCCGGAAGGCCTGCCGGTTCATCGCGTCGTGCCCCGCAGCTGCGCGGCCAGCACGCGGGCCAAGGCCGCGCTCGCCACCGCGTGCTCGACCAGCACATCGAGGAAATCGTCGACCGGGAGCTCGAGGAGGGTCGCGCTGGTCGTCGCCACCAGTTCGATCGCGGGGCTGCCGATCAGCGCCGGGCCGACCCCGATGAGCGCCCCGGGACCGCGGGTTCCCCCTTCGGCGACCACGTCACCGTCGGCGACGATCAGCACGAAGTCGCTGCCGTCGCGCTGGGTCGTCGTGCCGCCACCCGCCACCAGCTCGATCACCCGCACCCGCTCGGCGAGCGCGACCAGCGCCGGCGCCGGGACGTCTCCGAGCACGCTGGTGCGAGCCAGCGCGCGCGTCCGTCCCAGCAGGTCCATTATTTCCGAGCCAGAATCTTCTTCTGGTTGTCGACGATCTTCCCCTGGTTGGCGAGGACGGTCTCGAGCTTCTTGCCACTGCCGCTCAGCATCTTCTGGTTGCCGGCGATGACCTTTTGGTTGGCCAAGATGGCGTCGAGCTTCTTGCCGTGGGCCTCGATCCGCTTCTGGTTGGCCAGCACCGCGTCGAGCTTCTTCTGGTTGGCGGCGATGGTCTGCTGGTTGGCCAGGACCTTGTCGAGCTTGCCTTGGTTGGCCGAGATCTTGGCCTGGTTGGCGAGGATCTTCTCCAGGTTGGAGATGATCCGCGCCTGGTTGGCGATGATGCGGTCCTGATTCGCGATGACGTTCTCGTCTGACATGCGTGCCCCCTTGTGGAGCTCATCATCGACGGAGGCGGGAGCCGCGATCAACGCCTCACGGCAGATTGCCGCTCTCGAGGTAGCGACACGCCGCCGCCGAGATCACGTCGTTCTCGGCCGCCGGACAGCACACGTCGAGCCCGTCGGGCTCGTTGAACTGGTCGGTGTGCGCGCACACCTTCGCGCCCTTGCTCGGGTAGTAGTACAGCCAGAAGAAGCACATCTCGTCGTCGACGCCCTCGCCGAAGCCGACCTCGTTGCCAGTCTGGTTCTCGTAGGTACACGAGAACCGGAAGCCCCCCGTCGTCGGAATCTGGAACGGTGGCGTGTGATAGATGGTGTCGGGCTCGTCCCAGTTGAACAGCGACGGGTCGTAGACCATCGTGCCGGGCCCGGTCTTGCTCTCGGCGGTCTCGACGGTGACGGTCTTGCCCAGCTGGTGGGTGTGGCCGGTGATCGCGAAGACGTTGGAGCCGCCAAAGTCGCCGGGCAGCGGCAGGTACACCGGGCCTACGGTCTGGATGCCAGGCCGTGACGGCAGCCGGATGTCGGGCGAGCCTGCGAAGATGAAGTCGGCCTCGGTGCTGGCGCCGAGCAGGGTGCGGAACTCGGCGGTCGCGGTGACGTCCATCGGCTCGTCGCCGGTGTTGATGTAGTGCAGCTCGAGGCGGATGAGCTGGTCGGGCTGCAGCGTGAAGACCACGTCGTCGGGCAGCGTGAGCACCTCGTCGCCGCGCTGGGTGATCATGAGCGGCGAGCCGTTGGCCGGGTTGAGCGCGCTCGTGAACGGTTGGCAGTCGTAGGGCTCGGGGCGGGCCTCGCCCGTCGACTTGCGATACACGATGAAGTGGTGCGACATCGGCCCGAGGTGGTTCGCGATCTCGTGAACCTGGATGTTGGCCGTGTTGCCGAGGCGGACCTCGACGCACTTGGTGTTCTCTTCGCCGGGCTGCACCGTGAGCGGCCCGAAGGTGGCGTGGTAGGTGCCGGTGGTGTACGCGGCGTCGACCGCGGCGTCGATGCCGGGCTCGCCGTCGCCCCCTCCACCGCACGCGAACAACATCGTGGCCGCGATCGAGACGTAGCGTAGGCGATGCTGTGCCATCGAGTCCTCCTGGGGCGGCAGTATGGACTGCGCGCGCGCCGCCGCGCTACATCGGAAAGTCGATGAGCACCGAGATCGTATCGGCGCCGTCGACCGCGCTGACCGTCGCGAACTGATCGCCGGGCCCGAGCGGGAAGCTGTGGTCGGGCGGCGGGGTCGCGGCCGCGGCCTCGCGGAGCCAGCCGACGTCGACGGCCAGGTCGACCTCGGGCGCCGCGCGGTCGAGCTCGTCGAGGAGGTCGGCGCCGGCGCGCAGCAGCGCCGCGCGATCGCCGCGGTCCAGGGGGCCCCGCGGCGTGCCCACGACCTCGAAGGTGGCGTGGACGCAGCCGAACTGGCGCAGCCACAGCACCCGATCGTCGACGACGACGCGCTCGAACGCGGTGGTGTCGTCGATGGGCAGGAACCGGTGGCATTCCCCGCTGAGCCACGGCGCAGGTAAACCGTGCAGACACGCGGGGTCGTGGGGCGCCGGTTCGGCCGCGAAGGGCGGCGCCGCGTCGGGGCAGCCTGGGGCCAGCGACCCCGTCGGGCCGCGGTTGTCGACCACCGCCGGCGCGGCGGCGCGCCCATGACAGGCCGCGAGGGCAACGATCCACAGCGAAGCGCGCATCGGGTAGGTGATGCTACACCTCGAGGCGCCCATGACGTTTTCAGCTCGACCGACTGTCACACTGATCGAAGGGGATGGCATCGGCCCCGAGATCGCCGCCGCCACCGTCGTTGCCATCGAGGCCGCGGGCGGCACCATCGACTGGGACCGCCAGCTCGCCGGCCAGACCGCCGCCGAGAAGGTCGGCGATCCGCTACCGGCCGCGACGGTCGAGTCGATCAAGCAGCACAGCGTCGCGCTCAAGGGTCCGCTTGGCACGCCGATCGGGTCGGGGTTCCGCTCGGTCAACGTCGCGCTGCGCCAGCAGTTCGACCTCTACGCCAACGTGAGGCCGGTGCGCACCATCGCCGGCGTGCCGTCGCGTTACACCGGCGTCGACATCGTCATGGTCCGCGAGAACACCGAGGACCTCTACGCCGGCGTCGAGCACTACGTCGACGCCCGCCGCACCGCCGCCGAGTCGATCGCCATCATCACGCGCTTCGGCTCGGAGCGCATCATCAACTACGCGTTCGAGTACGCGCGCCGGCACGGCCGCAAGCGCGTCACGCTGGTCCACAAGGCCAACATCCTCAAGCTCAGCAACGGCTTGTTCCTCGACTGCGGGCGTGAGATCGCCAAGCAGTTCCCCGAGATCGCCTTCGACGACATGATCGTCGATGCCACCGCGATGAAGCTGGTCGTCGCGCCCGAGCGCTTCGATCTGATCGTCACGATGAACCTGTTTGGCGACATCCTGTCGGACCTGTGCGCGGGCCTGGTCGGCGGGCTCGGCGTCGCGCCGGCCGCCAACCTCGGCGCCGGCGGCTGCGCGATCTTCGAGGCGGTCCACGGCACCGCGCCCGACATCGTCGGCAAGGGCGTGGCCAACCCGACGGGGCTCATGCTGTCGGCGGCGATGCTCCTCGATCACGTGGGTCAGCCCGGGCCGGCCCAGCGCCTGCGCAGCGCGCTCGACATCGTGCTCGCCGACGCCTCGACCCGCACCCGCGATCTGGGCGGCCAAGCCGACACCCGCGCGTTCACGGCCGGGCTCTTGCGAGTGATCGCGGCATGAAATCGGCGCTGATCGTGATCGGGCTCGCCGCCTGCACCCCGACCGCACCTGGGCCTGCGCCAGTGGTGCCGCCTGGCGTCGCGCCGACCGGTGCCCGCGAGGTGGTCTTCGAGGGCATGTGCGACGCTTCGGACGCGGTCGAGATCAGCGCGACCCGGTTCGTCGTCGCCGACGACGAGGACAACCTGTTGCGGGTGTACGACGCCGAGCGCGGTGGCCCGCCGCTGGCCGCCGTCGACGTGTCGGTCGCGGTCGGGCTGGTGCCCGAGGGCAAGAAGCAAAAGATGCCCGAGCTCGACCTCGAGGCCGCCAGCCGGATCGGCGACCGCGCCTACTGGCTCACCTCGCACGGGCGCGACAGCAAGGCCCGCAACCAGCCGTCGCGGTTCCGCTTCTTCGCGACCACGGTGCCCAGCGACGGCGCGCCCCTCACGGTGGTCGGCACGCCCTACGAGACCCTGCTCGCCGACCTGCTGGCCGACCCCCGGCTCGCCGGCTTCGGCCTGGCCGCAGCGTCGGAGCTGCCGCCCAAGGCGGCCGGTGGCCTCAACCTCGAGGGCATGACCGCGACGCCGCAGGGCACGCTGCTGCTGGGCTTCCGCAACCCGGTACCCGGCGGGCGCGCGCTGCTGGTCGAGCTGCTCGACCCGGGCGCGCTGATCGCGGGCGGACCGGCGCGCTTCGGCGAGCTGTTCCAGCTCGCCCTCGACGGCGACGGCGTGCGCGCGCTGACCTGGTGGCGCGGTCGCTACTTGGTCATCGCCGGCGGGTTCGGCTCGGGCGGCACCTCTCGGATGTTCGCCTGGGACCGCGCCAGCCCGCCGGTCGCGCTGCCCATCGATCTGACGGGCTACAACCCCGAGGGCGCCTTCACGCCCGAGGACCGCGACGAGATCATGCTGCTGAGCGACGACGGCGAGCGCGTCATCGACGGCCGGCCCTGCAAGAAGCTGAAGGATCCGGCCCAGCGCCGCTTCCGCGGGCTGTGGATCGACCCGTCGGCTCAACCCAGCGGCAGCGCGATCGTCCCGGCGGCGTAGGCCGACAGGGCGTCGACGTCCCAGGCGCCCATGACGAGCCCGCAGGCGAAGGTGGCGGAGGTGTCGAGCCCGGGCAGCCAGCCGTGGGGATCGGTGAGCTCGGTCGGGCCGTCGAGCGCGTAGCTGCGGGTCTCGGCGAAGGTCATCGAGACGGTGCGGCGGTCGCTTGGGTCAGTGTTCTCGAGCTCGCTGATGCGGCGACCCAGGGCGGCCCGCGCGATCGGATCGTCGGCCTGGGCGAGGTCGTCGCGCAGCAGGGCCAGGCGCGCGGCGCGAAAGCCCGCCGGGTCGGCGACGCCATGGGCCGCGATCAGCACGTCGTTGGTGAGCGTCACCGAGGCCAGGCGACGCGCTTGCAGGAGCGCGGGCGGCACGTCGTAGACCGTCGCGTCGGGGCGCTTCAGGTCGAGGAAGTCGCGGCGGCGCAGGCGGAAGTCGCCGTGCGTGACCTCGAGGTCGAAGGGCTCGAGGGCCTCGTAGCCCTGATCCATCACGACCTCGTTGACCGACTCGAAGCGGGGCTGGCTGAGGAGCCGTACCTGGGCGCCGCGCAGGGGATGGGTCGGCGCGGCCCGGTCGTCGACGGTGACCGCGCGGACCACCAGGCCGATCGTCGGGCCGTGGCTGCGCACGCCCACCGGATCGGAGCTGCGCAGCAGGCGATCGAGATCGGGCTCGCCGGGTAGCGCGAAGGTGTAGCCGCTCACGCCGCGCGGCTCGTCGGTGGGATCGGGGTTGGTGGCCAGGCGGATCTGGACCCAGCCGGTGTAGGTACACACGACGAGGCTCATGGATGGGCCGCCGCGTAGGCCAGGACGCGATCGCGGATGTACGCCACGTTCTTGGCGACGAAGGCGACCCGCGGCGGCACGCTCGGCGTCTGGGCGAGCGCGGCGAACCCGCGGGCCAGCCCGTCGAGGCGCTCGCCGAGCTGGAGGTGAAAGCTGGTGCGCTCGGGATAGGCCCGGATCGGTCCGTCGAGCTCGAAGGTGAACGCGGCGCTGTGGACGCCGTCGCCGGCCGGCACCTTCACCAGCATCTCGCCGACCGGACGCACGACGGTGGTCATGAGCGGGAAGAACGCGATCACGCGGTACATCTCGCGATCGTCGGGCGTGGCGTCGCTGGCGCCGTAGATGCGGGCCAGCATCAGGAGCACCAGCTCGTAGGTGCGGACGCCGAGCGAGGCCAGCGCGACCGCCTGCGGGTCGAGGAATCGACAGCAGGTGGCGTCAGGGTCGACGTCGCCGTGGACGTAGCTCATCGGGTTGGCCGGCACCGGGCGCAGCGCGGCGGCCCGCGACGCCGGGGCCAAGGCCTTCCACTGCTCGCGCATGGCCAGCACGCGCGCGTAGTGCGAGGTGGTGTCGACCCGTACGCCGGCCAGCACGCTGGCCTGCATCGGGGCGGCCAGGAGCTGCGGCGTCGCGCCCTCGCCCTGGACGCGGATGACATCGATGGCGGCCAGGGCGGTGGCGAGGTCGGTGACCGCGAAGAGCGTGATGTCGTACCAGATCTGGCCGGGCCCGGCCCCGAACGCCGCGTTGTCGAGCTGAGGCGCGGCGCCGCCGAGGAAGAGCGTGGCCGCGGTCGGTGCGCCCGGACTGCCGAGGGTGACCAGGCCGTCGCGCAGGCGTTCGTAGATCGCGGCCACCGACGTGAAGTAGGCGTGGGGCGGGTGGGGCGCGGGCTGGTCGCACGGGCGCTCGAGGTGAATGGCCAGCTCGAGGAACTCGTCGCCGAACGGTAAGAGTGCCAGTGGTAAGTCGAGCTGATAGTAAAAGGGTGGCAGTGGCAGGTTGGGGCGGTCGAAGTTGGGCGGAGCGCCGACCGCGACCAGGAGGTTGGTGACGAGGCCGAGGTGCTCCATCTCCTGGCGCGCGATGAGCAGGAGGCCCATCGCGAAGCCGCGCACGGTCTCGCTGTCGGGGGCCGGCAGCCCGACGGCCATGAAGTCGAGCGAGAACGCCGCGTAGAGGTACTGGCACATGATCGCGTGCTCGATCTCGGCGGCCCGGCCCAGGGCGTCGATCAGATCCTCACGCGTCGTGATCGGGGCGATCGGCGGCGGCGCGGGCGCGGCGGGCGCGGTCACCGGCGCGGCGGGCGTGGGGGCGATCATCGTGGCTCCGGCAGGCCGAAGCTGCGACCGTCGAGGCCGAGCCGCGCGATCATGCGAGGGTCGGGGGCGCGGCGCTCGCGGGGCGGGACGAACAGGGTCGACGCGGTCGTGAGCGCGACCCGGTGCAGGTCGCCGAGGCGGACCGGCTCGACTCGGGGCCCGCAGGTCGGCAGCTGGGCCGCCTCGTACACCACGACGACGTGGTCGTGGCCGTAGGTCGAGGCCAGCTCGTCGGCGAGGACGCGCACGTTGTCGGCGTTGGTGCGGCCGGGGTTCCAGGCCAGATCGCCGACCGCGCCGATCTGCCAGACGATGAGCGCCGCCGACGGATCGGGGCGGCGGCCGTACACCAGCAGATCGGTCGCTTCGTACTGGGCACATCCCACGACCGCGGGGTCGAGGCCGAGATCGGCAAACAGGCAGTCTTCGGCCGAAACCCCGGGGTCCATGATGGCGCGCAGGCCCTCGGCCCGGGCCCGACGGATGGCGTCGTGGGACGGATACACGAACACGCCGGGGTGACCGTAGAACGCGGCGCACACCGTGCGTCCGGCCCGGACCGCAGCCAGCAGAGACTGCGTCATCGCCTCGTAGGTGTCGTGGCGGGCGCGGCCGGTCTGGTAGAAGCGTGCCAGTGACTGGGCGTCGGGCCGCAGGCCCCGGATCATCGCCTCGGTGATCACGTCGGCGACGACATAGTGGACCTCGTCGGCGCGGGCGATCCAGGCTCGCGCGTCGAGGGTCATGTGGCCCACGGCCTTGATGCCGGTGCCGACGACGACCAGAAGTCCGCTCACTTGTCGTCGGTGTCCGCGGTCGGCGTGGTCGGCAGCGCGTGCGTCGGAGCCGGCGGCGCTGGCGCGTAGATGAACGGTGCTTGTTGCTGGGCGGCGGCGGCGGCGTAGATGAACGGCGCCTGTTGCTGCGGGGGCGCGGCGGCGTAGATGAACGGGACCGGGTAGGGCGCCACGGCGTAGATGAAGGCGGCGTGGGACGCCGGGATCGCGTAGATGAACGGCGCCTGGGGCGGCTGGGCCCCGATCGCGTAGATGAACGGCGCCTGGGGCGGCTGGGCCCCGGTCGCGTAGATGAACGGCGCCTGGGGCGGCTGGGCCCCGGTCGCGTAGATGAACTGAGCGTGAGGCGCGGCGGCCCCGGTCGCGTAGATGAACTGAGCGTGAGGCGCGGCGGCCCCGGTCGCGTAGATGAACTGAGCGTGAGGCGCCGCGGCGTAGATGAACTGGGCGTGCGGCGCCGCGGCGTAGATGAACTGCGGGTGTGGCGGCTGGGCGCCGTACACCAGCGCGGCGGAGGCCTGCTGGCCGATGGTGGCGTGGAGCCGGGCCGGGTCGCGCGAGACCAGCACGGCCTGGTCACTGGCCGACAGGTCGGCCGCGGCGATCGCCGCCTCGGGATCTCTGCCGAAATCCTGCTGGGCCGCAGGATCACTCGCGAGGTTGGCCAGGTACTGAAGCAGAGTCTGCATGGGTCTCCGTCGAGGGGTCGGGGGTGTCAGCGGCGAAACGAGCGGGCGAGCCGAAAGCCCAAGGAGACGTCGCGGATGATCGACGTCGTGCTGTGACGGGCCGCGGCGCGCAGGAGGAACCAGTCAAACAGGAACGAGCCCCCGCGCAGCGTGCGCTCGGTCGGTGGCGCCGCCGCGGTCAGCTCGGTCGGCGCTTGGTACCGGCCCTCGACCAGCGGCGGGCCCTCGCGGCGGTACTCGTCGCCGCACCACTCGACCAGGTTGCCGGCCAGGCCGCGCGCCAGGTACGGACTGACATCGACCGGGAAGGCGTCGGCGCGGGCCGGGCGCAACGCGCCCTCGCTGCTGAGTCGCATGTTGGCCCAGGTCGGATCGAAGCTGTCGCCCCACGGAAAGGCCCGCCCGTCGGTGCCGCGAGCGGCCTTCTCGTGCTCCAGCTCTCCGGGAAGGCGGTAGTCGCGGCCGGTGCGCGCCGACAGCCACGCTGCGTAGGTCAGCGCACCGTGCCAGTTGATCATGAAGACGGCCAGATCGTCGTGCCAGGTGACGCCCTCGTCGTCGGTGCCGAGCGCGAAGTGGCCGCGGGCGTCGCGCTGCCAGATGAGCGGGCCGGCCTCGCCGGCCGTCGTGCCGCGGTGGCGCGGCACCACGCTGAGCGCGCGCTCCTCGCCCTCGGCGGTGCCCTCGTCGACGGACGCGTTGATCATCGCCAAGAGCTCGCGGCAGGTCGTGGGGTCGCGTCGCAGGACCACCGAGTCGACCCAGACCCGCTGGCGCGCCATCACCTCGCCGGCGGCCTGGGCATCGCCGCCGCACCAGTAGGGCCCGCCGGCCACGAAGACCTCGTCGGCCTCGAGCTCGTCGAGGCGGGGCAGCACCACCGGCGTCGGGCCGGCCTCACCGGGCCGCACCGGCGACCAGTGCTCCTGCCGGCCGATCGCGACCGGATAGCGCACCTCGTGATGGCCGGGCGCGCGCAGGATCAGGAGATAGCTGCCGCGCTCCAGCTCGAGCGCGCAGATCGGCGACCGCCCGAGGTCGCGCAGGTGCTCGTCGACCAGCCGGCGCCCGCGCACCACGAACCGGCGCAGCTCGACCTCGGCCACCGGCTCGGTGTGGAGCGTCAGCGCACCGGTGCCGGCCAGATAGGCCGCGTGCTCGCCCCGATCGTGAGCGCGCAGCTGCACCTCGAGCGTGCGAGCCGCCGGATCGCGGCGCGCCTCCGACGCGGCGTGGAGCGCGCGGAAGTGCGCGGCCAGGAGCCGGTGGGCCTCGGGCAGCTCGGCCTCGATCAGCGACAGATCGACCAAGCGGGTCATCTCGACGGTGGCCAGCTCGGCGTCGAGCCGGCGGGCCTGGGCGCGGTCCTCGAGCTCCCAACCCGGCTGCTTGACGTCCTCGGGCGCCGACGGTGGCAGCGCGTCGAGCACCGACCGGGCCGCGCGCTGGAGCGCCGTGGCCTCGTGCTCGAGCGCGGCGATGCGAGGCGCCAGCGCCTCGGCCGAGATGAGCAGCGCGCGGGCCCGCTCCTGCTTGCGCGCACCGTCGAGGAACGCGGCCACCGCGTCGGCCAGCGCGGCGGCGTCGGGGTAGCGGTCGTCGGGCGCGCGCGCGGTGGCGCGGGCCGCGATCGCGATCAGCTCGTCGGGTAGCGGGCGCAGCGCGGTCGCGACGATCGGCGTGGTCACGCCCAGTCGCTCGCCCAGGCCGGGCGGCTGGCCGAGCAGGATCTCGCGCAGGATCATGCCGAGCGCGAACACGTCGGCGCGCGGCCCGACGTCGGGCGCGCCGGCCGCCTGCTCGGGCGCCATGTAACCCGCGGTGCCGGCCACCATCCCGGCCTGGCTCACCAGCGCGTCGTCGTCGCTGCGGCTGGTCGTCGGCGACGCCACGTCGGGGGTCTGGCCGAGTCGGGCCAGGCCCCAGTCGAGCACCAGCACCTCGCCGAACTCGCCGACCATGACGTTGTGCGGCTTGAGATCGCGATGCGTGACCGCGTGGGTGTGGGCGTAGCCGACCGCCTCGCCGACCCGGTGGAACGCGTCGACCAGCCGCCGGAAGCCGTAGCCGCCGGCCTCGAGGGCCCAGCCGTCGATCGACGCCGCGTGGACCGCCTCGATCACCGTCGACAAGGTGCGACCGCGGATCTCGGCCATCGTGTAGTAGGGCCGGCCGTCGGCGAGCATGCCGATCTCGTGGACCGACACCACGCCGGGGTGCTGGAGCTGCGCGGTGATCTGCGCCTCCTGGACGAAGCGCGCCCGCGCGACCGCGTCGTCGTGCCACCAGTCGCCGAGCACCTTCATGACCAGCTGCCGGCGCAGGTGGCGGTCGTAGACCCGGTAGACCTCGCCCTGGCCACCGCCGGCGAGGTGCTTGCCGAGCTGGTAGCGATCGGGCATGCCGTGCAGCTCGGGCGGACCGCGGTGCGGTGCCGGAACGTCGAGCGTCACGGCGTCGCGCCGACGCTCGCCGCCGGCCACGGTCTCCACGCTGCTGGGCGCGGCGCGCGGGTCGCGCTGCGGCACCGGGTCGGGCCCCTGGGTGTCGCGGTGCACGGACCCCGACTCCGCGTGCTCTGGGTCGCTCGGATGCTCGGCCAACGCCGCCGATGCTACCAGCGATCGCCGCGCCGTCGTGAACGCGCGGACCTGGCCGAGGTCGGTGTCAGGTCGGCGAAGGCCGGCGGATCGCTTGACACAGTTCGATAAGTATCGCATTGATGTCGGCGTGGCTCGCCCCGACGTCAAGAAGCTGGCGCGCGCCTTCAAGGCGCTGTCGAACCCCAACCGGCTCCAGATCTTCGTCAACCTCCTCGAGGAGAGCCAGCTCGACCTGGCGCGCGGCCGCACCCACGATTGCTTCCTCGCCAAGTTGATCGGCGGGCTCGACGTGGGTGCCCCGACGGTGTCACACCACGTCAAGGAGCTGGCCGACGCCGGGCTCATCGACACCCAGCGCGACGGCAAGCAGCTCATCTGCTCGGTGAAGCCCGACACCTTGCGTGAGCTGCAGCGCCTCTTTGACCAGTGACCCATCGGCGCAGCCGACCCGCGGGCGTCCTTGGGCGCCTCGACATTTCGACAATTTACTAACTGTGACAGGGGAGCCCGACATGACCCACCAGGACATCGCGATCGTGCGCTACGGCGCCGCCAGCACCCTCAAGCTGCGCGAGCAGCCGTCGCGCCCGCCCGGCCCGAACGAGGTGTCGATCGACGTGAAGTACTCCGGCATCAACTTCGCCGACATCCAGATGCGCCTCGGCTTTTATCCCGACGCGCCCAAGCGTCCCTTCGTGCCGGGCTACGAGGTGAGCGGGCACGTGGTCTCGGTCGGGGCTGGCGTGAAGGGCCTCAAGGCCGGCGACGCCGTCGTCGCGGGCACCTACTTCGGCGGCTACGCGTCGCACGTCACGATCCCGGCCGATCAGGTGTTCGGCCTGCCCGCGCACCTCGATCTCGCGAGCGGCGCCGCGCTGCCGGTCAACTACTTCACGGCGCGGCTCGCCCTCTACGAGATGGCCCGGGTCCGGGCCGGCGACAAGATCCTCATCGAGCCGGCGACCGGCGGCGTCGGCGTGCTGGCGATCCAGATGGCGAAGCACTTGGGCGCCGACGTCACCGGCCTCACCACGACCGCGAGCAAGAAGCCGTTCATCGAGGCGCTGGGCGCGCGCGCGTACACCCGCGACGAGTGGTCGGCCGACCGCTCGCTGCGCAACTACGACTTCATCCTCAACGCGTCGGGCGGCGCCGAGATCGAGCCCCAGCGCGCGCGCCTCGGCATCACCGGACGCATGGTGTGCATCGGCATCTCGTCGGGCGTGAAGGACGGCCGCCGCAACTTCGCGCGCATCGGGCTGGCCGCGCTCCGCACGCCGCGCATCTCGGTGCTGAAGCTGTTTGACGCCAACACCGGCATCTTCGCGCTCAACGCGCTGCGCGTGCTCCAGGATCCGACCTGGGTGCCACGGCTCACCCAGTCGCTGGGCGAGGCCGAGGCCCTCGGCATCAAGCCGCATGTCGGCAAGGTGTTCGCGGCCAAGGACGTGGCGGCGGCCCATGAGCTGTTGCAGACCAAGGGCGCGACCGGGAAGGTCCTGCTGGCCTGGTAAGGTGCGCGGGTGCAGCTCCACTCGCCCGCCGCCGATCGCAACCGCGACCCCATCCTCGCCGTGCTCGCGCGGGTGCTGCCCACCAGCGGCGTGGTCCTCGAGCTGGCCAGTGGCACCGGGCAGCACGCCGCCCACGTCGCGGCGGCGCTGCCGGGGCTGACCTGGCAGCCCAGCGATCCCGACGCCGCCGCGCGCGCCAGCATCGCCGCGTCCACCGCCCACCTGCCCAACGTGCGCCCGCCGCTCGCGCTCGACGCGCTGGCGCCGTGGCCGCTCGACGCGCCGATCGTCGCGATGGTCGCGATCAACTTGGTCCACATCGCGCCGTGGGCGGTCGCGCTCGCGGTCTTCGCCGGCGCCGGCGCGCGCTTGCCGCTCGGCGGCGTGCTGGTGCTCTACGGCCCGTATCGCATCGGCGGCGTGACCGCGCCGTCCAACGACGCCTTCGACGCTGATCTGCAGCGGCGCAACCCGGCGTGGGGCGTGCGCGACCTCGAGGCGTTGGTCGACGCGGCCGCGCGCCACGGGCTCGCGCTGGCCGAGACCCTGGCGCTACCCGCCAACAACCACGCGCTGGTGTTCCGGAAGCGCTGAGCGCCGCCACGGTGGCGAGGCGATCGGCGACACCCTGGTTGGCCGGCGCACGCCCGCCGGCGACGGCTCGAGCCTACAGCGCGCGGTCGAGCCAGATCCGGTCGCGGAGCGGGACGCCGGCGACGAGCTGGGTCCGGTAGCCCGCCTCGACGGTGAAGACGTCGCGCTCGATCTGCCAGCATCGAAAGCCGAGGCGCTGGTAGAAGCGCAGCGCGCCGACGTCGCAGGTCGCGGTCGCGACGATCAGGCGAGCGCGACCGCGGGCCCGCGCACGCTCGATCGCCACGTCGGCCAGCGCGCGGCCGATGCCCTGGCCGCGCATGTCCTCGACGACGGCGGTGCTCTTGAGCTCGAGGGCCTCGGGCGCCCCGGCCACCTCGACCAACTGGAGGTGGCCGACCAGCGCGCCGCCGTAGCGCGCGACGTACAGCTCGCCCACGTGCAGGTAGCCGTCGATCTGCGCGGCCGAGTCGTCGGCGAGCTCGAACAGCCAGCGCACGGCGTCGCGATCATCGGGGTAGCGCACGATGTCCACCCGCTGACGGTACCGCCAATCCCGGTCACTTGGCGCACCGGCCCGAGGAGGGAGTCGTTGGCCGCTCGTGGTTGTACCTGGCGCGCTGCGCTTGTGCGCGGGACCGGGCCGTGCCAAAGCGGCGGGATGAGCGAGCATCCTACGGACTTCGTCGGCTCTGTCGACGACGCGATCAAGGCTTCGATCCGCGGCGTGCTGCCCGACGCCATCACGGCGGTCTCGGGCGGCGGCGGGCACTACCGCATCACCGTCGTGTCCGCCGGGTTCGCAGGCAAGGGCATGCTCGAGCGGCAGCGCCTGGTGCTCGGCTCGATCCGACACTTGATCAACGGCGACCGCGCCCCGGTCCACGCGGTCGATTCCCTCGAGACCAACACGCCGTAAACGGCCACGGCCACGGCCACGGCCACGGTTACGGCCACGGTTACGGCCACGGCCACGGCCACGGCCACGGTTACGGTTACGGTTACGGTTACGGTTACGGTTACGGTTACGGTTACGGTTACGGCCACGGCCACGGCCATCGGCCACGGCCACGGCCATCGGCCACGCGCATTCGGATGCTGCTCGAAACGCTAGTGGACGACGACCGTGGTCAGGCCACGCCAGGCGTCGTACTGGCGCTCGACCTCGGAGATCTGGACGTAGCCCAGGGCCGCGGCGCACTCGCCGAGGCGGACCGCGGGGTACTTGTCCTGCATCTGCAGGGCGCGCAGGAGCTGGTAGCGGTCGATCACGCGGCGCTCGACCAGGAACTCGCCAAAGGGCATCTCGCGGAGCCCGTCCTCGACGACCACGACCCCGGCCACCGAGTACTCGAAGAACGACCGGAGGTCGACCATGTTCGTCTCGTTGCGGACCTGCGTCATGGGCGGCCCTGAAGCACGTCGCGTACCATTGTCGAGTCCGCCGTGGATCGCGGATTCGGCGCTGAAGACAACCGTCGAGGCCGCTGGCAACTCGACTAGCCGGCGATTGCCCTGCCCACCGCGTCAAGGACCTCCATGCGAACCGCCATGCTGCTCACAGTCGTCTTCGGTCTGGCGGCCTGCCGCCGCGACAGCTCGTCTCGGCCCACGCCGATCGGCGCGGCGCCCGCCAAGCCCATCGCGGCAGCCCCTGCGGATCCCAAGCCCGACGATCCGACGGCCGCGCCGCCGCCGCCCTCGGAGACCCTGACCGCGCCGCCCACCGACCTCGCGCGCGGGATCAAGCTGACCGCCGTGGCCGCCGGCTTCGACCGCCCGGTCGCGCTGGTGGTCGCGCCCGGCGACGCTCGCCAGCGCCTCTTCGTCGTCGAGCAGCCCGGCCGCATCCGCGTCATCGAGGGCGGCCAGCGCACGCCGACCGTGTTCTTCGACCTCGTGAAGGGCGTGTCGTCGGCCAACGAGCAGGGCCTGCTCGGCCTGGCGTTTCACCCGAGGTTCGCCGAGAACCGCAAGCTGTACGTCGACTACACCGACCTCGCCGGTGACACCCACGTCGTCGAGTATCAGGTGTCGGCGCGCGACCCCGACCGGGTCGACCCGGCCACCGCGCGCGAGCTGCTCACCATCGAGCAGCCCTACGCCAACCACAACGGCGGCAACTTGGTGTTCGGCCCCGACGGTGGCTTGTGGATCGGTACCGGCGACGGCGGCGCGGGCGGCGATCCGCGCGGCAACGGCCAGAACCCCAAGGCGCTGCTCGGCAAGATGCTGCGCCTCGACGTCGATACCCCAGGCGCCCAGCCCGAGATCGCCGCGATCGGCCTGCGCAACCCGTGGCGATATTCCTTCGACGCGGCGACCGGCGACCTGTACATCGGCGACGTCGGCCAGAACGCGTGGGAGCAGGTCTACGTGGTGCCGGCCGACCGCCGCACCGGTCACAACTTCGGCTGGAACGTCGCCGAGGGTCGCCACTGCTTCGAGCGCGACACCTGCGATCGCGCCGGGTTCACCGCGCCGGTCGCCGACTATCCGCACGCCGACGGCTGCTCGATCACCGGCGGCTTCGTCTATCGCGGCAAGGCGCTGCCCGCGCTCGACGGCGTGTATTTCTACGCCGACTACTGCACCGCGATCGTGCGCAGCTTTCGCTGGGCGAAAGCCGGCATCCGCGACCACTGGGACTGGAAGGCGGCGCTCGATCCCGACGGCACGCTGGCCCAGATCTCGTCGTTCGGCGTCGACGCCGACGGCGAGCTGTACGTGCTGTCCTTGGGCGGCGAGGTCTACCGCTTCGCGACGCGATAGCTCGCGACCACCACGCCGCTGCCGTAGATGCGGGCGTCGCGCAGCACCAGATCGCGCGTCGGCACCGCGGCGCCGAACAGCGGGATGCCGGGGCCCATCACCAGCGGGTTGATCTTGAGGATGACCTCGTCGACGAGGTCGGCCGCGAACAGCTGGGCCGCCAGCTCGCCGCCGCCGCACAGGTAGATCGCGGCGCCCGCGCCGGCGCGCAGGTCGCGCACCACGCCGACCGCGTCGTCGGCGACGATGGTGATCGCCGGGTCGGGCGGCGCGGTCAGGTCCGCGAGAATACGTAGGTTCGCATCGTCGGGTACGGGTTGGTCACGCCGAAGCCGAGGCCGACCTCGTAGGTGCGCCGGCCCATCAGCACGGTGTCGTAGCCGCGCCACGACTCGAGGAAATCGGCGACGTGATCTCCCTCGCTGGCGAAGCGCGCGAAGCTGCCGTCGGGCGCGGCGATGGCGCCGTCGACGGACGTCGCGACGTGGTAGCGGACGGGTCTCATCGTCAATCGATAACAGGTCCCGGGCAGCCGTAGCTGAACGCGACGTTGCCAACCGCGCCCGCGGTGATCTGATCGCAGTACGAGCCGAAGAACGTGATCGTCATGGCGTCGGGGTGGTAGTCCCAGCCCTCGGTGTGCAAGGTCGAGCGCGGCACCGGGTTGCCGCCGAGCGTGACGGTGACGTCCTCGGGCACCGGCGGCGTGGTCGCCAGGTGGTAGCTGCACGTCGGCACGATGAGGCCGCCCGCGATGGCCTGGAGCGCGGCCGACAGCTCGGTCGCGCTGTTGGCGGCGTAGTAATACGGCGGGCCGCCCGGGCGCGGCACCTGGCCGGCCTGCGCGGCGTCGTTGAGGACCGTGCCGGTGACGAAGGCGCCGCCGAAGCCGAGCACGAAGGTCTTCACGCCAGCGTTGGCGAGGTCGCGGACCGCGGTGACCGTGCTGGCGGCGGCGGTGGCCTCGTCGACCTCGCAGTTGGGCTCGCCGTCGGTGGCGAACAGCACGTAGCGGCCCGCCGGGTTGGCCGGGATCGAGTGGTAGTGGGCGAGGGCGGCCTGCAAGCCGGCCGCGGCCGGGGTGTTGCCGTTGGGCGAGCGGGTCGCGAAGTACTGCATGACCTCGGGGGCCTGGCCCAGATCGAGCGGCACCCGGACCGCGGTCGAGGTCGCGACCGCGCAGTCGTCGTTGGTCGGAAACTCGGCCAGGCCGAAGCGAATTTGATTCTGGCGCTGATTGACCGAGGCGTTGAGCGCGTCGCGCATGATGTTCCACTTCGGCGTGAAGTTGGGCGGGAACATCGGGATGGGACCGGACATCGAGCCCGAACGATCGAGGACGATCAGCAGATCGGGCGGGTCGCCCAGGTTCTCGACGGCGATGTCCTGGCTCTGGTTGCCGCACGAGGCATCGACCTCGGGCAGGGTCTCGCCATCGGGGCCGGGGTTGGCGTCGATCGCGAGCTCCGACGCGTCGGTGTCGTCGTCGTCGCCGGGGTTGTCGCCGGGCGTGGTCGGCCCGCACGCGGCCGCGACGAGGCCGACCACGCCGACGGTGAGCCAGGGCAGGGTGCGCATGCCGACCAGCATCGCCCAGGTCGCGGGGCGACGCGGGCGGACATGATCTGGCACGCGCGGTGATAGCGTCGGGGCGGTGAGCCTACGCGTCGGAGCGGTGAGCGCCGCGACGGTCGTCCTCGCGGTGGCGCTCGGCCTCGCGGCTCACGCTGCGGCGGCGCCGTGCCCGGCCCCGGCGCGAGCCTGGTTGGCCGGGTGCGCCGACGCCGGTGACGGCGCGGCTCGCTACCAGCCCACGGTGTGCGACGACGGGATCCTGGTCGTGCAGGCCGGCGTCACGGGCGCCGCACCGCTGTCCATCGAGCTGCGGGCCAGCGCGGGCGGCGGGTTCCGCGTGGTCGACGGCGTGGCCCTGTCTCCGGTGGTGGAGGTGCCCGACTGGGACGCGACGCCAGCGGCGTGGCGGGCCGCGCTCGACCAGCTGGCCGCCTGCGTGGCCCGCGAACGTCCGCCTTTCGGACAGCCTGCGGGGGCCGCCGCGGCGGCAACGTCGGCCGAGGCGACGCGGCCGGGGCGCCTGCCCGGCACGCCGTGGCTCGCCGCGGTCGGCGCGGTCCTGTTGGCCGGGCTGCTGTGGCTCGAGCGGCGCCGGCTGCGCGCGGCCTGCGCTGGTCGGCTGTGGCTGCTGGCGGTCTCGGTGCCGAGCGTGGTCGGCGTGCGCGCGCTGCTGCACGCCGCCGCCTTCGTGCATCCCAACGGCCAGGGCCCGATCTGGGTCGGGATGGCGTTGTGCGATCCGTCGAGCTACGGGCCGGGCTACCGCGAGATGTTCGGCGCGATCGCGGCGCGCGGCGGCGGCCATCCCGAGGCGGCGATCTTCGCGGCGCAGGCCGGCCTGGCGGCGCTGGTGCCGGCGGCGGGATTCCTGCTCGCGCGGCTGGCCGGCGGTGGGGCCCGGCTCGGGCTGGTGGTCGCGGCGTTGGCCACGCTCGATCCGGTGGCGATCCGCTTGGCCGGCAGCGAGTCGTATTACGCCCTCGTCGGGTCGCTGGTGGTGCCGGCGGTGCTGGCGCTGGTCGTGGGCGCGCGGGCCCGACGGTGGCGGCTGGCGCTGGGCGCGCTGGCGGCGGGCTTCTTGTGCGCGCAGGCCGCCCGCATCCATCCGGTGGCGTGGGCGCCGGTCGGGCTCGCGCCGCTGGCGATCGCGGCGCTGCCGGGCCGCGCGCTGAGCCGCCGCGTCCTCGAGGCGGTCGGGGCCGGCGCGATCGTCGGCGCGGTGGTGGCGGCCACCAGCCTGGCCACCTTGCGGCTGGTCGCCGCCGCGCGCCTGGTAGATGATTATGGCAGTAATAGCGCCGGCGCGGTCACCGGCGGTGGCGTGCCGTGGATGCTGCTGGTCGGGGCCGGCGCGGTCGTCGCGAGCCACCGGCGCTGGCGTCGCGGGCTGGTCGCCGCCGCCGCGATCGGGGTGCCGCTGTTCGTGGCGCTGCGCCTGGCCTCGGCGGCACCGTGGTCGGCGCTGATCTGGCATGCGCACCTGCGGCTGTTCCTGCCGGTGATGCTGGTCGGCGTCGCGGTCGCGCTGCGCGGGTTGCGCGGGCCCGACCCGGTGCGCACCTGGGCTCCGGTGGTCGGCGCGCTGGCCGTCGCCGCGCCCCTGGCCGCGTCGGCGCGCGCGCTGCTCACCCCCACCACCGACGGGATCGAGCAGCGCTGGGCGCTGGGCTGGCGCGATCGCCTCGGCCCCGACGACACCGTGGTGTACCTCGAGCGCGCCGAGCGTCGCGTGCTGCGCCTGCCGCTGTCGACCTGCGTCGCCGCGCACCCGCGGCTCGTGATGGTCCAGGACGCCGCGGTGCCGACCGCGCTGCCACCGGGCCGGGTCTACTACGTCGAGACCAGCCTGTGCTCGACGGTGGCGGGCGCCCCGCGCTGCGCCGCGTTGCGAGCCCTCGCGCCCTGGCAGCGGCTCGACGGCCGCACGCTGCCGGCGCGCACCGGCGACTACCAGCCGTATCCGACCGCGACGCTCGAGGTCTGGCTGGGCGTGCGCCCCGAGTGACTACTTGGACGTGAGGACGATGGTCGCGCTGTCGTCGCTGACCTCGTCGACCGCCGCCCGGGTGCTGCTGGTGAACCGGGCGTGGGCGCTCGACTCGCTGGTGAGCGTGCCGCGCAGCGGCAGCGGCGAGCCCGGCCCCAGGACCAGGGTGCCCTTGACCACCCGGCGCAGCGCGACCAGCTCGGCGGTGACGTCGGCGGGCAGCCCCGGCACCTCGATGAGCTGTTGCTCGCCGATGCGGGTGAGCTCGACCGCCACGGTGGCCGCCGCGCCGTCGACGGCGGTGAGCTGGTAGGTCGCGGTCTGCTTCACCACCGCGCCGCCGGTTCGCAGGATGGTCACCACCCGCCAGCGCGCGCCGACGCCGATCGCCTCGACCGGCAGCGGCACCGCCAGGCCGAGCCAGCGCTGCACCAGCTCGTCGCGGGTCGCGGTGCTGGTGGGATCGTCTTGCAGCGTGATCGCGCCCAGCGTGCCGCGGCCGTCGGTGGCGACCGCGACCCGCCGCCGCTCCAGCAGCGCGCGCCAGCGGCCGAGATAGGCCTCGGCCTCGACGTGAGCGCCGCCGTCGGCGATCTCGGCGACCAGGCCGCGCAGCGCGATCGGCGCGGTGGCGTCGACGGTGATGCCGAAACCGTCGGTCATGACCGGCAAGGTCTGGGGCTGCGACCAGATGCCGTCGTGGAAGCCGCTGGCGGTGACGGTCATCGCGACCCGCAGCTCGCGAGTCTCGGCGCTCGGCGCATAGCGACGCACGGTGCGCGGCGCGGCGCCAGGCTCGACCAGGGTCGCGCGCAGCTCGCGCGGCAGCGCCACGGTCGGCTCCGCGAAGGGCACCCGCGCGGCGGTGGGCGTCAGATCGTGGATCGTCGGGCCCGGCTCGACGGCGGCATCACGCTCGGCCCGGGGCACCGCGCGCTTCTTGCCGCCGCAGCCGGTGATCGCGACCAGCGCGGCGAGCAGGAGGAGGCGACGCACCTAGGGATGGTCGCACGCCTGCATGCAGGGACCGAGGCCGTAGGCCATCGTCAGCAGGTCGTTCATCGTCGCCGACTGGTCGGGGCAGGGCAGGGTGGCGAGCTGTTGCAGGCACTGGGCGGCCTTCGGCCCGTCGAGGGCGGGGCACACCGTGGCGACGATCGAGCGCTGATCGCGCAGCATGGTGCGGCCCTGCGCGCACAGCGGATCGGCGCGGGTGTCGCCCCAGCACGCCGCCAGGCGCTGGCAGGTCACCTCGAGCGCCTCGGTCAGGAACTGCTCGGCGCCGCTCGGCGGCGCTGTGCCGCCCGCCACCCCGCCCGCCACCCCGCCCGCCACGCCGCCGACGTCCTCGTCGTCAGCGGGAGCTTGGTCCGGGTCGTCCTCGGGCGGCGGCTCGTCGTCGGTGGCGCGGGGGTCGACGTCGGGCGCCTGGGCGCCGGGCAGCATCGGCTGCGACGGATCGCGCGACGCGCTGGGGGCGCGCGCCCAAGGATCGGTCGGCAGCTCGTCGGTCGACATGCGATCGGGCGCGGGGCCCAGGGCGCGGCGCTTCCGGCCGGGCTGATGGTCGTCGCCAAGCAGCAGCACGCCGAGGCTGGCGATGATCGCGATCGCGGCGACCGCGGCGACCAGGAGCGGCCAGCGCTTGCCCCAGCGACCGCGCGAGGCCGGTGCCGTCGAGGCGATCGGCCCGAAGGCGACCGGCGGCGCCAGCGCGGGCACCGCGACCGGCAGTCCCCACGAGCGGGCGCTCGCGCTCGTCGACGGTGCCGCGCCCGCCGCGCCACGTCCCAGCGGGCCGATCTGGATCATGGTGCCCTGGGCACCGGTGGCCCCGCCGCGCACCGCGACCAGATCGGTGCGGCAATGCTTGCAGCGCCCCGCGATCGGGTGGATGGGACCACCACACGCCGGACAGGACACGCGAACGTCGGCCACGCCGGGCTGAGCCATGTTGGTGCAATGTGCCAGGCTCACCGGCACCCTGCAACCGACGCTTGCGTGCGTCCCCAGGCGGCCTACAGTGCCGGCCATGTCTCGACGAGGGGAGCTGACGCCGCCGGTCCTGGTGCGCCACGACGTGCCGGTGACGGGCCTCGATCCTCGCCATGACGGCGTGACCATCGCCCACCTCTCGGACATCCACGTCGGGCGGCTGACGCCAGCGTCCCACGTGCGCGCTGCGATCGAGCTCGTCAACAGCGTCGGCCCCGACGTGGTCGCGCTCACCGGCGACTACGTGTGCTGGAAGAAGGACGAGGTCGCGCTGCTGCGCGAGCAGATCGGCGGGCTGCGGGCCCAGCGGGTCGCCGCCACGCTCGGCAACCACGACTACTTCACCGAGGCGCGCGGGGTCACCGACGCGCTGACCCACCACGGCTACGACGTCCTCAAGAACCGCCACACCACGCTCGAGGTGCGGGGGGCGCCGCTGCACCTGGTCGGCATCGACGATCCGGTCACGCGCCACGACGACGCCGGCGCGGCCTTCGCGGGCGTCGGGCCGGGCACCGCGATCGCGCTGAGCCACGATCCCGAGCTGGCCCCGACGCTCATCGAGCGCGGCGCGCGGCTGGTACTATCGGGCCACATGCACGGCGGGCAGATCTACGTGAAGGGCCTCACCGATCGCATCATCGCGCGCATGGGTCGCACCTACCGGCGCGGGTTCTACCCGATCGCGGACGGGCACCTGTACGTGACGCCGGGCGTCGGCTTCTCGGGCGTGCGCATCCGGCGCGGTGAAGGCACCGCGTCCGAGGTCGCCGTGTTCACGCTGCGGGCTGCCTGACGGTGGCGACCGCGCCGGCCGAGGGGCCGCTGCTGCAAGGACGCTGGCGTCTGGGCCGCTTGCTGGGCCGCGGCTCTCAGGGGCACACCTTCCTCGCCGTCGAGGTCGCGCGCCGCGAGGAGGTCGTGATCAAGCGAGTCAAGCTGGGCGCCGGCTGGAAGAGCTTCGAGCTGCACGAGCGCGAGACCAAGGTGCTCGGCCAGCTCCGCCACGCCGGCATCCCGCGCCTGCACGGCGCGTTCGAGGAGCCGCGCGGCACGTTCAACCTGGTCATGCAGCGCATGCCGGGCGAGGACCTGCGCGCGCTGGTCAAGAGCCACCGCCTCAGCGAGCTCGAGCTCAAGGACATCCTCATCCGCGCGCTCGAGATCCTCGACTACCTGGCGACCCGCACGCCGGCGGTGGTACACCGCGACGTCAAGCCGTCCAACCTGGTGCGCGATCGCGACGGCACGCTGGCGCTGATCGATTTCGGCGGGGTTACCGACGGCGCCGCCGAGGGCGGCTCGACCTTGGTCGGCACCTACGGCTACATGGCGCCCGAGCAGCTCCACGGCCAGACCACGCCGGCCACCGATCTGTACGCGCTGGGCGCCACCATCGTCGCGCTGGCTGGCGGCGTCGAGCCCGAAGACGTGCCGCGCCGCGGCCTCGCGATGGATCTGGTCAAGCACCTGCCGTCGATGACGCCGGGGCTGCGCCAGGCCCTGGCCGCGATGGTCGAGCCCGATCCCGACAAGCGACCGGCGCGCCCGCGCGACGTGCTGGCGCTGTTGGCCAAGACCCCCGACCCCGAGCCGATCGCGGCGCGGGCCAAGGCGCTGGTCGTGCCGCCGCCGCGCGCGATGGCGGTGGCCCGCCCGATCTTCCTCGACCTGCCCGAGCCGCTGCGGGCCGCGCTGCGGCTGTCGCTGCTCGCGGTCGCCGCCTCGGGCTGGTTCGCGATGGCGATCACGATGATCATCGTGCAGGTCTTCGGCGGGCTGGTCGGCATGTTCGCCGGCGGTAGCCGTCGGCCCATGGTGCGCGCCGCCACCTCCGACGTGGCCGGCGTCCTCGGCGATGGCCAGGACGGCTTCAGCGATCTGGCCCGCCGCGCGGTCGCGCGCCGGCGCTGAGCTACGCGCCCGCGAAGGCTCGCTCGAGGCCGGCGACGTCAGTAGGCGAACCCGACGGCCAGGCTCCCGTAGCCCTCGACGCGGGCGCCCAGCACGACCTCGAACGGGCCGGTCTGCACGAACTGGCGGAACGGGACCGCGGTCACGCCACCGCCGACGGTGACGAGCAGCGTTCGCGACTGCCAGACCAGCGCGGCGCCGCCGTCGGCGCCGAGGTTGACGCGCGCGACCTTGTCGCCCGACAGCCCGGTGACCGTGGCCCGGACCACCGCGCCGCCGCCGGTGAGCATCAGCGACAGGCCGCGCACCAAGGTGTACCGGCGGCCGGTGCGCACCGCCAGCACCGTCTCGTGCCAGCGCGCCCGGTCTCCGCTGGCGTCCTCGATGAGGTTGTCGATCCCGATCTGGCGGTCGAGCTCGACGACGACGTCGTGGCCGCTGATGGACAGCGCGCTGGCGATCACCAGCCGGAAGCCGCCGACCAGCACGCTGCCCTGGTTGCCGCGCACGCCGAGCCCGGCGGTGGTGGCGCCCCGCCAGGTCGGGCCCGCGCTCGCCGAGCCCGGCGCGACCGACAACAGGATCAGCGCCAAACCGGCGACCACGACTCGCATCGAGCGCCGACAGTACCTGGGGCGATGTGTATGCTCCAGCGGCCCGTGCACCGAGCATCTCTTCATCTGCTGGTCTGCTTGGCGGTCGCGTCGGTGCCGACGCTGGCGCGCGCCCAGCTCGCCGAGCCCCCGCCGCCGCCGCCCGCCCCCAGGCCCCGCTTGATCGGCGACGACGGGTCGCCGCGCGATCGGCACTGGGTCCGGCTCCTGGTCGAGATGAGCGCGCTCTTTGGCGGCATGGAGACCTCGTACTGGCTCAACAAGGACGCCAACGCGTTCGACTTCAAGTACAACGCCGACTGGGCCAATTTCCGCGCCCGGCTCATCACGCTCGACGCCTGGAGCCTCGACGACAACTATTACGAGGTGAACACCTGGCGCCACACCGCGCAGGGGACGTTCAACTACCTCTTCGCGCGCAGCAACGGGTACTCCGCGCTCGAGTCGTACGCGATCGCGCTCGGTCAATCGGTGGCCTGGGAGTTCCTCGGCGAGTACAAAGAAGAGGTCAGCGTCAACGACCTCATCATGACGCCGCGGTCGGGCTCGGTGGTCGGCGAGGCGTCGTGGCAGCTGGGCATGTTCTTCCTGCGCAGCGATCGGCGCTGGCCCTACCGGGTCTTGGGCAACGCGCTCACCGGCGGGAAGGGCTTCCTCGACTGGCTCGACGGTAAACCGCCGCTACCGTCGACCGACCGCGGCGCGCTCGGCATGTCCGCGGTCGCGCCGCACCGCTTCGACTCCTGGATCGCCGGCGCGCGCCACGTCTCGGGCGGCGAGACCCGATCGCTGGTGCGGGTCGGCGTCGCGACCGAGATCATCCTCATCCCCGACTTCGATCGGCCCGGGCGCGCGCGGGCGCTGTACGCCGAGCCGGCGTTCAGCGAGATCCGGTTCGAGGCGATGCGCGACGACGAGGCGCTCACCGACTTCGACATCTTCATCCGCACCGGCATCACGACCTGGCATCGCAAGGACCTCGGCGCCCGCCGGGGCTACAACCTCCTCTACGGGCTCAGCAGCGCGTACGAGTTCGGCTTCCACGCCTCGCCTGGTCGCTACAGCCGCTACACCCGCGATGCGATCGCGATCGGCCACATCGGCGGCGGCACCGTCGATCTCACGGTGCGGCGCGGCGGGCTCCAGGTGCGCGGCGTGGTCGACGTCTACGGCGACTACGCGATGCTCCGCAACTACGCGATGTCCGATCACCGCGCGCTTCACCCCGACGAGCAGGTGCGCTCGACGATCGTGCGCGCGAACTACTATCACGCGCTCGGATTCACCACCCGGGCCAGCGTGCGCGCGACGCTGGCCGGGCTGCGCCTCGGCCTCGCGTATCAGCAGGACATGTTCCGCTCGATCCAGGGACTCGACCGCCACCAGGACGAGATCGTCGACGACTACGCCATGACCGATCGACGCGGCGAGGGTCGGGCCTCGCTCGGGTACGAATTTCCTCTCCGGCCGGGGCTGCGGCTCGGGGTCGAGGCCGCCCTCGAGGTGCGCTATCGCGGGGGCGCGGTGCGGTCGACCAGCCGCGCCGAGCGCGAGCAGCGGCAAGTCGGCTCGTTGCACCTCGTCTTCTGAATCTCCGGTTTCGATTTGGCGCGCGGGTGCTATCGTGAACACCATGCGTTGGGCGATCACTCTCGCGGTAGCCCTCGGACTGTCCGCCGCGTTGGCCGTGCCGGCGTCGGCGCGCGCCGACGACGCGGTCGCGCTCGCGGCGACCGCGCCCGCCCCAGCCTCGATGGCGCGGCACGCGGTCTACGTCGAGGCACTCGGCAAGGGCGGGCTGTGGGGGCTGGGCTACGCCTACCAGCTGCGCTCGTGGCTGGCGGTCGGCGGCGTCGGGTCGTTCACCATCCTCGACAGCCAGCGCATCCTCTCGCTCAGCCCGTCGGTGACGGTGTATCCCCTCGGCACCCGGCATCACCGCTGGTTCGTCGACGCCGGACCCCAGCTGGTCCGGGTCGCCACGCCGTCGCCGGTGCCCGAGTGGACCGGCACCCACTCGACCGGCGTCGGAGCCCAGCTCGCGACCGGGTACGAATACCGCGCCGGCCTCCTCGCGCGGGTGTTCGCGATGGGCGTCACCGGCGGTGACAGCGTCGCGCCCTGGCTGGGCGCCGACTTGGGGTGGACCTTCTGATGCGCGCCGCGCTCGGGCTCGGGCTGGTGCTGGTCGCCGGCTGCGGCATCGACGTCGGTGCGCCCGGTGAGTGGGTCCCGGCGTCGTCGATCGCCGGCCAACTCGCGCCCGAGATCGGGATGCCGGCCCGGCCGACCTCGCGGGCCGCCCCGACCGGCACCTCGTTCCGCATCGTCACGTACAATGTGCACCTCGGCGAGAACGTCGCGCGCCTCGCCGACGAGATCCAGGCCAACCCCGACCTCGCCGCCGCCGATGTGTTCTTGCTCCAGGAGGAAGAGGCCTATCCTGGCGAGGGCTCGACGCGGGCCTGTCGGCTCGCCGCGCTGCTCGGGGCCGGGTGGATCTACATGCCGGGCCGCATGAAGTCCGACGGGACCCACGGCCTCGCCATGCTGTCGCGCTACCCGATCGAGAACGCGGCGATGATGACCTTGCCGACCACCGACGACTGGAAGCCCCGCATCGCGATGCGCGCCGACATCGTCGTCGGCGATGTCCGGGTGCTGGTGGTCAACGTCCACCTCGAGACCCGCATCAACGTCACCGATCGCATCCTGCAGATCCGTCCGGCGGTGATCGACCTGCCCGACGACGCCATCGTGGCGGGCGACGTCAACACCAACCCGTTCATGTGGGAAGACGGCGAGATCCCGATCCTGCCGACCTCGCAGGTCGCCGACACCGACCAGGCCCCGATCCTCGACGATTACATGCGCGCGATTGGCTTCGACACCCCGGTCGCGGGGGTCGGCTACACCCACGAGGTCCTCGGCATCCGGTCGCGCCTCGACGCGATCTACGTGCGCGGCTACCAGACCAAGGTGGCCCACGTCGAACGCGACCTCGACGCCTCGGATCACTTCCCGGTCTGGCTCGACGTCACGCTCAAGTAGCGGCGGTCAGTACGGCGCGAAGGTCGCGCGCGAGGTGCGGGTGCGGTTGAAGGCGATGATTTCGGCAGGTGTGAAGGCGTCGGGGCTACCGGCCGGCAGGTGGGCCCGGACAAAGCCGATGGCCGCGGCCCGCGCGCGGTTGCCGGCGCCCACGACCTCCTCGTCGCCGTCCTCGACGCAGTCGTCCCACAGCTCGAAGAGGGCGCGGCGGCGCGCTGGCGCGTCGAGATCGGCGCGGGCCCAGGCCCGGGTCAGGTGGCCGCGGATGGTCTGCACGCTGCGGGCGAGCAGCTGGGCGTCGCGCTCTTGGCGCAGCGCCGCCCGCTCGTCGCGGGTGCGCTCGAGATAGTCGCGCTTGGCCGACGCGTAGGGGTCGATGCCGCCGCGCCGCATGATCCAGTCGGTGAGCTCGGCGGCGCCGCCGATGATCGGCACCGTCGCGAGCGGCGGCGGCAGATCCTTGGCCGCCACCGGCGACGGCGCGCTGGGGCCGCCCTCGCTGCGGTTGGGATTGCGATCAGCGGCGCGGATCGCCGCGCCCGGATCGTCGAACCAGGTCTCGAGCTGGCGGGCGCTGTTCTTGGCCAGGGTCTTGGGGTTGGGCAGGCGCAGGCCGACGCTGAAGGCCGGCGTGTCCTTGAACTTCACCGAGCCGTCGCGGGCCACGGTGGCGCCGAAGCCGCCGTGCTGGGAGCTGAAGGTGCCGTTGCCCGACGGCGCGAGCTCGCCCGACGCCGGCGATCGCGGCGGGGGCGGGACGCCGCCGCTCACCTCGAGGCCCTCGGCGACGTGGCGGGGCGAAAGGTCGATCGGTCCATCGCGACGCATCGCCAGGATGCCCGGGCCGCCGGAGCGGGTACCCGGCTCGGTGCCGGGCTCGCCGACGCCGCCGATGTCCGACCCGACCGCGCCGATCGGGGCCGGCTCGGTGACGAGCCCGGCGCTGGTCTCGACCGTGGCGCGGGGGCGGGTCTCGACGCGCTGCGGCGCGGTCGCCACGACCGGCGGCGTCACCAGCGCCGGGGCCGGCAGCGCCACCAGCGCGAGGTCGATCGGCACCGGCGCTCGCGCCGGCGCGCTGGTGAGCGCGATCGTGGTCGGCGTCGCGCGGACCCGCTCGGGGTGCGCCGGCGGCTCGACCGCGCGCAGCACCGTCACCAGCCCGACATGGGCGACCAGCGATCCCGCAATCGCGACCAGGCCGAAGCGCACCGGGGTTGGACCCCGGACCAGCTGGTGGTGTTGCCCGCCGGGATCCCTCACCGATCCGGACGACACCTGCGCCGGCCTCGGTGACAGTTCGTCTCGCATGAAGGTGACCCCATGAGCCTACCGCTGGCCGGAGTGTTGTCGCGCTTGTTTCGTCGAGGTCCCGACGGCGACCTACGCGCGGCGGCCGCCGGCGATGGCGAAGCGTTGGGTCGGCTCTACGACGCCCACGTCGACGGGCTGTACGCGTTCGTCTTTTACCGGGCCGGTCGCGACGCCAGCCTGGCCGAGGACATCGTGCAGGAGACCTTTACCACCGCGCTGGGACGCGTCGACGAGTACGCCACCGCGCGAGGCTCGGTCGGCGCGTGGCTCACGACCCTGTCGCGCAACGTGATCCGCGATCACCTGCGCAATCACCGGCGCGCCGACCAGGTGGCCGAGCGCTGGGACCGCATCGACGCCTCGCTCGCGCAGATCTACGACGCGCTGTCGCGCTCGCCGATGCCGGGCGAGGTGCTGGCCCGGGCCGAGACCCGCGATCTGGTCAACATGACCATCGCGCACCTGCCCGAGACCTACCGGACCGCGCTCGCCGGCAAGTACGTCGACGGCAAGAGCCTCGAGACCCTCGCGACCGAGCTCGGCCTGTCGGTCGACGCCGCCAAGTCGCTCCTCGCGCGCGCCCGCCGCGCCTTCAAAGAGACCTTCTCCACCCTGGGCCACGCGCTCAGCGAGGTGTAGCCATGACCCGCCCCGACGACGACGACATCTTCGAGCAGAACCTCACCACCCTCCTGGGGCAGCGCGGCGACTCGGCGTCGCCCGACGACGTCGCCAAGGCTCGCATGCGCGCCCGGCTCCTGGTCCGGCACGGCCGGGCCTCGCGGGCCCGCTCGAAGGTCGCGCTGGCCGGCTACGGCCTGGTCGTCGCGGCGGCCGGCGCGCTGATCATCGCCAACCTGCGCGGCGGCGCTGACGGCACCACCCATCGCGCGCCCGCGGCCGACGCGCCGGTGATCGCGAAGCTCAAGCCTCTCGAGCTGCCCGACGGCAGCCAGGCCGAGCTGGGCGACGGCGGCACGCTCACCGAGCTGGGCCCGCGGCGGGTCCGCATCGCCGGTCCGGTCCTGCTCGACGTCGCGCCCGGCCAAGGCGTGTTCACCGTCGAGACCGCCCAGGGCGAGCTGGCGGTGCTCGGCACCCGCTTCCTGGTCGAGGCCGACGCCGATCGCACCACCACGTCGGTGCTGCGGGGCGCGGTCGCGCTGCGCTCGGGCGGCGCCGAAGAGGTGCTCCACGCCGGCGAGCAGGGCGTGATGCAGAAGGGCCAGCGTCCGACCCGGGGCCCGGCGCCCCGGCTCTCGCACCTGGTCAGCTGGGTCGCCGAGCGGCGCGCCAAGGACGAGCGGCCGACGGTCGGCCCGGCCCGCACCGGGGCCCTGGTCGCGCGCAACCCGCAGTGGCCGCAGCAGGAATTCCCGCTGCCGATCCGCGCCCTCACCGTCGACGTGCACCTCGAGAATCAGGTCGCGCGGGTCGCGCTCGATCAGACCTTCTTCAACGAGCAGGACCAGATCCTCGAGGGAGTCTACAAGTTCGCGCTGCCGCCGGGCGCGGCGGTGTCGCGGCTCGCGATGTACGTCGACGGCAAGCTCACCGAGTCGGCCGTCGTCGAGCGCATGGCGGCGCGCCGCATCTACGAGGACGTGGTCTACCAGCGCCGCGACCCGGCGCTGCTCGAGCAGATGGGCGCGAGCCTGGTGTCGATGCGGATCTTTCCGCTCGCGCCTCACCAGGACAAGCGGGTCGTGCTCGCGTACACGCAGCCGCTGGCGCGCACCTACGACGACCTGACCGTGACGGTGCCGCTGCCCGAGATCGAGACGCCGGTCGGCGAGGTCGGGATGCAGGTGAAGATCGTCGGCTGCGCCGCCTGCGAGATCACGTCGGCCAGCCACCGCATCGACGTGGTGCCGTCGGGCGCCGACGCCATCGTCACCCACCACGGGGTGGCCGAGCAGCTGGGTGACTCGCTGGTGCTGCGCATCCGCCAGGCCGCGGCCCCGGTCACCGTGGCGTCGACGATCGTCGGCGGTGAGCGCTACCTCCTGGTGCGGGCGCGCCCGATCGTGGCGGCGGCGCTGACCACCGCACCGCCGGCCCGCCCCAAGCGCTGGATCGTGCTCGACGACACCAGCGCGTCGCGGGGCCCGACCGAGCTGCGGGCCCAGGCCGCCCTGATCGACCGCCTGGTCGACGACATCGACGAGCATGATCAGGTGATGGTGATCGCCTTCGACGCGACCCACCGCCGCTTTGGCCCGTGGCAGGACGCCCTGGCGATCGATCGCCGTGCGCTCGCCAGCTTCCTGGCCAAGGACGCCGGCCTCGGCGAGACCGATCTCGGCGAGGCCCTGGAAGGCGCGGTCAAGCTCCTCGACGGCGAGCCCGGCTACATCGTCTATGTCGGCGACGGCACCGCCACCGGCGAGCACCGCACCATCGACGAGCTGCGCGACGCCATCGTCGGCAAGCAGGCCACCTTCGTCGGGCTGGGCGTCGGCGACGGCGCCGAGCTGCCGGTGCTGTCGGCGCTGGCCGACGCCACCGCCGGCATCGCGACCACGATCGATCTGGGCGACGACCTGGCCTGGCGCTCGCTCGATCTGGTGGCGTCGCTCTACACCACGCGCATCACCGGGCTCACCGCGACCATCGACGGTGCCAGCGCCGGCGCGGTGAGCTACCTGCGCAGCACCCAGGTCGCGGCCGGCGAGGACGTCGAGCTGATCGTCAAGGCCCCGGCCCGAGATGATTTTCGCACCATTGTCCTGCGCGGCGACGTCGGCGGCCAGCCGTGGTCGCAGACCATCGCGGTCGGCAGCGCGCCCCGGGCCCCCGGCGACGGCGGCTATCTGCCGCGCATGTGGGCCCAGCGGCGGCTCGAGGCGCTCATGACCGCGGGCGATCGCGCGATGGCGCCGTGTACGACCACGCCGTGCCCCAGCGACGAGCAGCGCGCGATCACGGCCTACCACACCCGCAAGGCCGAGATGGTCGCGCTCGGCACCGAGTTCTTCCTGTTGTCGCCGCACACGTCGCTCATCGTCCTCGAGAACGACGCGATGTACGCCCGCTACGGCGTGCGCAAGGGCGACGGCGCGACCTGGGCACCCTACGCGCTGCCGCCGACCCTCGTCACGACCGCGGTGCCGGTGGCGCCGCCGGTGAGGTCGGCCGAGGCGGTGTGGCGTGACCCGACGCCGTGGCGCTACGACACGCTGTTGGGCACCGAGGTCTCCGATTTTACCGGCGCGGCTGGACTCGGGGTCACCGGCGCCCTCGGGCACGCTGCCGGCAACGGCAACGGCACCGGGCAGGGCTATGGCCAGGGCTTCGGCCGGCGCGGCACCGCGGTCGGCGGCGGCGGCGGGGTCGAGACCAAAGCCGTGGTCGGGGGCGTCGATAAGGGCAAGATCGCGGCCGGCGAGGAGCTCGACGACGCGCCGATGGCCAAGCCGGCCGAGGCGCTCCCGCCGGCGCCGCCGGCGCGCTCGGGGCCCAGCACCAGCGGTGACCGCGCGCGCGCCGAGGACGAGGCCGATGCCGATCCGGACCGGTCAGCGCCGGCGCCGGCCGCGGTCGCGACGCCGGACCTCGAGTCGGCACCCACCGGCAACTCCGCCCCGGCGATGGGCTTGGCCGCCGCGACGCCGGCGCCGGACCCGGCACCGGTGGCGCCCCAGGCACGCAGCGTCGTCGAGGCCGAGCCGACCAAGAACCGCGATCTGTTCGAGCGCGCGGTCGTTCGCAGCCGTGGGCGCGTGGCCGACGGCTTCGCCGCCGAGTCGCCGCGCTGGAGCGGCGGCGGGCTGCAGGTCACCGCGTTCCAGAGCTCGAGCGACTGGCGCCTCGATGATCTCACCGAGTGGCTGCCGGGCTTCATGCGCAACGCCTACGACGATCTCGCGGCCGGCCTCGACGACGGCGCCGGTGCGGCTCGCGGCTCGATCACGCCCGACGCCGAGCGCGCGGTCGCCGCGGCGCGCGCCAAGCTGACCGGCGGACGCTGGCGCTTGGGCGCCGACGCCGAGCTGGTCATCGACGGCCGCGGCCGCTTCGAGCAGCGCACCACGCTCGACAGCGGGGTCGAGGAGATCCGGTCTTACGACGGCAGCGTGCTGCGCTACCGCTACCCGCAGCTCGGGCTCGCCACCGAGCGCCGGGTCGGCGACCACGCGCCCGCGCTGTACGCCGCCGTGCTGCCGATCTACCTGCCGCGCGCCGATCAGCTCGCGCGCTGGTACCGCGTCACGCTGTCCGGAACCCGGACGCTCGTCCTGGCCCCGCTCACCGGCTCGGGCTCGGCCCTCGAGCTGGAGCTGTCCGACGACGGCGTGATCGCGTCGCTGCGCCGCAAGGTCGGTGCCGACACCGAGACCCTCATCACCACGGTGCGCGAGGGCGCCGGCTTCCGGGTCACGCTCGGTGGCGGCGCGCCGGTCGCGGTCACCTACAGCGCCGACCCGTCCGTCGAGGTCGCGACCAGCGCCGTCGACCCGGTCTCGATCGAGGTGCCGACCGCGGCTCTCGCCGTGGCCCGCCAGGCGGTCGCCGTCGGTGCCGGCGATCCCGGCTGGCGTCACGCCCAGCACCAGCGCGCGGCCTCGGCGCTCGCCGAGCGCAGCCCCGGCGAGTTGGCCGAGGTGCTGCGCGAGCTGGCGGCGCGCGGCCCGCTGTCGATGGCCGAGCTGGCGCTGCTGGGCGGAGGCGTGCGCTGGGTGCGGCCCGGCGACCTCGACGCCGCGATCGGCAGCAACACCGGCGCGGTCGTCGACTACCTGCGGCTGCTGAACCGCTACCGGGCCGACCCGAGCCGCGCCGACTTCGGGCCACTCGCGACCGCGGGCGATGGGCTAGTCGGCGCGCTCGCCTCCTACCGACAGGTGGTGGCCGCCGCTGACAAGGGCGATCAGAAGGCGGCGCTGACCGCGTTCCGTCGCTTCGCGGACCGCCAGCGCCTCGACGTGCTGCGCATCGTCGGCGCGACGCGGCTGGCGAGCCAGTTCGCGTGGCGCGACCCGTCGGTGCTGTCGGCCCTCGACGACGTCGCGGCCGGGCCCTGGCGCAACCTGGCCCGGGAAGAGGCGGCCCGCCTGGCCAGCGGGAGCGGTCGCCGCGGCCAGGCCGCCGATCGCTGGATTGCGCTCATGTCGGACGTCGACCTGACGGTCGCGCCGCCGGGGATCGACTGGACCGCGCGCCAGCAGGTCGAGAACAGCGCGCGCGGCACGGTCGGCTGGCAGCTGGCGATGGGCGCGTGGCGCCAGCGCGTGCTCGCCGAGGGCGACTTCGCCCACGTCATGGCCTTCGCGCGCGCCGCGGCGTTGGTTCCCGACGGCGACCTCGACGTGGCGATCGATCGGGCGGCGGTGCTGGCCGGCGACGAGGTCGCGGAGATCATCGAGCTGTCACAGCTCGCCGCCAGCGTCGGCCGCAGCGCGCGGGCCCAGACCCTCATCGACGACGCGCGGGCGCGACGCCCCGGCAACCCCCAGCTGTTGCGGCTCGCCAGCAGCGCGGCGCGCCAGCGGGGTGAGGCGACGGCCGCCGCCGAGATGCTGACCCGGGCGCTGGCCGCCGAGGCCGATCGCCCGGTGTCGCTCACCCAGCTGCAGACCGACTACGCGACGCTCATCATCCTGCATCAGCAGGCGGCGGTGAGCGCCAGCGGTGCCCAGCGCGACCTCGTCCTCGGCGCGGCGCTCCAGGCCGGCCGCGACTGGCGCGCGATGGATCCCGACAACGCCATGCGCGAGCGCCTGCTCGGCGAGCTGCTGCTCGCGGTCGGGCAGGACGACGAGGCGTGGCGCTACCTGTCGTCGCCGATCGACCGCGCGCCCCGCGAGGGCGCGTCGTTCCAAGGCGCCGCCGAGGTGCTCGAGCGCCAGGGCAAGCTCGACCGCGCGCTCGGGCTGTGGCGCCGCGCCTTCGCCATCGACGCGACCAACCCGACCTGGCTCCAGCGCCAGGCCATGGTCGAGCTGGCGCTGGGCCGGCGCGACGCCGCCAAGGCCACGCTGCAGCGGCTCCTGGGCCGGTCCTGGCACGTCCGCTGGGACGGCGTGACCTGGTGGGCGAAGGACGCGCTGCGCTCGCTGTGACGCCGCGCGGCCTGCCTCGGGTCAGAACCGCACGCCGAGCTCGAGCTGGCGCGATCGCGGGGTGACTGGCGAAGGCGAGCTGCGCGGCTGAGCCGCCGCCGGTTTTGAGCGTCGGCTGGCGTGACCGAACGCCACTGGTCACGGTTACGGTCACGGTCACGGTCACGGTCACGGTCACGGTTACGGTCACGGTCACGGTCACGGTCACGGTCACGGTCACGGTTACGGTCACGGTTACGGTCACGGTTACGGTTACGGTCACGGTCACGGTTACA
>Ga0105048_10000921_pt1 | contig 47019 bp, 36 predicted proteins | sample MAT05_FD_78382 | JGI IMG/M metagenome (GOLD analysis project Ga0105048, IMG submission 78382) | Freshwater microbial communities from Lake Fryxell liftoff mats and glacier meltwater in Antarctica - MAT-05 | ecosystem: Environmental > Aquatic > Freshwater > Ice > Liftoff microbial mat | place...
AACGATTACATTCTATCCATGTACCACATCAGTTCTTTTTCTATTTTTCGCGTATACATTAATTTTTTAATATTTGCCTGTAAACGCATAAACGCAGTTTCGCTTTTTACAACATAGTCATAGGCTTGGTGGTGCATGCAATCCACGGCTACTTCTATTTTGTCTTGCGAGGATAAAACCACCACAGGGATATTTGCGTCGCGCACTTTGATTTTATCCAGAGTTTCTATACCCGTCATTGCATTTTTTTGAACACCATCTAGATGATAATCTAATATGATAACGTCTGGCTTATTATCTAAATGTTCCAAACACAATTCACCCGTTGCATAGGTTTCAATATCAAAATCGGCATGTTGCAAAAACTCTATCTCCAATAATCTTAAAAATACACTGTCGTCGTCAACCAAAAACACCTTCATTTTCTTGTCATTACTCATTTTCTTTCTTTTATTAATTTCAATTCTAACCTAAGCTCTTCGCACGCTTTCTTGCATACCCTGTCTAATTTATCTAACATTTCGGTAATTAATATTTCATCTTTTTGTATGCTCGTAAATTCTTTGATTTTTTTTGCAATGGTTTCTAATTCCGGGCTCATTCCCATGATGGAGAAAGAAGGAATTATTTTATGCACCGCAGCTTGCAATTGATTCCAATCCTTATTTTTAAAACTGGTCTTCATGGTTACAAGCAGATTTGGCGTTTGATCTAAATATAAGACAATCATCTCTTCCATAAGGGCTGGGTCTGATTTGGTTCGGGTATTTAGGTAATCAAGATTGATGCATCTTTCCGTAATTTGTATTTCGTCGTCCGCTATTTCTTGAACTTTTAAAGGGGGTATTTTTTTTACCAATCCTATTATTTTTGAGTATAAAATTCTTTCATCAACGGGTTTGGCAATGTAATCGTTCATACCTACAGACCTGCATTTGGCAAGATCGGCTGTAGTTACATCGGCAGTTAGCGCCACTATGGGAATAGATAATTTCATATTTTTACGAATGTGTTCAGTCGCTTCAAATCCATTCATTTCTGGCATTTGCAAGTCCATCAATATTAAATCATACTTGTTCTCTTTAAGCATTTCAATGGCTATTTTCCCATTGGACGCAATCTCTCGTTCGAAGCCAAAATCGTCGAGCAGCGTTTTCATAAGCAATTGGTTCAGGGGTATGTCTTCAACTACCAATACTTTTATGTTTTTTATTTCGGAATCCAATTCAATAAATTCAACATTGGAGATGGTTTTTTGGTCTGTTTTTTTGAAATTCAAAATAAAACTAAAGGTAGAACCTACATCCGGCTCGCTAACTACACGCACAGAACCGTTTTGGCCTTCAACCAATTGTTTTACAATGGCTAGTCCCAAGCCTGTTCCGCCATATAACCTGGATGTGCCACTGGATGCTTGTTGAAAATTTTCAAATATTTTATTAATTTTGTCGGGTTGAATGCCAATTCCAGTATCCGCTATTGAGAATTCAATTTCAACCTTTTCGGCATCTTCACTCAGCATGCGTATGCTCACCGTAATTTTTCCTTTGGAAGTAAATTTAACAGCATTGCTCACCAAATTTAAAATGATTTGGTGAAGCCTTACAGGGTCGCCAAGCAAAATTTCAGGAATCCTTTTGTCATAATCGTAGGATGTTTTAATATTCATCTCCTGAATTTTTGTATCAAACATATGCAGCATGGCTGAAATAGATTGTGAAAGTTTGAATGGTGTTTGTTCGAAAGTCATTTTACCAGCATCCACTTTTGCCAAATCCAAAATATCATTAATCAATACAATCAATGCGTCACCACTAAGTTTTATAGCTTCCAAATATTCCCTTTGTTTCAAGGCGAGTTCTGTTTTTAACAATACTTTGGTAAAACCAATGATGGCATTCATAGGCGTTCTAATTTCGTGACTCATGTTGGAAAGAAATTGCTGTTTTGCTTTTACAGAATACTCCGCCAATCGAGTTGCAGTTTCAGCATTTGTTTTGGCGACTTCAGCAATATTCTGAGCCATTTCAGCAAAAATACGTGCCTCAATTAATTGATTTGCAATTATTTTTTGTTCAGTTATATCTCTAGCCGCTGCGAATACACCTAGAGTATCGCCATTGTCGTCTTTATACGCAGAGGCATTGTATAACACATCTGTTAGTTTTCCATTCTTGTGTGTAATGGTAAGCGGGTAGTCAGAAACAGAGCCGTTTTCAAATACTTGTTTGTAAACGGCTCTGGCTTTTTCTGGTTCGGTAAAGTAATCCGAAAATTCCGTGCCAATCAAATTTAACCTGGTAACTCCTGTAACTTTTATCGAAGCTTCATTTACATCGGTGATTTTACCATCGGGTGAAATTGTAACAAATGGATCTGTTGAAGCTTCTATTAAACTCCTAGCATATTGTGATTCCAATTTGTGTGTAAGGCTATGTTTTTGCAGTTCCAAAGCTGCAATTTTAAGTTTTTCTTTCGCCTTATTCTGCAGCACCAATTCCCTATTTGCAATTACCAATTCATTGGCTCTATTTTCTTTTTCTTCATTTTGAAATGCAAGTTCTTTATTGGCAATAGCCAATTCATTAGCCCGCTTTTCTTTTTCTTCATTTTGAAATGCAAGTTCCCTATTTGCGATTACCAATTCATTGGATCTATTTTCTGTTTTATTATGTCCATTGCTTAAATCATGCAGGCCAATAATGGCACCTTCAGCTTTTCCTAATTTATTTATAAATATAGACCCATTGCAAGCTACACTCGCATTTGTTTTGTTTTTTAAAGAACAAGGCAAATGACTTACTTTACCATTGGCAAATAGATTTTTAAATCCAAGTTCTGTTATTGCTGTTAAGTGAAATAATTCGCGAAATTCTTGTCCAATTAATTCATTTCTGCTCTTTTCCGTAATATCTTCAAATGCTAAATTCGTATCCGTAATTCGTCCAATTGCGTCTGTGGAGAACATTGGATCCATGCTTATTTCTAGCATTTTATCAGGGTATACGCTGTCAAATTTTACGTTTTTCATTTGACATTATTTCCTATATCTTCAATAGCAATCCGCCTAGTATCTTTCATTTTCTGAAAAACGGTAGGCGACATACCCGTAATCTTTTTGAATTGATTCGATAAATGGGCAACACTGCTGTAGTGCAATTTGTAAGAAATTTCGGTAAGATTTAATTCATCATAAAGCAGCAATTCTTTCACTCTTTCAATCTTGTGAATAATGATAAAGTGCTGGATGGTGAGTCCCTTTACTTCTGAAAAAATATTAGACAAATAGGTATAATCATAATTCAATTTGCTACTAATATAGTCAGAATAATTTATATTTGGTAACTCGTCAGAATAATGTACCATTTCTATAATTACATTCTTTATTTTTTCAATTAAAACGGCTTTTTTGTCATCCATTAATTCTAACCCAGATAACTGTAATGCATTCTTAAGCTCTTCAAGTTCATGGCTATTTAGTGTTTCCATTATCTCAATTTCTCCCAAGTCTACAATGACAAAATGAAGTCCCATTTTCCTTAATTCTTCTTTCACCACTATTTTGCAGCGAAGACTAACCATATATTTAATGTAGAGTTTCAAGGTAGATTGGTTTTAATTGTATAAATAGTTGGCCTTTTGTAATCCGTTATATTCAATATTGGTTGCAGAAGATAGCATTCTAATTTGTTCATTAACTTTGAATAAATTATTCGATTGTGATCCACTCAATATTAATGTATTCAATTTGTTATGGATTGTATCTAGTTCTGTATTTTGAGAGCTTTGATTGTATGCACTACCTGGGCATTTATCATCCTTTAATTCTTTGCCAATAATAGAATATACTGCCATATTTGCAAAACTTTCAGTGGATTTAACAGCTTCTTTTGATTTCGAATCTACGAATTCAATATTACCGATTATATCATTCATTATTTTATCAAAAGTTAGGCAGATAAGCAATATTAAATATTCGTAAAAAATACATAAAAGGATAAAAAAACATATATTTTAACTGGTGAAAAAACATTGTATTCAAATATACGCAAAAAAGTTGAATAAACCACTGAAATATAAAAATATATTTTATGTTATCCAAATAATATCAAAGTATTAGTGCAATCTTTATAAACAAAAAAATAAATGCGACTGGAAGTCGCATTTATTTTACATCATCAGTAAAAATTAAAACTATTTTATTTTTTATTTTGGTTTTTGTTGGCTTGTTCAGAAATAGATTTTCCAAGTTCATCCATATCTTTGTTGAACTCGGTTTTAAAATCAGCCCATTTGTCTTTTGCGTCTGACTTAAATTCGTTTATGCGGGTGCGCAATGTTTTGTTTTTTTCGTCAAGAGATGCTATGTTTTTTTCGTATTCTGCCCTGTTGGCTGCATTTTGCATTTTGAGGTCAGCTTTCATTTCTGCAATTTTCAGGTCATTCTCTTTAAATTTGGCTTCTGCATCTTCTTTGTATTTTGCATATTCTGCTGCTGATTCCTCTTTGGCTTTTTCCAAATCTTCACGGGCAGAGTCTACTTTAGCATTTGCGTCTTCCACTTTTTCTGCGGGTGTGTTGTTGCATGCAATAGTTGCTACGGTGATAACACTTCCTACCAGAAGCATTTTAATCATCTTGTTTTTCATATAGTTTTTGTTGTTTTATATTGTTATTTTGAATTAAATACATCTTTCCCACTGATTAACCTTAATAGTATAGCTACGATAGCTATGCCAAGAAGTATGTGAATTAGGCCACCGGCGTTGTATCCTAGATAACCAACTGCCCATAGGATGATAAGAATGATTGCGATGAGATATAATAGATTTGACATATTGTTTGTTTTTGTTTTCGATGCAAAGATGCACCTGGCCATATCTGCAACTATTATACTTAAGATTGTTAATCTTACATAAATCACATATTTGCAAGGAAAGTATTCGTTTTATCCATTTGTTATACCAAGAATTTATAGGAAATCAAAATCATTGTTTCTATATTTGAATTTTTACCCATGAAAATAAACCCATCTTATGCATTGTTGGTTTTTATGAATATTTGCATAGCAATCTCAGTTCAAGCTCAGTTGCATAATCCCAAAAGCATTTCTTACGCGTGGAATACAGATACGAGCAAGCACGATGTAAATTTGGCAGATTTATACATTGCAGCGCCCAAAGATGAAATTCCTACCTTGGATCACCCAAAGTTTATAAAAAGACATGACAAAGCCTTTCATTATTTCAACCATGAACCGGTCATTGCAGTGCATTTTAATGGGAGGTCTAAAGCATACCCTTTAAGCATTTTAACTCTTTTTGAATTGGCGAACGATAGCTTAGATGGCCAAGAAATGATGGTTACATTTTGTCCAATGTGCAATGCCGCATTGGTATACAACCGCCGCGTTAAAACGGCCGCTGGTTCTAAATTGCTACATTTTGGTATTTCTGGTTTATTAATGCACAACGATATGGTAATGTATGACAAAGAAACCCAATCTTGGTGGGAGCAATTGATGGGTTCAGCTATTGTGGGTGAATATACTGGAACCACTTTGGACATTATGCCTTCTATGTTAATCTCCGTACAAGATTATTTTGACCGTTTTCCGGACGGTGAAATTTTATCACCAGAAGTAGGTGAAATATTGCAAAAACATGCTAAACATAGGCCGTTTCACCATGCATACCATAACAAAAACACCTTCGATACTGCCTTTTTTATTCCAGAAAAGGTAGATCCAAGACTACCACCTTTGGAAAGGGTATTGGATATACATGTGCACGACCATATTACCATTTATCCGTTTGCAGAAATGGCCAAACACCATGTATTAAACCAAGAGTTTGAGGGTTTGAGGTTTGTTGTTTTTCACCATGGAAATGTGGTTACGGTTTTGGATGATGATAAGCTATCCCATTCTAAAAAAATTGGCGCAGCAACTGCATTTAGAAGTGTTCTAGGTAGCGATACGTTTACTTTCAAAAAACACGGAATTCATTTTAAAGATGACCAAACCGGTTCCATTTGGGATATAACTGGCTATTGCCACGAGGGACCTAAAAAAGGCAAACAACTGCATTTATTGCCCCATAGCAATCACTTCGCATTTGTGTTTTTGGCATTTTTTCCAGAAAGCAAAATTTACGGACAGTAAAGGCAATTATTTACTTTCAATTTTAAATTATAAATATACAGCGAATGTCGGATGTAACAAGTGAATAAATTGGAAAAAAAAAGAAGGATATAGTGATTGAAAATAAGATGAGATTGTGAAAGATATAAAAGCCAAAGCCATACTAAAAATGGCTGAAAATTCGGGAGAAATAGTTTTTCCAGGTTTGCGAAATTGGCCTAGAATTGTGTTGTTGATAGTAGCTATCGTTATAGGCTTGATCGCTGGATTGATAGGTCTAAAAGGCATGACTAGGGCAGATATTGTCTTTGGTTATGGAGATGTATTTATGTGTGTTTGGATTTTCATTTGGATTGTGTTTATTCTACTTTTATTTCGCAATTTATTCTGGAATATATTTAACATGGAAATTGTTTTAATATATAATGATTATATAGAAATAGAAAGGCAAGGTATGCTGCTGAAAGAGGTTAAAAAATACGCAATATCAGATATTAAAAATATTCGAATTAGGGAAGAAAATTACGATTTAAAATGGATGAATTCTATGCTAAACTTAGATTTGTTTTCGCCAAGTGCAGGCAGTACCATTCGATTTGATATTGGGAATAATACAGTAAAATTCGGATCCGGAATAGACGAAGCGGAAGCATATGCCATCATTCAAAAACTAGTGGATCTTCAATATTTGAGCCATAAAAATATATGGAAATCGAATGCACAAGCAGTGCAATTCGAATCATAAAAAAATTATAGCACCCCCTTACCTTGCCTCAACAAAACAGGTTCATTGCCCGTACAATCCACTACTGTACTAGGTTCATAGCCGCCGGGACCGTCATCCACGAACACTTCAACTTTGTCTTTAAAGTATTCTTCAATTTCGTTTGTATCCGTAAAATAATCCAACAGTTCGTCTTCGCTGTGCAGCGATGAACAGGCGAGGGGAACCCCCAACATTTCAATCACTTCCTGTAAAAAAGCCTCGTCTGGCATTCTCACACCCACGGTTTGGCGGCGATTCTCATATCCTCTGAATTTTTTTACATTTGCTTTTAAAATAAATGTAAACGGACCTGGTAATACCTGTTTCATTAATCGAAATACTGCCGTGGAAAATGGGACAGTATAATCTGCTATCATTTCAAACTTGCTACAAATGAGGGATAAGTTTGCCTGTGAAGATTTTTTACCTACCAGTTTGCATAGTTTTTCAATCCCCACATTGCTACTAAATGCGCAAGCAATGGTGTAAACAGAATCGGTTGGGAATATGGCTACTTCGCCACGTTTTAAACGCGTAACTATGTCTTGTATTTCTCTATTGCCCAATCTGTGTACTTCAGCACGGAAAACTTCCATAGCACAAATATAGCGCAGAATACAGTTAAATTGTACCTTATATTAATGGCCATGTGGCGAACCCGTGCTACCTGGAGGCATGCCCATGGGTGGGTTTTGGGCTGGCATATTGCCATTTAATTTGCGCAAATTATAGGTAAATGTGAGCATAAAATACTGCTGTAACACTTTGGTAATATTGTCCTCAACATAAGTTTCGGTAATGGTTCGGGCTATGCTGTTGTTTTGCTTTAACATATCAAAACAACTAAAACGCAATTCACCAGCATTCTTTTTAAGAAACTTATAGGCTATGGCAGAATTCCAAAGCATAAAAGTTTGATTGAACCCATTGCTCAAACCGCTGTAATTGTTATATGTCCACTCTGTATTAAAAACAAATTTCTTGAATAAAATATAATTGAATTTTACATTGGCCATATGGTTAAAATACTGGTTGTTTAACTTGGTTTGAAGGCTGTTAAGTGTATTGTAATAATTGCCAGTGTAGCTTATTGTAAAGTCTAAATTTTCATTGATATTGCTGCTGATAACTGCGCCAGCATTGTAGGTTTCTGTTCCCGCAATATTCTTTTGCCCATTTATGAATCCAGGTGTGTGGCTGTAGCTATAAGAACCATTTAAATTTAAATTGCTTTTAATGCGTTTTAAAGGAAAACCATAGTTACCAAAAATACGCGCCGTATAATACCCCTGTATGTTCACGGGTTTAGAAAGTTGAGAACCCCTTTGTGCAGTAAACCCTTCTGAAATTTGTGTGTCTTTGTTAAAAAATGTTGTATTGTTTGTAATGTAATTTCCGGTCGAATTGCCCATCATCCCTGCAAAGAAATTTTTCCCTTTTTCTACATTTACTTTTGAAAAACGTATTACACCAAATCTAGAAATTTCTTGGTCTAGGTTCGAATTTCCAGTGGTTAGCAGCAGGGGATTAGAATTGTCAATTACATTTTGCAATTGATTTATATTCGGTGCATTTGTACTCATCCTTCCGAAAGCACGCAAATTGGCACTCTTGGAGAATTTATAATTTAACATGATGCGGGGTAAAAAATTATTCATCTGGAATTTTACTTCGTCTGCAATCGGTTTTAATTGACTACCAGTAAGATTGTAAATTTGATAATTACCCCCAGTGCTAAACGTTAATTTTGTACCTCGGTATGAATACATGGCACCCATTTGTTGGGTGGTAAACCTAGAATTAAATACATTGCTTAATGAATTGTCTAACTTAGAATATTTTCCAGTTAATGAATCATAATTGTAAGTGGTTTTGTTGGATTCGTTTTTGGTATAATTGTAAGCGTACTCAATAGATACAGTACTTTTAGCAGAAAGTGGTTCTGTATAAGTAAGTTTGGTGTTCCATTTTTCCGAAGGTGCATCGTTGCTAATATTTTGGTTTAAAAAATAAGCAGAATCGTGAATCACATAAGGCAAATTGACAAAGGTGTAATTTCTATTGTCATTATAAGAAGTGCTGGTTTTTGTATTAATTTCGTTGGCGGCATTTACAGAAATGGTACGCCCCGATTTTTTAAATTTATGCATATATAACAAGGTATTGTTCAAATTCATACCAGAACCTTTGTTGCTGAAGTCCGTCATAGACTTATTTAATGTATCGTATTTGGTATTGTATCCAGCCACAAAAACTTGGCTAAGATTGCTATTTTGGAAAGACAATCTTGGTGTGTACAATAGGGTATTGCTGGTGTCTATCATCCACGTTAACCGCAAGTTGACCCTGTGATTTAGGCTTTTGTTGGTATTGTTAGAGTTCTCGTTGTAGATTTGAGATACTTCAGGATTGAAATTGTTGATATACGTTCTGTGGATTTCAGAGGATTTGTCATTTGTCCCTGCATTGATAAAGTAACTGGCAGCAACACTAACATGGGAACTTAGTTTGTCGATATAATTGAAACCAAAAGATTGGGTTGTATTGATGCCACTGGCTTGGTTAACATTAAATCCGGCTTGGCTGCCCATGCCGTAGCTACCTCCGCTGTAGCCGCTGCTACCCATGCCGCTGCCGCCAGAGGTTCCGGTACCGCCCATCCTGCCGCCGCCACCAGAGCCCATACTTAGGCCCAAAAGGTCTTGCGATGTGAAATTTTGTTGGTTGATATTGTTTGTTAATCCCAAGATTGAAAACCTACGTTCTCCTTTAAATGTGTTATAATTAAAACCGGCTTGGTATCTATCGTTGGTTCCATAACCTGCGTAGGCTTTGCCAAATTTCCCATTCAATAAACCTTTTTTGGTAACAATATTTATGCTTTTAGAGGAGGAACCATCGTCTACCCTAGAAAAATTACTTTGGTCGCTACCTCTATCAAAAACTTGCATTTTATCTACCACCTCAGCAGGTAAATTGCGCAATACGGCAGAAGCATCATCTCCAAACCAGTCTTTACCATCCACCGTAACTTTTTTCACTTGCTCTCCTTGTGCAGTTACCTGTCCATTTTGAACGGTCATTCCGGGTAATTTCTTTAACAAATCCTCGGCGGTTGCATCGGGGTTGGTTTTATATGCGGCGGCATTGTACTCGCTGGTATCACCCCTTTGGGTTGCAGGCGCGGCATTCCCGGTAATGATGGCTTCTTTCAATCTAGATGCCGTATCTTTTAGAATAATTATTCCGAAATTTGTGTCTCCCAAAAACATTTTGGCCAGTTTATAATCGCTGATATAGCCGTCCTTTGAAATCCAAACTCCAAACATGCCACGACCCGTTGTAATGGAGAAATTTCCTAGGCTATCTGTAAATACAATAAATTTATTAGAGGTATCCCGCAATGATTTCGCTACTACCTTTATGCTTGCCAAAGGCTGTGATGAAGCGCTGCTAAATATTTTTCCTTTTAATATTTGGCCATGACTAAAATGAAAGAACAAAGATAAAAATAGGGTGACAAGTGATTTGCGAAAATACATGATTTTTAAAAAAAGCAAAAATGACACAAAAGCGTTTGATTGATTAATACTTTAGACCAAAATGAAAAAATTTTAGCTTAATACTTACACGGCTATCACTTCTAAAATAATGCCATCTGTTTTTAGAATTTCCGCTTTGTTACCCTCGTGCAATGCTTCTCCATTGGCAGTTCTAGCTGGCCATTCCGCACCCTTGTATTTTACGCGTCCCATGCCATTGTTTGGTATAGTTTCTGTTACCAAAACGGGTTGCCCTTTGTGCTCGTTGTATCTGCTTACAGAGCCGCCCCCAAAAGAGTTTACCAATTTGTTTCTAAATAGTAGCACACCAGCGGCACTTGTTGCAGCAAAAACAATCCATTGCATTGCCGGGTAATTTTGAACAAGACCTGACCACATCAAACCAGCCGTAAGAATTGCGCCTATGCCAACAAAAAGCATGAAAAATGTGCCAAAAATTACATCTGCAATTATGAGTAACAAACCCGCGATTGCCCAATACGATTCTGAGGTCATTTTTTATTAGAATTTAAATCGGTTTGGTTTTTAATTACACTCATTGCTGCGGTAATCATGCTGCCCATATCGCCAAAATTGGCTGGTAAAATCATGGTATTGGTGGTTTTTGCTAATTTGCCGTATTGCTCTACCAATTGCTCAGCAACCCGCAATTGCACAGCTTCCATTCCGCCTTTTTCTTGCAAAGCTGCAGCCACAGATCTCAATCCGTCAGCGGTTGCTTCTGCTACCGCTTTAATTGCTTGAGCTTGCCCTTCTGCTTGGTTCATAGCCAATTGACGTTGCGCCTCAGATTCCAATACCACTTTCTGCTTTTGACCTTCTGCTTGGTTTATGGCAGATTGTTTTTCACCTTCTGATTGTAAAATCACAGCACGTTTTTCGCGTTCTGCTTGCATTTGTTTTTCCATAGCAATTAAAACCGTTTTAGGTGGAGTGATGTTTTTTATTTCATAACGCAAAATTTTAACACCCCATCCAATACTGGCTTCGTCTATAGACATTACCACTGCGCGATTTATATTTCCCCTTTCTTCAAAAGCTTTGTCTAAATCAATTTTCCCAATTTCACTGCGCATGGTGGTTTGGGCAAGTTGCATTACCGCAAATTTGTAATTGGTAATGCCATAAGATGCCTTCATCGCCTCTACAACTTGGATAAAAATAACGCCATCCACTGCAACTTGAACGTTGTCTTTGGTTATGCATATTTGTTCTGGAATGTCCATCGCAATTTCTTTGAGGGAGTGCTTGTAAGCAACACTGTCTAAAAAAGGAATGATAAAACTGATACCGGGTTCTAACGTTTGGTGGTATTTCCCCAATCGTTGCATTACAAATGCCGACTGTTGAGGTACTACTTTTACACTTTTAAGAATCACAATGACTACAAGCATTGCAATGATAATGGCTACGAGATTTTCCATGGTTTTGTATTGAATTTCAAACATAATGAAAAAAATAGATAAGAACTATTGATTTTGATAAAATGTTGGCAGTAATAGACCAACCCAAAAAATAGTATTACAATATCTAGTGGTTTTAATTTTAGAATATTTAAACCTTATCCATATTTTTGCATCATGAAATTTCGCTTTTTTATTTTCATGTTTTTGACTTGCTTTTTTGTTTTCAGTTGCAGCAGTTCAAAACAATTTAAATCCATACGTTGTATTTATGATAAAGATGCACAATTAAAACCTGGATCTGCAGTGGGTTTTGGCGTGGTTGCCATAGACAAGAATGATAAAAAGGTAATTACAAAAGGATTTCTCAAAGGAAAATACAACATCAACTATTACAATGTGGATGTGGCAGGCGGATGGCATGAATCTGGGGTGGTTTTTATAGATACAAACGATGATTTAATCGTGAATCGCAGCGTAAAAATTACAGTTTCTCCAGTAAAAAAGCCAAGTTTAAAAGACAGTATTGAATTTTTTCTCAATTATGAAGGTATTGAATCATGGAATTTTAGCGGTGACAATGGCAAAAATGGAAAAAATGGTTCATCAAGAATAGTTCCGATTCGTGTTTTTGGAACCGCGATAGCTACCGGAAAAGAAGGCGATAATGGCACTTCGGGTTCTAACGGGATGGATGTGGAGGTTTCAGTTTATAAAGTGCATGACGACTCGTTTTATCAAAAATTTGGGTATGATTTATTTGCAGTTAGTGCAGTCTCTCAAAACGGTGGAAATGTAAAAACCACTTTTATTGCTGAAAAATATGGAAAATTAATTTTAAAATCAAATGGTGGAATAGGTGGTTCCGGCGGTTCGGGTGGAACGGGTGTAGATGGCTTTGACGAAAATGACAAAGGTTCTATAGGAAGTGGTACAAATGGTGGAGACGGTGGCAAAGGTGGCGATGGTGGTGCAGGTGGCACAATTAAAATTTATATTGATTCAGCTGCCAAAGATTTTATAAAATACTTAGAGGTACAAAATGCTGCAGGCACATTTGGCAAAGGAGGATCTGGTGGCAAAGGTGGACAAGGGGGCTTGGCAAAAACAGGAACCCGAGCCAGGGATGGTGAAGTAGGGGCTAATGGTACAAATGGTACCGCAGGTAAAGATGAAATTCCAGTAGAAATTATTTATGGTTATGTAAGGTTTTGAAAGGGTGTTTTGCGGTAAAAATAAAATAGGGAAAAAGCAATAATACTAAAATGGAATGTATGAATTTGAATCGAAAAAAAAGAGTTTTTAAACAGATTTAAAATTTTCTTGGAAGTCTTCAATAAACTGTTTTTTTTTCAATGAAATATAATCAATCATCCAACCTTTTTACATCAATATACTGATGGGTTTCGCGCAATTTATCCATCAATTCTTCCAAGTGGCCCACATTGTGAAGCATAACATCCAAGCGACCTTCAAAGGTTCCGTCTTCTTTTGCTTGTATATTAATGGCTTTCATATTTACCTCCATATCTTTGGAAATCACATCCGTAATTTTACTTACAATTCCCACATCATCAATTCCATTAACGGACAATTTAACATCAAAAGGTTTCGTATATCCATCAGTACGCCATTGGGTTGCAATAATTCGGTACCCATATTGACTCATTAAACGTGTTGCATTGGGGCAACTTGTGCGGTGAATTTTCACGCCTTCGCCCACCGTTACAAAACCAAATATGGGATCACCTGGCAGCGGATTGCAGCATTTTGCCAATGAATAATCCATCTCAAAATCATCGCCAATAACGATTAAACTTGTTTTGGCTTTTGTGGTTTTTACAGGTTTTTTGCGGGTAGTAGGTATTTCTGGTATTTTTATTTCAGCATTTATGATATCAACAAGTTTTATTTTATCAGATTTAACTTCACCTAATGCAATGGCATGGAACAATTCACTGGGTGTACTAAATTTAAAAAACTTAACCAATTTTCCAATGTTGATTTCATTGAACAATACACCTTGATTCTTAAACTTGCGCGCCATAACCTCTTTTCCCATTGAGGCTTGTTTGGTTTTTTCTGTGCGAAAGTATTCCCGAATTTTGCTTTTGGCTCTACCTGTTTTTACAATACTCAACCAATCTGCGCTTACCCTTGGTTTTTGCGTAGTGAGAATTTCTATAATATCTCCATTTTTTAATACGGTGTTTAAGGGCACCAATTTGTTGTTTACTTTTGCACCTATAGTGCATTTACCCACTTCTGTATGTATGGCAAATGCGAAATCCAATGCCGTGGCACCTACAGGTAGATTCTTTACATCACCCTTGGGTGTAAACATATAAATTTCTTCACCCAGTACGGAATGTTTAAATTCACTGACCAAATCCAAGGCACTTAATTCTTTGTTTTCTAATGTTTCCTTTACCAAGCTCAACCAATTTTCAAAAGCCCTATCCTGCGGTGTTTGACCTTGGTGGCCTTGTTTGTATTTCCAATGCGCCGCCAATCCTCTTTCGGCTACATCTTCCATGCGTTTGCTGCGAATTTGCACTTCAACCCATTTGCCTTTTGGGCCTAAAACTGTGGTATGCAATGCCTCATAACCATTGCTTTTGGGGTGGCTCAACCAATCGCGGAGTCTACTGGTATGTGACCTGTATTTGTCAGAAATAATAGAATACACTTTCCAGCAATCTGCTTTTTCTAAAAAGTAAGGTGAATCTACAATAATGCGAACGGCAAAAACATCAAAAACCTGTTCGAAAGGTATATTTTGTTTTTTCATTTTTTGTGAAATACTAAATATACTTTTGGGCCTACCCTTAATTTCAGCAATGTTTAACCCCGTGCGAGACAATTCATCGCTGATAGGTTCGATAAATTCTTTGATATATTTTTGTCTTGAGTTTTTTGATTCTGCAATTTTACCCGTAATTTCTCGAAAAAGGATGGGTTCTGTAAATTTCAGCGACAAATCTTCCATTTCTGTTTTAACAGCATTCAATCCCAATCTGTGAGCCAATGGAGCATAAATATAAAGCGTTTCTGAAGCGATTTTTAGCCTTGTTTTTTCACCTACAGAACCCAAAGTGCGCATGTTGTGTAAGCGATCACACAATTTGATAAGAATTACCCGTAAATCTTCACCCAAGGTCAACAGCATTTTTTTGAAATTTTCTGCTTGTATACTGCTGTCTTTGTCTACAGTATCAAAAACATTGGATATTTTCGTTAATCCATCAATAATGGAAGCTACTTTAGTGCCAAAAGTTTCCTCAATGTCTTCTAGGGTAACTTCCGTATCTTCAACCACATCGTGCAACAAAGCGCAAACTGCCGATGTTACCCCCAAGCCAAGTTCGCCAACTGCAATCTGGGCAACAGCAAGTGGGTGAAAAATATAGGGTTCGCCACTCTTTCTGATTGTACCTTCATGCGATTTGGCGGCTAAGTCAAAAGCATCGCGCACTTGTTTTATTTTATCACGCGGTACTTCTTTGCCCAACGAACGCAACAACAGCCGATATTGTTTCAACAACTCTGCACGATATTTGGCGTAAACAGCTCCTTCTAATAATGCCATTTTATTTTTCTAACTGTGGATAGAAAATTGATTTTTATTGTTGTGAAAAATGAAAAAAGAATCGTGGAATAGTTTCAATCCCTTTTAAATAATTAAAGATTCCATAATGTTCATTGGGAGAATGTAAGGCGTCACTATCCAATCCAAATCCCATTAAAACCACTTTGGTTTGTAGTTCTTTTTCAAACAATGCGACAATGGGAATGCTCCCGCCTCCGCGTGTAGGTATTGGGTCTTTTCCAAAGGTATCGCGCATGGCTGCTGCGGCACTGCGGTAGGCGTGACTGTCTGTAGGTGTAAGCACTGGTTCGCCACCATGGTGAGGTTTAACAACTACTTTTACGCTTGTTGGAGCTATGGATTCAAAATATTTCTGAAAGAGTTGGGTGATTTTTTCACTGTTTTGGTTTGGCACCAATCTCATGGATATTTTGGCGGAAGCTTTGGATGGCAGCACAGTTTTAGACCCTTCTCCAATATAACCTCCCCATATACCATTTACATCCAGTGTTGGTCGAATACCAGTTTGCTCAATGGGACTAAATCCACTTTCGCCCATAAGATCATTCACCCCCAAATCGTCCATATATTCCTGTTTATCAAAAGGAATCAAAGCCATTGCTGCTCGATCTTCTGAGGATGTTTCAAGCACATCATCATAAAAACCAGGGATATTTATTTGACGGTTGTCATCGTGCATTTGGGCAATCATTTTGCACAATATGTTTATGGGATTAGCTACGGCACCGCCATACACACCGCTGTGCAAATCTCGGTTGGGGCCAGTAACTTCTACTTCCACATAACTTAATCCACGCAAGCCAACGTCAATACTGGGAATATCATTTGCAACCATAGAAGTGTCACTAATCAAAATCACATCGGCCTTGAGTTTTTCTTTATTTTCAATGCAAAAAGGGCCTAAGTTGCTGCTACCTACTTCCTCTTCACCTTCAATCATAAATTTTATATTGCAATACAAAGTGTGTGTTTGCATCATGGTTTCAAATGCTTTTACATGCATAAAAAATTGACCTTTATCATCGGCGCTTCCACGGGCATAGATTTTACCATCGCGCACGGTGGGTTCAAAGGCGGGTGTGGTCCATAAATTATCCGGCGCGCTGGGTTGCACATCGTAATGCCCATAAATTAAAACGGTGGGCAAGGCAGGGTTTAGTATTTTTTCGCCATATACTATAGGGTGGCCTTTGGTCTGTTGTATACTTACATTGTCTGCACCAGCGGCGGTTAAATGCGCTGCTACTGCTTTGGCACATCTTTGCACATCTTCAGCAAATGCAGAGTCTGCACTAATGCTAGGTATGCGGAGCAAATCGAACAGTTCGGACAAAAAACGGTCTTTGTTTGATTCTATAAATTCATTTGGGTTCATACTGCCCGCAATTTAGGAATATTGTTTTGAAATTTGCACGGATATAAATTTAATTCTAACAATTATAATAAAGTTAATTGTTCTTTTGCCAATGGGTTCTAAAAATGCCAGAATGCCCGTTTTTATTCGCACCTGACACCAAAATTCGGGTGTTTATTTATCCTGATTTCCAAGACACCAGGTTAATATTTTTGTATTGAACGGTATAATCCAATAAAAAGTGGTACCGCATTTGCAATTTAGGTATGGACATGGTTAAATTTGAATTCGAAATGGGAGGGGCAGTTAAGGCAGCAATGGTTTGCACAATTTTTGGTGTTTTGCGGTTTTCTCCCTTGCATGGGCAAGCTAGGGGGCATCGGTTGGTTTTTGTAGACAACAATTATAAAGAAGTTGCCAAGGAAAAAGGTGCTACCTATGAAGTTGAAATTTTTGACTTTAGTGATACGGTATATTTCGAAACGCGGTCTAGAAGTCCCAAAGGCTTGATAGAAAAAGGCCAATATCCTATAAACCTAGGTTTTGATTTAAGAAATTGTGAGATTCAACGTTTTTGGCCCAATGGAAATGTAAGGTCAAAAGGTGAAATTAAAAATTCTTGGAATGAAGGATTATGGACGTTTTATGATGAAAATGGCGAAAAATATTCGGAGGTTGAGTTCCTTTCTGGGCTCATAACGGGTGCGGCAAAACGCTTGTACAACAACGGCACAATTAGAACTTATACATACCAGAAGAATATTAAGCAGGGCGAAAGTTCATTTTATGATACCAGTGGTAAACTCTTGCAAATTTGTAATTACACGAACGATTCATTGGACGGATTGCTTGTAAGTTATTACCAAACTGGAAAAATTCAACGCAAAACACTTTATGCACATGGTTTTGTTCAAAAAGACTCATGGTATTATGAAGAGGGCAATTTGTTTAATGCAGAACAATATGACAACAAAGGTATTTTGCATGGACGCTGTATGATGTATACACACAGCGGAAAAATAGCCAGATTGGATGACTATGCCCATGGTGAGGTTATTCAGAATGATTGTATACATCCTTTGGCAGATGCAGATTGGAAAGGTGACGATTGTCCACCAAGGTTAATCAAAGCCAAATATCCACCGGGTATTGAAAAATATATGGAATTTGTGGGACTCAATCAAGAATATCCGGAAACAGCTATACAGTGGAGGCAGCAGGGAGTCGTTATTTATGAGTTTACAATAGGCCCATATGGCCTGATGGAAAACATAACAGAGGAAAATATAGTACCAGTGGGGTTTGGTTTAGAAAAGGAAAGTATGCGGTTGCTTAAGAAGATGCAACGGTATGAGCCAGAAAGAGTAAATGGCAAAATTGTACCAGTCCGCATTCAAATGCCGTATGTGTTTATTTTGCAAGAATAATATAAAAGAATGAACAAGGGAAATATTATTTGGTTGGTTTTATTGGTAGGTATTGTGGCGGGTTTTTTTTTAGGAAAATGGAAGGGTAGGAATGAGACACAAGATTTATTCATAGACAACCCCACTTTGGTAAAGGAAATTGCAGAACTGGCGGTTTTAGAAGTAGATGGCAATGCCAAGCTGAGTGAAAGCAATACCAATGTTTCCAAAAGTTTCTGGAACGATTTAAGCGATTTTTTGGGTGAACGTACTTTAAACGTGGAAGTTCCTTATGTAGCAAAATACGGCACAAAACTTTCTAAAAGCGATGTAAAAATTGTGAAAAAAAAAAACAAACAAGTGGTGGTGGAAATTGAAAAACCAGTATTACTCAGCTTAGAAATAAGGTTGGATAGGTTACAGCAGTTTTCTAAAAATGGGGTATTTGTTTTTCAAAAAGATGATAAATTAAAATTACCTGTGCAAAAATTATATTCAGAAACCAAAAAGAAATTGGAAAAGAATACAGCAAATATTGCACTTGCTAAGAAAAATATAGAAGATCACTTAAACCAATATTATTTAACGCTAGGCATAGAAGCAACGTACCAATGGAAAATGTAAATCATACCACAAAGGCCACGGATGCCGAAGTACATTCGTTTAAGGTTACCTTGTTTATTTGGGAGGTAATTATTACCGCAATTATATTTACTGCGGCATATTTTATATTGAAAAATTATAAGAAAAAAGAAAAAATAGCCAACGAAAAAAATAGCAAATATTCCACGGGTGGATGATGGATTTTTATAGTTTAAGTAAAAAACCAGTTATCCGCGCACAGTTCGTAATTTGCATTACGGCCATTGTGTTGTTTGGGATAAAGATGGTTGCTTGGTGGCTTACAAACTCCATTGCAGTGCTTACAGATGCGCTGGAAAGTACGGTAAATGTAGTTACAGGATTGTTTGGTTTATACACTCTCATTTTAAGTTCACTTCCCCGGGATGACAATCATCCTTACGGCCATGGAAAGGTGGAATTTCTTTCTGCTGCGGTAGAGGGTATTTTAATATTATCTGCTGGCAGCATTATTGTTTATGAGGCAATCCTAAACCTAGGGAAACCGCATGAAATTCAGCAGTTGGATTTAGGAATTTTATTAATAGCCATTTCTGCTATATTTAATTATTGGGTAGGTTGGCGAGCTATAAAATTGGGCCGCAGGATGAATACCCTTCCTTTGGTATCTAGCGGCAAACATTTACATTCCGATACATGGAGTACTTTGGGTATCATCGTAGGTTTGATTTTTATTAAAGTTACAGGAATTTTGTGGATGGACAGTGTGTTCGCACTCATTTTTGCATGTATCATTATTTATACGGGTATAAAAATTATTAGGGCTTCACTTGCAGGTATTATGGATGAAACCGATAAAAAATTACTGCAAGAAATGGTGGCATATTTGGAATTAAATCGCAGGCCAAATTGGGTAGACCTTCACAATCTTAGAATTATAAAATACGGCAGTATTTTGCATTTGGATTGTCATATTACCGTGCCGTGGTATTTGAATGTAAATGAAGCGCATGAAGAAGTATCTGCGCTGGAAAATTTGGTAAAAAACAAGTTTGGAGAGCAGGTAGAATTGTTTGTCCATACAGATGGCTGTTTGGATTTTTCTTGCGGAATATGTGCCTTGCCAAATTGCGATAAAAGGCAGTCGAATTTTGTATTGCGCAAGACATGGACCGTGGAAAATATTATCAGCAATAGGAAGCATAGGGTAGAGTGATGGCTAACATAGGCCTTAGCGGAGGAGTCATAAATTCTGCCCAAAAGGTTTTGCTCATGCTTTTTTGCAAATTTATAGAATAACAATTATTTTTATCTTAGCGCACCGTGGTAAGTTTTTTGGTTATGTGGTAGAAATTGGTAAAATTTTTCTATATAACAAATAGTATATTACACAGAGATTCACAGATGCTGGAAAGAGATACACAGAGGCACACTCTCTCTGCGTGGCTCTTGTATTTGCTCCGTGAATCTCCGTATAGCAAATAGATTTACAAATAAATTATGCAGAGCCAAAATCTTTTTGTTACCAAAAAAATGAATTACTATAAAATTCCAACGGGCTTGCATTGCATTAGCCGGCTAAATATGAGTTGACTTCATTTAGGTTTTGGCTATATATTCATGTACTTTGCTTTGCAGCTATCTCTACAACATATCCAGTTTTCTTTATCTCACGAATGTGTGGTATTATAGCCTAACAGCATGCGGTATTATTGGAATTGGCCATTAAGCAAAACAACTATTCAGTAGGTGGTTTTTGGCAATAACACAACCGAAAAAAATCGAATGTTGAATACCCCAAACTGAAGCTGTAAATCCCAAATATAAAGAGGTATATCAAACTCAAAAACGCCTCTGTGACGAACTTTTATACCAAATTTTCTTTACCGCAATTACTCTTCTTCGTCGCTACCTCCGTAAAAATTATTGGCCCAATCGTAACCATAGAAACTTGGGCGTATCAATAAAATTTGGCTCATTCGTATCAATTTCTTAAAATCATCATTCATTTTGGAATCTTTCTCAACTGTTTTTTCTTTCTCGGAATTTAAGATAAATCGTTTGCCATTAAATGAATCTTTCTCTAGTGGTTGTGGACCTACTATGCCATAATAGTATTGTGTTGTTACATTTATGGTTACATCCTTTTCCTTTTCCTCATTGTCTTCATCTTCTTCATAACTGCTTTTTTTCTTTTTACGGTTGTATTTTAACAAATACACAGTTCCACTTTTTACAGATTTTGCTTTATAATCCCAATATCTAACTACTGCACTATCAGTCACAGAAATAGAATCTATTTCTGTGCTTGAGCCAGAAACATATTTGGTTCTATTTTCGGAATAATAAACATTTTTTGAAAAATTAGCCTTTGTTAAATTGGATTTGGGAAACTTTTCAAGGTGTTTTGCTTTATCCAGTGCGTAGTATAGTTCATAGGCAAACTCTCTTTCATTCGCCAGATTGTTAAAAACAGAATCCTCTACTGGGTAATTGTTTTTCAATAAAAGTACATAATAATCCAATCTTTTATCTCTCTGCTTCACTGTCTTAACTTTATCCAAAAATGTTATTACTTTTGCTTCTTCCTTAAAAGGTAAGAGCAATTTAATGTAGCTTGTAAGTTGGGAATAGTCGTTGTCATAATTGCCAGCCTTTGCCTTTTTGCTAGATTCGGACGATAACACTTTTTTAACCAAAATATTGGCTTCTGAAAGTAAATCTGCCATTGCGCTTTTGTAAGCCTCTGGTTTTAATTTATGACTGTCCAAAAGGGTGACTGCAAAATCTACAATGTGATTTTTATATTCATCAATATTCATTTTGTCAAACAATTCTGGGTACATGGTTGATGCCAGTGCCAATGAATCGCTGATTGCATTTTCCAAATTAAAATTATACTTGCTATCTGGTACAGGCGTCTCTTTAAAGAACAATTCTTTTAGCTTTGCATAGGATGCTTTACTTTTCAAAGAAGCCAAAGAACTAATAATAGCGGTTTGGTAAGCGGCAGTGTCACCTGCGGCGTTGTAAATTTTTTCGAATACAGGTATCATTTTTTGGCATTTGGTGCTGCCCATTCTAAATATCAAGGCCCGCTTGCGTTCTACCAACTGATTGCTAGAATGCAATGTGTCATACACTTTAGCCAACAATTCTACGTTGTTTGAATCTACATACAAATTTTCAAAGCCATCCCATGCTTTTCTGCGTGTGCTAGAGTCGGCGCTGTTAATGTCTTCAACCCAAAGTGGAACTTTTGATTTGAAAATGTTGTTTTTATTATTTGTTATAGGTTGAAAAGTTTCAAAAAAAGTTTTTGTAAAATTTCCAATTCCAGAAATAGAATCATAAAACCCAATGGCGCTAACAAATTCATCACCATTTAATATATAAGAGCCTATAACTCGTCTGCTGGATCCTGTATCGCCCATAGTTACATCCAATTTGGTGCCAGAAGGGGTATGGGTGAATTTCTTTTTTAAAATTTCTAAATTGGTATATCCTACATCCTTTAGATATGCGTTCCAATAGGTAGTGCTGTCTTTGTATTGGTCATAGCGGCTAAATTTGGTATATTCTATTTCAATAAATTCGCGGTCATTTTGGGGAGAAAACCAAGTCAATCTTTTTAAACCCGCGTATTTTTTATTTTCCATAAAAAAAGACGCTTCATGTATGATTTCCAATTGCTTTGAAAGTTCATTCCTATCCGTGGGTGCATTTACCGTGGCCGTAAAATGGCAGAAGGTGTCTTTAATGAGCCTACTGGTGCCTTCAACCTGCGGATTGTTGATTTTTAAGTTTTCAAAAAATGGGTCGGCAAATCCGTTTGAATTTCCTTTTAGTACTTGCAACAAATATTTAGAACCACGCAAAATAGCCCTTACATTTAATACATTGCCTTCTTTATCCTCCATTTCTGCATACCGCGCTGGGTAACCTTGGAAAACTTTATACTCTGCTTTTTTCTCTACCAATTTATTTTGGTAGGCAAAACTTTCGCAGGAAAGTAACAATTCCGTTGTATCCGGATTTAATCTCAAGCCATCAAACATGCTTCGATATAGCACAGAATAATATTTGCCCAGGTTAAATCGTTGATAGTTAAAGTCTGGATTGTAATCTCTTACAGGCGCTATTTTTTCTGGCGCAGTTATGGCACCCGGTGCTTCAAATGTGAATATGCCATCGGGCGTAGTTTGCTTAATAAGTTGGTCCACATTGGCATTGGTTAATTTAAACGAGTTAAAAAACGCATTGGATTCTTTTCCTATGGCAAAGGTCTTAATTCCCGTTACCCCTACCAAGACAATGTCACTGCCAGTATGGAAGATTTTATAACGTCCTTTGTCTCCATTTTTACGGGTAAAATTAATGTCATAGCCAACGGTATTTCTGCCCAATGAGGCATCGTTTTGAATCGTGGTGGTTTTGTCTATATTCCCAATCACAATTTCGTACAGAAAACTGTCCATACTTTTCAAAACATCCGCAGAAGTCTTATTTCTTAAAGATGGAAAGTCTTGATAGCGGTAAACCAAGTATTGAGCCCCAGCAGGCACATCCAACGATACATAAAGGGTGGTGTTGCGGTTTTGCAAGTATATAGGCTGAATTTTGGAAGGCAAATTTGCGCTGAAAAAATTGTCGCTGCTTGTATGCAAACTCAATGGGCTATTTACCATTATTTTTTTCGATTTCTCAAGCATCTTGCTGGGTTTCAGCGACTGTGACTTTACGGATTTAACGGTGTAACCCATTGTTTCTAAAAGTTTTAAAACACCATCATTTCCTGGCAAATGGGCGCATCCCACACCGCAAAAAACAGATCCCGATTGCATAAGCTTTTGCATTGCAGCAACCATGTTTTTATTTCTCCTATAAAGCATATACTCATTATAATGCTCGGTGTATTTTACTTTGTTCAGCGAATCTATGGCCGTTAAATCTCCAGTTCTATAAAAATCTTGGAGTGCTTCACCTTCACTGCCACCCATAGCATCTTTGCGTCTCACTTTTTTGGCAGAAGCCAATGTGGTCAATCTTTCTGCCTCTAAAAAATCTTCAACCCCTGTAACTCGTTTATTGTATTTTTTGCCCAAACGGTATATGAGCATATCCAAATAGGTTTCTTCCTCAAACTCAATTTGAAGTTGGCTTACCCTGTAAAGGATAGAATTGCTAATAAGCGGACCTTGTTGCATAATTGCGGCAACATTGTCTTTTTTATATTCATTCAGCTCAAAGGTTTCATAGTCGACTGAACCAGAACCGTGGTTGTCTCTTATCATCCGAGAGTAAAGACTCAACCATTTGTCGTATACAGAATCTAAATTCTGCTCTAAGGCAACAATATCCACGCTTTGAATAGCCTTGAAAAAAGGATCACCAAGGTGAAAAGCAACTTTATCGCTAACATGCATGGTTCCATAAACATAGGAAGGTTTGGTTAAACCGTTGCCCGTTATTTGCCATAAAAGGCCAGTCTGACGTTGTGCATAAGTTGAAGACATTGCGCAAAATGCCAAAGCAACCAACAGAGATTTTCTAAAATTCATTTTTTTGATATGGGTGCAAAGAAAACCAATTATGCGACTCATTTATCGCAAATTGAAGAAAATTGAATAATTTGTGATTAAGTTGTTAAACTTCTACCACTGGAATGTTACCTTCTATTATAAGTTTACCTTCGGTTTTGGCGATAACTTCCTCCACTGTGACCCCGGGTGCCAATTCTAGCAATACAAAGCCCCTTTCAGTAATGTCGAAAACACCTAGTTCGGTAATCACTTTTTTAACGCATTTTAGCCCAGTTATGGGCAATGTGCATTCTTTTAAAAGTTTGCTTTTGCCATCTTTACTGGTGTGCATCATAGCCACAATAATATTTTTCGCTGAGGCGACCAAATCCATAGCACCCCCCATACCTTTTACCATTTTGCCAGGTACTTTCCAATTGGCTATATCGCCTTGGTCTGTAACTTCCATTGCACCTAAAACCGTCAAGTCCACGCGTCCACTTCTGATCATGCCGAAACTAGTGGCACTGTCAAATACAGAAGAACCCTCTACCATGGTGATGGTTTGTTTGCCTGCATTAATCAAGTCGGCATCCTGCTCTCCTTCGTATGGAAAAGGACCCATGCCCAGCAAGCCATTTTCGCTTTGTAAAACTACATCCATGCCATCAGGAATGTAATTGGCCACCAATGTGGGAATCCCGATTCCCAAATTCACGTAGTAACCATCTTTCATTTCCTTGGCTATCCGTTTTGCAATTCCATATTTATCTAACATTCATTTGCAAAATTGCATAATATTTTCCAATACAACCCATCCGTTTTGCAAAACCATTCATTCTTTATTTTTTACCATTCAATTCCATGAGCCTATAATTCAAAGGGAGATTAAAAATAAAAGTCGTTGCAGACAAAGTAGAAGCTGTGTTTTTAAGTCTTGATAGAGTTCCTGATTTTAAAATTTGGATGGGTGGATAGTTGATTTTTAGGATTAAGGTACGTATTTTTGTGTTTAAACTAATTGTAATAAATAGAAGGTGTGAAATGCTATTTGAAAATATATTTGAGACAAAGTTCAGGTTTAATTGCTGTTGCTTTGCTTTTATGGGCATGTCATGGACCAAAAAAATGGCTCAATGACAAAGTGATTTTGCAAGATGGATCATCCATAACAGGAACCGTTACTAAAAGCGATTCACTGCAGTTGAAAATCACCAAGATGGATGAATCGGAGCAAGTTGTTCAATGGGCACAAATTGATTCAGTGGCGCCTTTGGCTTTTAGAACCAGAATTTCTTCGATAAGCCTTGGTTTGTACAATACGCCTTATTACTCAGTATTTAGGAATGAGAATTTTGCACCTTCCAATTTGGGTTTACAATTTAGAACAGGTATGGCAACGTTTGGAAAAAAGTACAATTATTTTCATTTCACTCTCATTCCCAGCCAACCTTTTCGCATTACCAAACTGGGTTATGGAATTGAAAGATACAAGCGAGGCACTTATATGGATAAGAAAAACTTGTTCTTGGGCTTTGAAACCAACTTGATATTTATTCGTTACAACAATGCTCCACAATTTGCATTCGAACCTTTTGTGGGCAAGCAATGGAAATACAAGGACCAATGGAGAATCCATGGAAAAATAGCACTGCAATTGAATGTAGGCAGTAGAAATTCCAACGCCGGAATTTATTTTGGTGTGGGAATGAATTACTTGAAACAAGATTTCAAGAAAAAATACCAAGATTTAAACCAAACCCATTCATACCCAAGTTTAAAAAGGAAGGCCAATGTTCAATAAAATTGCTACTCTTCTGGCACTTTTTGTTTCATCTATTGCGGCAAATGCACAGGATGGAAAACAAATGTTTAATGATACGATATTGCATAGAATTGATGTAAAAATAGATCCTTACAATTGGTTTGATATTTTAGAAGAAGATTATAAAAACAACATAAAAGATCCAATTGCTTTTCCAGAAATTTACAGGCAATGTGATGTCACTATCGATGGAATGTTGCTTTTAAAATGCGGCATTCGGGAAAAAGGGAATTCTTCGAATAACATGCACAATAGCAGTGTTAAAAAACCATTTAAAATTGCCTTTGACGAATTTGTAAACCAGAAATATGACGATTTAAAGAAAATAAATCTCAATAATTTCACCAATGACCCCAGCTTACTGCACGAGGCGATTGCATACAAGTTAATGCGAAAAATAGTAGGTGTGGCATCGAGAATCGCTTTTGCAAAACTATACTTTAATGGTGCTTATTGGGGTCTGTATCAAATTACAGAAAATGTAGATAAAACATTTCTTAAATACCATTTTGGCGACACAAATAACAACGGCAATTTGTACAAAACCAACAAGGAATCACAGGTATATTTAAATTGGTTAGGTGCAGATAAAACCAAATATAAGGATGCTGGATTGGAGTTAAAAACCAATGAAACTGCTGCGGATTGGAGCAAACTCATTCATTTTGTAGATTTACTTAACCACGCCTCTGTCAAGGACATAGAGGGTGTATTGGATTCGTTTTTCGACATTCACAATTATTTAAAAATACTGGCTGTAGAGAAATGTTTGAGAAGCTGGGATAGCTACTGGGGTGGGGGCAATAATTTTTATTTGTACGAACATCCGGACGGAAAAATACACTGGATACCGTGGGATATGAACGAATCTTTCCAGGATATTTATATTTTAAGCGGGACCAAACTGAACGATGGATATTTGATTCCCACCAAAACCATGGATGAAAGGCCATTGATGAAGAGAATTTTTGAAGTCCCTAAATTTAAACAAGAGTATTTAGACAATGTTTGCAAATTAATTCATGAAGATTTTACTTTAAATTTTATTGGCCCATTTGCAGCCATGTGTCACACTTTGGTGGATAAAGCATATAAGGAAGACCCCAACAAGTTCAACAGTTACGAGGCATTTGATAAATCACTCGTTACCACGCACAAGGATGAAATGATTATCAACAAAAGCAGTTATCAAATTACACTGCGTTATCCAGGTATATTCCCTTTTATACAGAGCCAACAAAAATGGGCAGTAGATCAATTGAAAGGCTGGGAGCAAACTTGTGTTTTGGATAAAAGGAAATTCTATAAAATAGAATATTTCCCCAATCCAACTACCACAGAAATTTATGTAAAACAATTCGGAACTGATTTTGATTATTCGCAATTTAAAATCTACGGAATGAATGGAATGTTGGTACAAAATAACGGCTACGAAGTTTTCAAAGGTGCAAAAACCAAAGTGGATTTAACTCCAATAAGCAAAGGGGTTTACACAATTGTAAAAATAGGAATTGATGGCAATTTGGGTTACTCTAGGTTGGTTGTTCAATAATTGGGTTTTTACTTTACTTTCAATTTCGCGCGCATTTTCTAAAGCGAATAATATTTAGGGGTTGTTGATTAACTCACATACATTGATTTATATATATTTGCAGTCATTTAAACCGATAAACCTGCAAGGTAAAATTACAGAAAAGCCAATAAAACCGAACAGAAGGCTTGCATTTGCGCAAAAATGCATAAGTCCAAACCAATTAACTTTAGATGGATTTAAAACCAAAGATAAGAACTTACCTTCAATCATGCTACTCTTCTTGTCAAAGCAACATGTTAATAATTAATGAATTAAGATACCAGAAACTTCAATAAATTTACAAGAAAGAGATTAATCCAGCAATAGATTACAGATTTTCGGAAAAATGACCAGATATGGAAATTATTATCATAAACTCAACCAATTATCAGTTAATTATAAATTGTTAATAATTTAATAAGCATCGTATTTGATAGATAATCATTTAGATACGTTTTAATTGCTTGAAATTTTCTTCTTTTTCAATAAGGTTGGCTATAAATATAGTTGCCAATAAAAATTAATTAAGATATTTGCTGAGAAAACTAAAAAAAAAATAATGATGAAAAAACTACTTTTAATTGCAGGATTACTTAGCTTAAATCTAAGCATATCGGCACAAACACCCAACAAATTTAACTATCAAGCTGCAGTGAGAACAAGCACTGGAACCTTGGTGGCCAATGGGGCAAATATTGCTTTTAGAGTAAGTATTTTGGATGGTTCTACTTCAGGCTCTGTATTATATTCTGAAAGAATTGCGCATACCATTAATAATACGTATGGTATTGCAAATTTAGAAATTGGTACGGGAAGTCTAATTTCTGGAGCTTGGCCAACCGCAGCCCAATGGGGTTCAGGTAGTAAATTTCTTAAAATTGATATTGATTTAAATGGAGCAAGCACTTACGTTGATGTGAGCAATACCCAGTTACTTTCGGTACCCTATGCACAATTTGCCAATAATTCTGCTACTGCAGCAACAATTGCTGGAACTGCAACCATTAGCCCATCACAAATATTACCTGCAGGCGCTACTGTGGGTCAAGTGCTTAAATGGAATGGAACTGCTTGGATAGCCGCTAAAGACAGCTCAAATTTAGGTAAAATAACTGCAGTTACTGCTGGAACTGGATTGTTGGGTGGTGGCACATCTGGAAATGTTTCAGTTAGTGCCGATAACGCCACAGCATTATGGAACGCCAATAAATTACAAGGAAATCCTATAGATGCAACAGCACCCGCAGTAGGACAAGTAATTATGTGGAATGGAACTGCTTGGATTCCAAAAGATGAAACAGTAAATGCCGCAGGCACCGGTTTAAGTATAACTGGAGGTGTTATTAATTCTACCTGGACTACAACTACTACGAACATCGCCAATAACAATACTGGCAATGTGGGTATTGGTACTGGTTCTACAGTGCCCACAGCTTCACTTAGCGTTGCTGAGAAATTTAAAGTAGTTGGAGCCGATGGTTCTGTTGTTTTTACAGATGCCGCTGGTTCAATTCAATTGGCAAATCCTTCTGCTACCAAAAATATTGGTATTTATATGTTTACCAGTGGTACAGCAAATTTAGACAGGTATATTTTCGCACATTCTCCAAGTTTTCCAACTTATGGTTTAATGTATTCTGATAGTTTTGATCGCTTCGAATTTCAGTCAGTGAGCAAAGCTTCTACTGCATTTACAGTAGATCTTAAAGGGCAACGCGCTGCAGTAGGGCGACGCAATCCAACTGATAAATTTGAAGTGTATGATGCAAATGCTAGCACCAGATCTAGTATTACGAGTTTAAATACTGCAGGCTATGCAAACATGCGCTTGAATACCACTATAAGTTCATTGTTGGATGTGACAAAATATGGGGTAGGAGCTACGGCCAATCTTTATGGTGTAAATACGAAGCGCTTAGGATTAATTGCAAATGATTCTGGAAGTATGTATTTACACAGTTCGGATTCAATTATATTTGGAACAAATGGCAGTAGGGCCATGACCATAAATAAAAAGGGATTTGTTGGTATTGGAACAAATACTCCACAATCCCTTTTGCATATCAAGGGCAACTATGCAAATTCTTTCAGTGAATTAGCTTCCATTGACTTTCCGAACAATAATTACATTGCCTTGTACAATAAAAATAAATATATGGGTTATATAGGCAACTGGACAGATACTATGGGATTAGATATTGGAACATCAGGGTTAGGCACAAAAGTGCATTTGGTTACAAATGCAACACCAAAACTTACAGTATCTGGTAATAATGTAGGGATTGGAACAACATCGCCTACAGCTAACTTAGATGTTGATGGATCGCTGCGTTTTCGTGGAAATACTCCAGGAATCAACAAAGTGCTTACATCAACAAATTCATCGGGTGATGCTACTTGGACAGCCTCCAATGCTTTGCCAGGCTCCATTGCTGGCGCGAACTTTATGTCCGCGTATATTGGCAATAATTATCCTAAACTTTCCAGTGGGGCTTATGAATTTTTACATTCTGGAACACCTAAAACGGTTACTTTGAACGGCAACCAACGTATAATGATAACAGTTAGTTGTGCATTGGGTAGGATTACAGCAGGTACTTTTTATGGAATTATAGATGCGGGGTATCAAAGCACCGCAACTGGAAGTTCGGTAATCAACTGTGCTGGCGGCATTTATATGGATCACACATTGACCTACGTAGCTGGCGAAAGAAAAATACTTACCTATACTGGCTCTGCCAAACCTGCTGCAGGTACCTATAGAATAGGTGCAGTTATTGCCAATTTATCTTCCGGACAAATTGGATTTTTCAACAGCTCTGATTATTTCAATCTAACCTATATCATTATCAATGAATAAGGTCATGAAAAAATATGCGATTTTATTGTTTATCGTCTTTGCAAGCGCAGCAATGCAAGCACAAACAATAGACAGATCTGTATTAGGTGCTTCTGGTGGTTTTTATGCATTTTCCGGAGGTTCAATTTCATCTACAGTAGGTGAAGTAATTGTAGCAACTGCCGAAACAACTAATTTTACCCTAACACAAGGATTTCAGCAAAGTGCTTTTGGCAATGTAGCTGTGAGTAATATTACCAAAACTGCACTCAAAATTTGGCCAAATCCCACACGAAATTTTTTAAATATTCAACTGCCTGCCGCCGTGCTAACAGCCAATTATCAAATAATTGACAATGCAGGTAAAATATTGCTTTCCGGGAATATCCTTTTAAATCAAATTGATGTGAGCCAATTGTCAGAAGGCGCTTACCAAATAAAATTAAATTTCAACAATGAGCAAGCCATTGCCAAATTTTTGAAATTGGGTTCTTAAAGGGTCACAGCATTTTTTCCTTTGATCTGGAAAATAGTATTGTGATTGAAAAATATAAATGCCGCAACCAGTATTAAAGTTGCGGCATTTTTTTTTAACATCAACTTATTTTGAGGGTTAATAGACAAAAATCAGGCTGAAAATCGCGCAGATGGTTATATGGCCTATGTTTCAGTCCTTGTTAATATCTATGAATAAAAAAAGTGCTTTCACTGTCAACCTGGAATTACGAAGAAAAATGGCCTTGTAAAGGGTGTTCAACTATACAAATGTGTAGCTTGCGGTAAACAATTTCTTGGAGGATTCCGAATTGAGAATGCCATGTTGTGGGAAGATTATAGGTTTGGTAAACAGACCTATTCGCAATTAGCCAAAAAGTATGGATGCAGTATTGGGACAATTCAGAGAAGATTGGATTTTTTTAACAGTGTAGATCAAAAGACCAACTACCCCAATCTGCAATAGTTTTAATGGATACAACGTATTTTGGACGAACATTTGGGGCAATGCTTTAGGGATGCTATTTCGGGTAAAAACCTTTTTAAACAGTACGTAAAATACGAAAGAAATCAATTGTATGCTCAGGGTATAATGACCTCCAAAAATATCAAAAGGGTCCGTTAAGACCCCATCGACGACATTTTTATCGGTCATAGGAAATATCCCTTGCAAGTTGCTCCACAGCAGAGCTTACTTCCGTTTAGTCCAACAAACAAAAATCTGAATAACATTTCAAACTTTCATTAAATCCTAAAAATAAACAGCCTAATTTTTGTCTATTACTCCCCAACTGACTGAATTTAGCTAAAATGAGTCAATGAACTGACTGAATTTATGATTTGGCTGTAATTTATTGGTAGTGTTTGAGTTAAAAACGTGAATGGATTTGGTTTAAGCGAGAGGTTACACCACAAAACCCTTCCAATTCTCATAGTTCACCTGCTCGTAAGTGGCTCCGGGGTAGCCCTGCAACCAGTCTTTTGGTGCTTTTTTAATATTTTAACGGGACAATAAATGCTTAACAAATTGCCTATGGTCATTGTATGGGCATGATGGTTCCCGTTCGTAATTGTAAACTCAGAAGACAAAGCGATTCTGGTGGCTAGTGGTGCAATTTCCGTATTGCGTTGGTCACCTTTAATTGGGAAACAATTCCTGCGCTTTTGTATTTTTGGGATTGATTCGCAGCGCTTCGATTAACTCTTTTTTGGCTTCTGGCATTTCACCTACCTTTAGGTACAATTCAGCCAAATACAACCGGGTAAATTCGTTGTCTGGATTTAATTGAACGCATTTTAGCCAAAGGTTTTTGGCTTTGGAAATATTGCCTTCCAACATTTCTATGGTACCTAGATTTTGGTACAACAGTTCTTGTTTCTGTTGTTCTTTTATGGCTATTTCTAGAATTCCTCTGGCTTCTTTATATCTTTTATTTCGAATTAAATTGTTGGCATATTCTGTTGTAAAACCTATGTTTAATTTCTCTTTTAAATACGCTTTTTTATACCACGCAGTTGCGGCTGAAATATTGTCCGTTAAATCCAACGATTTACCCACCCTATATAAGCTCCAAGCATCAAAATTTGCAGAATCTATTCCCGGTATCATGGCCACAATTTTATCCCAACTTTGATTCGCATAATAATAGTGCAACAGCACACTTTGGTTTGTTGTATTTTCGGCGACAATGGGTGCTGCTTTTTGCATTAAAACAGGCTCGGATTTAAATTTCTCAAAATAGGTAATCAATCCACGGGCGTATGTTTCTTTGTCTGTAGTCGCATTGTTTACGGCATAAATACCAGTAATGTTTCCTTCAGTTTCTATGCGCTTTATTTTATCGGGACGCCTTATGAAATGGTCGTGAACCGTAACGTGCGGAATGTCTGATGTGCCGCTAGATGGCATGTGGCACTGCACACAATTGTTCCCTGTAATTTTCAATTTCTCTGGCTTTTCTGTACACTTTTTTAATTTGGAAATGCCTTTTTCTTGGTGGCAATTTATGCAGGCATTGTTAAATTTGGCAATGTTTGTTTTGCGCACACTCACATGCGGATTGTGACAGGTAATACACGTAAAATTTATTTGGGGATTGTAGGCTTCAATGTTGGAATTGTTCGATCCTTTAAAGCAGGCGCTTAACTGCATTCTTTCCGAATGGCCTGCCATTACAAAAGATTTTTTCTCACCATGTAAGGGCATAAAAACAGTAAATACAGAATCCAGGTGCATACCAGGTCTAAAATCCGTAAACTTTTTGCCAGTTTTAAGTACATTGTTTCCTTGCAGATGACACCTTTGGCAAACATCCACTTGCAATTTCCAAGGCAATCTGCTTGGGTTTACAATGGTGCGATCGGCGGTTGTTTTTGTATTCACAATTTCTCCATTTAATTTTCTTTGTACATGCAATTCACCGGGTCCATGGCACCTTTCGCAGTCAATACCGGCGGGCAATTGGGTGAATTTATTTAAAGAACCTTTTTCAACACTGGGCATGGCATTGTGGCAACTCATACATTCCATTTCTACCACACGGCTAAATCGGGTATTGGTTACTTCGTATCCAGGCGGCAAATCCCATTTCTTTTCTTGCACGTACCATGTAAGTGGAGCTTGGTATAAATAGCCATTGTCCATCCACAAATGACTGTTGGTATGGTGACCACTTCCTATGATGTATTTTATGGTTTCAACGCGCTTGTGCACAGTGTCTTTTCCTCGGAGGCGAAATTCCATAATTTTCAAGACGGTATCTTCGAAAAATGGATAATAATAGTAATTTGTTTTGGCGTCGTAAATGGGTTTTATGTGGTTGAAATTGGCTTTGCTACGCAAACGAGAAACGGGCCCAAAGCTACTTCCCATACCTGTCTCTATAAAAGTTTTATAATGATCTTCATGGCATTTTCTGCATTCGGAAATTCCCACATAATTCACTGTGTCGTTTAAGTTGAGAAAAAAAGCGTCTTCTGGTTTTGGTTTTTTGGGATTGCATTTATAAAAGAGAAAAAAACATGCAATTGCGAATATTAACCATATAAAAAGGTGTTTTTTCGGCATGATAAATGGTGTTTAATTCGAACCAGGAATTGCCATTTTCTTTGCAGTTTTGTACCACATATAAGAAGGTTTTTGGCAGTCCAAAGAAAAATCTGCTCGATTTGTAAAACTCTGAGATCCATCGGGTTGTATGCGCAAGTCGGGTAGCATATAGCCACTGTCTTCTGACTCACTGGGTTTTGTACTTGCCCAAAAATAGGGCAAATTGGGCAATTCTTTGTGAATCAAGGGTTTCCAATATCCGTAAAAAAGCAGGGCAGGTTCATCCAGTGGCAATAGGTTATTTGTACATACAAGTATATTGTTTTTTAGGCTATCGTATAAAAAATAAACTTGAAAAGCGCCACTGTAGCGTCCACTGTATTCGGCGTCGCTATCCTCATTCATAAAAAACTCTCCAACACAACTCCACAATTGTAGTCCTGTTTTATGCAAAGAACGGGATTGATGAATTAACGTAGTATCCCAATTGGCGGTATCATCCTCTATATTCCATACATAGGGTTTGCATTCATTGATTACCAAATAGGCATTGGCTTGTATTTCCTGATTTCTGTGCCATGTTTTGGCGGCGCATCGCAAACAACTGCTATCAAAAGGAGATTGAATCATGCTGTCTAAAAATACAGAAAACCATGAATCGGTGCTATCTATTATTCCATATTGATCGGGTTGCGGAAATAGATATTGGTTAAATATTTTTGAATACCCTGTTTTATGAATGGGAGAAATGGAATCCTGCGACCATAAAATGGCAGGAATAGAATAACAAAGAAGGATAAATTTAAATTTCAGCATCAACCGAAATTGGCTTGCCAATCCATCACGCCGCCGAGCAAATTACGGACTTTCGTAAATCCGTTTTGGGTTAAAAATGCTTTTGCACCAGCGCTTCGACTTCCACTTCTGCAATGCACAATAATTTCAGCATCTTTCAAATCTGCCAAATCATCTATTTTACCGGGTAAATCGCCTAGAGGTATAAGTTGCCCACCAATGTTGAATTCTTCGAATTCATAAGGCTCTCTTACATCGATAATAACAAGGGTTTCTCCCTTGTCCATGCGGGTTTTTAACTCTTGTGCGGTAATGTCTTCCATATTATTGCTTTACTATTTGTTTAGAAACGATTTGGCCATTATTCAATAGCAATTGCAGGGTATAGAGGCCAGATTTAAGTTTTTCAATATTTAATGTATTACCAGGATTGCTTTTTTGAATGACTGCTTTGCCGTCGGCTCCAAAAACTAAAGCAAATTGGGTTGTAAATTTAGAATCCCAATAGATATAGTCGGCACATGGGTTTGGAAAAACTTTTATACTGGGGGTAACGGCATGTTTTGTATTGAAAATATAATCTGTTTCCAATCCGAAAAGCGGACGCATCATAGGTACTCCTTTTACGTCGTAATCTGCGCGTTCCCAGCTTCCTAGTAAATTGTGAAACAAATTTGGATTGCCTACTTCTTCGCGGTTGTATCTGTAATTGTTGTCGTATCCCACATTCAGAATATAGGGTTGGTTTTGTTTCCAACCAATATAATAATCGCCTTTTGTCAAGGGGAGCACAGTATCAAAGAAAATATAAACAAACTTATTAAAACTGTCTGTATAAACTGGGTTTGCCACTTCAAATTCATAAAGCAATTGATCCTGGTTATCTGGCGAACCTATGGGGGAAAGTGTTTTCCAAATACGCAGGGTAAAAGTTTTGAAACTAACATCGCTTTCACTGCGGTTAAAATACATAGAAATTCCGCGCAAACTATCGCTTTTAAGGTTGTTAAATTTCATGGCAAATTGACCTTTAATGTTCCCTAAAAACGCATAATCCAATCCAAAACCACCTTCAGCGCTGCCATCGTCATAGGCGTACCAAGGTGTATATTGGTGTTTAACAGTAATCTTGTTGTTGTCGTTATCTGTGTTGTAAGCGTCAGCTGCCCCATCGTTACTTTGTGGGTCAATTTTATAAGTTACTTGGAAAGCGGGATTTCTACCAGAAAAAGTATCCATAACGAAAGTTTGAAATTTTTCAATGGAATCTGAATTTTCTAAAATATTTCGGCTACTTGATGAAAATGGCACAGAATAAACAATGGTTCCATATTGGTTTTGGACGTCATAGGCAAAACGTGTTTGCACTTTTTGTGAGGCATTTAAATTGCGGATTTTAATTTGGTGTTCGGATAGTTTTTGACCCAAAATATCTGTTTTATAGTGCGAATAGGGTAGGGAGAAATAGTTTTTAAATGGGGTATAAGAAGGACGCACAATACCCACATCTTGGATGTTAAATATATCGTTTCCACCACTTCTGTTTTTGTATTTTTCCATGCGCACATAATCTATGTGCCAATGGTTTAAATTGCCAGTGGTTTTGGTGAAATTTACAAAACGAAATTGAAAATCATTGTACAGAAACTTTGCAGAATCAATAGGCACGCTATATAATTTGAATGGTCCTGGCGCACTTCCAGCTTTACTCCAAACCCGCACCCATTTGTTGGTTTTGGTTCTAAAGAACAATATCAAAGAATCTTCACTTTCCGGAACATCTCCCAATCCTTTCAATTCGAGATAAAAAGATAAAATAATTTCATCGCTGGGTAAATATTGAATTTGGTTAATTCCGCTTTTGTAACTGAAAAGATTTATGGGCTGGGAAGTAAGGCTGTCTGCATAAGCCATATTGTTTTTATTTAATACGGAATAGGGCTTGCCCTTTTTATTCAAATGGTCAAAAGTTGCTACATTGTAATTCGGCGGATCTAAGCTAAAATTATTATTAACCCAAACCTGGTTGTCTGTCCATCGTTTTGCAGATGGATAACCTAAGGTAGAAGTGAAATCATCAAAAAAGGGCAAAGTTAGGGTATCGGTAATAATTGCAGAAGCCAAAGTGCCTTCCAACTGAGGTTTTATGTAACGCCCTGCTAGTGGGGTAAATACAACACCTTGCGCCAATGATTTCGAGGCGCCACACAAACTAAAAAAGGCAATAAAATATAGATTGAAAGGCTTACGCATTCGTGGTACAAATAACGGTCTTAATAAGAATATTATTGTTACACAATTGTAAGAATTCAGTTGCCATAAATCTTAATGTTTTCTAGGCTTGGGTTTATTGTTGTCTATTTTTGAGTCTGGATCTGGCTGTGGCTCTGGAATACTGTCGTTTTCGACAATGCCTTGTCGGTTGGTTGCCACAATTAAATCTATGGTAGAATTTTTTTCCAGCATTTTCCCAGGTAAAATAGGGGCTCCATTGTATAGTTGTTCTATCACCAAATTGTGCCCAATATCATCAAATTTATAGGTAACGTCGCCCAATTTTAGGCCCACATTTTTTAAAATTGCTTTTCCCAAAGTAATACTTTGGTCAACCAATTTGGGCATTTTTACTTTGGGCCTAGCCAGTGCATTTATGGACAAATAAACAATACGGTTGGGTTTTACTTGAGACTTTGCCCGCGGGTCTTGCTCCGTTACTGCATTTTTCTTAAAGTCTTCGTTGTAAACTGAATCAAAAATTTCGTACCGCAATCCAGCTTCTTCCAATTTTTCAACCGCGCTTTCATAAGAAATTCCTTTTACAGAGGGTACATCTATATATTCGTTATGCCTTGTGTACCAGTCCATCCATAAGAATACAAACCACAATAGAATTGCAGTGGCTACGGAGGCCAACAGTATGTTTAAAATCCAGTTTTTACGCATTTTGGGGTATAGTTTGTTTGCCAAAAGTCAATATTTGACTAATAAATTCAAGTGGTTTGTAACCATTTATCGCGGCTTGGTGGTAAATGCAAGTTGCAGGTGTCATACCTGGTAAACTGTTTATTTCAATAATGATGGTTTCAACCTTGCCATCTTCAAAGATTCTTACAAAGGCATCAATTCTGCAGTATCCTGTCACATTTAATAATTTAGCCACTTTCTCAAATGTTTTTCTCACAATTTCACTTATTCTTTTCTGTTCTTGCTGATTGTTAGAAAAACGCGATGGGGTGATGTTTTGTCCCTGTCCGGCCAAGAATTTTTCTTCCAAACTTAAAATTTCAGTTTCTGCCAAGGATTCACTAGGCTCGAATATTTCATAGCGAATGGAACCATCGGCCTGCAAGTGTGTCACCAATCCGCCAGTTACTTCTAAAAAGCGCACAGCAGCGTTTTTGTCAATGAATTTTTCTATTAAGAGTTCTGACTTTTTGGGAAATTCCTCGTTTGGAATCAAAGCCAGTGATTCGCGCATTTCTGCAGTCGGTTGCAATTCATCGCGATAAATTGCTTTCATAAAAGCGTGCAGTTCTTCGTTTGATTTGATCTTTCGAACTGCTGCACTGCAGCCATCATCGCTTGGTTTGGCTATCAATGGAAGTCCGAAAGTGGATATAATTTCCTGCTCAATGGCTGTAGCATTTAAATTCCAATCCTCTTTGTTTATGAGGGCATGGTCTGCCACAAGGAATCCATTTTCTCGGAGAAGTTTGTTGGTTTCAAATTTATTAATGGTGAGGGCGGCACTGCTGCTTTCGCTGCCATTATAATAGAGTCCCAACTTTTTCAATTCTTGCTGCAGCGTGCCATCTTCGCCTGGTCTGCCGTGAAGCGCAATAAATACCCCATCACAATGCGAAGCCAAATCCTGAATTTGGATTTTTTCAGGTTCAAAAACAGTTCCAAGGGGTGCATAAATGGAAGTTAATGCGGAGGCTTGCCCAATGATTTCGTCTAAAATGGGGTTGTGTCTAAAATGAACCAACTTTTCACGAATATCGTCTGCATTGTCTTTGAGCATAACATTAAGCGGCATCCGATAAAGAACAAGTTGGTCATTTTCTTTGGCCAAAAACATGGGAATTGCGTTGAATTCTTCGCTGCTGCTGAGTTTTTCGTAAACATTTCTGCCGCTTTCCATACTTATGTGCCGTTCAAAACTATAGCCACCCATAATTACCGCTATATTGGTTCGGCTTGACTTTTCCGACGCTGAAGCGTTTAAATGGGAATCTATTTTTTCCAACAAATACATAAATCCATTGTTGGAAGGGTGGGTGAGTGCACGTTCGTATAAACTGGTGCGCACAATATAGGTTAAAAATTGAGAAGGGTTGAGGCCAATTTCAGCCGCTTGATGAAAGAAAAAACTGCTCGGCATCATCCCGCTTGTTGTGTTTGGATCGTTGAGTAAAACTTCTCCTTCCTGGCTAATGAATCCGTCTATACGGGCATAAACATTAAAGCCAAAATAGTCAAACAAAGCAGTGCAAGCCTCACGTATTTCCTCAATGATTCCCTCATTGGCATTTATAGGTGTTTCTTTGTGACTCAGGCCGGGTAAATATTTACTGCGGTAATCAAATAAATCCGTATTCTTTTTTATTTCTGTTGGTGGCAACGCAAGGGGGTTTCCATTTTCATCGCGAATAACGATGCAACTGAATTCTCGGCCTTTTATAAATTCTTCAATCACCACGGCGGTTTCATTTTCCATGGCGGTGAGTAATACCTCATCGGTGTTTTCCAAATCAGAATTCAACCTTTCTAACAATACATTGGGTAGATAAATAGTTTCACCATTTAGTTGCAATGGCATGCCCAATCCGCTTCTAATATCCGTGGTATGTTTTATAAAGGCAATTCTCTCTTCTTGGGATTTTTCAGACCAATCCATTGCATAAATTTTTTGCCTGAAAAAAGCAAGGTCCATGGCAGCTTCAAATGTTTCGTAATCCGGGCTGCTAAGTATGGAAACCCCCAAAGAACTGCCTTGGTTGGCTGGTTTTATAACAAATTTTTCATGGAATTCGAGGTTGTAGAATTTAAAAAGTCTTCCCTTGTAATCGTCGTCGGCATTTACCCAAGCATCCCGCCTTAAAACTTGATATTGATTTACATATAAGCCGGCACGTTCTTGAAAATCTTTTTGCAAGGCTTTGTTCATTCCCAATGAACTTGCAAAAATGCCACTTCCGCTGTAAGGTATTTTCAACCATTCTAATATTCCTTGGATAGATCCGTCTTCCCCAAAAACCCCATGCAAAGCCAAAAATGCAAAATCCATGTGCAAAGGCAGCTCGTGCATTGGAATTTCGGTTCCTATGGCACTGGCCATTTCACTTCGTAATTTTTCATCTGGATTTAAACTTTCCGCATAAATTTGAAATCCATACTGCAATTCAGGTAAAAATTGCGCAGGCGGATAAAAATCGCGAATACTGCCTTTGTATACGTATTCCCAATTGAGTAATATAAATCGGCCGAAAGAATCGATGAATATAGGAATGGGTTCAAAAATGCTTTTATCTAAATTGTCATATACCGTGCGGCCTCCAGCAAAAGATACCTCGCGTTCTCGACTGCTGCCACCAAAAAGAATGCCTATCCGCAATTTGGACATATTGATTGCAAAAATACGTAGGATATAGCAGAGTGTTTCTAAAGTTTTTCACGCATTGTTCAATAAATTTCATGTTTCTGCTATTTGTTAAATGTTTACATTTGTAGTAATGCAAATAATGCTTAAAATTTATAGTCTTTGGATGCATCCTATGATTTGGATTTTAGCCAATTTACATGCCCTAAAAACAGCATGGCTTATTTGTGCTTTAACCCTTGGAATTGCCAGCATAAACGCGCAACAATCTTCTTTAGACTTTCAGTTTGGCATCAATGTACCCAAACCCATTGTGGTGGATGGAACGAAATTGCAATCTAAATTCACGCACAATTTTTTTGTAGGTGTTAATTTCCGAAAAGTTGTAAATCCACAAAATGCATTTAACATTGGCTTTTATACAAACGGCATAAACTATCGCTTTGCAAGTGTCGACAGTCCTCAGGTTACTTTTCTTACTATGAATTATTTAAGCATTCCTGTTCAGTGGCAATGGATGCTGGGCAGTTCAAAGTTTTCAATACTTGCTGGACTGGAGCCTAAAATGTATATAAGAGGGTACGAGAACACCGCCTTGCCTGAAATTTCCAATAGGATAAAATTTGAATCAAAAAATGGAATCTACAGCAGGTACAATTTGGGCTTGCGCGCTGGGGTTGGCTACAGGGTAAAACAAATGAACTATTTTTTGCAGTTAAGTGGCGATCTATTCGCCTTTAAATCTTATAAAGCTACCCGAATTTACGACAATAAGTTGATGTTTGGATTTACGTTTTTGCCCATTGTGCTAAAAAAATAAAGTCAACTTTTTGGGCTCACCCAAGAAAAAAGGGCATAAAAAAAGCCCCATTCAGGGGCTTTCAAAGTGTCAATCAGTTTTAAACTTATGCGCGTTTAACGTTTACCGCGTTTAATCCTTTTTTACCTTCTTTAAGTTCGAAAGTTACCTCGTCATTTTCACGAATCTCGTCAACAAGATCTGTAACGTGTACGAAATACTCTGAGCTTGAATTTGCATCTTTGATGAATCCAAAACCTTTGGTATCATTAAAGAATTTTACTGTTCCATTTTGCATTTTTTAATTAATAATTATGAACCGCAAAGATAAGACTAACTTTAAACAAAAGAAACAAATTGTGATTTATTTTCTTTATTAAGTTTAAGTATTTGGTTAACAATAAGTTAAAGAATGTATTTTTTTAAAAAAATCTAGAATTGCTTGTTTTGGGATAAAAAAGATAGAAATTAATTGGCAATTTCGGCTAAATTGGAGCCTTTATTTTCTCGGTCAGCAAACTAACATGTGTTAGTTGTTTGGAATCGTTTTACTTGTATTTCCTTTTATTTTTGAAATATGAATGAATCAACTGTAGAAAATGAAACTGCAATTTGACAAGAATTTCATAACAAACTGGGTTGTTTGTACTGCGCTGTGGCGGCTGCAACTTTGCCTATGGACGCAGAAACCATGAGCCAACTCAAGAAAAGTGTAAGCCGTATATGGATGCACAATGCTGCGGACTTATATCTTTTTCAAGGGTATACACCCAATAATGTAGAGGCTTTGTTCGATTGGCTGGCTTTAAACGAAACCGATTGGGAGTTTTGTATTGGGGAATTTGTATTTCTTATCCGTAAGCAAAACTGCGCAATACCAGCAACCATGAAGGATTTTGCTTTGAACAGTGCCGATGAGGTATCTCGGTATTATTGTGCACCAGAAAATAAAGCCCTTATAAAGGAAGCCTTTAGACAAAACTAAGGCTCCTTATGTATAAAGATTAAACTTTATTGCTGTTTGCGACCTAAAAATATAGATTCAGCCCCATATGCACTTTTTCCTGTCCCCCAAGTTTCTGAAATAAATGAAAAACTTTTATTTACTTTACAAGCAATGCTGTAGGTATCTATGGTTGCTTCTTTAGCATCACGTCGGCATTACGGGCACTTAATTGTATCCCCGAATGCGGTGTATGTAGAATCTCCAAAGGCACTGGAAGTATCGGTTCCCGCAACTTTCATGGTACCATTTAAACGTATATTAAAGTAATAAGCAACATTTGGAATTGCTGTGGGAGTCAAACCAATCATGCCATTCCATTCGCCAACCAACGTTGCAACAGGCACAACGTTATTCGTAGTTTTCGTTTCTTTGGTGCATGCTGCAATCAAAATTATTGATCCCAAAACAATGGAAAGAATGGACTTATACAGACTTCAAAAATACGTTTTTAGCCTAAAAATAAAATTGTACATCAAATTTAACAACCTACAGGGCTTTTGCTGTTAATTCGCACCTATTATCTTATATGTCTAAAATAATTCTTACAGAAAATATCGAATCCATACAAAACGCGGGTTTGCCAGCGAATGTTGCTGCATATTTTACCAGCCAATGGCAGGAAGAAAGCGCATCGAACAGTTATAAAAGCGAAATCGGAACTTGGTATTTGGAGCCAGTGAAAGGTGAAGGTCATGTTGAAACCGAAAGATTGCGAAAAATCGGATTTGGGCTTTGTAAATCCTTAAATACGGACAAACAACAAAGTGTGGAAATTGTAAATACAGACAATCGCGCGGAATACGCCTTGGCATTGGCCGAAGGTATATTGTTGTCTAATTATAAATTTGACAAATACTTAAAAGACCGGGTAAAAAATACAAATACACTTAGTAATGTGAGTATCACAGGCGATGGAGCAGAAGGGTTGGACGAAATAAAAATTATAGTTTCTGCGGTACTTAAGGCCAGAGAGTTAGTCAACGAACCTGTAAATCATTTAAATGCAATAGGCTTGTCTGAGGCATTTGAAGAAATGGGGAAAGAGGCTGGTTTTTCAGTAGAAGTTTGGCATGAAGCCCAAATTGAAAGCCAGAAAATGGGCGGTCTGCTTGCTGTAAATATGGGAAGCCAAGATCCTCCAACCTTTTCGATTATGGAATACAAGCCTGCGAATGCCAAGAATGACAAACCCATAGTTTTGGTGGGAAAAGGTGTTGTTTTTGACACCGGTGGATTGAGTTTGAAGCCCACGCCAGCCAGCATGGATCAGATGAAATGCGATATGGCTGGCAGCGCGGCAGTAGGCGGCATTATGTATGCTTCAGCAAAACTAAAATTGCCACTTTGGATCATTGCATTGGTGCCAGCTACCGACAACCGACCTGGAGAAAATGCCATTTGCCCTAGCGATATTATTACCACTTACAATGGAACCACAGTGGAGGTTTTAAATACAGATGCAGAGGGCAGATTGATTCTTTGTGATGCATTGGCTTTTGCCCAAAAATACAATCCAGAACTGGTAATGGATTTTGCCACGCTGACAGGTGCTGCCATGCGCGCTTTAGGTTCTTATGGCAGTGTAATGATAGGAACAGCCTCTGATGATGTAAAAAAACTGATGCAATTTGCAGGTGAACGCGTTTACGAAAGATTGGCTGAATTTCCATTGTGGCAAGAATATGAAGATGAAATGAAAGGGGATATCAGCGATTTGAAAAACCTGGGCAAAGCAGATGGCGGGGCGCAGACTGCAGCCGCATTTTTAAAATATTTTACCAATTATCCATGGTTGCACTTTGACATTGCAGGGACTGCATTTAATGTGGGTGGAGATTCTTACCGTGGTAAAGGCGGAACTGGAATTGGTGTGCGTTTGATTGTTGAATTTTTAAAACACAGAGCCAATGGATAAGAAATTGGTAAAAATTGGAATTACCCAAGGGGACACAAACGGCATTGGTTTGGAACTTATCATTCGTACATTTTTGGATCAAAATATTCTAAAATATTGCATACCGGTGATTTATGCCAATACCAAGGCTTTTGCCTATTATAAAAAATTACTAGATTTGCAAGAACCAGTTTACAACCAAATTAGAAGCGCCTCTGAAGCCAAAGTGGGTAAAGTAAACTTGATACCTATAAACGACAACCCCATGGAAGTGAATGCGGGTGTTGCATCCAAAGAATCTGGTTTGGAAGCCATATTGGCATTAGATAAAGCCTTGGAAGATGCCAAAAAAGGGGACATTGATGCATTGCTGACTGCCCCGTTGGACAAACATTCTGTTTCTGAAAATAGAGAAGGATTTACAGGACATACCGGATATATTGCAAAGTTTTTTGGGGTAGAGGATTATGTCATGTTGCTGGTATGTGAAGATTTAAAAGTTGCCTTGGCCACAGATCATGTTGCCGTAACGGAATTAAGCAAACACCTAAGCATAGATAAATTGGTAAAAAAAATGCAAACCTTATATGATGCATTGAGGTTGGATTTTGGAATTACCAAACCCCGCATTGCTGTTCTTGGGTTAAATCCACACGCTGGGGATGGCGGATTGTTAGGAAAAGAAGAAACGGATATTATTAAACCCGCCATCGCCAAAGTTTTTGCCGATAACAAACTCTTTTATGGCCCCTATCCCGCAGATAGTTTTTTTGGCAGCGGTCAGTATCGCCAATTCGATGCGGTTTTGGCAATGTATCACGACCAGGGATTGATTCCATTCAAAACATTTGCCTTTTTTGATGGTGTAAATTGCACCGCAGGCTTGCCCATTGTGCGCACCAGTCCAGACCACGGCACTGCCTATGATTTGGTAGGAAAAGGAACCGCAGAAACCTTGTCGTTTAGGAATGCCCTTTACGAAGCCATACATATTGTACACAACAGGAAACAATTTGAGGTCGACAATGCTAATCCATTGCCATTTGCAGAGCTGCGCAGGGAGAAATTCAGGATAGATTTTTAATTCAATTGAATCGTTTTTAGCCAATTTTGTATTTCTTTCAATGCTTCAGGAGAAAAGCTTTCTTCCAATGTAAAATACCCTTTAAAGTCGCAAGTTTTACAGGTTTGAAACAAATGGTTCATGTCTTTCATTTCCAGTGCTTTTACATTTTTATTCCCGTTTGATTCTATAGTGGTTTTTAGGATATCTAAGTTTAAATTAGATGGAACTTGGTTGTCTTTGCTGCCATTTAAAGCCAACACAGGACAGTGAACTTTTGCCAAATCCACTTTGGGGTCATAGGCTAGAAAAAATTTCCACCAAGGGGAATAAAAGGATGAATACCGTTTAAATAAAATGGCATTGTTTTTTTTGTTATTTGCCATTTGTTTGCGCAGGGTAGAAGTAGCGTCATTTTTTCGCCAGTTAATTAGAATTGAATCAAAAACAGGTTTAAATGCTGTCGTATCTTGATTTTGAATGATGCCATTTAACAATTTTCGGTGTAAAACCATGTAGGACTTTAAATCCTTGGATTTCATTTTAGAAGATTTTAAAGCCACCTCATTTTGAAAAGAATTTATTTCAACCCCCCCAAATGCAGGTGCTGCAAGTAGAATCAAAAAAGCCACTTCAGTGTTGTATTGTGATGCTACCATGGGTGCAACGATTCCGCCTTCGCTATGCCCCAACAAGCCTATTTTATTAGAATCTACATTGGGTTGTGATTTTAGGAAATGAATAAATTCAGATACATCTTCTGCTATATCTTTGGAAGTAGTAGCTGCCATAACAGTAGGACTTCCAGTGGTTTTACCTGCACCACGATCGTCGCAACGCAAAACCCCAAAGCCTTGTTTTACAAAAGCATCTGCCAAAACTGCAAATGGATGGTGGTTGCCAATACTTCCATCCCTGTCTTGCGCCCCGCTTCCAGAAATAAAAATTACGGTTGGGTATTTGTGAAACGTATCTGGCAATGAAAGTGTCCCAGCTACCATGATTCTTCCATCGGCAGTAGGGATTTTTACTTCTTGGTTCACATAAGAAAACGGAGCTTTTGGTGTTTGTGGTTTTGGAATTGGCCATAGTCCCCAACTCTTTTTAAAAATCAAATGGGTGGTTTTTCCGTTTTGTACCATTACGCCTTTCATCGTATTGCTGTCGCTGCGTGTGGCTGTCAAAATCAAATTCAAATCCGAACTTTCTACCGTCATTTTGTTTTGTTTTATTTCAGTAGAACTCATTTTAAATTGCTTTAAATTTTGACCAGGCACATCCAAATAAGAAATATACGAATCGTATTTGGGAAGCACCTGAAACCGAATATCCAAAGGAATTTGATTCACTTCTTTCACACTTACCCAATTGCCTTGAAATTTAGATGCTTGCGAAAAAAGGAAGCAAGGCAGTAAGCTCAATATGAAAAGAATTTTGGATTTCATTTTTGGCAAAGATAATCGGAGGCTTCCCGCCAAAAAAAAATACATTAAAAAAGCTTCCATTTCTGAAAGTTTTTTTAAATTTAGTAATGGGGAGCTCCCGATCCATATCTGATCGAACCGCCGTCCGCCAATGGACGGATATGAATCTAGCGATGCAGCTTACAAAATCCATAAAAAAAGACCATCTTAAAGATAGTCTAAAAAGTAGCGGGGAGCGGGATCGAACCGCCGTCCGCCAATGGGCGGATATGAATCTCCCAATGCAGCTTGTAAAATCCATAAAAAA
>Ga0105048_10000924_pt1 | contig 46962 bp, 37 predicted proteins | sample MAT05_FD_78382 | JGI IMG/M metagenome (GOLD analysis project Ga0105048, IMG submission 78382) | Freshwater microbial communities from Lake Fryxell liftoff mats and glacier meltwater in Antarctica - MAT-05 | ecosystem: Environmental > Aquatic > Freshwater > Ice > Liftoff microbial mat | place...
ACCCTGACTGTGCGGTGGCCGTGGTGCCAACGCCAGCGTTACCCCGACCTCAAACCTCCTGGATAATGAAGGCTGAGCTAGGCGTAAAGGCTCTCGACGGCCTCGCGGAACGCAACCGTGTGCCGTTCGACATCGGCCGCCGAGGTCACCGGGCTCATCAGTGCCATGTTGTGAAACGGCGTGATGAGGATGCCGCGGTTGAGTGCGTGCAGGTGCAGGTACTGCTGCAGCTCGAAGTCGTCCGCCCGGGCGGCCTCGCTGCCTGTCGTCGGAGCGGTGGCACGGAAGCTGTATTCGGCGCGCGCTCCCAGCTGGGTCACCTGCCAGGGCACCTCGAACTCGTCGAGAGCCGCCTGCACCCCCGCAGTCCACTGCGTGCAGCGCTCGATCATTCCCGCGAACGCGTCCGCGGTGAGCACCTCGCCGAGGGTGGCGCGGATCGCCGCGAGCGACACGGCATTGCCGGCGAGGGTGCCGCCGACTCCCCCGACGTCGATGTCCTCCAGGTCGAGGCTCGCCCGCACGGCACCGGCGAACTCGCTCGTCATCCCGTAGGCGCCGGCCGGGATGCCACCGCCGATGCTCTTTCCGATGACGACGGCATCCGGCTCGAGGGCATCCGCGCGGATCATGCCGCCGGGGCCGGCGCTGAAGGTGTGCGTCTCGTCGATGATGAGGATGACGCCGAATCTGGTGCACAGCTCGCGCACCGCGGCGTGATAATCGGGATCGGGTAACACGATGCCGATGTTGGTGAGCGCAGGCTCGATGAGGAATGCGGCGATGTCGCCCGCAGCGAAGACTTTTTCGAGGGCGGGGATGTCGTTGAACGGCACGACGGCCGTGGTCTCGTCGAGCGCGACCGGTGGACCGATGTTGCCGCGCCGGGAGACAACGGCGCCGTCCTCGTCAAGGGTCGCGTAGGCCTCGTCGACCGTGCCGTGATAGCAATAGTCGTGCACGGCGATCCGGCGACGCCCGGTGACCTGGCGGGCGTATCGGATGAGGCTGCGGTTGGCATCGGTCGCGGAGAGCGCGAACTGCCAGCTCGGCACCCCGAACCGCTCGGCGAGCATCGACGCCGCCGCAGCGGCATCCGCGGTCGGAAGCATGAAGGTCGAACCGCGGCTCAGCTGGTGGGTGATCGCCGCCACGGATGCCGGTGGCGCGTGGCCGCACATCGCGCCGGTGTCGCCGAGGCAGAGGTCGACGTGGTCGAGGCCGTCGGCGCAGCGAAAATGCGCTCCCTGTGCAACGTCGACGTAAACCGGCCATGGCCCCGGCCACTTCGCCATCCACAGCATCGGAACGCCGTCGGCCATGTGCTCCTTCGCCTGCTGGAACAGGCGCTCCGACTGCCGCCGGGCGGCGCGGAACCGCTCGACCTCCACCTCCCAGAGTCCGGCAAGACGCTCGCGGTGCGGATAGGGAGCGTTCGTCTCCGCCATCAGGATTTCGCTGCCATGCGGCGCGCACGCAGCGTCGAGGTCACCTGTGTGGTGATGACGAGGGTGATGGCCAGGACAAAGACGGCCGAGGCTATGACGTTCGCCTCCGCGGGGATGCCCCGGGATGCGGCGACGTAGACGAACTTCGGGAAGGTCGTCGCGGCGCCGGAGTTGAAGTTCGTGATGATGAAGTCGTCGAAGCTCAGAGCGAACGAGAGCAACGCCGCGGCGACGATGCCAGGCAGGAGTAGCGGGAAGGTTATGCGCCAGAACACCTGCCCGGGCGACCCGTACAGGTCGCGGCCCGCCTCCTCGAGTGCCGGGTCGACGCTCGACACCCTTGCCTTGACCGTCACGACGACGAAGCTGATGCAGAACATCGTGTGCGCGATGATGATCGTGCCGAGGCCCTTCTGGACCCCCGCGCCGAGGAACTGCGCCGCAAGGCCAGCGCCGAGCACGACCTCCGGGGTCGCCATCGGCAGAAACAGCAGCAGGCTGATGCCCGACCGGAACCGGAACCGGTAGCGCACGAGTGCGATCGCGATCATCGTGCCGAGCGTCGTCGCCACGACCGTCGCGACGAAGGCGATGAGGATGCTGTTGCCGAACGCCTCACAGACGTCCTGCGCGTTGCAGACCCCGGTCCAGTTGTCGAGGGTGAATCCACGCCACGCGATGTTCGACTTGACCGAGTCGTTGAACGAGAACACGAAGGTGTAGGCGATCGGGATCAGCAGGAACAGCAGAGCGAGCGTGGTGTAGACCGGCAGCAGCCATTTGCCGAGGCCGAAGCTGGGCATTTGACGCCGCTTTCGTGGTTCCGGAGCGGTGACCGCCTCGGCCAGCACAGCACCTTCCTGGAGTGTCACAGCAGGTCCTCCGTTCCGCTTCGCTTCACGTACGCCGTCACGAGAACGAGGATCACGGCCATCAGGATGATGGACAGCGATGCCGCGGCCGGATAGTTCAGCGATATCAGGAAGTTGCTCTCGATGACGTTTCCGATCATGGTCGTTCCCGTGCCGCCGAGGAACTCCCGGCTCGCATTGACGTAGTCGCCCGCCGCCGGGATGAAGGTCAGCAGCACCCCCGAGACGATTCCGGGCATCGATAGCGGAATCGTCACCGTACGAAACGTCGTGAATGGCGTCGAGTACAGATCGCTCCCCGCCTCAAGGTAGCGGGTGTCGAGCCGCTCGAGGGATGCGTAGAGCGGCAGCGTCATGAACGGGATGAAGTTGTAGGTGAGCCCGAACACGACCGCGAATGGGGTTCCCGTCAGGTACGCGTCGGGTGCCAGCAGCGACAGTGCCTTGAGAGCGGTGACCACCGGCGACTCGTCCGAGAGGATCTGCTTCCACGCCAGGGTGCGCAGCAGGAAGCTGATGAAGAACGGGGCAATTACCATCACGAGGATGAGCTTCTGCAGCAGCGGATAGGGCCTGGCCTTGACCCCGATGAAGTAGGCCAGCGGATAGCTGAACAGCAGCGCGAAGATTGTCGCGAGCACGGCATAGAGGAACGAGCGAAGGATCTGGGCGCTGTACTGCCCGATCACCGTTGTGTAGTTCTCCCAGCGGAAGGCGGTGTCGTACTCGCCGATATCGCCGAACTCCGCCGGTGCCTGCAACGAGGTGATCACGAGCGAGAAGAGCGGCACGAGGAAGAACAGCATCAGGTAGGCGATGCCGGGGAGCAGGAGCAACAGGGCGACCTTGCTGGCTCGACGCGGAGCTTGTTCCGTAGCGGTCGCGGTCGCGAATGCGGAGAAGGCCACGGCTAGTCCTCCCCGAGCTCCGACATGAGAGCGTGTCTCTTCTGCAGGGCGAGGGTCGCCGTGTCGGTGTCCGCGGGGAACCGGGATCCCGTTTCGACCTCGTCCTCGAGGCCGAACCCGTGTTCGACATGCCAGGACACCCACACCTCGGCTCCCTCGCCGACGATCGGGCCGGTACCCATGTTCTGGGCGAACAGAACGATGGTGCCGACCAGGGGGATCTGGATGAGGTACTGCGTGCTCACTCCGCTGAAGGAGACATCGATGACGCGGCCGGGACCGAGGATGTTGCTGTCGGCCGACTCTGTCGGAGCCTCGCGGGAGAGGATGAGCTTCTCCGGGCGCACGCCGACGGTGACGTGTCCGCTCGTGCGGTGCGCCCTCGCCTTCGGCACGAGGATCCGATTGCCCTCGATGTCGACCGAGACGCTGTCGGGGTTCTCCGCTACCACTTGGCCGCTGAACAGGTTGGACTGGCCGAGGAAGTTGGCGACGAACACCGTACGCGGAAGTTCGTAAAGCACAGCCGGGGCACCGAGCTGCTCGATCCGTCCCTTGTTCATCACTGCGACGGTGTCGGCCATGGTCATGGCCTCCTCCTGGTCGTGGGTGACGTGCAGGAAGGTGAGTCCGACCTCTTCCTGCACGCTCTTGAGCTCGAGTTGCATCTGGCGGCGCAGCTTGAGGTCGAGGGCGCCGAGCGGCTCGTCGAGGAGCAGCAGCGCCGGCCGGTTGACGATTGCTCTCGCCAAGGCGACCCGCTGCTGCTGGCCGCCGGACAGCTGGGATGGCTTGCGGGCCGAGAGGTGGTCGAGTTCGACCAGCCGCAGGGCCTCATGGGCCTTCCCTGTCGCATCGCCGATCTTGCGCCGGCGCAGCCCGAACGCGACATTATCGATGATCGACATGTGGGGGAAGAGGGCGTAGCTCTGGAAGACGGTGTTCACCGGACGCTGGTACGCCTTCGTCGACGTGACATCCTTGCCGCCGATCAGGATGCGGCCCTCGGTGACCTCCTCGAGGCCGGCGACGAGCCGCAGCGTCGTCGTCTTGCCGCAACCGGAGGGTCCGAGCAGCGCGAAGAACGAGCCAGCGGGGATCGTGAGGTTGAGCTCCTCGATCGCAGTGAAGCCGGGGAACCGTTTCTGGATCCCGACAAGTTCGAGGTCGGCGCCGGCCTCGGCGAACCCTCCCGCTGCCATCAGGACCCCAGGACCACAGCCTGGAAGGCCGAACCGTAGGTGGATTCCTCGGCTCCGGACAGGGTGCGGAAAATGTAGGCGTTGGACAGCGTGTCCTCGTTCGGGAAGATCAGCTGGTTCTCGGCAAGCTCGGGGTCGATTGCCATGGCGGCCTCCTTCGCACCGACGACCGGCGTGATGTAGTTCACCCAGGCGGCCACCTCGGCCGCAACCTCGGGCTGGTAGTAGTAGTTCATGAGCGCTTCGGCGTTCGCCTTGCGCTCGGATCCGATCGGCACGACGAAGTTGTCGTTCCACAGTGTCGCTCCGGCGGTCGGGATAGCGAACTCCCACTTGTCCCCGGCCTCGGCGTTGATGACCGTGATGTCACCCGACCAGCAGATGGCCGCGAGGGTGTCTTCGTTCTTGAGGTCCTCGAGGTACGAGTTGCCCTTGATGTTGCGGATCTGGCCGTCGTTGACCTGCTTTTCGAAGATCTCCATCGCCGCGTTGAACTCGTCGTCCGACCAATCGCCGCTGATGTCGACACCATTGTCGAGCATGATGAGGCCGATCGTGTCGCGCATCTCGGAGAGCACTCCGACGCGGCCCTTGAGCTCGGCCTTCCACAGGTCGGCGACCGACTCGAGTCCGCCCGGCACCTTTTCCTTGTTCCAGCAGATCCCGGCGAACCCACCCTGCCAGGGCAGCGACAGGGTGCGTCCGGGGTCGAAGTCGGGGGTCTGCAGAGAGGCGATGAGGTTTTTCGCGTTGGGCAGGTTGGCTTGGTCGAACTCCTGCACGTAGCCGAAGCGGATGAGACGTCCGACCATCCAGTCGGTGACGCAGACGAGGTCGGCACCGATGTCCTGGCCGAGGGCCAGCTGGTCCTTGACCTTGCCGTAGTAGCTGTTGTTGTCGTCGACCGCGACGGAGTAGTTGACCTTGATGCCGGTCTCCGCCTCGAATGCGACGAGGGTCGGAAAATTGCCGTCGTCGTCTTCGTCGATGTAGGCGGCCCAGTTGTCCCAGTTGAGTGTCTTGTCGTTCGCCGAATTGTCCTCGGCGGGCTCCGGCGCTTCGCCAGCGGCCGTCGCGCAGGCCGCGAGTGTGAGGGCGGCGGCGCCGAGGCCGGCACCGCTCATCAGGGTGCGGCGAGACAGTTGGGACCGCCGTGCCTGAGCGACCAGCTGCTGGATCATTGGGTCTCTGGGAAGCGGTCTGGTCATGTCGGCGTTCTCCTCTAACCACGGCGGGGCAGGTGCGGGTCATCCTCGATCCGCGTTGATAGATACTTGCACAGAGGCGGCGCGGATTGCACTCATCGGGGAGGAAATCGCCCATATTGAAACATAGATTTCACGAAATCAGCGTCTTTATACCCAATTCAGTGCTGATTCCCTCGGTACGCCAAGTGAAGTTCGACGATCGGGGCGGCTTGTTTACGATCTCCCTCGGCGACGCCGCCACACCTGCTCGGCCATCCCGGTAACGAACGCGATGGGCGACACCACTCAGGAGATTCAGCCGACGCGCCGCGGCTCAGGGCGCTAGTCGCCGGCGAGGCGCAGAATCTCCTGCACGACACGCGAGCGACGACCACAGCGGCGTTGATCCGAGCGGGCAACATGCGTGCGAATGGCCCACCCATGTTCCATGATGCGCCCGAGACCCGGCACAAGCGGGCGACTCGCGGAATATGGCCGCGCGCCCGGGCCCGGCTACGAGGGAAGCAGGATCGGCTATCCGGGCAGTGTTGTCCGCTCGAGCTTGTTCTCGGCGGTCAGCAGCCAGAGCGAGCGGGACGCGGGAGCCAGCGGCGGCGGCAGGCGCCGCGAGCCGGTGACGGCACGAAAGTCCCCCACCGTGCAACCGTCGAAGACGAGAGGGACGCGGCCCCGCATCGCCGCGAGGGTTGCCCACGCGCGCTGCCACGCCGGGGGGTCGCCGAGCAGGATCGTGTGAACCGCGGCATCCGCGAGCTGTTCGGCGTCCGGCATCCCGACATCGACGATGCGGATGCCGCGCCCACCCGCCACCCGCGTGGCGAGGCCACGGGGCGACGCGCTCACGACGGCGGTGGTCTCACCGAGCCGCAGGTCGAGAGATGGCGGCACCCGGGCGAACTGCGGCGGTCGGGGCGGCAGGTGGCCGACCTGCATCCGATTCGATTCCCACAGGCCTCCGCCGGGCGGGAGGTGCTCGTCGTAGAGGTCGCCGCGGCCGCCGGCGAGCAGGTGATCCTGTCGGCTCGGCAGGCGCAGCAACAACCGCGAGCCGCACAGAGCCATGACGGCGTGCAGCGCGGTGGGCAACTGCTGGGTCGCGAGGACGACGGTGGTGCGGTGACGAGGGCCGTCCCGGAGTAGCCGAGCGAGCATGTCGGCAAAGTCGAGCTGATGCTCCGGGCCGAATCTCGCGAGCAACGAATCCACGTCGTCGAGCAGGACCACACGGGGCGTCGGCGCGCCGGTCGAGAGGGAGTCGCAGAGGGCCGCGAGTTCATCCCACGCTCCTTCGATGTCGCCGGCGATCAGTTGGGCTGCACCGCGGGGACCACCCGCGATGATCGCGTCGAGCACCATCGACTTGCCTGCGGCCTGCGCACCGCAGACGAGCAGGTTGCCGTGGACGAGAGGCCGATAGATCGCGAGTGTCCGCCGCTGCTCCCGAGGCAGATCGCTGATCCCGAAGACGAATCCGTCGGGGCGCTGCCCGCCGTGGAGGTCTGCCCCGCCGCCAGGGTTTTCCCCTCCACGCGGATCGGCCTCTCGGTCGTGACCCACCGCACCGGCCAGCTCCGCGTGCCGCACGAGCAGGGGAAGCGGGTCGCACCACGGGCGCCGCACTCGACCGTGCCCCGGCCACAGCCCGCTGACCCTGGCCGCGTCGGCGGCATCCGAGATGGCAACGTGCACTGCGCGGGGCTTTTCGCCGGCGACGGAGGCGAGCGCGCGGCCGAATGGCCGCCGAGGGAGATCGGCGGCCGCACCGATGCCGATGACGGCGGAACTGTCGGCCCGGTTGTTGAGCCTCAGCGCGATGCGAAGGGTGCAGTTGGCGAGAATCGAATCGCGCAACGCCTCCGCCGGGCGCTGCGTGCACAGCACAAGGTGGATGCCGAGAGACCGGCCACGCGAGGCGAGATCGGCGAACAGCCGATGCAGGTCGGGGAACTCCGATGCGAGGGCGGCGAATTCGTCGACGACAATGACGAGCCGAGGCAGCCCCGGCGGTTCCAGCTCCTCGATCGACCTCGCTCCCGCCGTCGTGAGTGTGCGCTCGCGGAACAGCAGTTCGGCCCGCAGGCTCTCGAGCGCACGGTGCGCGGCACCGGCGTCCAGGTCGGTGATGACCCCGACGCTGTGCGGAAGTGAACTGATCGCGTTGAACGATGCCCCACCCTTGAAGTCGACGAGCAGGAAGGTGACCGTGGACGGCGGGTGGGCGGCGGCCATCGACAGCACCCACGAGATCAGCAGCTCGCTCTTGCCGCTCCCGGTAGTTCCGCCGATGACCGCGTGCGGGCCGTCCGCGACGAGGTCGAGTAGCCACAGGTCGGCGCCCGCACGGCCGACAACACAGCGCAGTCCCCCACCGCCAGCATCCGGCTGTACGAGACCGGCCAGGAGCACCCGCTCGGGCAGCTCCCCCGCCGCGAACCCCTGCGATTCAGAGCGGCGGCGTAACGCGCGCGCGAAGTACACGGCCTCGCTCTCCGACGCGAAGTCGACTCGGACGTCCCCCGCGTCGCCGCGTGGCCCCCGTAGCCGAGCGGATGCCGTGCCGCCGGTGCCTACCGTGACGATCACGCCACACTGGCGCGGCAGCTCAGCGGCTCCGCCCGCGACGCCGACCGTGATCACGTCGGGCTGGCCGGCACGCGTATCATCGGCTGACTCCGCCGCACGCAGCACGAACTGGAACGCCCGCGCGTGAAGGGCGACGTCGGCGCCCGGCTCGAGTCGGTGCGGCAGTGCCGTGGCCCAGCCGCCCGCCCAGGCACCCGCGCGAATGGTCGCCGCCCGAGGGCTGAGTGTGCCGGCCAACTGGACGATGACGGCCCGCGCCACTGCCGTCGCCGCTGCTGGCGGCCCGCACACCCCGATCCCGAGCCGGGCATCGACGACGACCGGTGCGTCCTCGAGCACGGCGGCAGCCGCGCGCACCTCGCACAGGGAAGCCGCAACCCGGCCATCCGGCACGTGCACCGGTGGAGAGTCTCCCTCGAGCGTGAGTGTGCTTCGCACTGTTCCGCGCCCGAGGGTCACCGGGACGGCACGCCCGGCCGGCCCGGCGCTGCCCGCCTGCCCAGCCGACCGCGCCCATCCGTCGGCGCCCGCCCATCCGTCGCTGCCAGACCATCCGTCGCCGCCAGCCCCTCCCGCCCACCCCTCGGCCTCGGTGCTCTGCCGAAGAACGGCGTGCACGCTGGGATAGCGCGCATCCAGTTCCGCCCGCTCCGCCTCGTGGCCGGCAACAATTGCGCGGAAAGTTTCCGCGAGCTGCGTCTGGAACCGGCGACGCTCGGCCCGGCGCCTGCGGTGCCGCTGCACTCTCGAGTCGGCAAGGCTGGCGATCGCGACCACCGGGCCGAGCAGCGCGAAGATGAGAGCGAAGGGCGACTGGGTGACCGTCCAGATCATGCCCGACACGGCGACCGGCGCCAGGGTCGCGATTACCGGAAACGAATAGGGCGGATGCTCGCTGGGCACGGTCGGGAGCGCGGGCGGCGGTCGCTCCGGGCGGGCCGGATGCCGAGGTACCGGAAGCAAGGAGTCCACCAGCGAAGCACACCACGTCACTCTCCCGCGTGAGCATGCGGCACGACACCGGTGTCGAAGCGGTACCCCTCCCGCGGCGGGGAGGAGGAAAAACAGACGGGAAAAAAGGAATGACTTTGGGGAGGGCTGCGAGGAGCAGTCCTCAGCTCACGACGAAGAACTGCTCGCCGATCACGACCCGTCCCCCGCGCACGACGATCTGGCGCTTGCCAGGCTCACACTGAATTCCCGGACGATCAGGCTCGCGCACGATCGTGCCATTGCCGGAATACCGGTCGGCGACCCAAAACACGCCTGCCTGCTGACCGAACTCGAGATGGGTCTTCGACACCGAGCGGGTCGAGTCGAGCACCCGCACCAGATGGTCGAAGTACTCCCCCGGCTCGGCGACCGGGTTCCGGCCGACGAGTCCGGTGCCGCTCACCGTGACGCTCTCGCCCGTGCTGAACTGCAGCACGAAACGCTCGCCTTGGGTCCCCGCGACGACGATTCCGATCGATTCGGCCTCCATTGGGGGTTCCGGCGCGCGAATCCGCGGTGGGGCAGTCCCGTCGGCAGGACGCTCCGGCGACGTCGGACGGACCGATTCGATGATGGCGGTGGTGTCGCGCGCGCTCGAGAAGGCCGCGCTCACGGTGGGCGACACGCGTCCGCACACACCACAGAAAATATCGGCGAACGACATGACTGCGCCGCACTCGTCGCAGGCGCTGTGTTCGATGCCGTCGGCTGGCTCAGCGCTGCCGGGCTGCTCACGGATTGCCTGTGGCGGCTGGATGAACGGGCGGATCTGGGCGGGTGCGAGTACGGGTGGCGCGACGGCGTGGCCGCACGCGCCACAGAACAGCGCCTCGGCGGGCAGTGACTGGGAGCAGTTCGGGCATGTCATCAGGACACACCCTACGTCGTCTTCTTGCCGCCGAGCGATCGAAGCGAGATGCGCGCGCGCAGCCGCTGGCGTCTCGTGAGTCCGTTGTCGAGCCACTTGCGGAGCTCCTCCACCGACCGCCACACCTGCTTGGCCTCGCTCGGGCTCGGGTCTATCGGACCGAACACCGCCCGGTCAGCGGCTGCCGCCAGCAGCAGCGGCTCGACGCCCCCGACAGCCTCGGCATATTCGGCCCGGGTAGCCCCACCCGGGGGCGCATAGCCGTGGTCGACTACCGCGTCCGCGAACTCATGCCAGCCCCCGCTGATCCGATCGAGCGGGGAGAACGCGGTGCGACGCAGGTGCCGCCGTCGCAGCTTCGCCGCCATGATCGCCAGGAACGGCGAGATCAGCAGGGCGATGCCGAGCAGCGTCCATGCGGAGATCTGGAGCACCAGCAGCACGAGCGCGAGCAGCGGGTCGGCGGTGTCGCCCTCGTCTTGCGCCGTCTCCGGGGCGAGCTGGTCCACCGGCACGTCCCGGTCCAGGACCGGCGGCTGCACGGGCGATTGCGGGCGGGCGACCTGGGTCGGCTCCTCCGGTGCCCGCTCGGGGATGTCCCGCACAGGCGGCGTCGGGTCGATCGTGACCCAGCCGTACTGGGCGGTATCGACCTCGATCCACGCCGATATGTCGGTGCCGGTGATCACCGTTGTGCCGTCCGGTACGGCATCCGCGGGGGCGAACCCGACGACGACGCGAGCGGGGAAGCCGATTTCCCGTGCCATGAGCGCGGCGGCCACCGCATACTGCTCCGCGTCGCCGATCATCTGTTGGTCAGAGAAAAGCTCGCCGATCCGGTCCGTCGAGTGCCCCGACCTGCTCGCGGGCTCGTCGTCGGCGACGCCGTGGCTGATGTATCCCTCGGCCCGCAGACCGGTCATCGACGCGGACAGGCGTGCGCCGAGCCCCTGGATCTGGCCAGAATAGCGGTCGAGGGCGACGGAGAGGTCCTCCGGAAGCGCCGGGAGGGCTGGGAGCTGCGAGGCGCCGGGGGTGACCCGCGCGAGGTCCTCTGCGGCGGGCTCGACCGGCAGCACAGAGGACAATCGGTAGCCGTTGCCCTCGGCGAGCTCCCCGAGCACCGCGGCGCTCAGAGAGTTGTCGTTGAAATAAAACGACCCTCGAAGTCCGGAGGCTCCCTGCCCTGTGAACCGGATGCTCTCGAGGGCGCCGATGGTCGGCAGCCACACACCCGAGTAGCCGCCGACGCTGACGTCGACGCTCACCCGGGCGCCGTCGAGGCCCAACCTGTCGAAGCGGGAGGGGACCAGGGTGAACGATCCGGAGTCGCTGTTCCTGCCCTCGGCACCCACCGAATAGACGACGCCGTCGTAGGTGTCGAGGGTGGCAATGCGGATGCGGGCTCCCTCGGGCAGTCCGTCAACGGTGAGCATCGTCGCGTCGGCGTTGGCCTCCTGGTGGTAACGCCGGAATCCCGATAGCGGGCTCGGATAGTCGCGCGGATCGAACGGCTGCACGATCGTGGACCGAAGCACCTCGCGGTCGCCCGCCGGAGGCACGAATGCCGTCGCGGCGACCGCGCCTCCTGCGGCGATGGCAATGATGAGCCCCGCAGCGAGAACCGTGCGTGCCCCCACGAAGATCGTGTCGTCGGGGACGCGGGTGCCCGCTCCGCCGGCATCGCCCGCCCGGCCGGATGTGCGCGACGACGTGCGGTGGCGGCGGTACCAGCGAAAGAGGATGAGCCAGAGAAGCAGGGTGGCTGTGAGGGCGAGGGCGGATGCCACGGGAAAGAATGCGGTCGTCGACCCCAAAATGATCCCGGCGATGAACAGGGTGACCGGCGCGATGACGGCGAGCTCGGCAACGCGCGTTCGCAGCGCGACAGACAGTCCGACCAGCACGGTGGCGAGCACGAGCACGAAGGCGGGCACAAGGAGGGATTCGTAGCTGCCGACCGGGAGGGTGATGGTGAGCAGTTGCTTCCAGCCGAAGATTGTGCCGAATCCGAGGTCGGCGAGCCCGGAGAGGGTGGGCAGTACACCGTAACGGGCCTCGCCCGGCACCGCGAGGGGAACCCCGAGCACGACGTAGGCGAGAACCCCGGACAGGGCCACCAGATGCGCCGGAAACCGGAATACCGACCCGATGATGGCCAGCGCTGAGGCGACGGCGGTCGTCACGCCGAGCATCAGCAGGAACGCAGCGCTCTCGTAGACGGGCCAGAGGGCCGTCGCGGCGATCGCGGTGGCAAGCCACATCATCGCCGTCGTCGCGACGGTGAACCCCAGGGTCGGGCGCCGCCGCGTCATACCGACGCCGATCGGGCGAGGGAGCGGCCGAGATCTTCGAGGTAGCCGATCGTGAGCACGCTAAGCCCGGCGAAACGGCGCAGTCCCGGCACCGCATCCGGGTCGCAGACGACGGCGACAACCTCGACCCCAACCGGGAAGAGGACGGATGCCGCGCGGAGCTGCGTCGGCGTCGTGAGCGACCCGCAGACGAGAAACGCGACCGAGATCCCGGTGAGCTTCTCTGAGGTGACCCGCGCGACATCGACGATCCGTAGGGACGATTCCGCCCGCTCGACACCCGCGAGGTCGTCGAGGAGCCGGGTGCGGCTGAGCGAGCCAAGCTGGCGGATCCCGAGCACCTTGCGCTTGGCGAACTCGGGGGTCGACTCGCCCACGACGACCGACACCTCCCGCGCGTCCCTGATCGCCCGAAGTCCCAGGGATCCCGCCGCACTGACGGCCATTTCGAACTCTGCGTCGCTGGCGAAGTCCGACTTGGCGAGGCTGAGGGCGACGACGAGGCGGCTGCGCCGGGTCTCCTCGAACTGGCGCACCATGTAGGTTCCGGTCTTCGCCGTGCTCTTCCAGTGGATGTAGCGCCGCTCGTCCCCGGCGACGTATTCGCGGAGCGCGTGGAACGACACGTCACTGTTGGTGAGGTCGCGGGTCGGCTGCCCTTCGAGATCCCGGATCAGGCCCGTGCTCGTGCTCGGGACGTCGATCGTCATCGGATGGACGAACAGCTGAGTGGTTCCCGTCCAGACCAGCTCTCGGCGCACCATCCCGACGGGGTCGGCGCGCACGCCGCGCACGGGTCCGATGTCAAGAACTCCGCGGCGCGCGGTAGGAATGGTGAATTCGTGCCGGGACTGTTCGCCCGCAGCGAGGCTCGGGGTGGCGAGATCGATGAGCGTCCGGCCCACCGGCACCTCGACGCGCGTGCCGAATACCCGATGCCGCGTCGGGTTGCGCAGCGAGACGACAGCCGTGCCCGGCTGACCGACGACGAGGTGGCGATGCGGAATCACGAGGTCGACGTCGAAGGCGACCCGGCCGACGAGGTACAGTGCGGCGATGGCGAGCAGGATGACTCCCGCGTACCCGACCGCGACAAGCTCGAGCCATCCGAAGCGGTAGCCGATCAGGAGAGCCAGCGGCACCACGATCGCGGTGGTCCAGCCGAGTCGCGTCACGACGCCCTCGATGCGGCTGGCAACCCGACCGACAATCCCGAGGATGGCTCGGCCGGCGCGGACGAGCGCAACGACGGTGTCGGCAAGGAGTCCCGTGCGGTCCCCCACAATTCGCGTTCGCGCATTCGTGAGGCCGGCGACGGAGGCAACGGTCGTGTACGACTCGCGAGCGTTCGCGACTCGGGAGTCGGTCCTGGTCGAGGCGGGAAGCGGCGACGCCCGCTTCGCCCCGCTCCTGGTGTCCTCCTGCTTGAGGGTCACACCGCTTGCCTGTCGCTCGGTGGCGGCGTCTCGATGAGCAGCTGGCCGATGATGCTCAGCGCGGTGACGCCATCGAACTCGGCCTCGGCATCGAGGATGAGCCGATGGGCGAGCACGGGTTCGGCGAGCAGCTTGACGTCATCCGGGATCACATAGTGGCGACCGGAGGCGGCCGCGAGGGTCTTGGAGGCACGGACGAGGGAGAGTGCGCCGCGCACCGAGACGCCGAGGCGCACCTCGACCGCGCTGCGGCTCGCGTCGACCAGCCGGGAAATGTAGTCGTTGATCGACGGGTCGACGTGCACCGTGCGGGCAAGTGCGGCCATTTCGACGATTGTGCTCGCGGAGACGACCGCCGGAACGGTCGTCTCGTGCGCTTTGGTACCGGCGCCCTCGAGGATGCGAATCGTGGACAAGTGATCCGGGTAGCCGATGGATGTCTTCATGATGAACCGGTCGAGCTGCGCCTCCGGCAGCCGGTAGGTGCCGGCCTGCTCGATCGGATTCTGTGTCGCAATAACCATAAACGGCGATCCGACGCCGTGTGTGGTGCCGTCGACGGTGACGTGCCCCTCTTCCATGACCTCGAGAAGCGCGGACTGGGTCTTCGGGCTCGCCCGGTTAATCTCGTCGGCAAGAACGATGTTCGCGAAGATCGGCCCGCGGTGAAAGTCGAAGCGCCCGCTGCGCTGGTCATAGATGCTTACGCCCGTGATGTCTCCGGGCAGCAGGTCCGGGGTGAACTGAATGCGGCTGCTCACGCCGGCGACACTCTGCGCGATCGCACGGGCCAGCGAGGTCTTGCCTGTCCCGGGGAAGTCCTCGAGGAGCAGGTGGCCCTCGGACAGCAGCGCCGCGAACGACAGTCGCACCACGAAAGTCTTGCCGAGGATCACCTGCTCGACGTTGCCGACGAGTCGGTTGAAGGTGGTGGAGAACCAGCCGGCCTGCTCTGGTGTCATAGTCATGTCGTGGCCCCTCGGGTAGCGGTGTGCTCGAATCTCGGATGCTGGGTGGTTGGCGCCCGGGTCGTGCCGGGCGGGTGGATCAGGGCCTGGGCGAGCACGTGGCCTCCACATACCCATCATCGGTGTAGCTGGAGCCGTCGGAGAGCGACACGACGACCTTGAGCCGCACGCCAGTCTCGCCGGATCCGACGGCCGAGGGGTCCGGAGCCACAGCATCCTGCTCGAACTCCGACCAACGCTCGAGGGGCGGTGCGCCGTCGTTGTAGGAGTAGAGGTAGCGGTAGGTCGGTGCGCCCTGATTGGCAGGCGGGTTCGACGTCGGCGCCGACCCGGCCTCGCACGCGACGATCGAACCGCGGACGTTCACCGGCGTCAGTACCTCCGCAGTCGATGCAGCCCCACAGAAGAACTCTGTCGAGTCCCGACAGGCCCGGTAGACGACCGACTGGGGGGCACCGTAGACGGCGAGGTTCGCCGCGGAGGTGAGCCAGTCGCCCTGCCCGACGTTGAACCAGGTTCCGGAGCCGTTGAGCTGCGCCTGGAACCGGCTCACGATGCCGGAGGATACGGAGAGAGAGCCGACCCGCAGGTCGAATTTGCCATCGCGCTGCTCGACCGCGGTCGAAGCGAGGGCCGCGCCGGGGGGCGCCTTGCTCTGCACCGCCCCGGAAGCCGAAGGGGTGCAGAACAGCCCGTTATCGACGTACACCACGTACCGGTAGTCAACACCGTCGGTGGCGCGTTCGTCGATCCATCCTGAGGCGACCGGAGCCGATGCGCCAGACGCGACGCCCGGGTTGGAACTGCCCGGACCGCACGATGACGGGATGCCCGCGTCGGCTCCGAACCGACCGACCGAGTAGACGATATCGCGCGCCCCATTCGGGCTGCCGGTGCCCCAGGTCACCCGAATCTGCCCGGCGGTCCCGTTCACGACGTCGGCGGCCACGCTGACTGAGCTCGGCGGGCCGATCACGGTGACTGCCGCGGAGGAGGTCCTGCGCCAGTCGGCGTCGCTCAGAACGTCGGCCGAATTGCGCGCGTAGACCGTGACCGAGTACTGCGAGCCCGGAACGAGGGCGCCCGATGCGGTCGTGGTGAGGGACGCCGTTGTGGGGCTGGTCGTCGTTTGGAAGTCGACTCCCGGGCCGGAGATCCGAACGACGTACCCTGACACCGGCGTGCCGAGCGTGGGGTTCGCAACGGGCGACCAGGCCACATCGAGCGCGGGCCGGGCGTCGGCGGCCGTCGCGCCGGCCGTGACCGATCGTGGCGCCGCCGGCAGGTAGTCGGCCGTCAACGCGACGCTCTCCGGGCTCGCCGCCGACGCGCCGATGGAGTTCGTGGCGATGACGGAGAACCGGTAGCGGAGGCCCGCCACGAGGTCGGTCAGTTCGCAGCGCTGCGCGGTTCCGCAGTCCTTGCGATAGCTGCCGTGGCTCGTGCTCACCACCTCGTACTTCACGATGGGGGAGTTATTCGACGGCGGTGCCGTGAGGCGCAGCGTCAGCAGCCCCTCCTCGTAGCCACCATCGGCCCGTGCGGGCGCGATCGGCGTGTCGGGCCGGTCCTGCACCGAGATGGTGATCGATCCGAACGCGTACCGGCTGGGATCGCGGGTTGCGTCGGCGACCTGATATTGGAGGTTGGTGTCGATGGGAGCGGCCGTCGCCGACACCGTCACCGACAGCCTCGTTCTCGTCGAATTGGGGGTGACGGTCACTCCCTGCGGCAGCGCCGCGCCGTCGAGCCCGGTTATCGCGACAACGGTCAGTTCCCCTCCCGGGAACGGGTTCGTCGCCTGGTCGTTCGCGAGTACGTCAAGGCTCGTTGTCGTGCCGCGCTCGGCGACGATCGAGTCTGCTGCAGGTTTCGCCAGCGGTCTGGTGGATGCAACGACAGAGAGCTGGATACGTCCGGATTGGCCCGCAGCGAGGTCATCTCGCACTCCGATCGTCAGACCGGTGGAGGTGCCCTTCTGGGTGCCTTCGTTCGCTCGGATGATGAGGTTCGTGCCGCGGATCTCGTAGTCGAACCCGGATGGCGGGGTCGGCCCGGCGCTGTAGGAGATCTCGTCGATGTCGTCCGGGTAAGGGTAGGTCGTGAGGCGGAGCAGGTCGAGGGTCTTCTCCTCCCCCGGTTCGAAGTTGACCGTGCCTCCGGTGAACACCGGTGGCTGGTTCTCGCGCGGGGTCACCCTGATCGGCAGCACGAGCGTCGCACGGCGCCCGTTCGGGTCGTCGATGCTTGTGCCGTCGGTCACCTCGAACGAGATTGAGGCCGGACCGAAGTAGCCGTCGGCCGAAGTGAAGGCGAGGGTGTCCTCGTCGACCACCAGGCTGGCGCCGTTCGCGTTGGTCGCCTGCACCGTTGTCGAGTCGACCAGGCGCACCTTCCGCCCCGCGACGGCGAGCACGTAATCGTTGAGGTCGAACTCGATCCGCGATTCGCTGACGGCGGTCAGTGTGCGCGCCGTGCGGTCAAGCTGCGGGAGTGCGTCGTCGAAGCCGGGAACCCAGACGAAGGCGTAGGCGACAACGGTCGGGTCGTCGGGGTTGGCGACCGAGAATGGGATGATCTGGCGCGAATCGGTGATGGTGATGTTGAGCCGTTTGCCCTGCACCGCCGTCGCGGAGTCGCCGAATCCGGTCAGCAGCGAGAGCTTGAGCGACGACACGTCGCCGTCGGCGAAGAACACGTTCCGCAGCACGTCCACAGTGACCGTGTCGCGGTCAACAATGTCGGAGAGGGTCAGCACGGTGTCCCTCGCGACCGGGTAGGCCGGCGGCGCATCGGGGTCGACGATCACGGTGATGAAGTTGGAGCTCGTGCCGCCGTACGCATTCTCGATCGTGTACACGAGCCCGTATCGACCCGGTTCTGTCGGCGGCGTCACCGTCACGATGTCGTCGATGATCTGGAAGCCGATCTCAGGGCTGTTCGGCTCGACGCTGAGAATGGTCAGCGGGCTTCCGTCCGGATCGGAGTCGTTGGCGAGCACCTGCACCGACACGGACTTGCCCGGCCGGATGAGCACCTCGTCCTCGACCGCGACCGGGTTTCCCGCGTCGCCGGAACGCGGGCTCACGCCGACGCGCACCGTTCCGATGGCCCGCATGCCGAGCGAGTCGATCACCCGGTAGCTAAAGGTGTCGGTGCCAGCTGAATACTCCCCGGCGAGGTAGTCGATGTAGTCGCTGCCGACCTCGGTCACGGCGCCCTTCTGCGGGCTCGTTTCCTGGCCGAGCAGCTGCACGGAGTCGCCATCGGGGTCAATACCGGTGAGGGGGATGTTGATGCGCACAGTCTCGCCGGCGATCACGCGAGCGGTGACCGAGGCGGGCACCGGCGCCGAGTTCGTCGCCGCAACCGATTCCCGTACCGCGATGCGTACCTCGGCCTGGTCGACCTGTCCGTCGGGGCCCGCCACCTCGTAGACGGCGGTGAAGTTGCCGCTGCGCTCGGGTGCCAGGTAGCGCAGCACGTCGCCCGAGGCGAACAGGAGCCCAGATGCGCTCCTCAGGCCCGAGGGAAGCTCTGGGTTGAGCGTCAACTGCTCGCCATCCGGATGGGCGTCGTTGTCGAGTACCGGGATGTCGACCGAGTCCCCCATCCGCACGGTCACGGTGTCGTCAGCGGCGACCGGCGGCTGGAGGGTTGTCGGTCGGGGGATCTCGACGACGGTGATCACGCCGTCGGCACCCGCCAGTCCGTTCGTGACACGGTAGTCGAAGGCGACGGTCCCCTTGAGTGGCGCGGTGAGGGTCACCCGAACATGGCGCTGCTCGAGCACGTCGGCGCTCACGCCAGAGCCGTCGGGCACGTTGGAGACCCCGGTGACGAGCAGGACCCCTCCGGCGGGATCGATATCGGTCGAGGCGACGTCCACGGTCTCACTGCTCAACGTCTTCACAAAGACGGTCTTCGGGATCGTGATCGGCGTGCTGTTCGCATCCGGTCGGGCCTGAACGTCGATCCGTACCGTTCCCGTGACGGTCTGGTCGCCGTCATTGACGACGTATTCAAGGTTGTGGCTACGCACCTGATCACTCGTGAACCGGAACGTGCCCGTCTCGAGACTCGCATCGATCGTGACGCCCGGCCGTGGTGCGACGCTGCTGAGGCGCAGCTCGCCCGTTCCACCACGAACGTGTTCGAGCGGCCTGATGGTCGTCTCCTGACCGGCGTAGCTGAGCACGACGAACGGGTCGGCGATGATCGGCACCTCGCCGGCGGGGCGCACCGACACCGTGAGGCTGCCCGCCCCGATCGCGACACCGTCGGAAACGGCGAGCGACACGGCGCGCAGCTGGCTTGCCGCGCCGCCCTCCTGGAAGTCGACCGCGCCGCTGGGCTTGTGGGTCACAACGTCGGGTGGGACGGTCGACGCCGCGGTGAGGTAAAAGGCATCGCTGTCGGGATCGATCCAGTCGCCCAGCACCGAGGTGGTGACACGGTTTCCTTCAGCAACCATCGCGCGGGTCGTGCGCACCTGCACCGGTGGCGAGTTCTCACCCGGCGACCTGATCGTGACCGTCACGGTCCCCGCGGCGGTTCCGCCGCGGCCGTCGGAGATGGTGTAGCCGAACGTCACGGGGCCCGTCACGTCGTCCAGGAGGGTCAGCTGGATGCGCTGCCGGCTGTCGATGACGTCGAGTCGACCGATGCTCTCCCCGACCGTCCCTACCGTCTCGACAACGAGCACGTCGCCGTTCGGGTCGTAGTCGTTGAGCAGCACAGGGAGCACGTTTGCGCGTCCCGCGCGCGCACCGAATTCGTCGTCGATCGCGATCGGCGGCAGCTGGTTGGCCTCGTACTCGGGAGGCACATCGTCGTTGTTCTCCTCGACCTCCTGCCGCTCCTCGTCCTCGAGAATGAGCTCGTCCCAGTTGTCGATGAGCTCGCCGCGCTGCTGCACCGCCCAGCTGCTGCCGGTCCGAGGATCGTTGAGTACGACCCGGTCGCCGTTCACCGCGAAGGACAGGCGCGCGGCGCTCCGGACGACGGACTCGAGCGGGAGCTCGGTCGGCGCAGTGTCGCCGGCGCAGTCCCGCCACGCGATGCCCGAGCTCCAGGCGGCGAACACACAATCGCCGAGCACGAGTGGCGCCGCCGGGGTGCCCCCATCGCTGTCGGCGACCACCGACGCTCCCTCCTCGGTGAGCGGCACGGACAGGAGCCCGCCGGGGAAGCCGATCAGCACGCTGTCTCCCGTTTGGCTTGGCGACTGCAGGACGGCGTTTCGCGCACCATCGAGAAGCTCGGAGAGGTCCAGCATCCGCCCCTCGATCGAGATCCGACTCGAGGTCGCGTCGAACAGCACCCAGCGTCCGGCGACCGAACTGATGCTGACCTCACTGCCGGGCTGGGCGAAGTCAGCGGGGAACGCCTCTTCGACGGAGTCGCCCGTGGCCGAGTTCACGCGGTACACCTCGCCAGCGTCCGGCGAGTAGAGCAGAAGTGTGCCGTCGGGGCTGACGCTCACCGCCGAGTCGCTGCCGAGGCTCAGTGTCGGCTCGGCCTCTGCGTCGAAGTCGCGCAGGTCACCGACGGGGACCAGCCACACTTCACCGGTGCGGTTCGCGTGAATGACAACGGTCTCGCCTGCGAGGTGCAATTCGGGGCCCTCCGGCGGGAGGGGCACGCTGTCGCTCACCTCAGCGGTCGCGGCGTCGACAATGTCGACCTTGCTGTTCGCGCGGTCGAACAGGAGCACCGTGCGTCCGGCCTGGATGACGTCGAGTTCTGGTCCGCTGCCCTCAACAACGGTGTCGAGCGCGAGGATCTCGGTGTTGGCTCTGCCGATCACCTGCTCGGAGGAGTTGGCGACCCACACCGACCCGTCGCCCAGGTCGATCCGTTGCGCCTCGTAGCCTCCGGACACCACGGCGAGTCCCGCGACAACGGCGGCGATCAGCGAGGCGCTCGTCGCGGTCACGAAGAGAGACCGGTGGCTCGCCAGCCAGCGCCTAAACACGGTGCGCCCTCACGATTCGAGGACCACGCACTTCTCGACGCTCGACGCGCCGGTCTTCCCGTCGCGATTGACGGTGACCGTGATGCAGACCCGGTCGCCCTCGGATGCCATAATCGAGAACTCGCGCCGGGTCTGGATGATCGGCTGCCGGCCCGCCATGGAGATCTGGTACGAGTCGGAGGGCAGCAGCCCGGGGTCCGGCCAGGCGAATTCGACCGAGTCGTTCGCGGCCTTCGCGTCTATGTCGACCACGACGGGGATCGCTCCCGCGTTCGCCTGCACCAGGCTGGTCGTCACGATCGCGCCGAGACCGATGACAAGCACGGCGGCGGTAACGAGAAAGATCGCGACCCAACGGAACGTGCGCTTCGTGGCGGGGGAGATTGTGCCGGTGCTGCGGCCTCGCTGTGACGATGAGGAGCTCAAAATGGTGCCGACGGCGGCGTATTCGGAGTCAGGCTCGGCTGCGGACGAGCGGCGACGACGACGGCGCGCGGCGGTCGACGACCCGGCTCCGGCGACCCCGCGGATGCGCGTGCGTTCCTCGAGATCCGACATCGACGACAGCGCCCAGTCGTCCACGGCAACCTCGATCGGTGTTTGGAGTACCCCGAGTTCCGTCTCAACGGCCTGGATCTCACGGACAAGCTCGAGGATGGTGCGCTGGCGGGACTCCGGGCGGCGGGACATGCCGCGCTGCAGCGCGCGCTCGAGACGCGCCGGCACATCGGGTCGCCCGATCGGCTGAACTTTGGCCCGATTAATGCGTGCCATGAGGTCGGTGGACTTGTTCGAATCTCCCGGTACCTCGAATGGCGACCGGCCCGCGAGCAGCGTATAGACGGTCGCCGCGAACGACCACACCTCCGACTCGATGGTTCCCGGTGTCTCGTCGTCGAGCACCTCGGGCGCCGACCACGGGATCGACATGCCGACGGCCTCCTGGTTCTCCGCCTCGCCGAGGGTCGACGCGATGCCGAAGTCGGACAGCACCGGGTGCCCGTAGGCCGTGAGGAGGATGTTCGACGGCTTGATGTCGCGGTGCAGCACCCCGGCGCGGTGCGCGGTCTCGATGGCACTGCCGATTTTGACGGCGATGCGCAGGATCTCGGGCACGGGGATCCGCTCGCGCCGGTAGCGGTCGCTCAGTCCGGACGAGCAGAACTCCATCACCAGGTAGGGACGGCCGTCGGACGACACGCTCGCCTGGTACACGGTGAGGATCGAGGGGTGTGCGCTCAACTGGGCCATCAGGTTCGCCTCGGCCTGGAACATGTGCCGGACCTGCTCGTTGACGACCTCACTGAGCATCACCTTCACGGCGACCTGCCGTCTGGGCATGTTCTGCTCGTAGAGGAAGACGTCGGCGAATCCACCGGAACCCAGAACGTGCACGTGGGCGAAGCCGGGAAGCACCGGAGGGGGCGAGGGGAGGCGCCTGGCCATGATGCCCCCTCGTGTGGTCAAAATCGGTTGAGTGGCCACGTCGCCGTGCGCTGCTCAGAGCTGTGATTCTACCAGCGGGTGCCCTCTGGGACACGGAGGCTGGGCGGCTCACGGCCACCCGTTTCACCCCCAATAGTGGTCGCAGCCGGGCCGGCCTCAGGCTGTGGCGGCATCCCGACGCGGGATCGTGTTCTCCAGCGGCACCTCGTCGGGGGACTCGACGACGTCGACGATCACGAGCGTGATGTTGTCGCGGCCGCCCGCCGCGAGGGCGGCGTCGACGAGGGTGGTGGCTGTTTCCTGGGGCCCGAATCCGGCGCTCAGCATCTCGCGCAGCGCTGCATCGTTCACCTCGCGCGTGAGACCGTCAGAGCAGATGAGCAGCCGCAGACCGGTGCGCGCCGGAAGCATCCACAGGTCCGCCATCGGCTCCGCGTTGAACCCGACGGCGCGGGTGATGATGTTGGCGTCGGGGTGGAACTCGGCCTGGTCCTGCGCCAGCAGCCCGGCGTCGACGAGTTCCTGAACGACGGAGTGATCGACCGTGACCTGGGTCAGCTCGCCGTCGGCGAGCTGATAGACGCGGGAGTCGCCGATGTTGAAGACCGCCCAGTGAGGCTCGCCATCGACGAGTGTGAGCACCGCCCCCGTCGCCGTCGTACCGACCCCGAGGTCGTCGTCGTCGGCCGCGAGGGTGATGTCAGCCGTCGCGATCCGCAGCGCCGTCATGATCTGCTCGGGCTCGCCGAAGCCGCTGGCACCTTCATCCGCGAGTCGCTGCACAACCGCCGCGCTCGCGACGTCACCTGAGGCGTGCCCGCCCATGCCGTCGGCGACGACGAAGAATGGGGCCTCGGCGAGGAAGCTGTCCTCATTCAGGGCGCGTTTGCGCCCGATATCGGTCGCCGCACCCCACGACAAGCCGACGCTGTGCCCAAGCCTGCCGGGGATGCTGAGGGAGTGCCGAGCTTCGCTGCGACCGATCTGTGTCACGGGGACAGCCTTTCAAATGATTCCAGGTCACGGGCGAGCAGACGCCCGATCGGCATTATCTCCACGAGGTTATCGTCCCCGAGGTCGAGCGTGGTGCCGGGGGCGACAACCAGTGACCCGCCTGCATGCAATGTGAACTGAGGCATTCCGGGCACGGTGATCACCGTACCGTTGGTTGAACGCATATCCGTCACGATGACGGATGTGCCGTCTTGGCGTAACTCCACGTGAGTGGCCGAAACTTCCCGCCGCGGCGAGTGCACCCGCACGAATCTCGGCATTACGGCAGTCGCAACCCGCGGTGGACGTGGGTCCCTGCCGATCAGCACCGGAACGTCGAGCGAAATTGGATCGGCCGAATTGAGGCTGAACCGATACCGCGCCGGGGCGGAAAGCTCCGGTTGGGCGGCGATGTCCTCCACGGCGCGCGCGCGAGACCGACTGGAAGCCCTCCCGTCAGCCGGCAGGACGAGCGGCGGCGGCGACTTCACGATCGTGTCATCGTCCGGTCTCGCAAACGGCTCGACCGGCGAAAGCGACGGCCTGATGACCGTGTCAGCAAAATCGTCGTCGTCCATAGGAACAGCCTACGTTCGCCGGGGCACCAGTGGCCGAGGTAGCTCATTACGTACCTGATGCGGGTGTTGATCCACACGCGTCCGACGTTCAGGTGTTCGGCGAATCGCATAGCGCGACCGTGGTCCTTCGTCCAGACCGACGATGCGAGGCCCTACTCCGCGCCGTTGGCCCAGGCGAGCGCCTGCGCTTCGTCGGTGAACTTCTGCACGGTGATGACGGGGCCGACGACCGAGGCGATGCGGCCAACTTCGGGACCTCCATCCCCGCCCGGACGGAGCCGGTGATCGACACCATTTGCGATCTCGGCGAACTGCTGGGCGCGGGACTTCCTCGCATCCGCGATGCGAAACAGCGCAAGCTGGCGCTGGGAGGGAGTGGACAGGGACGATCACGTCGAGAAAACCAGGCGAGAATTGCCACTGATTTAGTCGAAATCTACAACCCGCGGTGCGGATTCACTTGCCGAGAGTGCACTTCACTGACAGAATCGGAGCATGACGTCCACGAGCAGAACGACCCCGGCGAGGCCGGTTCAGCTCGATGACGTCTCGAAGGCGATCATCGAGCAACTTCAGACCGATGGACGGCGCTCCTATGCCGAGATCGGCAAAGCCGTGGGCCTCAGCGAAGCCGCAGTGCGGCAACGGGTTCAGAAGCTCACCGATTCCGGGGTGATGCAGATCGTCGCGGTCACCGACCCGATGCAACTGGGTTTTTATCGCCAAGCGATGATCGGCGTGCGCGTCACGGGCGACACCACGCGTGTCGCCGAAGCGCTCAGCTCGATCTCCGCCGTCGACTACGTCGTACTTACCGCAGGAAGTTTCGACATCCTCGCGGAAATCGTGTGCGAGAACGACGACCAGCTCATTGATCTGCTCAATAAGGAGATCCGAAGGATCGATGGCGTGCAGTCCACCGAGACCTTCGTTTATTTGCGACTGCAGAAACAGTTCTATAACTGGGGAACTCGGTAATCATGACGACGACAGAAACTCCAATCTCCGAGGGAGTCCACACGCTGCTGCCGACGGTCGAAGCCGACCTTCAGCAGAAGGCCAAGGACCACCTCTGGATGCACTTCACCCGCCAGTCGGTGATGGAGGACGGCCACGGCGTTCCGATCATCGTGAAGGGCGAGGGCCACCACATCTGGGACAGCCGCGGCCGCAAGTACATCGACGGGCTCAGCGGACTCTTCGTGGTGAACGCCGGGCACGGGCGCAAGCGCCTCGCCGAGGTCGCGGCCAAGCAGGCCGAGGAACTCGCGTTCTTCCCACTCTGGTCCTATGCGCATCCTGCCGCCATTGAACTCGCCGACCGCATAGCCGACTATGCGCCGGGTGACCTCAATCGGGTCTTCTTCTCTACGGGTGGCGGTGAGGCGGTCGAGACCGCGTTCAAGCTCGCGAAGTACTACTGGAAGCTCCAGGGTCGCGGCACCAAGCACAAGGTGATCTCGCGAAGCGTCGCCTATCACGGCACCCCTCAGGGCGCCCTCGCCATCACCGGCATCCCGGCGATGAAGGAGATGTTCGAGCCGGTGACCCCCGGCGGGTTCCGCGTTCCCAACACCAACTTCTACCGGGCCCCGGAGCACGGCGACGACCTGAACGTCTTCGGGCAGTGGGCGGCGAACCGTATCGAGGAGATGATCCTCTTCGAGGGTCCCGAGACGGTCGCCGCGGTGTTCCTCGAGCCGGTGCAGAACAGCGGCGGCTGCTTCCCGCCGCCCCCCGGCTACTTCGCGCGCGTGCGCGAGATCTGCGACCAGTACGACGTGCTGCTCGTGGCCGACGAGGTCATCACGGCCTTCGGCCGCATCGGCAATATGTTCGCGTCGACGACCTACGGCATCGAACCGGACATGATCACCTGCGCGAAGGGGATGACCAGCGGATACTCCCCCATCGGCGCGACGATCGTGAGCGAGAAGATCTACGAGCCGTTCAAGCACGGCGACACCGCGTTCTACCACGGCTACACGTTCGGCGGGCATCCGGTGTCGTCCGCTGTGGCCCTTGCGAATCTCGACATTTTCGAGGAGGAGGGGCTCAACGAGAACGTGCGCGAGAACTCGCCGATCTTCCGCGCCACCCTCGAGAAGCTGCTCGACCTGCCGATCGTCGGCGACGTGCGCGGTGACGGCTACTTCTTCGGTATCGAGCTCGTCAAGGACAAGGCCACCAAGGAGACCTTCGACGACGACGAGTCGGAGCGCCTGCTGCGCGGCTTCATGTCGAAGGCGTTGTTCGAGGCCGGGCTCTACTGCCGTGCCGACGACCGCGGCGACCCCGTGGTGCAGCTCGCTCCCCCGCTGACGATCGGACCGAAGGAATTCGACGAGATCGAGAGCATCCTGCGCGGCGTACTGACTGAGGCATGGACCCTCATCTGACCCGCGATTACCGCGGCCTGTCGTTCTGGCACGACACCGTTCCAGACGGCCTGGAGCGGCGCCCACCGCTCGATGGCGACATCCACACGGATGTCGCCATCATTGGCGGCGGCCTGACCGGCCTCTGGACCGCGCACTACCTGCTGGCCCGGAACGATCGCCTCACCATCACCGTGATCGAGAAGGAGATCGCGGGCTTCGGTGCTTCCGGCCGCAACGGCGGATGGTGCAGCTCCCTGTTCCCGAGGTCGACGGTGTCGCTCGAGCGTGCTCACGGACGCGCGGCGGCGGTTGCGATGCGTCGGGCGATGATCGATACGGTCGACGAGGTCGGGCGCGTCACCGCAGCCGAGGGCATCGACTGCCACTTCGTCAAGGGCGGAACTCTCGCTTTCGCGCGTTCTGCCGCGCAGCTTCGATCGGCGAGGGCCGAGGTCGAGGAGGCCGCGCGGTACGGCGTCGACGCGCTCGAACTACGCGAGGCTGGCAGTGGTGACGCGGGCGCCACGGGCGATGTCCTTCTCGGCGCCGCCGGGGCACTCGGGGCGGTCCTCGACCCGGCCTGCGCCCGCGTGCATCCGGCCAGGCTCGTGCGGGGGCTCGCGGCCTCGCTGGAGAGGCGCGGGGTGCACATCGTCGAGGGCACCGAGGTAGAGGCGTACTCGCAGGGCGCTGTCCGCACGACGTGCGGCACGGTATTTGCGCCGGTCATCGTGCAGGCGACCGAGGGGTACGGCGCGACGATTGGCCAGTCGCACCGCGACATCCTGCCGCTCTATTCGCTCATGATCGCCACCGAACCGCTGCCAGACGAGTTCTGGCACCACGCCGGCATCGCCCACGGCCAGACGTTCACAGACTTCCGCCACCTGCTCGTCTACGGGCAGCGTACCGCCGACAACAGGTTCGCGTTCGGCGGCCGCGGTGCCAGGTACCACTGGGGAAGCGCCGTGAGCGACGGGTACGACCACTCGCCGAAGGTGTTCGAGCACCTGCGGCGCACCCTCGTCGACCTGTTCCCGGGGGCCGCGGACGCCGCCATCACACACCGTTGGGGCGGTCCGCTCGGCGTACCGCGCGACTGGCACGCGAGTGTGCGGTTCGACCCGGCGACGGGCCTCGGCTCGGCGGGAGGTTACGTCGGCGACGGGCTGAGCACCACCAATCTCGCCGGGCGCACCCTCGCCGACCTGATTACCGGCACCGACTCGAGCCTCGTGCGCCTTCCCTGGGTCGGTCACCAGTCACCTCGGTGGGAGCCGGAACCGATTCGCTTCGCCGCAGCGAACGCCGGCCTGCTCGCAATGGGCATTGCCGATGTCGAGGAGCGACTGACCGGGCGGCCGTCCCTCGCCGCCCGGGTGATGGGACCGCTCGTCGGGCACTGACCGCGGCCGACCAGCGCGACGACGGGCGCTGACGGCGGCGAGCCTCCGCGACAACAGCCTCACCGCGTCTCCTCGTCGTCGGGGATGGCGAAGGCCCACTCGGGGAGGTAACCGGCCTCGAGCATCGAGCGAAGAAGCTCCGCCAAACCGTAGTTCGCGTCGATTCGCTCCGCTTCGCCGACGAACCTTCCCGCGAGCGAACTCTTACCCAGCGCCCAGTTGAACCAGGCGAGCTGGCACAGCAGCGGCGGCCTCATTGACCGGGGGGCGCGAGCAGCGAGTGCCTTCACGAGCGCGATCGCCGCTCGCACCCTCGGAACGTCGGGCCGCGGCCCATCACCCCACATGAGCGGCGCGGCGAGAAACTCGGCCGGGTCCTCGCCGGCGAAGTAGCGCTGGTTTTCATCGAGCGCCAGCTCTCCCACCTCGAGTCCGAAGGCCCACTGAAGCATCACCACGTCGCGCATCATGGGCGATTGAAGATACAGGATGAGCACTGCCGCGGCGCGGTCATCGATCGAGTCTGGAGTCAGCTGCAGCATGTCTTCAGCAAAGCCGGGCAGCCAACCGGATCTGGGCAGGTCGGCGTCGTCGGCGTCGCCTGCGCCGCTTGCGTCATAGGCGTCGGCGGCGTACGCGTCGTTCGAGTCGTCGCCATAACCGTCACCCGCGAACAGGTCATCCAGCTCGCTGTCGTCCCGCCCGTCGGACTCGTCGTCGGGATCGTCGTCGGACTCGTCGTCGGGATCGTCGTTGTGGTACATCTCCTCGAACCCATCGGTGCCGCTGTCGTACCGATCCGGGCGGCCGCCACCATGCTCCCGTTCGAACGTCCCCGGTTCGATGAGCTCGGGACCGATGAGCTCGGGACCGATGAGTTCTGACTCGATAAGCTCTGAGCCGATCAGGGCAGGCTCCGCGGCGTTCGTGACGGTGCGATCGCCGGGCGTCCCGACGTACTCGCGAAGTCCTGCCACCAGCCGCGCGACCCGCTCCTGTGTCACGAGGTCGACTGTCGGCAACTCGCTCCCCGCGTCAACCGGCCCCAGTTCCTTCCGTAGTTCCCGCGGGATGGCGACATTGACAGGGGAAGACTCGATCGCAGCGAGCGGGCGGCCCCCACGCGGAGGATTCGCGTCAAGATAAGACCCCCACCCGTCCTCCGCAACGCAGAGCGCGTCGCGGACCAGAAACCCGGCGGTTCTGGCGCGATCGACGAGTGCCCGGACAAACTCGGCGTGCGGGATGCTCGCGGCACCGGCGAACCTCGCGTCGGTATAGACGACGGGCACGACGGCATCCGCTCCCCTCACCTTGCACAGAATCCCGACGAGCCGACCCGCGACTGTGCCGTAGCCCAGCCCGGTATCTGGGTCGGGCGCGGTTTCCAGATTTTCGCCAGCATCCACATCGGGCACAGTGAAGCGCATCGCGGCGCAGGTGCGGTTGCCGCGGAAGGCGACAATCATGACGCTGTTGCGCGGGCGGAAGCCCGCGAGCTGGGGAACGAGGGCGAGGAAGTCCTCCGGACGCTGGGTCTTCACGACGGTTGCCATGCACGGAGTCTTCCGCGAGGCGCGGCCGCAGAACGCCCGCCCGATCAGGGCCGTGCAGAACGCCTTCGCCAACGCCCTCGGGAGGAGAGGCTAGTCGAACATTGCCGTGATCTCGTCGACCTCCGCCGTGGACGGCTCCCACGAGGTCGAGGCCCACGCGTTCTGCTCGATCTGCTCAGGCTTCGTCGCGCCCGCAATGACACTCGTGAGCGCCGGCTGGGCCAGCAGCCAGGCGAACGTCGCCTCGATCATGTCGATGCCGCGGTCGGCACAGAACTGCGCGTAGCGATCCATGGCGTCCCAGGGGGCGCTCTCGAGCAGATGCGGTCGCGTGTGCATGATCCGGCTGTCGGCGGGGCCGCCCTGCCGGGTGAACTTGCCCGTGAACAGTCCGTTGTAGAGCGGGAAGAAGGGGAGGAAGCCGAGGCCGAACTTGCGCACCGCTGGCAACACCTCGCGGTCGGCATCCCTCACGATCAGGCTGTACTCGTGCTGCGCGGAGATGAATTTCGGATGCTCGTGCAGCTGCGCCACGTATTCGGCCTCGGCGATCTCCCAGCCGGCGAGGTTCGAGTGGCCGATATAGCGGATCTTGCCCTCGGCGACGAGGTCGTCGAGCACGTCGAGAGTCTCCTCGATCGGGGTGAGGGGGTCCGGCACGTGCAGCTGGTACAGGTCGATCCACTCGGTCTGCAGGCGGCGGAGGGAGGCCTCCACCGCGAGGCGAACGTAGCGACGAGAGCCGCGCGCACCCCAGTCGGGCCCGTTGGCTCCCTGCATGTCCATCCCGAACTTGGTCGCGAGCACAATGTCCCCGCGGCGTTTGCCGAGCGAGTTGCCCATAAGCGTCTCGCTGAGACCGCGCTCGGCACCGTAGATATCGGCCGTGTCGAACAGCGTGACGCCCGCGTCGATGGCCGCGTGGATAACGGCGTCAGTGCCCTGCTGCGTCTCGGTCGCCGTGCGGAGACGGCCGAAGTTGTTGCAGCCGAGCCCGATCGTCGAGACGATGAGTCCGGAGCGGCCGAGGTTGCGGTAGTCGATTTCTGGCATTTTCCCAGACTAGATCGTCCGGAGTGCTCCTCCCCAGTGGCTGCCGTACGACTTGGTCCACCCGATGTCCGAAAGCCGCCGGAACGAGCCGGATGCCGCAGCTACAGTCGTTTCATGACCACAGCACCCACCACGAGCATCCCGACGCTCGACGAGGCGACCGCTCCCCCGCCCGCCGCGGTCTCCGCACCTGTCCACCTCCTTCGCGTCGATAGCCCGATCGGGCGCCTCGAGATCACCGCCGACGAGCACGCGATCACGTCGCTCGCTATCGAGCGCGACGGTCACTTGCCCCATGACCAGCGCACCGAGTCGTCCAACGCGGTCCTCGAGTCAGCCGCAGCCCAGCTTGCCGAGTACTTCGCAGGCGAACGTCACGACTTCGACCTCCCCCTCAACCTCGCCGGTACACAATTCCAGCGGGCGGTCTGGGCCGAACTCGCGCGGCTGAAGTTTGGCGACGTCTCCTCCTATGGGGCGATCGGACTCGCGACCGGCCGCCCGACGGCGGGGCGCGCGGTGGGCGGCGCGATCGGCGCCAACCCGGTGCCGATCATCATCGGGTGCCACCGGGTTCTCGCCGCCAATCGCAAGATCACCGGCTACAGCGGCGGCCGCGGCATCCCGACCAAGGTCTGGCTGCTCGATCACGAGTCGATCGCGCACCTGTGACCGCCAAGAACCAGCTAGGGCCCTCCTGGCCATGAGCGGCACCAGCCCACAAATACCTGACACACCCATGAGCGTCGTTACCGATGAGGAAGGGATAGTGCGCTGCGCCTGGAGCGGCCGCGACGCCGAGTACCGCCGCTATCACGACGAGGAGTGGGGGGTTCCTCTGCATGGCGATCGGCCGCTGTTCGAGAAGCTCAGTCTGGAGGGATTTCAGGCCGGACTCTCCTGGATTACAATTCTGCGACGCCGTGCGACCTTCCGCCATGCGTTCGCCGATTTCGATATCGACGTAGTGGCCGAACTGTCCCCTTCCGATGTCGAGAGACTCTTGCTCGATCCTGGCATCATCCGCAACCGGGCGAAGATCGACGCCACGATCTCCAACGCACGCATCACCCGGGAGCTCGTGCGCGACGACCCCGGCGCCCTCGATCGGTTGCTCTGGTCCTTCGCACCCGATCGCCGCGCGCGCCCGCCCCACGCTCTCGACGTTCCGGCAGTCACGGTGGAGTCGAACGCAATGAGCAAGGCCCTGCGCGGCCACGGATACCGCTTTGTCGGGCCAACGACCCTCTACGCGCTCATGCAGTCGTCCGGAATGGTCGACGACCACGTGGAGGGCTGCTGGCGCGCTGTCGCTGAGCAGGGTTACTGAGCAGGGGCCCTGAGCAGGCGCTTGAGTGCCGCCCACTAGTCAGCGTTTCGCCGCGAAGACCTGCTCGACCTCGAGCTCGAGCTCGCCCGGCGCACCGAGCGTCAGACGGATGCCACAGCTCCGCGCCCACTCGATCAGCGAGACGGCATCCGCATGGTCCTGTCTCGCCTCGAGCAGGGCACGCACGAATTCGCCCTTGCCCTTCTTGTTGAAGTGGTTGATGGCCCGCTTCTGGCCGTCGACCCCCGCGGCCACGACCCTCAGGAAGTAACTCTCGGCCCGCACCGGCACGGGTCCCAACGCAACGTAGGCCTCCGAACGGAGATCGAGGATAAGCCCGTCGTGCCGTTCAAGCTCTGCGGCAATCGACGCGCTCCACAGCGATCGCAGCTTCAGCCCCGGTAGCCGGGAGTCATGCGAGAGCCGGTAGGCGGGGATGGGGTCACCGGCGCCAAGGAGGCCAAAGAGGGCGGAGTGGATGACCACGCTCGACCGTGCCAACGAGCGCGCCGTTGGCGACAGCGTCGCGGCATCCAGCGCGTCGTAAAGCACACCCGTATAGCGGTCAATGGCCTCCATCACGGGCGAATGGGCGAGACTTCTGTTGCGCTCGAGCTCCCCACGCTGGGTGGGGCCAAGCCGCAGTGCCGCCGCCATCGCATCCGGATCCAGCGCCAAAGCGCTCGTCGCGTCGAGGGCCGCAGCGCGCGAAGCGGTAAGCCGCTGGTAGCTGAGCCGGGACAGATCGAGGGCGCTATGGTCTCCGCCGTCGCGCTTGGTCTCCGACGGCGGAAGCAGTAGGAGCATCAGCCCGTGAGGAAAGCGAGTGCCGCCTCGACGTTCGACTCCACGCTGTGCGAGGTGTCGAGCCTCAGCCGCGGGGCGGCAGCGCTCTGCCCGTGCCACGCGGAATAGTCCTCGAGACTCTGCTCCACCGCATGTCGGTTCGGTTCGGCGAGGTGGGGCAGTTTCGCGGCCCGCGCGGCGAGCCGCTTGAGGTGCAGCGCTCCGTCGGAGCACATGACTTCGACGAACCTCAGCTCAACTCCCTGCCGCGCGGCGAGGCCGACCCACTGCTCCCTCGCCGGCTCGACGGCGTTGACAGCGTCGACGACAATGCTGTGCCCGGCGGAAAGCACGGACTCGGCGAGCGTCTCGGCGACGAGGTAGGCCGCGAGGCCGGTTGGCTGATCGCTGTCGATTCCCGCGGTCAGGATCGCCGCTTCGATCGGATCGACCGAGACGACGGCGGCACCGAGCCGCGCGCCGATGTGTCCGGCAATCGTGCTCTTGCCGGTTCCCGGCAGTCCCGCCATCGCGATCAGCATCGCCGGACCGTCAGCCCTCGACCAGTTCCGCTGAGCGTGCCACGATCGTCACGGTGTCGTGCTCGACCGAGAGAAATCCGTCGTCCGCTTTCGCGCGAACCGAGCCGCCCCCGGCCACGGTGAGGCGAACCTCACCGCTGGCCAGGATAGCAAGCACCGGCTCGTGGCCCGGCAGGATTCCGATTTCGCCCTCGGTCGTCCGCGCAACGACCATCGACGCCGTGCCCGACCAGATTTCTTGGTCGGCCGAGACGACGCTCACAGTGAGATCGGCCACGTTAGTCGTTTTCCTTCTGGATCTGAGCCCACTTCTCTTCGACGTCGGAGATGCCACCGACGTTGAAGAAGGCCTGCTCAGCAACACTGTCGAAGTCGCCCTTGACGATCGCGTCGAATGACTCGATCGTCTCCTTGAGGGGAACGGTCGAACCCTCGACACCCGTGAACTTCTTCGCCATGTAGGTGTTCTGCGAGAGGAACTGCTGAATGCGGCGGGCGCGGGAGACGGTGATCTTGTCTTCTTCAGAGAGCTCGTCGACACCGAGGATCGCGATGATCTCCTGCAGCTCCTTGTTCTTCTGCAGGATCGACTTGACGCTCGTCGCCACGCGGTAGTGGTCCTCGCCCAGGTAACGGGGGTCGAGGATGCGGCTCGTGGAGGTGAGCGGGTCGACGGCGGGGTACAGGCCGCGCGAGGCGATCTCGCGGCTCAGTTCCGTGGTCGCGTCGAGGTGGGCGAAGGTGGTCGCCGGTGCCGGGTCGGTGTAGTCGTCAGCAGGCACGTAGATGGCCTGCAGCGACGTGATCGAGTGACCGCGGGTCGAGGTGATGCGCTCCTGGAGCACGCCCATCTCGTCCGCGAGGTTTGGCTGGTACCCGACGGCGGAGGGCATGCGGCCCAGAAGGGTCGACACCTCGGAACCAGCCTGCGTGAAGCGGAAGATGTTGTCGATGAACAGCAGCACGTCCTGCTTCTGCACGTCGCGGAAGTACTCCGCCATCGTCAGCGCCGACAGGGCGACGCGAAGACGCGTTCCCGGCGGCTCGTCCATCTGGCCGAAGACGAGGGCGGTCTTGTCGAAGACGCCCGCCTCCTCCATCTCGGCGATGAGATCGTTGCCCTCACGGGTACGCTCACCGACTCCGGCGAACACCGACACACCACCGTGGTCCTGCGCAACACGCTGGATCATCTCCTGGATGAGCACGGTCTTGCCGACACCGGCACCACCGAACAGACCGATCTTTCCACCCTGCACGTACGGGGTCAGAAGGTCGATGACCTTGATGCCGGTCTCGAAGAGCTCGGTCTTCGACTCGAGCTGGTCGAATGCGGGGGGCTTGCGGTGGATCGGCCAGCGCTCGGTGATCTCGAACGACTCGCCGTTGACCTTGCCGTCGGCGTCGGCGTTGAGCACCTCGCCGATGACGTTGAACACCTTGCCCTTGGTCACATCGCCGACGGGGACTGAGATCGCCTCGCCGGTGTCACGCACCTCCTGGCCGCGGACGAGTCCGTCGGTGGGCTTGAGCGCGATGGCACGGACGAGGTCGTCGCCGAGGTGCAGCGCGACCTCCAGGGTGATCTCGGTCGAGCTGTCGCCGATCGTGATCGTCGTCTTCAGGGCGTTGTAGATCTCCGGGATCGAGTCATGCGGAAACTCGATGTCGACGACCGGGCCGGTGACGCGGGCGATACGCCCGACGCCGGCAGTCTTCGTCGAGGCCGACGCAATTGCGGTGTCAGTCATGGCTTCTCTCTTCTCGTTCTCTCTACTTCTTGGACGAGGCGAGGGCGTCTGCGCCGCCCACGATCTCGGAAATCTGCTGGGTGATCTCGGACTGGCGAGCATTGTTCGCCAACCGGGTGTACGTGGTGATGAGCTTGTCCGCGTTGTCGCTTGCCGACTTCATCGCCTTCTGGGTCGCGGCGTGCTTCGCGGCAGCGGACTGCAGCATCGCGTTGAAGATCCGGCTTTCGATGTACACGGGCAGGAGCGCGTCGAGTACATCACCGGCATCCGGCTCGAATTCGTACAGCGGGAGCGGCTCGTTGTCGTCGGGCGCCTCGACCCCTTCGACGACCTCGAGGGGAAGCAGCCGCACGACCTCGGGGACCTGCACCATCATGCTCACGAAGCGGTTGTAGACGATGTGGATCTCATCCACGCCGCCCTCGCTCGCGCTCTGCAGGAAACGCTTAACGACCGCGTCGCCGATCTCCTTCGCCGTCGAGAACTCGGGGTTGTCGGTCCCACCGGTCCACTCCCGCTCCGCGTCACGCTTGCGGAACTTGAAGTAGCCGACGGACTTGCGACCGACGAGGTAGTAGACGACGTCCTTGCCCTGATGGCGCAGGAGGGCGGTGAGTTCTTCCGCCTCCCGCAGCACGTTGGAGTTGAACGCTCCCGCGAGACCGCGGTCGGAGGAGAAGATGACGATCGCGGCACGCTCGATCACCTCCGGCTCGGTCGTCAGCACGTGGTCGACGTTGGAGAACGTCGCTACCGCCGAGACGGCACGCGTGACAGCGCGCGAGTACGGTCCGGAGGCCGCTACGCGTTGCTGAGCCTTCTGGATCCGCGAAGCGGAGATGAGCTCCATGGCCTTCGTGATCTTTTTGGTCGTCTGGGCCGACTTGATCTTCTGCCGGTAGACGCGGACTTGCGATCCCATATCAGCGGCGACCCTTGACGATCTTCTCCTGGTTGACCTCTTCTTCCGGGAGCTCCTCGAACACCTCGCGACCGACGGATGCGAGCGGCTTGCCCTCACCCGTCTGGAACTCGAGCTTGAACTTGTCGATCTGCTCGGTGAGCGCACTGACGGTGTCGTCGGAGAGCACGTTCGACTCGCGCAGCGTCGTCAGGATGTCAGTGTTGCGACCGAGGAAGTCGAGCAGTTCACGCTCGAACCGCAGGATGTCGGGAACCGGCACCTCGTCGAGCTTGCCGTTCGTCCCGGCCCAGATCGAGACAACCTGCTCCTCGACGGGGTACGGCGAGTACTGCGGCTGGCGCAGCAGCTCGGTGAGCCGGGCCCCACGGGCAAGCTGACGACGGCTCGCCGGGTCGAGGTCGGACGCGAACATCGCGAACGCCTCGAGGGAGCGGTACTGGGCGAGCTCAAGCTTGAGCGTTCCAGAGACCTTCTTGATCGACTTCACCTGCGCGTCGCCACCGACTCGAGAAACCGAGATACCCACGTCGACCGCGGGACGCTGGTTGGCGTTGAAGAGGTCGGACTGCAGGAAGATCTGGCCGTCGGTGATCGAGATCACGTTGGTCGGGATGTAGGCCGAGACGTCGTTCGCCTTGGTCTCGATGATCGGGAGTCCCGTCATCGAGCCAGCGCCGAGCTCGTCGGACAGCTTCGCGCAACGCTCCAGCAAGCGGGAGTGCAGGTAGAAGACGTCACCGGGGTACGCCTCGCGTCCCGGCGGGCGGCGCAGCAGCAGCGACACGGCGCGGTAGGCCTCGGCCTGCTTGGACAGGTCGTCGAAGATGATCAGAACGTGCTTGCCGGCGTACATCCAGTGCTGGCCGATGGCCGAGCCGGTGTACGGGGCAAGGTACTTGAAGCCGGCGGGGTCCGAGGCGGGGCTCGCGACGATCGTCGTGTACTCCATTGCTCCGGCATCCTCGAGCGCAGCCTTGATGCCGGCGATCGTCGATCCCTTCTGGCCGATGGCGACGTAGATGCAGCGAACCTGCTTGTTGACGTCGCCGGACTCCCAGTTGGCCTTCTGGTTGATGATCGTGTCGAGCGCGATGGCCGTCTTACCGGTCTGGCGGTCGCCGATGATCAGTTGTCGCTGGCCGCGGCCGATCGGGATCATGGCGTCGATTGCCTTGATTCCGGTCTGCATGGGCTCGTGCACGCTCTTGCGCTGCATGACGCCGGGCGCCTGGAGCTCGAGGGCTCGACGTCCCTCCGAGGCGATCGCACCGAGTCCGTCCATGGGTTCACCCAGCGGATCGACAACGCGACCGAGATAGGCGTCTCCCACGGGCACCGACAGCACTTCGCCGGTGCGGGTAACCTCCATGCCCGCTTCGATGCCGGTGAACTCGCCAAGCACAACAACACCGATCTCGTTCTCGTCCAGGTTCTGCGCGAGTCCAAGCGTGCCATCGGCGAATTTGATGAGTTCGTTAGCCATCACGCCGGGGAGTCCCTTGACGTGCGCGATTCCGTCTCCCGCGTCGGTGACGTAACCGACTTCGGTCGTCGCCGCCTTGCTGGGGTCGTAGGCCTTGACGAATTCCTTGAGAGCATCGCGAATCTCATCGGGGCTGATGGTGAGGTCTGCCATTGTGTTCCTTACTCCTGAAGTGGGCACACGCGCTAGCGAGCGAGTTGAAGTCTGAGGTCGTTGAGCTTTGTCGCGACGCTGCCGTCGATGACATCGCCGCCAATCTGCACGCGCACGCCGCCAATGAGATCGGCGTCGATTCGCGAATTGATGCGCAGCTGTCGTCCGTACCGCACGGCGAGCTGGGCACCGAGGCGTTCGAGTTGCTCTGCAGCGATGGGTGTGGCGGAGATGACAGTTGCCACCAGTAGCCCGGCCTGGTCGGCGACAACCGATGTCGCGAAGCGAAGGAGCTCACCGATGCGTCGCCCGCGCGGTTGACGCACAAGATGTCTCAGGATCGCGACAGTCTGGTCGCTCGCCTTACCGTTGAGCAGGTTGCCGACGAGCTGTGCTTTCGAATCTGACGAGCCGAGTTTGCTGCCCACCGCGAGCTCGAGCTCGGAGTCGGAGTCAACCGCGCGTTCGAAGGCGAACAGCTCCGCCTCCAACGAGACCTCGGCGGGAGCCGATTCCGCGAGTACACGGATTCCGACTTCCTCGATGCCGGCGAGCAGGTCGGTGTCACTCGACCAACGGCCGGTGACAATTGACTCGAGCAGTGCTCGCGCGTCAGGCGTGAACGACGCGAACAGCGACCGCACGAGTGCGGTCTTGACCTCGTTCGCGGACGAATCGTCAGCGAGGGCGGCACGCAATTGCGCCGATCCGCCGATGACACGACCGGCGTCGAGAAGTTGCTCCCCCGTCGCCAGGTCCGGCGTACCCGGCAGAGCGCCGAGAACGCTGATAGTCGACGCGAGTGCCTCTCTCGTTGCGGATCCCATTGCTTCTATGCCTTCGCCTTCTCGCCCGAGGCGCGCTGCTCGGACTCTTCGAGCTCGGCAATGAAACGGTCTACCATCGCGGATGCCTTGGCGTCGGCCGACAGGCTCTCCCCGATGACTCCGGACGCGAGGTCGATCGCGAGCGATCCGACCTCCTGGCGCAGCGAGGCGACGGCGGCTTGGCGCTCGGCCTCGATCTGCGCGTGGGCCATGGCGGTGATGCGGGCGGCCTCCAGGTGGGCCTGCTCCTTGAGGTCCGCAAGAATCTTTACGCCTTCGGCGCGAGCGAGTTCACGGATCTTTACCGCCTCAGCGCGCCCCTCGGCAAGCTGATTGTTGTACTCGGTGAGTGCGGCAGCGGCTTCGGCCTGCGCACTCTCCGCTTTGGCAATGCCACCCTCGATGACCGCGGCGCGGTCGTCGAGAATCTGACGGAATCGCGGGATCGCGAACCGCACGAAGAACACCATCACGACGACGAATACGACCGCCGACCAGATGATGTCGTAATCGGCCGGCAGGAACGGGTTGGTCTCTGCTGCCATGACGAGCTCAGGCATCGTGGTGTTCCTTAGACGAAGATGAAGAATACGGCAACACCGATGAACGCGAGGAGCTCGGTGAATGCGATTCCGAGGAACATGGTGACCTGGAGACGGCCGGCGAGCTCAGGCTGGCGCGCCATCGCTTCGACGGTCTTGCCGGCGACGATACCGATACCGATACCGGGCCCAATCGCAGCGAGCCCGTAGCCCACGGTCGCGATGTTGCCGGTGATCTCCGCGAGAATCATGTTGTCCACTATGTGTTTCCTTTCAATCGAAAAACGGCGTCGGGCGACGCAGTCAGTGTGTCAGTGCTCTTCGGACACGGCTTGTTGCACATACACCGCGGTCAAGAGGGTGAAGATGTAGGCCTGGAGAATGAACACGGCGAGTTCGACGAGCGTGAAGATGAACCCGAACGCGAGGGTGCCGATTCCGAAGAGGCCGACCCACCCGCCCGCGCTGAAGAAGAGGAAGTTCGTCGCTCCGAAGCACAGCACAAGGAGCAGGTGACCGACCATCATGTTGAGCAGAAGTCGAAGGGCCAGAGAAATCGGTCGCACGATGAAGATGTTGATGAATTCAATTGGCGCCAGCAGGATGTAAATCGGCCAGGGCACCCCAGAAGGGAATAGCGAGTTCTTGAAGAACTTGCCTGCGCCGATTTCTTTGATGCCCGCGTAGATGAAGACCACGTAGGCGACGAGCCCGAGCAGGAGGGGCATTCCGATGATGGAGGTTCCGGAGATGTTCAACCCGGGGATGACGCCCGTGATGTTCATTGCGAGGATGCCATAGAAGAGCCCGGCGAGAAGAGGCAGGTATCGGCGTCCCAAGTTCTCGCCGAGAATCTGGTCGGCGATCTGGACCTGTACGAAGCCCAGCCCGAGTTCCGCGACACTCTGGCCACGGCCGGGAACGAGCTTGCCCTTGCGCAGAGCGAGCCAGAACAGCAGGAGCATGACAGTAATCGCCAAGAGACGCACCAGAATGATGCGATTGATTTCGAACGGCGTGCCTTCGAAGAACAGTGCCGGGAGTCCGAGAAACTCACCGATGCCCGGCGCGGAGAAACCGCCGTCTTCGGTGCTCATGGGAACCAGCAGGTTCGCAGCGTTAGATAACAGCGCTATCTCCTGTTTCAGTGAGGACGCACAGTGGCGACAGTGGGGGAATTGTGGTCATCGGCCCGGCGACTAGCACTGTCCCAGGAGATTGTGTCCAGTTTATCAGCAGGTTTCTCCCTGTGACTAATCGGCGCACGCCATCGGGCGTGCCGCGTGCGCTCCGCCCCATCGGGCACGCCGGATCGCCTCACGGGGCGGTCTCGTCCTGCGCTGGGGGCAGGACAGCGTCACTGGCGTAGCCCAACCGGGATCGGTAGACCACTATGACATCGATGAGCATCGTGCCGACGGCTCCGGCGATGACCGTGAAGAACAGCACCAGCGGTTGCACGAAGTCGGCTTCGCGCAGCAGCGCGAGAATCACGATGAAAATGATGATCTTGAGCAGCCACGAGCCCATCACGATTCCGAAGAACGCCGCGATGTCATAGCGCATCGCGCCGATGATGCTCAGCGCGGTGATCGATGCGAAGACGGCGGCGAGGCCGGTTCCGATGAGGGCGCTAATCAGTCCGTTGGTGGATGCGAAGAGGAACCCGAGTCCGCCGCCAACGAGGGCGATGACGATAGCGAGGAATCCGGTGTAACGGAGGACATCCGTCAAGATCTTCTGGGCGTTCATTGGGATTCCTTTGTTTCGGGTCGGGGAGCTCGGCGCTGCAGGTCGAGCGCGTGCATCGCAGCCGCCTCGGCAGCCACTCGCTGCGGTGAATAGTCGTCGAGATCATCGAGCGCTCCGGCGTCGAGCGGGTCATAGCGTTCGGAGCGGGACTGGAGGGCCTCAGCCGCACTGGCGTGCTGAGCGGCGACCTCGAGAGCCTTGCGCCGGGACAGCGGGGCAAGTGTGAACAGTGAGCAGATGATCAGGCCCACGGCGATGAAGGTCACCGCCCACCACGGTGGAATAAAGAGGAACATGAGGAACCCGACGGAGACGACTGCGGTCCAGGCGTAGAAGATCAGAACAGCGTGGAAGTGGCTGTGACCCATGTCGAGCAGGCGGTGGTGCAGGTGTTTTCGGTCGGCGCTGAATGGCGATTTACCAGCGCGCAGCCGTCGGAACACCGCAAGCCCGAAGTCGAGCAGGGGCACGACGAGTACCGCGAGCGGAAGCAGAATGGGGATGAAGGCGGGGAGCAGCTGGCGACCTGAGATCGCCGAGCCGGTATCGACCTGGCCGGTGACCGAGACCGCGGATGCCGCCATCAGCAGCCCGACCAGCAGCGCGCCGGAGTCACCCATGAACATTTTCGCGGGATGCCAGTTGACCGGCAGAAACCCGACACAGGCACCGATGAGGATCGCGCTGATGAGGGAGGCAAGGTTGAAGAACTCCGACTGGTACGTGCGGTCGGTGATGATGAAGCTGTAGATGAAGAACACGACGTTGGCGATCAGCACCACGCCAGCGACGAGGCCGTCGAGGCCATCGATGAAGTTGACGGCATTCATCACGAGCACGACGGCGACCACGGTGAGGATGAGTCCGAGAACGGGTGGCACCACCGTCACTCCCCCGATCGGAATGGTGAGCAGCTGCACCCCCTGCCAGACGAGGATTCCGGCGGCGATCATCTGGCCGGCGAGTTTGGTCATCCAGTCGAGGTCCCACAGGTCGTCCGCGACGCCGATCAGCACGATGATGAGTGCCGCGCCGAGGATCGCCACGACCCGGCCGGGGTCGGCGAAAATGAGCGAGAACTGGGCGGTCTGCGAGGAGACCCAGAAGGCGGTGACGATGCCGAGGAACATCGCGACGCCGCCGAGCCGGGGCGTCGGGCTGGTGTGCACGTCGCGGTCGCGGATCGATGAGGAGTACAGCTGGTAACGCTGGCTGATCTTGAGGATGATGACCGAGAGGGTGAGTGTGATGACGGCGGCGATGCCGGCGGCGAGCACGTAGTAGGTGATGCTCATGAGGGGGTTCGGCCAGGGGCCCCAGCCGGCCCGGCGTCAGGGTCCTCGTCGTGACTCTCATCCGCCACAGCATTCGCCGCAGCATCCGCCACCATCTTCGACTCGGCGATCGCTGCGTAGATCGCCTCGGCCGGGATAACCCCGGCCCGGACGATCCTGAGTTCGCCTCCGGGTCGGAGCAGCCCGGTCGCGTCGACGATGGTGGAGCCAGTTCCGGCCGCGGAGAACTCGCTGTAGTCGGAGCCCGTCTCGCCGCCATCGAGGTACACCGAGACGCTCGATCCCAGCATCCGCTCGGCCTCGGCAACCGTCATCGCGGCGAGCTCACCCGTCAGGTTCGCCGAGGACACCGCCAGTGGACCAGTCTCTGAGAGCAACTCAAGGGCGAGCCCGTTCGCTGGCATCCGGAGCGCAACGGTGCCGCCGGTCTCGCCGAGGTCCCACTGCAGAGAGCTGCGCGCGGGAAGGATCACCGTGAGACCGCCCGGCCAGAACGTCTGCACGAGGGCGCGCACCTCATCGGGAACCTCTTCGGCGAGGGCATCGAGCGTCGGGATCCCGGGGATGAGCACGGGAGGTGGGGCCTGCCTGGTGCGACCCTTCGCGTCGAGCAGGCGCTGCACCGCGACGGGGTTGAACGCGTCGGCCGCGATTCCGTAGACCGTGTCGGTCGGAAAGACCACGAGCTCGCCGCGGCCAATGGCAGCCCTCGCGAGGCGCATGCCCGTGAGAAGCCCGGAGCTGTCCGAGCAGTCGAAGATCGTCGCCATGTCGTTCCCCATCGTAGCGGCCATGCCCGGGTGGCCAGCGTCTAGGCTTGCCCCATCGTGATATCACCCTCCCCCGACGCCCAGTTGCGCCCAGCTCAGGGGGCTCCTGTCCAGGCAGTGCTCGACACGGGCCTGCTGTTCATCTTCGACATGGACGAGGTGCTGTACTCGTACGATTGGCGCGAGCGGATGCGCGGAATGGCCGAACTGACCGGTCTCAGCTTCGACGAACTGCGCCGCCGCTGGTGGCACGACACCGGGGAACAGGCGGCAGAGGCTGGGGTCTTCGCCACCGGCCGGGAGTATCTGGCCGCGTTCGAGATCGCCGTCGGATGCGAGGTCGATGTCGCCGAGTGGGTGCGGCTGCGCGGCGGGGCAATGACCCCCTGGCCCGACTCGATCGCGGCGGTGCGGCGGGCATCCGAGCTTGGGCAGATCACTCTCCTCACCAACAACAATGCGCTAGCGGGCGAGCATCTCTCGACGCTCGCACCCGAACTCACCGACCTGTTCGGCGACCACCTGCTCACGACGAGCCATTACGGCGCGCGGAAGCCCGATCCGGCGGTTTTCGCGCGGGTGCTTCAGAAGTACGATGTGCCGGCAGAGCAGGCGTTCTTTGCCGACGACATGCTGGAGAACGTGGAGGGCGCCGCCTCGATCGGCATCACCGCTCACCACTTCTCGAGCGGCGAGCGGATGCTGCAGGCGATCGAGGAGTTCGCGCTCGCGCGGGCCTGAATGGTGGGCCTCGCCAGAGTCGAAGGCCTTCTGCGGGTGCACAACTCCGGCGAAATCCGGATACGGGTGCATCCGCCCCCGAAACCGCGTGCCTACTTCAACGTGCGGCCCGGATCGCCGGAGTTGTGCACGTCATCCTGGCCAGCGCCGACGCACGAGACCGGCGCCGACACCAGAACTTGTGGGCTATGCCCGCGCGGGGCAGTGCGGCATCGTGCGCGCACCGGCGCGGTCCGCGACGTGCTCGTCCATCGCTGCACAGCACAGCGGGCAGGCACCGCCGTGCTCCAGCGGTACTCGCGCCGGCTCGTTCGGCGGGCCGAGCTGCGAGCCGCCGAGGTATGGCCTAAGCCGGCGGTTGAGCCGCGCAATGAAGTCTTCGAAGCGGGTTCCCGCGGCGGAATGCGGTTCGTCGGCCCTCTACCTGCCCGCCGGGTTCACCGCAGCGCCGTCGTGGCGCGGTCGCGGCCAAGAAGATCACGGTGGGTCGCAATGGCATTCCATCCGTCGGATGCGAGCAGTGCCGAGATGGCGGTGCCCTGAAGTTCGCCGTGCTCGATCACGAGGGTGCCACCCACGTGCAGCAGGCGGCGGGATGTCGTCGACACCGAGCGCACGACGTCCAGACCGTCCGCGCCGCCGTAGAGGGCGTGTTCAGGGTCGAACAGGCGCACCTCGGGATCACGCGGGATCGCCCCCAACGGGATGTACGGCGGGTTCGAGATGACGACGTCGACGAGCCCGTCGAGCTCCGGCAACGCGCCAGCGAGATCGCCGAACACGAGCCGCGCGTTGCCTGCCCCGACCCGCTCGAAGTTGCGCGTCGCCCAGACGAACGCGTCGGCCGAGTTCTCGACCGCGTGCACCATCGCGTGCGGGACCTCTGTCGCCATCGCCAGGGCGATCGCCCCACTGCCGGTGCCGAGGTCGACCCCGATGGGAGCGCCACCGGCAACGGCACCCAACGCATCGATGGCGTACTGCGCGACAGTCTCGGTCTCCGGCCGGGGGACGAAGACGCCGGGTCCGACAGAGAGCTCGATCGCACGGAAAGGCGCGGTGCCGGTGATGTGCTGGAGCGGCTCGCGGCCGGCGCGGCGCTCGACGGCGCTGCCGATCGCCGCCGCATCCTCGATCGAGACCAACGATCCGGTAATTGCTTTCGCCTGCACCTGCCCGCGGCTCAGCCCGAGCACGTGCCCGATGAGCAGCTCAGCGTCAACCTGCGGGCTCTCGACGCCCGCCCGGCCGAGCACGTCGATCGCGCTGGCGCGCAGCAGCGCGACGTCGCTCGACGCAGTCGATTCGGTCACAGCAGCACCCGCTCTGCTCCGTCATCGATGAGATTTCGCTCCGTCATCGCGGCCCAGATCAGGACTGGTCGCCGAGGTCGGCGAGCCTGGCTTCCTCGTCGGCATGGATGCACGACTCGACGACGGGCTCGAGAGCGCCGTTCATCACGGCGTCGAGGTTGTAGGCCTTGTAGCCGGTGCGGTGGTCGGCGATGCGGTTTTCCGGGAAGTTGTAGGTGCGGATGCGCTCGGACCGGTCCATCGTGCGGATCTGGCTCTTGCGCACGAGCGACGCCTCGGCGTCGAGCTCCTCCTGCTGGCGCGCGAGGACCCGGGCGCGCAGCACGCGCATCCCGGCTTCCTTGTTTTGCAGCTGGCTCTTCTCGTTCTGCATCGCAACCACGATGCCGGTCGGCAGGTGGGTGATCCGTACGGCTGAGTCGGTCGTGTTCACCGACTGGCCGCCGGGCCCACTCGACCGGTAGACGTCGATCTTGAGATCGTTCTGGCTGATCTCGACCTCTTCTGGCTCGTCCACCTCGGGGAAGACGAGCACTCCGGCCGCCGACGTGTGGATGCGCCCCTGCGATTCGGTCGCGGGCACCCGCTGCACGCGGTGCACCCCACCCTCGTACTTGAGATGCGCCCAGACGCCCTCAGCAGGGTCGGATGAGGAGCCCTTGATCGCGAGCTGGATGTCTTTGATACCACCGAGATCGCTCGAGGTCTGCTCGATGATCTCGGTCTTCCACCGCTTGGACTCCGCATAGTGCAGGTACATGCGCAGGAGGTCGGCGGCGAACAGCGCCGACTCGGCGCCGCCCTCCCCCATCTTGATCTCCATGATCACGTCACGGGCATCCAGTGGGTCACGCGGGATGAGCAGGCGACGCAGCTTCTCGGCCGCGCCGTCCAGCTCCACCTTGATGCCCGGCACCTCGGCAGCGAACGACGCGTCCTCTTCGGCCATTTCCGTGGCCGCGTCGAGGTCGTCGTTCAGTTGCTGCCACTCCCGGTACGCCGCGATGATGCGCGCGAGCTCGGCGTAACGCCGATTGACCTTTTTCGACCGGGCCGGATCCGAGTGCAGAGCCGGGTCAGCAAGCTGCTCCTGAAGCTCGTCATGCTCGGTCAGCAGGGTTTCAACTGACTCGAACATGACTTAGTCCTTGTCTGTTCCCGCTGAGGACGGCATCGACTTCTGCACCTGCATGAGGAACTCCACGTTGCTCTTGGTGTCCTTCAGGCGGGTGAGCACGAGCTCGAGCGCCTGCTGGGTGTCGAGTCCGGCGAGTGCGCGGCGCAACTTCCAGTTGATCTTCGTCTCGTCGACGCCCATCAGCATCTCCTCGCGGCGGGTGCCGGAGGCGTTGACGTCGACCGCGGGGAAGATGCGCTTGTCTGCAAGGTGCCGCGACAGGCGCAGCTCCATGTTGCCGGTGCCCTTGAACTCCTCGAAGATGACCTCGTCCATCTTGGATCCGGTCTCCACGAGTGCCGTCGCGAGGATCGTCAGCGAACCGCCGTCTTCGATGTTGCGGGCGGCTCCGAAGAAGCGCTTCGGCGGGTAGAGCGCCGACGAGTCGACACCTCCGGAGAGGATGCGACCGGATGCCGGGGCGGCGAGGTTGTACGCGCGGCCGAGGCGGGTGATCGAGTCCAGCAGCACGACGACATCGTGACCGAGCTCGACGAGACGCTTGGCTCGCTCTATTGCGAGCTCGGCGACGGTCGTGTGGTCCTCCGCAGGACGGTCGAAGGTCGAGGCGATGACCTCGCCCTTGACCGTGCGCTGCATGTCGGTTACCTCTTCTGGACGCTCATCGACGAGAACGACCATGAGGTGAACCTCGGGGTTGTTCTTCGCGATAGCGTTCGCAATGGCCTGCAGCACGAGCGTCTTCCCGGCCTTGGGCGGGGAGACGATCAGGCCACGCTGGCCCTTTCCGATCGGGGCGACGAGGTCGATGATGCGGGTGGTCAGCTTGTTCGGCTCGGTCTCCAGACGCAGGCGCTCCTGCGGGTAGAGCGGGGTGAGCTTGCCGAACTCGACGCGGTCGGCGGCCTGGTCGACTGGAAGCCCGTTGATCGAGTCGATCTTGACGATCGCGTTGTACTTCTGGCGACCGGTGTTCTCGTTCTCGCGCGGCTGGCGGATCGCGCCGACCACGGCGTCACCCTTGCGCAGGTTGTACTTCTTGACCTGACCGAGCGAGACGTAGACGTCGTTGTTGCCCGGCAGGTAGCCGCTTGTGCGCACAAAGGCGTAGTTGTCGAGCACGTCAAGGATTCCGGCGACGGGGATCAGCACGTCGTCGTCGGCGATCTCCGGCTCGAAGTCGTCGCCGGCGCCAGGGCCGCGGCGCTTGCGGTCGCGGTAGCGGTTGCGTCCGCTGCGGTCGCCCTCGGCATCCGCCTGCATCTGGCGCTCACTGCGGTCCTCGCCGCGGTTGTCCTGCTGGCGGTTGTCCTGACGGCCATCCTGCTGGCGGTTGTCCTGACGGCCATCCTGCTGGCGGTTGTCCTGACGGCCATCCTGCTGGCGGTTGTCCTGACGGCCATCCTGCTGGCGGTTGTCC
>Ga0105048_10000926_pt1 | contig 46898 bp, 46 predicted proteins | sample MAT05_FD_78382 | JGI IMG/M metagenome (GOLD analysis project Ga0105048, IMG submission 78382) | Freshwater microbial communities from Lake Fryxell liftoff mats and glacier meltwater in Antarctica - MAT-05 | ecosystem: Environmental > Aquatic > Freshwater > Ice > Liftoff microbial mat | place...
AATCAACCCGGCCCCCTCCTGAAACGCGCGCATAGTGCACGCATCGTCACCGCATGGAGGGCATCTGCAGTGTCCAGTAGAGCGGAGCGATGTGATCGAGCGTGAGCCTGGACTGCTGGCCGGCTGTCAGCACCCACACGCCGCTGGCGATACAACGTCAGGGGGATGAAAAGTCCCCTGTTCGAGGCTGGTGATCAAAACGATTGCGGGGACGCGGGATGCAAGCGCATCCCACCAAAACCCGAACTGCCCCAACGCGCGGACATCCCACGTCCCCAGCCCTCCACTTCGGAAGGCAGAGCTACAGCACCCCAGGCGGCATTGGCCAGCCTGAAAGTAGCACAGCGCCAGCTTGCGCCCTAGTTCCGGATACGCACACCGAACGTGGCGTTCAGCGGCTCGCCCGGGAAATAGCGATCGGCCCCCTGTGCGAAGTCAGCGCGATCCGCATAACGCTCATCCGTAATATTGCGAACGATCACGAAGCCTTCGAGCTGATCCGAGAAGCGCCACGAACCGCGCAGGTGACCAATCAGGTGGCCATCATAACGCGCCGTGTTGGCCGCATTGGTGAAGTAGTCGCCGACATATTCGGTCGACAGGCCAACCGAGAACACAGGCGTCTCCCAGCTGACCCCTGCATCCGCCAGCCAGTCCGGCGCCGTGTCGATCTTGCCATCGCGGAAGATATCTTCTGCGGCCGCCGCAACGTTGCGGTTGAAATCATAACGCTGGTCAGCCCACGAAACGTTGGCGTTCCAGCCGACCACACCACCCGCCACTTCACCAAGCGCGCCACGCAGCGCAGCCTCGATCCCGAAATGCCGCGTCTTGCCATTCGGAACGTTGAGCCCGTCAGAGTCGCGGAAGAAGAAGTTGTCCTTCGTCATGCGATACATCGCAACGTCGTATTCCACGCCATAGGCATCGCCCCTGGCGCCGACTTCGAAGCTGTCGAGCGTCTCGACTTCGAGCGTCTGGATCGTCTGCAGGTTCTGCAGGCGATACTGGTCAGACGTCTGCGGCGCGCGCTCGCCACGGGCGTAGTTGGCGTAAACCACCATGCCTTCCGTGCCCGAATACACGACGCCCAGTTTCGGCGTCAGCAATTCGAACTCATCGGTGCGATTGGGCGCAACCCGGAAACGACCGCGCGTACCCGGCGCGACGTTGGTGGAGTAATCCCACTGATGCGCCTCACCGCGCAGGCCTGCAAGCATGCTCCAGCCCGGCGCAAAGTCCCAGTCCACCTCGGCATAAAGACCCGTCGTCCAGGTCCCCACGTCGTAATCGTAATGTACGCCCTGCGGGAATGTCGGGTTGAGGACCGTGCCGCCAAAGCTCGGACGCGTCTGCACTTCCTGCAGGAAGCCATCCGCAATCTGGACGTCGCCGCCGACGGCCCAGCGGAAATTCTCCGGGCCAAACTCATAGCGCGTCAGAACGCCCAGCGAGTCATGCCCGTTATCTTCGTTCGACTGATCCGGCAGGAAGTGCTGGATGAAGTTCATGCGCTGCGTGATGCCGAACGGCGTGATGATCAGCTTGTCCGCACCGAAATTCGTCTCGAAGCGCAAGTTCGCCCGCGCCGCCCATGCATCGCGATAGGCCTCCGGGTTCGGATTGGTCGTGGTGATATTCTCGTCCTTGTAGACTTCCGGTCCCTGGATGAAGCCGGCCGTCTCCTGATTGAGGTTGATCACCGCAACAGTCGCCACCGCATTCCACGTCTCGCCGCCGAATTTCGAGCGGAGCGTCAGCTTCTGCTGCTCAACGCCCGATGCATCGCGCCAGCCGCCATCGTCCATGACCGAAAGGCCGACCCAGTTGGAAACGCCATCGGTGGTGAAGTTCGCGGTCGCATCAGCGCGATAGCGCTGCAGCGAGTTTGCGCTGAGCGTCAGCGTCTGCCCCTGCTGTGCGCCCGGCTCAGGATCGATGAAGTTGATCAGGCCGTGCACCGCGTTCGATCCATACCGAACGGAGGCCGGGCCGCGTACGACTTCGATCGCCTCGGCGGTCTCGTGATGAATCTCGAACAACGCGTTCACGTTGCCAAATCCCGGCGCACGCGTCGGCGCGCCGTTCTCAAGCAGCAGGAACGAACCCTGCCCCGCGCCGGACGGCAGGACCGGCGAGCGGATCGCGATGAGAAGTTCTTGCCCCGAGTTCATCTGAACGTTCACGCTTGGAACCGTGTTGAGGATCTCTGCCGGATGATTGGCGGCGATATCCACAATGGTCTCGCCATCGATGACCGAGTAAGCGCCGGGATCATTCGAAAGACGGTCGCCATAGACGACAACCACGTCGCCATCCGCAGGCGCGGGGGTCGCCTTGACCGTCTGGCCGGGAACAGCGCCCTGCGCCCAGACCGGAGCGCAGAATGAACCCGCAGCAATCGCCAGGGCGACCCAGCTGGCCGCAGAATATCTTGCTCGCACGCTTCTCTCCCGCACACTCATCAGACGCTTCCGGAACGCTTTCCGTGACTAAGCCCACAGGCTCGTCCACGGGTGAAGCGCATTCACCCGGCCCGTTGTTACGCCTGTTGCGATTACCCGCTAGTGCACGGAAACTACAGAGTTTGCCCAGTTGGCGTAGCAGGAGCCGTTTCCGGGCCCGGCGCCGGAGTTGTGATCGGGCTGGAGGGCGCCACCGGCGGCGGAACCGCATCGGTCGCAGCTGGAGGCGGCGCTGCCGGAGCCGGAATGACCTGCGCTGGCGTCTCGATCGGGGTGGGCGTCACAAGCGGTTCGTCTGCCGTCTTGAACAGCGCGTAGGGCAAGGACGCCACAACCGCGGCCGCCATGATGGTCGCCAGCGTACCCGCGTACAGCGTCTTCCAGGCGAGCGACAGGAAGTCCGGTCGCCTTTCGGGAGCCATGATCGAGAGCCCGCCGATCAGGATGCCCATCGAACCAAAGTTGGCGAAACCGCAGATCGCATAGGTTACGATTGTGCGTGTGCGCTCGGTCATCTCTCCATCCGGCAGGTTGCCGAGATTGATGAAGGCAACGAACTCCGTGAACACGGTCTTCTGGCCGATGAACGAACCGGCCTTCACGGCTTCGTCCCACGGCACGCCGGCCATGTACATCAACGGCGCGAACAGCCAGCCAAGCAAGATGTCGAGGCTGATCGGCTTCTGCCCGCCATCGACTGGCAGGGTGATCGGTATCGCGCCCAGCAGGGCGTTGGCGATATAGACCAGCGCCAGCGCGGCGATCAGCATCGTCGCGATGTTCCAGATGATCGCGATGCCATCCGTCGCGCCCGACGAGAACGCATCCATCGTCGAGTGATACTTGAAATCCGTCTCGCCGGACGACTTCGACGTCTCCTGCGTTTCCGGGATCATGATCATGGCCAGCGCAACGGCCGCTGGCGATGCGATGAACGAGACGGTGATCAGGTGCGCCGCAACCGACGGCAGCACATCACGCATCAGCGTGACGTAGACCACGAGCACCGAGCCCGCGATTGTCGCAAAGCCGGTGGTCATCACGATCAGCAACTCCGACCGCGTCATCACTTTCAGATACGGCTTGATCAGAAGCGGTGCTTCTGTCTGGCCCATGAAGATGTTGGCGGCCACGGACAGGCTGGTGGGTCCGCCCATGCCCATGGTGCGCTGGAACACGAACGCAAAGCCGTTCGTGATGATCTTCAGCACGCCCCAATGCCACAGGATCGCCGACAGCGAGCCGATAACGATGATCAGCGGCAACAACTGGAAGATGAAGATCGGGCCGGGCGAGCCGACCAGCTGTTCCCACTTCGCCTGGTCGCCGATGACCGGACCGAACACAAAGGCCGTGCCCTCGCGCGTCGCCGCGATCAGCACGTTGATGCCGCTGTTCACGGAATCCAGGCCTGCGCGAATGAGCGGAACGCCGAACAGCAGCAGCGTCAGCGCATACATCATCGCGACCGCGCCGAGCGTGATCTTCCAGGGGAATTTGCGCTTGTTCTCCGACAGGAGCCAGGCAATCCCGGTGATGACGAACAGGCCAAGTATGGCCCGGCCGTTGTCCCAGCCCCATTCCATGCTCATGCCCCGTCCGCCATCGCTAGACCTACTTCAGTAGCTCATCTGCCAGCGCGTTGGCGCCATAGATATTCCGCAACGCCGCAACGATCATCTGGCTGGACAGCGATACAGTGCGGTTCAGCTCCGGGTCAAAGCCATATGACCCACCGGTAGAATGAATGTTCCCGTCGAACGCGTGACCGACAACGCGGCCCTCCTTGTTCAGCACAGGAGAGCCCGAATTGCCGCCAATGATGTCGTTCGTCGAGACAAAGTTGAACTGTGTGCTGCCCGGAATGGCGCTGTCCTTGCCAACCCAGCTACGCGCCAGGTTGAAAGGATAGGCTCCAGTCGCCCGCTTCCATAGGCCGGAAGCTTCCGTAAACGGGCCAATCTGCCCATGCGCAGGGTCATTCCAGCCCTGCACGACGCCATAGGACAGGCGCAGGGTGAAAGCGGCGTCTGGATAAATGCCCTCGCCCAGCACACCGAAGCGCAGTGCTGCGACCTTTTCGGCTGCCGCGGTTGTAGGCTCCGATATGGTGGTTTCATAGGCAGCCCGGGCAGCGCGCGCCGCCTCATCGACGGCGCGGACCAGCGCGACTGCCGGGTCGTTCGAGCCGCTGGCTTGCTTCGGCGTCTCCCACAACCGCTTCCGGAATGCCGCATCCGATACCTGCGACGAAGCCACGATCTCCGCCGCGATCTGGCCGGACGTGCGCGCGCCGAACAACGCCCTGACCGCAGGATGGTCAGGCCTGAGATATTCGCGGGTCTTCTCCAGCCAGAACGCGATCTCGAGCTTCTCAAGCACCGGGTTGACGGTAGCCTCCGCAAGCAGGCGCCGTTCAACTGAAGCGAGTCTTGCGTCGCCAAACTCGGGCAGCCGCGATGCACTCGGCTTCCCCCGCTCGGCTGCTCCCCGATACAACTGGCGCGCATCGTTCAGCAGCACCGACCCTGCGCCGAAGCGCACCTCCAGCATCTGGTAAGGCAGGAACAGTCGCTTGTTGGCGTCAGCCAGAGACGCAATCCCGGCAAAGGGATCGCCATACTTGGCCTGCAGCGACACATCCGCCGCCAGCGCATCCTTGAGCCGCTGTTCCTCGCCCACCTTCACAGAGAGGAAGGACGGCTCCACCAGCGCGCCGCGCTGGCCCTTGAAGACCTTCAGCGAGTTCTCAAGGCTCTGCAGCATGTCATCGACCTGACGAGCCTCTTCATCGCCCTTGGTCGCCTCATTCAGCAGAGCGCCGCGCAGCTGCGACAGATACTCGATCCGCCACGGCAGGAAGTGATCGCGCTGGAACTGCAGTTGCGAGACAGTGAGCTGGCGCTCGGTTGATCCCGGATATCCCGACACGAAGACAAGCTCGCCCGCCTTCGCGCCTGCTACGTCCAGCTTCAAAGGGTTCGCAAACGCCAACGGCTTCCCGTCGCGATAGAGACGCAGCAGCGCCATATCGAGCGCGTAGCGGGGGAAGTTGAAGTTGTCAGGATCGCCGCCGAACGAACCAGCCTGCATCTCCGGCACGAACACCGCGCGGACATCGTCAAAGCGGTCGTAGACGAAAAGCTTGTACTGCCCGCCACGATAGAGGCTGGTGACCTGGCAGCGCTTGCGCTGGTCCTCGCCACAGCCTTCCTTGACGATCGTGGCAATCTCGGCAGCCCGCGCCGCCGCGACAGCATCCGGCGCGGCCTTCGCAGTCGCTGCTTTCACCCGCGCCGTCACATCGGTGGTCGCCTTCAGGATCGACATCTCTGCGCCGGGGCATATGCGCTCCTCGCTACGGTTGCGCGTGAAGAAGCCGTCCTGCGTATAATCATTGGCCGGGCTGGATAGCGCCGCCATGCAGGCGGACACGCAGCGATGGTTCGTCAGGACCAGACCGTCCCTTGACACGACCGACCCGGAGCAGCCGCTCTCCAGCCTCACCGTCCCAAGCCGCACGCGATCCAGCCATTTCTGATCGGGGGCGAAGCCGTATTGCTGTTTCACTTTCGCGGACGGGAAGTTCTCGAACGTCCACATGCCTTCGTCGGCCATGGCCGACACGGCGGTAACAACGCCGAGGCAAACCAGAGCCACAGCGCTCAGGGCGAGCTTAATCCGCATCAATCAATCCTTGCCGGCTTCCGCGACCCCGAAGCACGGACCGTATCAGGGTGGGCTGCGGGCTCAAGCATTCGTGCAGCGGTGGCAAGCCGCCAGCTACCAGGCGTTTTCGCCGGTTTTCTTCAGATACATCGACCGCTTGGGCCGCTCCATGACGCGGCGCATCATCGGAATGAAGGCCTCCAGCGGCATTGATTCATAGGCAGCATCGAAGGCCGGCTGGTCGTACAGGTGGCAGAACTGCGCCGTGTATTCGAACGCCTCATGGCCGCGGAACTGGTCGCGCGCATTCCGGTCGAGTCCGATGTGATGCCAGAAGTAATAGCCCTGGAAGATGCCGTGGTTCTCGACCATCCAGAGGTTCTTGTCAGACACGAAGGGCTTCAGGATCGCAGCGGCGATGTCGGGATGATTGAAGACGCCCAGCGTGTCGCCAATGTCGTGAAGCAGCGCGCAGACGACATACTCCTCATCCATGCCGCCCTGGTGCGCCCGCGTCGCGGTCTGCAGCGAGTGCTCAAGCCGGTCGATGGGGAAGCCGCCGCAGTCGCCCTTCAGCAGGTTGAGGTGCGTGACAATGCGATCGACATGGCCCTTCGAGAACACGGAATTCGCGGCAACGATCTTCTGCCAATCGTCCTCAGTCGCGTTGGTGAACGCCGAGAACGTGGCACGGCCCAACGGTTCATGCGCATTGGGTTCTTCGTGGATGGCGTCGTGCGGCGTCGGGGCAGTCTTGAGATCGTCGGCCATGGGCGGAATCCTGCGCTGTCATGCCCAGATTAGCTCAGGCCGTCACAATCGCAAATCCGGGCTCAGACGTAGGGCAGCCACGCTTTGAGAATAGCTCGCAGGGCGGGAAGATTGGCTTTCAGCTGCGCGGCGGACCCCAGTGTCGCGATAGCCCTGTCCTTCCCTTTCCACGCGAGCAAACCCTTGGGATCAGGGATGCTCTCCGCATCGGCGGCCTTCCCCGCCTTGGCGCCCAGATGCAGCACGAGTTGCACGCTGTCGCGCGAGCGCAGGTTCACCGTGGCGAACCATTCGGTCGTACGGAACGAGAGCGAGTTCCACTTCACGCCATCGGTGATGGCCTTGTCGACACCCAGGATCGCTTTGCGCACCGCCTCGATCTCCGCCGTCAGCGGATGATCGAGGGATGCCATCAAGTCGTCAGCAGAGGGCTCGGCCTTGGCCACGACGGACCTCAGCCGGCCAGGATCATCTGCGCCATGATGTTCCGCTGGATCTCGTTAGAGCCGGCGTAGATCGAGGTCTTGCGATTGTTGAAGTACGAGCCGGCCGACGTGATCAGATGCTCCGGCGCCGGAAGCGGTTCATTCGAGCGACCTTCGAGGTGCGCGTAGGTATCCTGCACGAAAGGGCTGCCATAGACGCCAGCGGCCTCAAGCACGATCTCCGTCACCTTCTGGCCGATCTCCGATCCACGCGTCTTCATCAGTGACGACATCGCGCCGACCGACTGGCCTGACGACAGCTTGTCGAAGATGCGGCGTTCGGTTGCGTCCAGCGCCTCGATCTGGATTTCGAGGTCAGCCAGCTTGCGCGCGAAGTCCGGGTCTTCGAGCAGCGGACGGCCGCCGGCGGTTTCAATCTTCGCGATCTCGCGCGCCTTGCGCAGCGCGTTGCGATTGCCCGGCGAATAGGCCGAGCCGCGCTCGAACGTCAGGAGGTATTTTGCGCAGGTCCAGCCCTCGCCTTCCTTGCCGATCAGGTTCTCGACCGGGACCTTTACATTGTCGAAGAAGACCGAGTTGATCTCCTGATCGCCAACCGGAGTATCATCCAGCGTATTGATCGGCGTGATGGTGATACCCGGCGACTTCATGTCGACGAGGATGAAGCTAATGCCGTTCTGCTTCTTCTCTTCCTTCGATGTGCGAACGAGGCAGAAGATCCACTCGGCCCACTGGGCATAGGTCGTCCACGTCTTCGAGCCGTTGAGGATGTAGTGGTCGCCCTCACGCCTCGCCGTCATCGACAGGCTCGCCAGATCAGAACCCGAACCCGGCTCCGAATACCCCTGGCACCACCAGACTTCTGAATTGCGGATCGGCGGCAGGAACTTCTTCTTCTGCTCCTCCGTGCCGAACTTCATGATCACGGGCGCGCACATGCGCACGCCCATCGAGCTCATGCGCGGCGCGCCAGCGAGCGCCATTTCCATCTCGTAGATGTACTTCTGCGTCTGGTTCCAGCCGGGGCCGCCATGCTCCACCGGCCAGTTGGTGACGAGCCAGCTTTTCTCGGCCAGCTTCTTCTGCCACGCCTTCTGGTGCGTCTCGTCGAGCGACCCGTTCTTTGAAAGCGCCATGCGCTTCTTCAGGTCGTCCGTGTAGTTCTCCGCGATCCAGGCGCGCACTTCGTCGCGGAACTTCAGTTCCTCGGTGGTGAATTCCAGATCCATCTGATCCTCCCGAAACCTAGCTGACCTTGTCCATGCGCGTAACCGTAGGCGGACCGTCAAGGAACGGACCCATGGCGCGGCCCAGGCGCTTGAAATGCTCGAACCCGCGATGAGCCTCGACGGCGGCGGCGTCCTTGTACTGCTCCATGAAGATGTACTTGTTCGTGGCGTCCTTCACCTTGAACAGCTTATAGTACAGCACGCCCTCTTCGTTGGCACTGACCGCGGCTTCAAGCTCCAGCGCCACCTTCTCGAACTCGGCCTGCGAGCCTTCCTTCACTGTAAGTTCTGCGACCGCACCGAGCATGACTTCCTCCGACGTTTTCGCTAGAATAGGGCTTGCGGCGCACTTGTCATCTGCCAGCTTGGAAGAGTTAGCCCTGCCCAATTGCCGCAAGGACCCTGCATGAGAGCCGACCTCGCCTCTCGACGCATCGAAACGGTGAAACGCCATATGGCGCTGGAAATCACCCATGAATGGGACAAGGTCATCGCGACGTTCGAGCACCCCCGCTATGAGATGTACGGGTCCGGCGCCGTATTCGATGGCGAAGAGGCGGTACGCGCTTATTTCGCGGCATCACGCACACCCTTCCCCGATCAGGGGAATGAAATCATCTCGATCGCCCACGCCAACGAGACCGTCCTGGTCGAATTCTGGCTGACGGGCACGCACCTTGGCCCGCTAAAGGTAGGCAAGGAGACAATCGAACCGACTGGCCGCGCTTTCAAGGTACGGATGGCGGCGACATTCGAGTTCAAGCCCGGCTCCGACAAGATCGTCTGCGAGCGCCCCTATTTTGACCAGGGCATGGTTCTGCGGGCGACCGGGCTGGCCTGAGCCAGCCCTGTTAGGACCTCACTCGCCTTCGTCGGCGTAGTTCACCTTGCCTTCGGCGTCGTTCACACGCGCACCCGCGAGGATGCCGGGCATGGAGTGGTTGCCTTCGTGGCAGGCGTATTCATAGGCTGGCTGGGCCGAGCTGTTGAACACCATCTCAGCGCTCCACGGCGCCGAGAACATTTTCGGATCCGTGACCGTGAACTTGTAGAGGATCTCGCTGTCGCTCACGCGCTGGAAACGCTCAACCACTTTGGCGTCGGTGGTGAGCATGTAGGAGTTCTGGAAGAAGGTGCGCAGGCTTTCGCCGGGATTGAAGTTGGTGGTTTCGACCACCAGCGTGTCACCTTCCCAGTGCCCCTTCGAACGGCCGAGCCATTGCGGCAGCTCCAGGTTGGCCTCGCCCAACGGGATGATCCGTGCGTCGTGGTTCATCTCGACGATGATCACCACATAGTCCTTCGTCTGCACGAACTGGTACGTGTTGTTGTACATCACGTTGATCATTGGCGGGCCGCCGGTCGAGCCGAAGCCGACGAGGCAACGCTCGGCCATCGGGCGCGATTCCGGTCCGTCGAAGGTGTTGCGGACGAAATGAAGCGCGTCGTCGAACATCTTCTTTCCGGCTTCGTGATACGGGATTTTGCCGCTCGGCGGATCGACGATCCAGGAGGAGCGGACCTCGCCGTTGATCTTGGCGTAGTGCGTGCCCGCATCCACGTAGAAATTGTTGTAGCCGCCGACATCCTGTCCGGCTTTGGGCGCGGGCGCATTCGGATCGGACGGGGCATCGGCCCGCTTGTTGGCAGCAGCGCGGGAGGCTTCGATACGGGCAGCTTCCTCGGCGGGGATGGCCAGCGTCTTGAACTGGGGCGAACGCTCCAGGCTGGTCAGCGACACGTTACTCCAGAAGCCCTGAAGGTCGGGCTTGCCGTCAGCCGCGCGCGGGGGCTGGTAATCGGCAGACTGCGCAAGAGCCGCGGGGGCCAGAAGCAGTGCGACGGCAAGGGCCGCGACCGAGCAACGGACGGTATTCATTGGTGTCTCCTCCGGAAAGTCCCGCGTCTGTGGCGTCATTTGCCGCTAGGATAGCCCCCACAGCGGAATTGTCACCGGTCCATCCGGTAACGGTCACGGTAGCGGGAATCCCCACAGACTAACGCACTTTCTCGCGACGCCGCCTCTGCGACAAGGCGACGGCAAGGGTTGCACCGGCAACCAGCACCAGAGCAGCGCCGGCTACCGCGAACACCTTGAGGTTCACATCCATGCCGAATGCGTACATCTGGTTCGCCCACCAGAAAAATGCGGCAAATGCCAGGCCACACAGAATCAGCACGCTGATCGTGAGGACAGCCAGCCGCTTCCTATGAGCTACTCTCCCTTGAACACCGGCTCGCGCTTTTCGAGGATGGCGGCGACGCCTTCCTCGTGATCTTTGGTGTGGTGCATCAGCCCCTGGGCGGCGGCCGACATTTCCATGACGGTGTCATAGGTCGCCTGCGTGCCATGACGCAGAAGCTGCTTGGCCACGCGCAGCGAGTGCGGGGGCTGTTTCGCGATCGACTGGGCCAGCGCCATCGCTTCGCCCATGAGCTGATCACCTGGGACGACCTTGGACACGAGGCCCCATTCCAGCGCCGTCTTGGCGTCGATAAGGTTGCCCGTGAATAGCAGCTCGCAAGCGCGGCTCATGCCGATCACGCGCGGCAGCAGCCACGCGCCGCCATCGCCCGGGATCAGGCCCACCTTCAGGAAGGTCACGCCATAGCGGGCATTGTCCGACGAGATGCGGATGTCGGCCATGCAGGCCACGTCACAACCAAGACCAACAGCCGCGCCATTCACGGCGGCGATCAGCGGAATTTCCAGATTGTAGAGCGCACGCACGATCATGTGCACGCCGTTCTTGTAGTTGTCGCGCACCTCGGCCGGGCTCCCGGCGAACGAACCGACGCGGTCGCGCATCGCCTTGACGTTGCCGCCGGCCGAGAAGCCCTTGCCGGCGCCTGTCAGGATGGCGCAGCGCAGCGACTTGTCTGCATTGATCTGGTCGCAGACGTCCTTCACCGCCTGGCCATCGCCGGGCTCGCCCAGCGCGTTCATGGCGTCCGGACGGTTCAGCGTCAGGATGGCGATGGGACCTTGTTTCTCAAGCGTGATCATGGGCGGTTCCTGCAGTCTGGGGTATCTGGCCGACTTGAATATCTTGCGGAGGGCTTAGCGAGAGTTCGCCCGCCTGTCATCCATGGTCGCGCGCACGTGACTGGCTGACGACTGCATCAGGACGTCAGCGCATAGTCCATATCAAGTTCGTCGGCGGCATGTTGAAGCCGGCGCTCGACGGACTCCGACACCAGGGCGCGATAAGGCGTCGCCACTTTCAGTGTCAGCGTATCCCCATCGCAGGTCAGTCGCGAATGCTTCAGCAGCGCGGCTGATCGCCCCGAGAAATCCGCAGCAAGGCGCATGAGTGCACCCAGAGCCCTCGCCCGCCCGGCCAGGTTTGCATCGAGCAGCTTGTCGCTGACATCGTTACGCACGCCGCGCTTGAAGCGCGATGACACCGCCAGCGCCAGTGCAGCACGATCGCGATGGTTGAGCCCCGGCAGCGGCGCACGGGCCACAAGATCGAAAGCGAGATCGGCGCGGTGATCGGGATGCAGCAGCGCGCCGATATCCACGAGACGGCAAGCCGCCGAGGAAAGCCGAGCGTGAAGCGTGTAAGGCGCTGTCTCCGACGCCCACTCCGCCAGGGCGCGGCCAAACTCCGCTGCCTGCTCATCGACGATCAACGCATCGAGCCCGGCATCGAGCGGGTCTTCGAGGCGTTCGGCAGCGTCGAGACTGTCGAAGATGATGCCCTCGCGCACGCCATAGGAAGAGATCATGATGGTCTTGAACTTGCCCGCCTCGACAACGGCTTTCAGGACCGCGGCGGCATAAGGAATTGTGGAGGCGCGACGCTTGGCGATCTCCTGCAGGATGTCGCCATACTTCTTGCCGCTCACGAGGTCTGACAGCAGCGGGAGCAGCTTGTGTGCGTCCATCTCATAGTTCTGCAGCATGTGAAGCGGCGCGCGGCTCAGCTCCATATGCAGCGTGCCGATCGTGCGCCATGCGCCGCCGACGGCAAAGAAAATGTCGCCGGACTTCTTCAGCTCCGGCGCATGACTCAGCAGGTCACGCGCCCGGGCGGAAACCTTGTCCTCGTTGAAGCCGGCGCCCGCATCAAGCGCGAGCGGGCCGAGGGGATATGTCGATCCGCCCTCATACTTGCCGTGGACCAGCCGCGCGAGTTCGAGGCTCGATCCGCCAAGATCGCCGACGACCCCGTCAACGCCCGGCGTTCCCGCCAGCACGCCCTCAGCCGCAAAACGCGCCTCGTCGCCGCCAGACAGGACACGCAGCACGATGCCGGTTTCCTTCTTCACGCGATCGACGAACTCCTTGCCGTCAGCCGCTTCACGCACAGCGGCGGTGGCGAAGGCGAACAGGCTTTCAACCTTCTGCGCACGCGTTATCGGGGCAAAACGCGCCAGGGCGGAGAGCGCCATGTCGACGCCTTCGGCGTGTAATCGGCCGGTGGCGTTCGGGCCACGTCCGAGACCCGCGAGAACTTTTTCGTTGAAGCGCGGCTGCATCGCGCGGCCACGCACATCGTAAACGACAAGGCGCACTGAGTTCGAGCCGACGTCCATGACGCCGATGCGACGCCAGCGGATCGGCTTGGCGGCGCCACGCGTCTTGTTCGCAGCGGTTGCACTCATCAGCCGGTATCGGCTCCGTTTTGTCGGAGGCCGTCGCCGGATGAACCGACGCTAGCCCCTGGGCTTCAGCTGCGGAGGCGTGGCCAGCCGCAGCGCGCTTCCCCGGCCTGACAGGCTGGGGTTTTCGAGGAAGTAGTCGTGCGCCGAGAAGGGCTGGCGACCCTTGCCCGTAGCGTTACGCACATAGCGTCCCTCGGGGCGCAAGGTCCAGCTTTGCGCGCGATCATTCAGATTCGCCAGCATGATCTGGTCGAGCACCTGGTTATGCACAGTCGGGTTTTTGATTGGCGTAAGGGCCTCGACCCTGCGATCGAGGTTACGCTGCATCCAGTCCGCAGACGTAATGAATATCTTTGCTTCGTCAGACGGCAGGCCGTGCCCTGCCCCGAAGCAGACGATCCGTGCATGCTCCAAGAAGCGCCCAACGATAGAGCGCACCTCGATATTATCGGACAGCCCCGGGACACCAGGTCGCAGGCAGCAGATGCCGCGCACAACCAGCTGGATCTGAACGCCAGCCTGACTCGCGCGATAGAGAGCGTCGATAACCTGCTCATCCACCAGCGCATTGAGCTTGGCCCAGATCTGCGCGGGGCGGCCCGCCTTGGCGTGACCGATCTCTTCCTCGATCAGCCCCATCAAAGTCTGGCGCAGGTTGATCGGTGAGATCGCCATGCCCTCAGTGGTCTTGGGCTTCGAATAGCTGGTGACGTAATTGAACAACCGGCCCGCATCGCGGCCGATGACTTCGTCAGCTGTAAACAGGGACAAGTCTTCATAGATGCGCGCGGTGATCGGGTGATAGTTGCCCGTGCCGATGTGCGTGTAGGTGCGCAGACTGCCCTGCTCGCGCCTCACGACGAGACTGACTTTGGCGTGCGTCTTGAGTTCGATGAAGCCGTAGACAACCTGCACGCCCGCACGCTCAAGGTCTCGCGACAGGCGAAGGTTCGCCTCCTCATCGAAGCGCGCCTTGAGTTCGACCAGCGCCGTGACGTTCTTGCCGGCCTCGGCAGCCTCTATCAGGGCCGCGACGATCGGAGAATTCTTGGACGTTCGGTACAGCGTCTGCTTGATCGCGATCACGTCGGGATCGCCCGCGGCCTGGCGCAGGAACTGCGCGACCACGTCGAACGACTCATAGGGGTGGTGGACAAGAATGTCCTTCACCTTGATGGCGGCGAAAATGTCGCCGTTGTGTTCGCGGACGCGCTCGGGGAAACGCGGCTCGAACGGTTCGAACACAAGCTCCGGACGGCCATCCACGATCAGTTCGCGCAGCTGGTTCATGCCCATGATGCCGTCGACTTCGACGATATCCATGGGCTCGGCGCCGATTTCCTCGATGAAGAAGGCCTTGAGGTCTTCCGGTGCGCCGCGATCGATTTTCAGGCGCACGATGCGGCCGCGGCGGCGCTGCTTCAAAAGAATCTCGAATTCGCGAACGAGATCTTCGGCCTCTTCCTCGATCTCGATATCGCTGTCCCGGATGACGCGAAGGATGCAGCGGCCCTTGGACACGCAGTCGGGGAACAGCTGGTCGAGGAACAGCGTGATCACGTCTTCAAGCGTGATGAAGCGGCGTCCCTTGGGTCCAGCCGGCAGCTCCATAAAGCGTCCCACATGCGTGGGGATCGGCACCAGCGCGCGCAACATGACGCCGTCGGTCTGGCGCAGCAGGTTGAAGGCTACCGCGAAGCCCTGGTTAGGCAAAAAGGGGAATGGGTGCGACGGATCGACGGCCAGTGGCGTCAGGACGGGAAACACCCGCTCCATGAAGCGCGCACTCAGCCACTCGCAGTCGCTATCATTGAGATCATCCGCATCGACCACCGCAAGGCCCGCCCGCTTCATCTCGGTGCGGAGTTCCCTCCAGATGCGCTGCTGCTCAGCCATCAGCTGGCCAGCTTCGGACGCGATGCGATCAAGCTGCTGCGACGGGGTCAGACCGTCGGAGCTGGGGCGCGTGATACCTGTGCGCGCCTGCTGGCGAAGGCCCGCGACACGCACGCTGTAGAATTCGTCGAGGTTGCTGGCGGAGATCGACAGGAAGCGCACGCGCTCCAGCAGCGGATGACGGCGGTTCTCCGCCTCTTCGAGGACGCGCATGTTGAACTTGAGCCAAGACGACTCGCGGTTGAAGAACCGCTCGGGCGTGCCCCACAGGGGAGACGTGACGGCGCCTTGCCCCGCATCCCGTTTGGATGACGGTACAGAGCTCACTTCACGCGTTTTCTCGCTGCGGTCTGCCATTTCGGCTCGATCCACCATCGCTATCTGGTCCCAATTGAGCCGATCTTTCGCCGGCCCTGAAGAACCCGATTACCATCAAACTGTTACGGATGTTTTGTCCGTGAGCAGACTTTAGCCCGGGTCCATGCCCAAGGCGACCAGCACGGCGCGGGCGGACCGGAGCCCCTCGGCACGGCGGGGGGTGCGCTCAATCTGGGCAGCCACGCGGGCGACTGCGGACCAGGACCGTTCCATCCTGTTGGCCAAGTAGGCCACGGATTCCTCAGGCAAATTAAGGTGTCGAAGCGATGAATCTTCCCGTAGGCGGGCCGCCAACGTGGCATCGTCCGGAGCGTCGATGTGAACGACCGGCATGGCCACAAGACGGGATCGGAGATCGGGCGGCTGCTGGAACCAGCCGGCTGGTTCCGATCCGCCAGAAAGCAGAACTGGCGCGTTCCGGTCGCGGCAGAGATTTAGCGCCGCCAGCAGGGCCGGACCGGCGCGGTCGGCGTCGTCGATCGCGAGGGCGGACACAGACAGGCGAGCAATCTCGTGCATCGACGCTTGGGCCAATGCTTCGCCCGTAACAAGGGCGGCGCCTGACTGTCCGGCCCACCAGCGCAGCAGGCGGGACTTGCCGGAGGCGGCATCGCCGATCAGGGCCAGTTGCGCGCCTGGCCACAGTTTCCACCGGCGCAGCGCGCCCACCGCGGATTCATAGGAACCAGAATCGATTAGCGGTCGCTGGTCGGCATTAGCATGCGGGAAATCCAGCAGCAGCTGTCGCCCTGCACCACCGCCCGCGATGGACGGCGGTGTCATGGCGCAGCGACGACCCGCAACTGCCAGCTGCCACCGGCATTCGCGATGTCAACGCCGCGCGAGCGGAGATCCGACACAAGCTGGTCCTGCCGGCCCGCATAAGAGAGCGAGATATCCGCGCCGAGCGTCGTCAGCGCCTCGATGTTGAGATTGTTGACCAGCCTCGACTCTTCAAGACTTTTCTTGATCTTCACCCACTCCTGCAGGTCACGGAAGGTCGCAACAAGCGAGAGACTCGTAGACCCGGTAGAGCGAACGATGGATGCAACTTTCCAGGCGCGTTCCAGTTCAACAATCGCGCCGGTCTGGGCCGACTGCAGGCTGACGAAGGGACCAGCGACCGCAATCTCGGGCTTGGGAACATTCGGCCGCAGATCGATCAGACGGACATAGTATTGTGCGCCCTGCTGGGTGAGCTCTGCAACGACGCCGTGATCGGCGCCCGCCGATTGCACCTCGGGCTGCACCTCCGCCGCGCTCGGGCGGCGTGGCCATGCCTGGCTGGCGGCGACATATGGCGTGAGGACAGTGTTGTCTGATCTGCCAGCCCACTGCGAACCCCAGGCCGACGCATCACCGCTGGTGGTGGACGGCACTATCAACGCAAGCGCCGCCTGCGTATCGACATAGGGGACGCCGCGCTGGTCGAGGTATTCGCGCACAGCATCGGCGCGGAAGTTCCAGGTCACAAGGCCGGTTGCGCGAACGCCGCCAGATACCGAGGTCGACTTTTGTTCTCCCTGAGTCTCCGACGACCGGTAAAGGCGCGCGACCGCCGAGGTGTCGATCGGAGAGCGGGCGCTTGCCCGGTCTTCAGGCAGCGTGAGGCGCTCAATCAGGCGGGCGGCGCCAACCATGCGGGCCTCGGCGCGGCCCTGCTGTTCGGCCTCGGCCCGGCTGGGCGCGACCTTGTCGACCACCAGATCCCTGACCCTGTAAGGGTCTGCCCATGCAGTCGCGCAGAGCGACAGGGCGGCGACGAAAACTGCAGCGAATCTGGTGACTTGTTTCATGGCGACGAACCATAGCGGGGGCTTCCGGCCATTGTAAGGCAGGTTGTGCATGAATGCCCCGTAAGACGGGCTGGAGACTGGCTTGGATCGGCCTCACATGTTACTGGCCGCGCATGTCAAAGCAGGATTCCTCAAAGCCTCTCACCTACCGCGACGCGGGCGTCGATATCGATGCGGGCGAGGAACTTGTGGATGCCATCAAGCCGATGGCGGCCTCGACCCGGCGGCCGGGCGCTGCCGGGGATCTCGGCGGCTTTGGCGGACTTTTCGATCTGAAGGCCGCGGGCTTCAAGGACCCCATCCTCGTTTCGGGCACGGACGGTGTCGGCACCAAGCTGATGCTTGCGTTCGCGACCGACCGGCACGAGACCATTGGCATCGACCTTGTCGCCATGTGCGCCAACGATGTCCTGGCGCAGGGCGCCGAGCCGCTTTTCTTCCTCGATTATTTCGCAACCGGAAAGCTTGAGACGGGTATCGCGGCGAAGGTCGTTTCGGGCATCGCCGAAGGTTGTCGACAGGCGGGGTGCACACTCGTGGGCGGCGAGACGGCCGAAATGCCGGGCATGTATGCGCCGGGGCACTACGATCTTGCAGGCTTCGTTGTTGGCGCTGTTGAGCGCACCGACGTTCTGCCGCGCACGGGCGACATGAAGGCCGGCGATGTGCTGGTGGCCCTTCCCTCGTCAGGACCGCATTCAAACGGTTATTCGCTGATCCGCCGTATCGTTGAGCGGACGGGACTGGCGTGGAGCGACTGCTCGCCCTTCGACGAGAACAAAACACTGGGCGAGGCCCTGCTCGCGCCGACGCGCATCTACGTCAAATCCGTGCTGCCGCTGATCCGCATGAAGCGCATCAAGGGCCTCGCGCATATCACGGGCGGAGGCCTCACCGAGAACGCACCCCGCATGTGCCCGGATCATCTCGTCCCGAAGATCGACTACCAGGCCGTCACCCTGCCGTCTGTGTTCGACTGGTTGCAACGTGCGGGCTCGATCTCGGACGAGGAGATGCGCCGCACGTTCAACTGTGGCGTTGGTCTCGTGATGGCGGTTGATCCGCTGGTTGCCAATCCGCTGATGGAGCGGCTGGCGAATGAGGGCGAGGCGCCCTTCGTGATCGGCGAGCTTGCGTCGGCGTGAGCGCGACGCGTCTTGGCATCCTGATCTCAGGGCGTGGCTCCAACATGGAGACGCTGCTCAAGGCTTCACAGCAGCCGGGCTGCCCTTTTGCGCCCGCGATTGTCCTCGCCAACAAGCCGGATGCGGGCGGCCTCGAAAAAGCGCGTGAGTATGCCGTCGTGGCAGGGGCCATCGACCACAAGCTTTATGGCAAGGACCGCGAAGCCTTTGAGCGCGCGATGGATGAACGGCTGAAGGCCGCTGGCGTGGAACTGGTGGCGCTCGCCGGATTCATGCGGGTACTGACGCCCTGGTTCGTCAACGAATGGGCCGGGCGGCTCATCAACATCCACCCGTCACTCCTGCCCAAGTATCCCGGCGTGGATACGCACAAACGCTGCCTTGAGGCGGGCGACACTGTGCATGGGTGCACTGTGCATCAGGTGACTGCGGGCGTGGACGAAGGGCCGGTGATCGGACAGGCAGAGGTTGACGTCCTGGACGACGACACGCCGGATGCGCTGGCCGCGCGCGTGCTGAAGGCGGAGCACGTGTTGTTTCCGCGCTGCCTCGCGGCTGTGGCTCGCAAGGCCGGAACGCGCGTGCGCGAGAACGTGGTTATTGATGGCGTGACAGTGCGGCTCTTCGCGCCGGCTGAATAGGCGCCAATCAATCCTCGCCGATGACGTCTGCGGCTGCCTTGTTGAGAGCTTCCGCTTCCTTGCGCGGCACGATGAGCGGCGCCGGTTGTGTCGTAGCGATATTTCCGCGCATCAACGTGAGGCCCGCGCGCAGCCCGCCCGCGATCTGCATTTCGAGGCGCTGCTCGTCGCGGCGGCGCACATCGGCCATGATCTCGTCGGCTTCCTCGTCCTCAACACCCAGATTCACCAGAACGTGGCGGCCGAACACCAGCGCCGACTCGAGTACCTCGCGTAGTTGATACTCAACGCCCACATTGATCAGCCGGATCGCATGGCCGCGATCGAAGGCGCGCACGAACAGTTTCGCGTGTGGGAATTCGGCCTTGCAGAGCTCGACGATCTTGTCGGCGGCTTCCTGTTTGTCGACGCATACGAGGATGGCTTCGGCAGTGTGGGCGCCCGAAGCGTGCAGCACGTCGAGGCGCGTACCATCGCCGTAATACACCTTGAAGCCGAACTGACCGGCGGCGCGGATCATTTCCACGTCAACCTCGATGATCGACACGTCGATGCCCTTGGCCAGCAACGGCTGCGATACAACCTGAGCAAAGCGACCGAAGCCCACGAACAGCACACGTCCGTGCAGGTCCGTTGCCGCGTCGACCCCCGCCATGGATTGTTTCTCCGGCGGCAACAGGCGCTCCAGCAGGATGACAACGAGCGGGGTCAACGCCATCGAGAGGATCACGATGGCCGTCATGCTGGAGGACGTGTTCTCGGTCATCACGCCAGCACGCAGGGCTTCCGCAAACAACACAAACGCGAACTCCCCACCCTGCGCAAACAGTGCTGAACGACGGAGCGACTCCCGGTTCTCGGCGCCGAAGAGGCGGGCGACGAGGTAGATGCCTATGGACTTCACGATCATGAAGGCCACGACGCCGCCGACGATCAGCTGCCACTGCTCGCCCACAAGCGGCAGGTTTAGCGACATGCCGACGCCGAGAAAGAACAAGCCAAGCAGGATGCCGCGGAAAGGCTCGACGTCTGCCTCGAGCTGGTGACGGAAAGTGGACTCCGACAGCATCACGCCGGCGAGGAATGCGCCCATGCCCATCGACAGGCCGCCCCAGTCGAGGAAGTAGGCTGCGCCCAGCACGACCAGCAACGCGGCGGCCGTCATGACTTCGCGTGCACCCGAGCGGGCCAGGATGCCGAAGATTGGATTCATCAGCCACTTGCCAGCCACGAACACGAGCGCCACCGAGCCGACGGCGATGCCGAGCGCCTGCCACCAGGGTTGTGAGGGACCGGTGGCGGCGGTTGCCGGATTGAGGCTGGCCAGCACTGCGACGAGCGCCAGCAACGGGATGATCGCGAGGTCTTCCAGAAGCAGAATGGCGACGGATCTCTGTCCGCTGGGCGCACCCGTTTCGCCCCGGTCGTCCAGCATCTTCATGATGACGGCGGTCGACGACAGCACGAATCCCATCGCGCCGATGACAGCGGCAGCAGGCGGCAGGCCGAACAGGATGCCGACCCCAGACAGCAAAGCACCACAGGTGAGCACCTGGACGGCGCCGAGGCCAAAGATATCGCGGCGCATAGCCCACAGCTTGGCGGGACGCATTTCGAGTCCGATAAGGAACAGGAACATCACGACGCCAAGTTCCGCCACGTGGATGATGGACTCGGGGTCTCCGAACAGGCCGAAGCCGTAAGGGCCGACAGCCAGACCGGCGGCCAGATAGCCAAGCACCGCGCCGAGGCCGAGTTTGCGGAAGATCGGAACCGCAACCACCCCAGCCGCGAGCAGGATCACCGCTGAGCCAACATCCATACTGCCCGCAGCTTCAGTCGCCATGACTCACCCCTGTCCGCTCTTGGCCACCCGTACGCGATAGGCGACGCTGGCCGCAAGGAATAGTGCCGCACGGTTTGCGGTCCTAGCGCAGGCGCTTCTCGAATTCGCCGAAGAATGCGGCTGCGTCTTCGTTCAAACGCTTTTCCATCTTGCGGAACACTTCAAGCACCTCTTCGCCCGCCTTGGTGAGAACGGCGCCCCCGCCCTTGCGGCCGCCTGTACTGGCCTCCACCAGCGGCTTGCGAAAGGCGGAGTTCATGCCTTCGACGAGCTGCCATGCGCGCGAATAGCTCATGTCCATCGCCTTCGCGGCCTTGGAGATCGACCCTTCGGCCGCGATGTGTTCGAGCAAGTCGGCCTTTCCGGGACCGAAGGCGCGCTCGCCCTTGGAAATCACGCGTGCTGTGATGCGGATGGACGCCATGACGGATTCTCCCTGACGCACTAGCGAACCGGGGCGAAAGCCTAAGCGCAAGAGGCTTCTGCCAATCAGCGAAGTATTTGGCGAGCCTTCGCAAGGCGTTCGACGCCCCGGTCCAGCGTGTCGTCCAGCTTCGCGAAGCACAGGCGGACAAGCGCGGTCTCTGGCGGCCCGCTGTAGAAGGCAGAGAAGGGAATGGTGGCGACACCCGCTTCCTTGACCGCGCGGACGGCGAAATCATCGTCACCAAGGCCAATGCCGGAGGCCGCAAGATCGACGGCCATGAAGTATGTGCCTGCAGCCGGAAGTGTCACGAAGCCTTCGTGCATGAGCGATGTGGCAAGGCGGTCTCGCTGGCGGGCCAGTTGTTCGCGCATGGCGTCGAAATGAGCAACGGGCTTACTCAGGCCATAGGCGACTGCGTTTTGCAGGCTGGGCGGCGTGGTAAAGGTCAGGAACTGGTGGGCCTTGGCGAAGGCTTCAGTGAGCTTGGGAGCCGCGCACGCGAAGCCGACCTTCCAGCCTGTCATCGAGAATATCTTGCCGGCCGAACCGATCTTGATCGTGCGATCCCGCATGCCGGGCGCGGAGAGCATGGAGACGTGCTGGGCGCCATCGAACACGCAGTGCTCCCACACCTCGTCCGAGATCGCGATGCAGTCATGCTTCACGCATTGCTCGGCGATCAGCGCAAGGTCTTCTGCGGTGATAAGGCTGGAGGAAGGATTGAGTGGCGTGTTGAGCACAATAGCGCGCGTGCGGCCTGTGAATGCGGCCGCCAGCTCCGCAGGATCAATGCGCCAATGTGGCGGCTTGAGCCGGACGAAGCGAGCCATGGCGCCGGCGCGGCGAAGCATTGGCAGATAGCTGTCGTACATCGGCTCAAACAGCACAACCTCATCGCCGGGCGAGAGCACGGCGAGCAGCGCCGCAGCGAGCGCTTCGGTTGCGCCGGAGGTGATAGTGACTTCGCTTTTCCAGTCGAGCGAGATGCCATGCAGGCGCTCATAGTGTTCGGCGACCGCTTCGCGCAAAGCGGGCAGTCCGCGCATGGGCGGATACTGATTGGGGCCGGACATGACCGCATCAGCGGCAACGCGGCGCACGTCTTCGGGACCATCCCACTCGGGAAAACCCTGGCCGAGATTGATGGCGCCCGTCTCACGCGCAAGGCCGGACATCACATCGAAGATGGTATCGCCCAGCGCCGCGTAAACGGGGTTCATGCGCCAACTGGCCGGAAGGGCCTGACATGGGCGAGCGAGGGGATCTTGCCGCGCGTTTCATCAACCTGATCGAGGTCGAGTGTCGCCAGGAAAATTCCCGGGTCGGTTCCGCCCTCGGCCACAATCCTGCCCCATGGATCGATGATCAGCGAATGACCAAACGTCTCGCGCCCGTCCTGGTGTCGGCCGCCCTGCGCGGGGGCGATGACGAAGCAGCCTGTTTCAATGGCGCGGGAGCGCAGCAGGATATGCCAGTGCGCCTCGCCGGTTATGCGCGTGAACGCGGCCGGGACAGCGATGATGCGGGCGCCCGCAACGGCGAGCTGGCGATAGAGTTCGGGGAAGCGGATGTCGTAACACACCGTCATGCCAAGGTCGCCGATGGGCGTGTGAGCCAGCACCGCCTCGCCGCCCGCCACGTAGCTGTCTGACTCACGATAGATGTTGCCGGCATTCAGCTGGACATCGAACATGTGGATCTTGTCGTAGCGCGCGAGGACCGCGCCGTCTGGACCGATCAGGAAGCTGCGGTTGGCGCACTTCCCACCGCCCGCCCGGATGGCAATCGAGCCGATCAGCAGGGTGACGCCAAGCTCGCCGGCCAGCTTTCGGAACGCGGCAACGCCGGGATCCGCGTCCTCGGTTGTGGCCTTCTCCCAGGCCGCCCCCGGCTTGCGATCCAGCAGCGTTGTCATTTCGGGCGTGGCGATCAGCTGCGCGCCTTGGCCCGCCGCCTGACGGATAAGGGCGCTGGCCGACGCAATGTTCTCGGCCACGTCTGTTCCGGACCGCATCTGAACGCAGGCTACCCTGATCTGGGACATAGCGCCGATCCCTGTTTCACAATTAACCGTGGTGTGAACCCGTCTTAAACCACGCCCGCGCTATGCGTCGCCTGCTTTTCGACGGAAGGCCGCCTGGATGTGGTTAATTGGGCGTTTTCGCGCAACAGGCGTCGACCACAAGACAGGCTCTACCGGTGGTATGCAGATTGCTGCCGCTGCCCTGAGGTTCGCTCCATCCCGTTATCCCGCGAGGGCGGCGGCGGACCTCGGTAACCGCGGGATCGGTTGATATGCGACTTTCAGCGCCCGGCGCGCCCATAGATGTGGCTCCCCTGCCGCCAGTCATGCCCTACCGGCGGCGGCCGCGCGGCTTGCTGGAGCACATGAGCTGGATCGATGTCGCCATGCTGTTCGCATGGGTGATGTCCACCACCATGCCCTTCGGCTGGGCAGCGCCGCTGCGATACCTTGCTGCCGCCTATTTCGCGGGCTCGATGATCATCTTTGCGCGCCAGACAATGCCCGCGACGCTGCGCGCCTGGCCTACATTCCTCATCCCCATCCTGTGCGTCGTCTCCGCCCTGTGGGCCCCGTCCGCCAGCGAAGCCATCCGCAAGGGCGTGCTTTTTGGTCTCACGGCGATGGTGGCGATCTACGCAGCAAGCCGGCTCAGCGGCCGGCAGATCCTGACTGTCTTCCTGATCGGCGAGACGATCGCCGCGGCGCTGACCCTGGTGCAGCCCAACATCGTCAACGGCGCCTGGACTGGCATCTTCGGCCAGAAGAACTTCCTCGCCGTGCACATGTTCATCCTCTTCACATGCTCCATGGCCATTGCGCTGGACAGGCCTTCGAACCGGTTGTTGCGGCTGGGCGCCATAGGCATGGTGGTCGTTTCGATGTTCGTGATTATCATGGCCAAGTCGGCCACGACGACCATGCTGCTGATCGGCGCCGGCGCTGCGCTGGTCGGTCATGCACTCTTCTGGGGCCCCGCCTCACGCATCAGGCACATGCGCACATTGATCGGCCTCGCCGTAGGCGTGCTGGCAATCGCCGTTGTGCTCGTGGTGTTCGGACTGATGCAGTTCGACGCAGAGAGCTCCCTCCTGGAAGCGCTCGGAAAGGACTCCACGCTCACTGGCCGCACCTATCTCTGGGCCACGGCTGAACGCGTCATGGCCAAACACCCGCTCACAGGCGTTGGGGCCGATGGCTTCTGGCGCGCAAATCTCGGGGCTGCAAACTCGATCACCGAATACTTCTTCTACGAGCGGTTCACGAAGTTCTCGTTCCACAATTCGTATCTCGAGAACGGAGTCGCCTTTGGCTATCCGGGCTTCTGGGCGACGTTCTTCCTCGCCTGTTGGGCCCTGTGGCGCACGGCGATGAACTGGCTTCGCAACCAGACCATCATCAACGCAGCCTTCCTTGTGATGGCGATCATGATCATTGTGCGTTCCAACGCCGAGATCGACCTCGCGCTCGAGTTCGCAGGAACCGCAGTGCTCCTGTTCATCGGCGCCGTGCGGAAAGAAAAGCTCGCAAAGCCGCCGGCCGCCTACGTCCCGCCTGTGCCACCGATAATGTCCCAACGAGCGACCCCGTGAGCGCACCGGACGTCAGCGTGATCATCGCCGCCTGGAAGGCCGAGGGCTTTCTGGAGCGTGCAGTGAAATCTGCGCTGGCGTCCAACGGTGTGAACGTAGAGGTCATTGTGGTGGACGATGCCTCGCCTGATGGCACGATCGCCCTCGCCCTCACACTGGCTAGCGCTGATGCACGCGTCATCGCCGAGCGCCTAGGCACAAACGGTGGTCCGTCGGCAGCGCGCAACCGCGCCATCGACCTTGCAACCGGCCGGTATGTGGCAGTTCTCGACGCCGACGACACGATGGCGCCCGAGCGGCTCGCCACGATGGTGAAGCACGCGGACGCGACGGGCGCTGACATCACCGTCGACAACATGATCGAAGTGGATGAGGCCGGTCGTCGATTGGGTGCTGGCCACTTCCTGACTTCTGATGCCTTCGCGTTGGACCGGGACATCGATCTCACGACTTGGGTTGCGCTCAACGAACCGATGAAGGCGGGCGACTGCATTGGCTATCTGAAGCCGCTGATCAGGCGTCAGGCGCTGGTTAAGGCTGGGGCACGCTACGATCTGGCGCTTCGCAACAGCGAGGACTACTACCTTGTGGCCGACCTGCTCGCGGGCGGCATGCGAATGAAGTACCTGGCCTCCGCTGGCTACTTCTACACCCGCTCCAGCGGTTCGACGTCTCACCGCCTGAGGCCCGCACATACGCAGGCCTGGCTGGACGCGGAAAAGCGGTTTGCCGACCGACATAGCGCGAAGCTTTCAGCGTCAGATCGTCGTGGGGTGGCGCGACGCTGGCGTGCGCTGCGGAACGTCCACCACATGATCGCGACGACCGACGCCGTAAAGGACCGGAAGTTGGGCCGTGCGCTTGGCGTCATGGCGTCTGACATCGGCGGCGCCATGTTTACGCTTGGTGTGTTCAGCCGTATTGCGCTCGGCAAGGTTCTGCGGCGCAAGCTGGTCTAGCTCATCAGTCCGAGCGCGACGCCACGGCGAACGTATCGCTGCAATGTCGACCGGATCGACCCACGGGCACATGGGACATGCAGACATAGAGGGCGGCTGCGCCGCTCGTTTCGGGCTTTCCCACCCATTCGACTGCATGTTTGTTTGCAGCCCAGATGTTCGCCATCACGCGACTGGAGGCGGTCGGTATGGCCGCCGATGTTGTGGCGGCCTCAACGCGGCGCACTTCGACGCCATCCACAAACCACGCGATCGAAGACGGCAACCACTCAAACGCGTATGTATGCGGCGCGGCGGATGCATCGAACCAGAGGTCGATGTCTACGGCGTTGCTGACGCCGTTCCAGAAATAGTTGGTGTGCACTTCGTTGGTCTTGCCGCCAACGAACTCGAAATCGACCTCCGAATGCGGATCGCCCATCTGTTCGTCAGTGTGCGTGAAGAACGACGACACGATGCCGGGCGCCTTAGCCGCGCGCATCACGACTTCGTAGCGTCCATACCCGTAGAAACCCCTGCGCTGGAATTCGGCGCTCACATAGGGCGTGGGCCCGCCATATCGGCGGGTGATATGGAGCCACATGCCCTTGTCGTCGAAACGGACATTGTGGGGGCTGAAATCGGCTTCCAGCCAACCGGCGTCCATGAACCAGTCGGACACCTGCTGGGTGCGATTGTCGTAGCCCTGGCGCAGATCGACATAGAAGGCGCCGCCCGCTGGATTTCCGGTATTCACTGGCAGCCCGTTCGCGGACTGGGACGGGTCAAACGCCATCATCTCCACGAGGCCGGAAGGTGGCGATGAACTAGGCGTGTCAACGCACCCGGCGACCACAATGGCCCCGGCGGCTATCCGCCATTTCCATGCCGCTGACATCCGCACCTACCCGCGCACCCAAGCGTAGGTGACAGCGATGCTCGCCTTGATTCAAGAGTTTACATCTTGTGAGCGAACTTCGGCCGGCAGACGGATTGCGTAGTGCTCCGCGAGGGATAAACCGGTGCGTGCGAAGAGACTCGCCACGAAGTGCGGGCCCGCTCGGGAGGAGAGCCAGATGATGTATCGCAAATGGGCGGGCGGCGCTGCAATGTGCGCTGCCGCCGCTCTGGCTTTTGCCTGCACCGTGCCGGGCGGCCCTTCTGGCGCTGCGCCCGATCTGGCCGGCGCGACATCCGACATCATCGCGAACTACGACTCATCCGAGTGGATCTATTGGGGGGGCGACGCCGGCCAGACACGCTATGCGCCGCTGGACCAGGTCAACCTGCAGAACGTCAACAAACTGAAGGTGGCCTGGCGCTGGACGGCGGATGCCTCGGGCGATCCGTCCTCCGGCAACTACAAGTCCACGCCCCTGCTGGATGATGGCGTGCTGTACATGCCGTGGGTCAATCACGGCATGGCTGCGATCGACGCGGGCACCGGCAAGACGCTGTGGACGTTCGAGCCCCAGCCAGTCGACATTGGCGGCCGGGGCGGCTCGCTCGCGCCGCGCTCGTTGGCCTACTGGACCGATGGCGTCGAGAAGCGCCTGTTCCACAACTCCGCTGACGGCCGCCTGATCGCGGTAGACGCCAAGACCGGAAAATCGGTCGCTGGCTTCGGTCGCAACGGCACGATCAACCTTCGGGATGGCGTGATCGAAGGCACGCCAGTCACCGATGTCAGCTCCGTATCACCCGCGCTGGTGGTTGGCGACATCGTGGTTGCGCAGATCATCGTCGGCGGAGGGCGCAACAAGGAAAGCGCGCCGGGCTACATCCGTGGTTTTGACGTGCGGACAGGCAAGGAAGTCTGGCGTTTCAATCCCGTGCCGAAGCCGGGCGAGAAGGGGGCGGAGACCTGGGAGGAAGGCTCGAACCTCTACACGGGCGCTGCGGGCTCGTGGGCGATGATGAGCGCCGATCCGGAACTCGGCTATGTCTATATTCCGCATGAGACGCCGACCAACGAGTTCTATGGCGGCCAGCGCCCGGGCGACGGCTTGTTCGGCGAAAGCATCGTCTGCCTCAATGCGAAGACGGGTGAACTCGTCTGGTACTACCAGCTCGTCCATCACGGCATCTGGGACTACGACATGCCGGCGGCCCCGATCCTTCACGACATCCGCAAGGACGGAAAACTGATCAAGGCTGTGACCGTACTGACGAAGCAGGGTCTCACCTTCGTTTTTGACCGCGTGACAGGCGAACCGGCGTGGTCGATCGAAGAGCGCACCGTTCCGAAGTCCCCCATCCCCGGCGAACGCGCTTCGCCGACGCAGCCATTCCCAACGCTCCCTGAGCCGATGCTGCGGCTGGGATACAGCGAGGATGATCTGATCGACTTCACGCCGGCCCTGCGCGCCGAAGGCAAGGCCATCGCCGATGAGTACACCAAGGGCGAACTTTATACCGCTCCAACCGAAATCACGCCGACCAACAAGGGCACGTGGCTATTCCCCGGAACAGGCGGCGGACCGAACTGGAACGGCGCGGCGTTCGATCCTGAAACCAACATGCTCTACACGCCGCTGCGCCTGAAGCCGCAATATGCGGGGCTTCGGAAAGGCGATCCGGCGAACACCAACATGCATTATTACGGCGGCGGCGGCGGCGCGCCGATCAATGGGCCGCAAGGCCTGCCGATCATGAAGCCGCCCTACTCCATCGTTATTGCGACCGACATGGGCACGGGCAAGCACACGTGGCGCATCCCGATCGGCGATGCGGACGACAGCGTGCGCAACCATCCTGCTCTCAAGGGCCTCGGACTCGACTTCGAGAAGATGGGCAAGTTCGACGTGCGGCCGAGCCCGCTACTCACCAAGGAGCTGCTGTTCCTTGGCGAGTCCGGAAACATTGGCGGCGGGTCAGGCGGGCCCATGTTCCGCGCCTATGACAAGCGCAATGGCGGCCAGGTGTGGGAGATCGAGATGCCCACGCTCGTCACGGGCGCGCCGATGACCTACGTGTTGAATGGCCGTCAGTACATTGTCGTCGCCGTATCGAAACGCGGCGAACCGGCCGAGCTTGTGGCGCTTACGCTGGATGGCGTGAGCGAGAATGGCGCAGCGCCGGCCAGCGGCGTCGCGTTGGCTGCCGCGCCGCCATCAGCGCGGACTGCCGCGCAATCGTTCACTGCAACGCCTGAAGAGCTCGCGCTCGGCAAGGCCAAATTCGATCAGACTTGCGCCATTTGCCACGGCCCGAATGGCGCTGGCTTCCCGGGCGGCAACGCCCCGCCACTCACTAACCGCACGGATTACGCGAACATTGCGCGCGTAATCACACAGGGCCAAGGCGAAATGCCGTCGCTGGCAGCGGCGCTGAAGCCTGAAGAGATTGAAGCCATCGCGAAGTACACGGTACGCACGCTCGGGCCGCAGGTGCGGCCGGCCGGAGGACGCCCTCCGGCAGAGGGCAACTAGCCGCCGCCGTAGCCGCCGATCACCGGCAAGATCTCGCCGGTCACGTAACTCGACATCTGCGGTGAGGCGAGGAACAGGAAGGCCGGCACCATCTCTTCAGGTTGCGCCGGCCTTTTCATTGGCGTGTCGGCGCCAAAGTTGGCGACGTCCTCAGCCTCCTTGTCGGCAGGGTTGAGCGGTGTCCACACCGGACCCGGCGCAACAGCATTCACGCGGATACCACGCGGCAGAAGGTGTGTGGCCAGCGAGCGGGTGAAGGCATGGATGCCGCCCTTGGTCATCGAGTAGTCCAACAGGTCCTTGTTGCCCATAAGGCCGGTCACCGACCCATTGTTCACAATGGCGGAGCCCGGCTTCATGTGCGGCGCAGCCAGCTGGCAAAAATGGAACATCCCATAAAGGTTGGTCTTCATCGTCCTGTCGAAATGCTCGACGGTCAGATCCTCGAATCTGTCGACACGACATGAAGCTGGAAAGCCGCGTTGTTGATCAGCACATCGAGGCGGCCAAACTTCTGGACTGTCTGGTCAATGGCCGCCTCGCAGAACTCACGATCCGTGACATCACCCGGGATGAGCAGGCAGTCCTGCCCCTCATTCGCGATGGCGAGGCGCATCTGCTCGGCGTCCTCATGCTCGCTGAGATAGACGATCGCGATCTTCGCGCCTTCGCGCGCAAACAGGACGGCAATGGCTCGGCCAATTCCGGAATCGCCGCCCGTTATGATCGCGACATTGCCTTCAAGCTTGCCCGAGCCCTTCCAGTACGGCGCGTCATACATCGGAGCCGGGTTGAGGAGTTCCTCGCTCCCCGGCTTGGTCTGATGTTGCTCTTCAAACGGGGGGACGGGGTACTGACGCGCCCCGGTCTGTGGCGCATCCTTCTTTTCAGGCGGCGACTCCCGGGCATCAATCTTCGCCTGGATCTTGCGGTGCTCAGCAGCCGTCTTCTCAGCCTGCTGCGCCTCAGCCTGCATATGCTTGTCGGTCATCGGCCCCTCTCCGGAATGGGTGATCAGGGACCCGAACGGTTAGGAGAAGCAGCGTTCCTGTTGAGGATGCGGAGAGATTGGTGGGCGGTGACGGGATCGAACCGCCGACATCCTGCGTGTAAAGCAGGCGCTCTGCCAGCTGAGCTAACCGCCCATGTTCCAACTCGGGGCCAATCGTCCAGTACTGGGGATTGGCCTGAAATGGTCGGAGCGGCGGGATTCGAACCCACGACCCCTAGTCCCCCAGACTAGTGCGCTAACCGGGCTGCGCCACGCTCCGCCAATTCAGGAGCGCCCTTATAGGCGCCTCCCCCCGAGGTAGCAACCGGCCGTTTCTGCAGGTTTTTAGGGGATTACGCCGCAGTGCGGACAGCATCCAGGCGCGACTTGAGGTTTGTGAGGTCCGCCAGCAGGGACTCGAGCCGGTCCCGCGCAGCAGAGCTGGCGACGACTTCGGCGGCACGGAAATCACCGCGCTCGACCGCTTCGCGGACGGCTTCCTGCAAATCGCGCACGGAGGCGCCGGTGTCGGCTCCGATCGTCATATCCTCAGCCCCTGGCGTTTCGACAGCGTCAGCCGCCCCCGGCTGATAATCGCCATCGCCGTCCGCAGCCTTGCCCTCAACCACTTTCAGGGCGCCCCGGATGGTCAATCCCTGCACGTGCAAGAGATTCTGCAGGCGGCGCAACAGTTCCATGTCGTCGGGCCGATAGTACCGGCGGCCGTCCGGGCGCTTCATCGGGCGCAGGTTGTCGAACTTGGTTTCCCAGAAGCGTAGGACGTGGGTCTTGAGGCCCAGCTCGTGAGCCGCCTCGCCAATCGTGCGGAAGGCTTCGGCGCTCTTGGCGAAGACCTCTTCCGACTCAGCGACCACACAAGTCTCAGCAGGCGAATCCTGGATGGAGTCCGACTCGAGCGGCAGTCCAGCCTGCGATGTGGTGGTCATTAGTCTCTCCGGGCGGTCAGCGCAGCTTCGACCCTTTGCCGCAACAGCGGCGAGGGCTTGAACGACACCACCCGTCTTGCAGAGATCGGAGCCTCTTCGCCGGTCTTTGGATTGCGACCGACGCGTGCTTTTTTCCGGCGCACCACGAAATTGCCAAAGCGCGCGAACTTCACATCGACATCGTGCTCGAGTTCCGAGCAGACCATCTCAAGCACGCGCTCGAGGAAGTTGCTGGAATCCTGCTTCGTCAGCCCGACCTTTTGGACGAGCCGATCAACGATGTCCGCACGTGTCAGTGTGTTCTCGGGCACTTCGACGTCTCCGATACGTTTCGAAACACTACCCTCCGCCCTCGCCCTTGTTAAGGGGGATGCGGCGAAATCCCGAACAATGTCATCCGTTTACGAGTTGTTAGCAAGTCGGAATGGACCGCCAACTGCGATCCGCTACATGCGGATCAGGGCCGAGCCCCAGGTCAGGCCGCCCCCGATAGCCTCGATCAGCACCAGATCGCCCTGCTTCACGCGCCCATCGTCGATGGCCGCAGCCAGCGCCAGAGGCACAGAGGCAGCGGACGTATTGCCGTGCTCGGCAACGGTGGAGACGACCTTGTTGTCGTCGAGCCCCAACCTTTCGGCGACGGCGGAGAGGATGCGCTGGTTGGCCTGGTGCGGCACGAACCAGTCGATGTCGCTGATCTGCAAACCCGCGTCTGCGGTTGCCGCTTTCACGCTGTCAGAAATCTTGCCCACGGCGTGCTTGAACACCTGGTTGCCGACCATGCGCAGGTGGCCGACAGTCTGGGTGGTCGATGGGCCGCCATCCACATAGAGCAGATCGCGATAACGGCCGTCGGAGCGCAAGTGGATGCCCTTCACGCCGCGATCACCGGCTTGTTCTTTCGTCTGGCGCTCCAGCACGACTGCGCCTGCGCCGTCGCCGAACAGCACACAGGTCGAGCGATCCGACCAGTCGAGGATGCGCGAGAATGTTTCAGCGCCGATTACCAGCGCACGCTCGAACTGGCCGCGCGCGAGGAAGTTGTCGGCTGTGGCAATGGCGAAGACAAAGCCAGAGCAGACCGCCTGGATATCGAAGGCGGCGCCGCGCGTTATGCCGAGCTTGTTCTGGACTACCGTGGCGGTGGCCGGAAACGTGTAGTCCGGCGTCGCAGTAGCGACGATGATCAGGTCGATATCATCTGGCCCGACGCCGGCCGCCTGCATCGCGCGACGAGCAGCTTCCGCGCCGAGATCGGAGGTTGCCTGCCCCTCGGCCGCGATGTGGCGCTTCCGGATGCCCGTGCGCGCCGTGATCCAGTCGTCGGTCGTGTCGACCATTTTCGACAGGTCTTCGTTCGTCAGCACTTTTTCCGGCAGATAGCCGCCTACGCCAAGGATGACCGATGCGAATTCACTCACGTCATTTCCTCGCATTTCTGCGCCTCGTCGTTCTTCCGGCGCCCCCGCATGCACGCTTCCTTATTTGGCGGGTTGCTGCGCCGGGGCAATGGCTACAGCTGCAGGCGCCAGGCGCCGCAGGTTCTCTTCCACTTCCGTGCGAAAGTTGCTTGCGCCCATGCTGGCCGCAACGTGGATGGCGTGAGCAAAGCCCATGTCGTCAGTGCCGCCATGGCTTTTGACCACAACGCCGTTGAGGCCGAGGAACACGCCGCCATTGACCTTGCGCGGATCCATCTTCGTCCTGAACCCCTTGAGCGCCGGCATGACGAGCAGCGCGCCAAGCATGGCGATCGGGCCGGACTTGAAGGCGTCCTTCAGCATATCCGAGATCATGCGGGCGATGCCTTCGGCGGTCTTCAGCGCGACGTTTCCGGTGAACCCGTCGGTGACAATCACGTCGATGTCGCCATTTCCGATCTTGTCGGGCTCGATGAAGCCGCGGAAGTCGATCGTCAGGTTGGCGGCGCGCATGAGGCGCGCGCCCTCGCGGATCGACTCGTGACCCTTGAGTTCTTCTTCGCCGATATTGAGGAGCGCCACTCTCGGGTTCGGCACGCCATGCACAGCCCGCGCGAAAGCTGCGCCCATGATGGCGAATTCCACGAGCTGTGTGGCGTCGGCTGCGATGTCGGCGCCGAGATCCAGCATGGCGCAAACGCCCTTGCGCGTCGGCCAGCTGCCGACGAGCGCCGGGCGGTGAACGCCTTCTACCTTGCGCAGGATGAACATGGACAGCGCCATCAGCGCGCCGGTGTTGCCGGCTGAGACGGCGGCCACCGCTTCTCCCGACTTCACGGACTCGATGGCGTTCCACATCGATGTGCCCTTGCCCTGACGCAGCATCTGGCTGGGCTTGGCGTCCATCGCGACCTGCTTGTCGGTGTGGCGGATGGTGATGCGGGGCGCAGCCGTTGGCGCCTTTTCTATCAGCGGCTTGAGAGCGGCTTCATCGCCGTGAAGGACAAAATCAAAATCGCCACCCTCGCGCACGAACCGTTCCAGGCCCTCAACGACGATACGGGGCGCGTGGTCGCCGCCCATCCCGTCGATGGATATGATCTTCCGAACCGGCATATGGAACGATGAACTCCCGTTGGCGCCCCCGGACTCAACGGGTCCAGGCCGGCCACGATTCTGGCGTGTAATAGCACGTGCGGGGTGAGGTAACAGGCCCTGCCGCCCCCTTGCGACCCTGTCGCTGCTCCTAGCCCGGAGCGAGGGCAGTTTCAGGTGCGGGACGATGTCACGGGAGGCGCGGCCAGTTCAGTTCGCCCTGCAGGAGCTGCTCGTCCTGATGCCGGCTGAGCGTATCTTCCACCAGCCTGACATACCGTACAAAGCGCCCGACTTCGGGCTCCGACACCCCAAGATAGCGCATCAGGGTATTCGTGAGCTCGGTCTCGGACGCGTCATCCGCGAGCGCATCGTCATAGGCTTTGGCGCGCCCGTAGAACGCCTCCCCCATCTTGCGGATCTTCTTGCCGACGCTGAGATCACCAGTGCCGATGTCGCGGAGAGCTTCGTCAAACCCCTCAAAAAGGGCGTCGAATACGTCCTGGGACAGAGCCTTGCCGGCCGCCCCGGCCTTGCGAAGCCGCCGGAAAACCAGGGTCCCGTGCAGGCAGGTCATCTCGAAGCGGCCGGAGAAATTGTCGCGCGCGCCGCCTTCATAGTAGAAATCCGGACGCAGGGCATGCGCCTGAATCGACTGATGCAGCTTGTCGACCGCCCAGCGGTTCTTCTTCGACTGGAACCAGTTTCCGAGCGCCATGGCTGCCCCAGCGGGTTATCGTTTCGACAAACTCGCCGGACACTAGCAGGGTTCGCGCCCGGGGGAAGTTCGCGAAATTCGCGATTTTCTGTGGGTTATGTCCGGCCGCCTTACTGGCGCCCACAAGCCTTGCCAACCCGGCCGGGACGCCTGTAGCTACGCCTGAAGTACCGGAGTTCACGATGGCTTTCCGTCGCCTTGCCCTTGCCGCCGCAAGCCTTGCCGTGCTTGGCGCGTGCACCGCCACGCGCGACTTCCACGGCTTTGTGCCCGACCAGGCGCTGGCCACGGACGTGAAGCCCACCGTCGACACCCGCTCGACCGTGCTCGCCCGCCTGGGCACGCCGTCGACCACCTCGATCTTCGACCAGGTCGGCCAGGCCAAGTACGCCCCGGGCAAGGAGAAGCTCTGGGTCTACATGTCGTCGACCCGCGAACTGCTGACCTTCTACTATCCGAAAGTCGTCCAGCGCGAGATCGTCGCCATCCAGTTCGACGATGACGATGTGGTCTCGGACGTGCTGGTCTATGACATCGATGACGGGCGGGTGCTCGACTTCAACTCGCGTGTCACGCCGACGCGCGGCCGCGAGCTTGGCATTCTGGAACAACTGTTCGGTACCCTGGGCAGCCTGCAGAACCAGATTCCGGGCATGGAGCGCGAGGACGACCGCCAGCCGGGCGACAACCCGGGCGGCCGTCAGTAGCGATTGCTCTGATCAGCTCTGGCTTGCGATCTGGGTGAACGTCATCTGGACAAGCGCGCCAGCTTCGCCAACGACCTGATTGGCGACCTTCAGGCACTCTGCCGCGGCCAGGGTTTCATCGAGCTTCTTGAGATTACCCTTGGCGTGAAAGCTGGTCTTGTGCGCAGCACGCAGGATGTTGTCGCGGATGAAGTGCTGCTGCTCGCGATACTTCCAGACGTCCTTGCCGGGGCCGGCAAGCATGCGTGCGCTGACGAACAGGTAGTTCTTCAACTTCAGCTTCTCGTCGAACACCGGGAAGACAAGTCCGCCAAGCTCGAGCGAGCGGGCGACGTCCGCCTCGCTCGGCGTTTCAGCGCCATGCGCCTCGCCGCCTGCAGGCGGCGCAAATGCTGCGGCCGGCGGCGCGAGCACAGCGGTCAGAGAGCCGGCAACGACGATTTCACGACGGGTCATGCGCATGCGAGCATCCTGTCGGGGAATGGTTTAGGCGGCGTTTACGCTTGTGCGGACCAGAAATCAGAGCCGCTCAGAAGTGCCGAAACCCTGTGTGATCAAACGCGATCTCTGCGCCTGAGGCATCGCGCACCACCACCCCCTCGCCTGCCTTTGCTTCGCCGATCCGCGTGGCGCCTGTGATAGCCGCCCGTGCAGACGGAGGCGCAGTGAACAGCGTCTGGTAGTCATCGCCACCGGTCAGCAAGCCAGCCAGGGTGACGCGATTGTTCTCCACATACATCCGCCCTGTGGGGCTTAGCGGGATGGCGGCGGCATCAATCTCAAGCCGGATCCCGGAGGCTTCGGCGATGTGGCCTGCGTCCGCGACTAGGCCGTCGGAGACGTCGATGCTGGCGGTGGCATGGGTGGCCACGACATCTGCGAACGCAAGCCGCGGCGGCTCTGGCACGCGATAACGCGACACCAGTAGGTTGAGCGCTTCGGCGCTGAGCTTTCCCAGCGCGCCGGTCGCGGCCTGCAGGCCCAGCCAGCTGTCGCCGATCGTGCCTGTGACCCAGACATCATCGCCGACCTGCGCGCCTGAGCGACGGACGGGGCCACGCGTACCTACGCGACCCATCAGCGTAAGCGTCAGCGTAAGTGGGCCATCGGTGGATGTGGTGTCGCCGCCGACCAGATGCGCGACCCAGCGATCGAGATCCTTGCGAAGGCCGCGTGCGAAACCTTCAAGCTGTTCGTGCGGCCGCCCCTTTGGCCAGACCAGCGCCAGCAAGGCCGCATCTGGTTTGCCGCCCTTCGCGATGATGTCCGAAACGTTCACGCGCACGAGCTTCTGCGCGACTGTCTCGAGCGGATCATCCGGCAGGAAATGAATGCCTTCGACGATCGCGTCCATGGTGGCGATCAGGCCGGGGGCGATCTCGGCCACGTCGTCGCGCAGGCCATCTGCGCCCGGTGACGTGGCGAGTGGCGCGAAGTAGCGGCGGATGAGATCGAACTCATCCATCGCCATTACCCGCGAATGTCGCGAGAGACAGCATCCAGCAGGCCGTTGATGAATTTCGGCTCGGCGCCCTCGAAGAAGGCGTGCGCGATAGAAACATATTCATCGAGGATGATCTGCGAAGGCAGGCTGATTTCGGCGATCAGTTCATAGACCCCAGCGCGCAGGATGGCGCGGGAAGTGGCGTCGAGACGCTCGATCTTCCAGTTGCTCGCGAGCCGCTTCATGATGGCGGAATCGATGGCTTCCTGACGCTCGACCGTGCCGGCGACGATCGCCTTGAAGATATCGGGATCGGCTTCTTCGACGGGCTCACCCTCGTCGTCCAGACCGAGGCGGTCTTCCATGAAATCAGCAATTACGGAGCGCGCCGACTGTTCGGTCTGCTCCATCTGATAGAGCGCTTGCACGGCCGCCAGACGCGCGCCGGCGCGCCGCGCCGCGAGCAGCTGTCGTTCGGCATCGGCTGTGGGCGAGCTGCTCATTCGAGGTCGTGCTTGTTGAAGCGATAAGACAGGCCAACCATGCGCAGGACAGCAGCGACGACCTCGGCGCCCTTGTTCTTCTGCTTGCGGTCGGCGCGAACCTTGGCCTGTTCTTCGTTCTCGACGGTCAGCACGCCAAAGCCCAGCGGCACGCCGGAGATCGACAGCTCCATCAGGCCGCGCGCGACATGGTTAGTGATGAGATCGTAGTGGCTGGTCTCGCCGCGGATCACGCAACCGAGCGCGATGAAGCCATCCCACTCGCCGGAATTCATCGCCATGGCGATGGCGCCGGGGATTTCAAAGGCGCCGGGCACTTCAAGGAATTCATGCGTTGCGCCGACCTTGTCGAGGCCTTCGACAACGCTCGCCTCCAGCTCCGCCGCGACGTGGGCGTAGTAGCGGGAAGTGACGATCAGGATGCGGGGCGCTTCAGCCAAGCTCAGTCTCCGTCAATGCGGCGCCAGCCCTCGACCGTCAGCCCGTATCCGTCAAGCCCCGGCAGTACGTTCGGGCGCGTATTGCTCATCAGGATCATGCGGCGCACCCCCAGATCCTTCAGAATCTGTGCGCCGACGCCGTACTCGCGCAATGGGTGTGGGGGCTCGCTTCCTGCGGCGGAGGTGTACTGGCCGCCCAGCGCGCGGGCGATTTCCTCTCCCATGCCCATGCGAACGAAGACAGCGACGCCGGGCTTATCGGAGGCCGACAGGCGCTCCATGGCGCGACGGACAATCCCTTCGCGCTGGCCAGCTTCGCCGAGGACATCCGACAGGAAATCGACGCGGTGAACGCGGACGAGTGTCGGTTGGTCGCCCTGCACCCTGCCCTTCACGAGGGCGATGTGTTCGGCGCCATCGAGCGTGTTGCGGAAAACGATGATGCGGAACTTGCCGCCCCATGCGCTCTCGAAGTCGCCCTCGATGCGACGCTCGAGGAAGCGGTCGTGGCGGCGGCGCCAGGCGATCAGGTCGGCGATCGTGCCGATCTTCATGCCGTGCAACTGGGCGAAGGTCACCAGCTCAGGCAGGCGCGCCATCGTGCCATCGTCGTTCATGATCTCGCAGATGACGGCTGCGGGGTAGAGACCGGCAAGACGCGAGATATCGACGCTCGCCTCGGTGTGGCCTGCGCGGACGAGCACGCCGCCATCGCGCGCAACCAGCGGGAAAACGTGGCCAGGCGAGACGATATCAGGCGCGCCCTTGGTCGGGTCGATGGCGACAGCGATGGTGTGCGCGCGATCGTGCGCCGAGATGCCGGTGGTGACGCCTTCGCGCGCTTCGATGGAAACGGTGAAAGCCGTCTTCATGCTCTCGCGATTCTCGCGGGCCATCATGTCGAGGTCGAGCGTGCGCGCGCGATCGGGCGACAGCGACAGGCAGATCAGGCCGCGGCCGAAGCGCGCCATGAAGTTGACGGCGGCCGGCGTGGCGAACTGGGCCGGGATGATCAGGTCACCCTCGTTCTCGCGGTCCTCCGCGTCGACGAGGATGTACATCCGCCCGTTGCGCGCCTCCTCCACGATCTCCTCGATGGGAGAGATCGCCGTGGAGAAATCATACTTCTCGGTGTGGTCTTTCATGTGCGCACTTCCAGCATGCGAGCGACATAACGCGCCAGCATATCAACTTCCAGATTGACCTGATCGCCCACCTTGAGCTCACCCAGCGTGGTGACCTGAAGCGTGTGCGGGATCAGCGAGACTTCGAACCAGGCTTCCTCGCCGACCGCGTGAACGGCAGAAACGGTGAGCGAGACGCCGTCTATCGTGACCGAGCCCTTCTCGGCGAAGAACTTCGACAGGTGAGCCGAGATGCGGACGCGATAAACCTTGCTGCCGCCTGCTTGCGCGATCACGCCGACCTTGGCCAGCGCATCGACGTGGCCGTAGACCAGATGCCCGCCCAGCTCGTCGCCCAGCTTGAGCGAGAGTTCGAGGTTCACCATCGATCCCTCCACCAGCTGGCCGAGATTGGTGCGGGACAGTGTTTCGGGGATCGCCTCGACCACCCACCACGAGCCCGCATCGTCCGGACCGAATTCCACCAGCGTAAGACAGACGCCCGAATGCATCACGGAGGCGCCCATCTGCAGCTGGTCGACGCGATACTGGCTACGCACGGTCAGGCGACGCAGGCCGTTCGTGTCCTCGACCTTCGCGATACGGCCGACATCGGTGACCAGTCCGGTGAACATGTCAGACCCGCTCGTAGCTTTCCCAAAGGTCCAGCCCAACTTCCCGGACACCTGTACGCCGATAAGTGGGCGCTGCGCTGAGTTTATCCAAGCCCAACCCGCCGAGGCATGGGCGCGCATCCCCGCCGAGAACGATGGGGGTGCGGAACCATTCGATGCGGTCGACGAGGCCGGCACGCATGAAGGCGGCGGCGAGTTGGCCACCGCCTTCGACCATCAGGCTTGAGACACCGGCACGCTGGGCGGAGTCGAGAAGGTCCGGGAGGGAGATGCTGCCGCCGTCCCCCGGAGGCAGCATCCAGAACTGGAGGCCGCGTGTGGAGGGCCAGCCCTTGGCGTCGAGGTCGGTTGTTTCGAGCGTAGCGATCGCGACCGGGCCGATCTCAAGCGTGGAGAACAGCTTGGCGCTGGGCGGAATACGGCCACGGCTGTCTGCAACGACGCGCAGGGGTTGCCGCTCCGAAGGCGGATCAGTGCGGGCGCTGAGTTCGGGGTCGTCCGCCAACACCGTTTCAGAGCCCACGATGATCGCGTCGTGATTGGCGCGCAGGTGATGTACTTCGGCGCGGGCGGCCTCGCCGGTGATCCACTTGCTCGCTCCATTGGCCAGCGCGATGCGGCCATCGAGAGAGGTCGCGAGCTTGAGCGTGACGGACGGTCGCGGCGATGCGGACGCCGTGCTCATTCCGGCTCGCCTCGGGTGCTTTCCTCGATCTGCGCTGCGACGAAGGCGGCGAAATCAGCGGGCGTCTTGAAATCCTTGTAGACGGAGGCGTAGCGGACGAAGGCGACGGGATCGAGATCGCTGAGCGACTCCATCACCATCTCGCCGATATCGGATGTCTTGATCTCGGCCTCGCCCATGTTCTCGAGGCGGCGGACGATGCCGGAGATCATGTGGTCAAGCTGCTCCTCGCTGACGGGGCGCTTCTGCAGGGCGATGGAGACAGACCGGCGCAGCTTGTCGCGCTCGAAGGGGGCGCGGCGGTTGTCGCGCTTGACGACGATGAGATCGCGAAGCTGGACACGCTCGAATGTCGTGAAGCGCCCGCCGCAGCTTGTGCAACCCCGGCGGCGGCGAACAGCCGTGTCCTCTTCGGCAGGCCGGCTGTCCTTGACGACCGAGTCAGCAGAGCCGCAATACGGACAGCGCAAACATCACCCCTTGGCGATCAACCCCACGGCGCCGCGTAAAGCGGGAAGCGATCCGTGAGCTCTTTCACTTCCTTGCGAACTTTCTCTTCAACGGCCGAGGTGTCTCCGCCCTTGGCGAGCGCGTCGATGATCTCGATCATCCAGAGACCTACCTGCTTGAACTCGCCCGTGCCGAAGCCGCGCGTAGTAGCTGCTGGCGAACCGACGCGGATGCCCGACGTGACCATCGGCTTTTCCGGATCGAACGGCACGCCGTTCTTGTTGCAGGTGATCCACGCACGCTCGAGCGCCTTCTCGGTGTCGTTGCCTTTGACGCCCTTGGGGCGAAGATCGACCAGCATAAGATGGGTGTCGGTGCCGCCGGAGACAATATCGAGACCGCCGGCCTTCAGCGTGGTAGCCAGCGTGTGAGCGTTGTCGATGACGGCCTGCGCATAAGCCTTGAACGAGGGCTTCAGCGCCTCGCCAAAGGCCACGGCCTTGCCGGCGATGACGTGCATCAGCGGGCCGCCCTGGATGCCGGGGAACACGGCGGAGTTGATCTTCTTGGCGATGGCTTCGTCGTTGGTGAGCACCATGCCGCCGCGCGGGCCGCGCAGGGTCTTGTGCGTCGTGGTGGTGACGACGTGGGCGTGTTGCAGCGGGCTGGGGATCAGGCCGGCGGCCACGAGGCCGGCAAAGTGCGCCATGTCGACCATGAAGATCGCGCCGACTTCATCAGCGATCTCGCGGAAGGCGGCGAAATCGATGGTGCGCGAATAGGCTGAACCGCCGGCGATGATGATCTTGGGAGCGGACTCTTTTGCGACCTTGCGGACGTCGTCGAGGTCGATGCGGCCGTCCTGCAGGCGGACGCCGTAGGAATGGGCCTGGAACCACTTGCCCGACTGGTTGGCCTTGGCGCCGTGCGTGAGGTGGCCCCCGGCGTCGAGGCTCATGCCGAGGATGGAGTCGCCCGGCTTGATAAGGGCGGTGAAAACGGCCTGGTTGGCCTGGCTGCCCGAGGAAGGCTGGACGTTGGCGAAGGCGCAGCCGAACAGCTGCTTCGCGCGGTCGATGGCGAGCGTCTCGACTTCGTCGACGAACTCACAGCCGCCGTAATAGCGTTTGCCCGGATAGCCTTCGGCGTACTTGTTGGTGAGGAGCGACCCCTGTGCCTGCAGCACGGCTCTGGAAACGATGTTTTCCGAGGCGATCAGCTCGATCTCGTGGCCCTGCCGGCCACGCTCCTCACCGATCCATTTGGCGATGACGGGGTCGGCTTCTGCAAGGCCGGTCGAAAAGAACCCTTTCGTCAGGGCGTTCGACTGGCTCATCGGCGCGACTCCACATGTTTCGGGGCGGATTTGACGGGCGATACGGGCTGGGCGCCGGGTTGGCAAGTGCAGCCGGGGAACGAACAAGTGAGGTACTGGCCGGTAATCCCCGAGATGGATGAGAATCAGTAATTCGCCTTAAGGTCTGGTCAGGGACTTGATTGTTTCTTGCCTTCGACTTGGGGACCAACGCCTTTTGCGTTGTGTCGACGTTGCGTGGGCAGAATTGATGACTGACTCTTCAGCCAATCAAGGCCCGCAAGGCGAGGCTCTGCTTCGCGTGACTTCTGACATCGTCTCCTCGTTTGTTGCTAATAACGCAGTTACCACCGATAGCCTTCCCGATGTCATCCGCTCTGTTTACCGGACCGTGGCGACACTTGCCGGAAACATGGACGCGAAGGCGGATGATCGCCCGAAGCCTGCCGTGCCCGTATCCCGGTCGGTGACGACTGACTTCATCATCTGCCTGGAAGACGGGCGGAAGCTGAAGATGCTCAAGCGCTACCTTCGCTCGCGCTACGACATGAGCCCGGACGACTACCGCAAGCGTTGGGGCTTGCCGGCGGACTATCCGATGGTGGCGCCGGCCTATACGGAGCGCCGGTCGGAGTTCGCCAAGAAGATCGGCCTCGGCAAGGGCGTGCGCAAGGCGCGCTAGGCGATCCAGCCGCCCTTTCCGTCTCGCTTCGTTTGGCCCTGCGGACCCTCGCCTACTGGTTGCGTCCCACCTGACATCTTGCGGCGGACGTAGGCGAGCTTTGATCGCGCCAGTTTCTGGATGTCGTACTGGGCGGCATTTGCGGGCGCCGAGAAGCTGACTTCGAGGCCATCGCCCGCGGAGATAGCGCGGACTTCCATCGCGCCGCCGATGCGATTCATCTCGATCAGGATTTCGGTGTCGGGATCTTCGGTCATGGCCGTGCAGGGTTTGGAGTGTGTCCAGTCTAATGCAGCGATACTATCAATAGAAGTCTATCGAGCTGGACGTGATCTTGTAGGTCCAGGTAGCGCATTTTTCCTGCTGCACGCGCGCCGCGATGAACTTCACGATATCATCGCGCTCGGCCAAGGGGGCGCCTGTCACGCGCTCCCAACTTTCTGCCGGCGGGATGTCGATCATGAACTTCATGTCGCCGCCACACATCTCGTGCCAGAGGCGGATACGGCGCTCGCCTTCGATATAGGTGATCGTACCGCCTCTGAAGTTTCCCTCGTATTCGACATGGCGCGTGAACTTGCCGACGGTCTCGCGCTGGGCCTTGGCCCGCATTTCGAGGTCGACGTTGGGCAACTCCTTCCCGAAACCGTCGCGATAGATGATCGGTGCGCTAGACGGGGGCGGCCCGGAATAGAGTTCGGGCGGCGGAGGCGGTGGGAGGGGCGGCTTTTCGCCGGCGGCGTACTTGCTGAGTTCGACGATGTGGCGCCAGCCCTCCGCGTGCGTGATGGTGATGAGGTATTCGCCCGGGGCCCAGGGAAGCGTGGCGAAGAGGATCTGGACGCTGCCGTTCACCCGGCTGGTCACCGGGCTGCGTTCGATGTCGACGCCATTGCACGTCACGGAGAGTTCGCCGTAGCCTTGGTAGGCGGGCTTGGGCAGCCAGAGGATCAGCTGCTGTGAGCCAGGATAGTGGACGAATTGGGCGGTAGGCAATTCCAGGTCGGCGGGGCCATCCACAGTGCGAATATCGGTGATGGCGGCCTGTCCATCATGCTCGGCCTCGGGATCGCTCATGTCCGCAGGTTAGACGATATGGGGCGCTGGAACAGGGGGGCTTGAGGCACGCGCCGTCGACCTCGGAAGCTGGGCTTCCAAGGCGGATTGCGAGGATTGTCGGACATCGAAGACGGGTGGCCCGCGAGTTCGCGCGTGTGGCCGTTCAGCCTCGTCCTTCGACAGGCGCACGCTTCGCGTGCTGCTCAGGATGAGGCTGAACGAGCTGATGCCTGTAACAACCACCGCTTCATGGTTCGAATTGATTGCGGCTCCGCCGCGAGGCGAACCATGGGCTTCAAGCCCAGGCGGATCGGCGTCGTGTTCGCGTTGCAGGCGCACAGCTTCGCGCTGGGCGAGGCGTTCGATGTCGTTGGCGAGGGCGACGAGCGTGTGGATGCGGGTGAGGAGTTGTTCGAGCGGCCTGGCGCGCGTCGGTTTGTAGAAGGCCTGCGAGCGCGGCTTGAAGCGGCGGCCAGCAATCTGGCAGGCGCGCGCAGTGATCGTCATGCGCAGGGTCGACTCGTAGTCGATGAGGATGGCTTCGAGGTGGAGGCGGGCCTCAGGCTCGCTTGCAAGAAGGTCGAGGCCCTCGTCAGAGCAGGCGTGGTCGGCCAACAGGACGATGCGATCACGCAACGCCTCGATGCACTGGCGCACGGGGTCCAGTGGGAAGAGGTAGCGCAGGATGATCCAGAGCCATTCCATGCGGTGAACATAATCCGGCTCTGGGGCCGGTGAGTTCTGTGGGCGTTGGTCCTAGAAGTTTTGGGGCGAGGCGCTTGAAAAGGCTTGGGATGTTTTTGGGCTGCCCCGCAAAACCGCGAACGTTGTTTCCCCGTATTCGGGCATCGGCGAGCACGGCCTCGTCCTCCCGCCTTCGCTGCGCTTCGGCGCGGCAAGTCGACGGGCGCGCACGTCGTGCGCTGCTCAGGATGGAAGTTCTTGCGTAGGAAGCGAAACCCTCAAACTTGTCATCCCGGCCGCAGCGAAGCGGAGAGCCGGGACCCATTTTCCAACGCTTTCGATGCCGAGTAATGGTTTCCGGATAGCGCTACGGGATTCCGGGATGACAAGCCGGAGTGCTGACCACTCCACGCAAAGAGCTCCGGGATGAGGCCTGCGAGGGAGCGTGGCCTGGTAGGGCGCGCGGTGGTCTAGGCGGCCTCTTTCAGGCCGAGCTGCTTCCAGATCGCGAGGAGTGCGGACACGAGTTCGTCCATCATCTCTTCGGTGTGCTGCGGGCTGGGCGTGAAGCGGAGGCGTTCCGTACCTTTGGGCACGGTGGGGTAGTTGATCGGCTGGACGTAGATGCCGAAGTCGAACAGCAGAGTGTCGGACAGGGCCTTGCAGCGCTCAGGATCGCCGACCAGCAGCGGCACGATGTGCGTGTCGGCCATCATCACCGGGAGCTTGGCGGCGATCAGCTTCTGGCGGAGCAGTTCGGCCTTTTCCTGGTGGACCTTGCGCAGGTCGCGGCCAAAATCGGAGCGCAGCTTGCGGATCGAGGTGAGCGCGCCGGCGGCGAGCACGGGGCATGTGGACGTCGAGAAAATGAAGCCGGGCGCCATCGAGCGGATGGCGTCGACGATGGCGGTTTTCGAGGCGATGTAGCCGCCCATGACGCCATAGGCCTTGGCGAGCGTGCCTTCGCAGATGGTGATGCGGTCCATCACGCCATCGCGCTGGGCGACGCCTGCGCCCTCTTCGCCGTACATGCCGACGGCGTGTACTTCATCGAGATAAGTGATGGCCTCGAACTCTTCGGCGAGGTCGCAGAGCGCTTCCATCGGGGCGACGTCGCCGTCCATCGAGTAGACGGACTCGAAGGCGATGACTTTCGGGGCGTCGGCGGGGTCATTCTCCAGCAGGGCGCGGAGGTGGCCGAGATCGTTGTGGCGGAAGATGCGCTTGGCGCAGTTGGCGCGCTTGATGCCTTCGATCATCGAGGCGTGGTTCAGCTCGTCCGAATAGATGATGACGTTCGGCATGATCTTGGCGAGCGTCGAGAGCGTCGCCTCGTTCGAAACATAGCCGGAGGTGAAGAGCAGAGCACCTTCCTTGCCGTGCAGGCTGGCGAGCTCTTTTTCGAGTTCGACGTGATAGCGCGTGGTGCCCGAGATGTTGCGCGTGCCGCCCGAGCCGGCGCCGAAAGTATCGACGGCAACCTTCATGGCCTCGATTACATCGGGGTCCTGGCCCATGCCGAGATAGTCGTTCGAGCACCAGACGGTGACGTCCTGCTCGCGACCATCGTTGTGGCGCACGGATGCCTTCGGGAATTCGCCCTTGTAACGCTTGAGATCGATAAAGACGCGGTAGCGGCCTTCCGACCTGATCTCTTCCAGGGCGTTTTCGAAGTGAACCAGGTGTTTCATGGGCGGCGCTTCTCGCTGGCTGACTCGCGTCTCTAGTAGGGCGCGTTACGTTCTAATTAGCCGCACCTGCGTTCCATTCCTAGACGCAGATCAAGCGCAACACCGTGATAGCGCCTTCAAGTCGCAGTAGTTTTTGCGAATGGGTCGCAACTTCTGACGGTGTCAGGGGCTCGTCGCATCGCAGCAATTGCGCAATATTGGTTACGCCCTCAGCGGGCGGGGTCAGGACTATGTTGACGCGAATGCTGGTTCCGGCGGCTCTGGCCGTGTCAGGCGCGCATGCTCACGCACAGGCGGGCGATATCCCGCGCACGGCTGATGGACGGCCAGATTTTCACGGAGTCTGGGAGAGCCGCCGGCGCACGCCACTTGAGCGGCTGGATGGGACGACGGAGGCGACCGTTTCTGGCGAGGCGGCAGAGGCCTACGCCGCAGCGCGGACCGTCATGTTTCAGGGGCCTGGCGTCGCCTTGCATCCGGACGATGATTTCGACTTCGCGGGACTGCTTCCTGCTGGCGACGGGGCTTTCCGCACATCGCTGATCGTCGAGCCCGCAGACGGGAAGCGCCCCCAGACCCAGCTTTCGAAGGACATCGGCGCAAAGTTTGGCGACATTCGCAAGGGCTCCGAAAACCCGGAGGGCCTGTCGAACGACGAACGCTGCCTCAGCGCCAATGGCCGCGCGCCGCTTGGCGTCAGCCCCGGCAGCATGTTTCGGCAGATCGTCCAGACGCCCGGCAATTTCGTGATCTATACCGAAGACCAGATGGTGACGCGCGTCATCGGAATCAGTGCGGCGCCAAGGCCCGCTGCGCTGGTTTCGCCGGCGGGCGACTCGGTGGCGACGTGGGATGGCGATACGCTGGTTGTCGTGACGACGAAGATCCGGCCGCAGCTGCCCCCGCCGGGCACGCCGGCTTTCGACCAGCAGCGCCAGGTAACCGAGCGCTTCAGCCTGCTGTCGCCTGACCGCATCAGCTATGAGTATGTGCTTGAAGACAG
>Ga0105048_10000927_pt1 | contig 46871 bp, 35 predicted proteins | sample MAT05_FD_78382 | JGI IMG/M metagenome (GOLD analysis project Ga0105048, IMG submission 78382) | Freshwater microbial communities from Lake Fryxell liftoff mats and glacier meltwater in Antarctica - MAT-05 | ecosystem: Environmental > Aquatic > Freshwater > Ice > Liftoff microbial mat | place...
CGATACGGGCGATTCGGCAACGGCAGCCGAAGGCGATACGGGCGATTCGGCAACGGCAGCCGAAGACGATACGGGCGATTCGGCAACGGCAGCCGAAGACGATACGGGCGATTCGGCAACGGCAGCCGAAGACGATACGGCGACTTTGTGCACGAGCGCGATCGGCCGGGCAAGCTCGGCCGAACACATCGTCAGCGAGCGGCGCGGCGCTTGGAACCGAAGGCCTCGGGCAGCCAGGGCGCTGGCTACGCCCGGTTGGCGAACGTCGGTTGGCTACGCCAGGTTGACGAAGACCCGCTGCACGTCGTCGTCCTGCTCGAGGCGGTCGACCAGCTCGAGGACCGCGGTGATCTCTTCCTCGCCGATCTCGACCAGCGTGTGCGGGACAAACTCGCTCTCGGCCGAAAGCGGTGTGATTCCACGAGCTTCGATCGCTTTCTGGAGTGTGTTGAAGTCGTTGAACGCCGAGCGCAGCACGTAGATGAGGCCCTTGTCGCTCTCGTCGTCGAGGAAGTCCTCGAGGCCGTGGTCGATCAGCTCGAGCTCGAGGCCGTCACGGTCGACGCCAGCGCGCGCGATCTTGATGACGCCCATCTTCTTGAACAAGAAGCTGACCGAGCCGCTGTTGCCGAGCGTTCCGCCCTTGCGGGTGAAGGCCATGCGCACGTTGGCGACGGTGCGGGTCGGGTTGTTGGTCGCGGTCTCGACCATCACGGCGATACCGTGCGGCGCGAAGCCCTCGTACACCACCTCGTCGAAGCTCTCGGCGTCGGCGCCGACGGCGCGCTTGATCGCCGACTCGATCTTGTCGCGCGGCATGTTCGCGTTGCGGCCGTTCTGGATGGCGCGGCGCAGCGCGGCGTTCGAGTCGGGGTTCGCGCCGCCAGACTTGACGGCCATGGCGATGTCCTTGCCGACCCGCGTGAAAGCCTTCGCCATGCGGTCCCAGCGGACCATCATCGACCCTACGCGGTTTGCGAATGCACGACCCATCTCTATTCTCCTGCTAAATCAGCAAGTAGCCTTGCACAGCAGCGGCAGCCGAAGGCGATAGCGCGACTTGCCATATCGTGGCCGCGCCGTCCACGGCACAGCCGCCCGCTGCCTCACACGTCGCGACTACGGCGTCAGATCGACCTTGGAGCCGCACTCCAACATCTTCTTGCCCATGTATGGATTCTTCATCGTCTCGTCGACCTGCACCCACTTCTGATAGCCCTCGGCCATCGGACAGCGGAACGCGAACAGGCCGGCGGCGAGCTCGGGCTTCTTTGTCAGCGCCTCGATGTACGCCTTCGACAGCTCGCCGAACGCGCCACGTGCCTTGACCAGGTCCGGCGCTTTGGCGATCGCCTCGGCCTGGGCCGCGACGCTTGCTTCACCGGCCGCACCCGCGACCTTCGCATACGAAGCCGCCGACGCGAGCGCGCCCGTGAGGTCATCGTCGGCGAACCGATCGCGCAGCGCTTCGTAGCCCGCGACCAAGGGTGCCCGCTCGACCACTGTCACGACGGCAGGCTGATCATTCTTGGCGACCTCGCCCTTGCCGCAGGCCGCCGCGGAGAGCAGCCCAGCTGCAGCGAAAAGCATAATAAAGCGCATCACTTACCTGCCTGCTTTGCGATCCACGCGGACACCCGATCGAGCACCGCGGGTTGGATCGTCTCTTCGATTTCCTCGTACTCACTGACCATGCCGCTGGTCGCGGTCTGGAACAGGTGGTTGGCACCCATCACCAACTCGACCTCGACATCCGTCTTCTTGACCGCGTCGAACGCCTTCTTCAGCGCGACTGAATGATCGGGGCCGGGGACCTGGGTGTCCTTCTCGCCGAACATCGCGAGCACCGGCACCTTCAGCGACGCGAGCACCTCGGCCGGCTTCGCCTTGACCCACGAGCGCAGCCACTTGTTGGTCAAGAGCGGCTCGAAGCCCTTGACGACATCCTCGACCGCCGGCCCCTTCTCGTCCTTGCGAGCAGCCACGACCGCGGTCGCCAGCGCCGTCACGCGCGTCTTCAGCTCGGTCTCGGCGACCTCTTCGGCCATGCCGCTGAAGACCGAGTCGAGCGCCTTCTCGATCGCTGAGGCCTGGTCCGCGGGCACGCCTTGAGCCAGCACCGCATCGAGGTTCTGGCGAACCGACACCTCGCGACCCGACAACGCCGGACCCGACATCGTCACGACGAACGACACGTCCTTGCCGAGCGCCTTGGCGAGCTGGCCCGCGACGATGCCACCTTCGCTGTGACCGAGCAGGCCGAGGTGCTTCCTGGCGATGTCCTTGCGACCGCTGAGGTACTCGACCATCGCCTTGCCATCGGCCACGAACACGCCGATGTCGGCGTCGGCCATCGAGCCCGTCGACTCGCCGACACCGCGGTCGTCGCAGCGGAACGTGCCGACACCGGCGCGCACGATCTTGTCGGACAGGACGAGGAACGGCTTGTGCTCGAAGATCGTCTCATCGCGGTCCTGCGCGCCCGAGCCGGTGAACATCACGAGCACCGGGAAGGGACCATCGCCCTCGGGCAGGCTCAGCGTGCAGCCGAGCTCGGCGTCGGCGACCGCGACCTTCACGAGCTGCGTCTTGTAGGGGTACGGCAACTGCGGCGTTTGCGGACGCTTCGCGATGAAGTCGGCCGGGCCCGTGACCGCCTCGAGCGTCAACGGAATCTTCTGTCCCATCTGGTCGAGCTCACCGACGAACGCGTCCGAGCCGACCGTCTTCTTGGCGGTGAAGCGCACGACGACCTGCGGCGGCGCGCCCGGCGGGTGCAGCGAGAACGCGACCTCGCTGTCGGTCGCGCTAGCGCTGTCGATCGGAGCCTTCTCGATGTGTTGCATCGGGATGTCGATCGTGCCGGCGTTGCCCTGGATGACGACGTGCGCGGTCAGCGCGATGCCGCCGCCCATCTGGATCTTCGCGCGGAAATAGCGCGGCGCGGCGGCCACAGCATCGGCAGCCGAGGGCGATACGGCGGCATCGGCAGCCGAAGGCGCAGCATCGGCAGCCGAAGGCGCAGCATCGGCAGCCGAAGGCGCAGCATCGGCAGACGAAGGCGCAGCATCGGCGGCCGCGCTCGTCACCGCCTGGGGCGTTGCGTCCGCCGCGACCTCGGGTCCCTTGCCGCAACCCGTGGCGAGGACGCCGATACCCGAACCCGTGGCCAAGACCATCACGGTCCCGAAGGACCCGAGCAGCTTCTTCATCGTTCCATCCTTTTCAGCGAAGCCGGAGCGGTGCGCGTCGAGCGCCCCAGGTTCCGGGCTGGTTCTCCCATACGCCTGGAATCGGCGTTGCGCACGCGCTGCAAGCACCATCGACCACCCGAAACTGCGAAATTTCGTACCAGTCGCGTACGACCAGTGCGGCATCGCAGCTCGGGCAGTGGGTCGTGCCGCCGAGCTTGTCGTGCACATTGCCGGTGTAGACGTAGCGAAGCCCCTTCGACCGCGCGATGGCACGCGCCCGGGTGAGGGTCTCGGGCGGGGTCGCGACCGGGTCACTCAGCTTGTAGTCAGGGTGGAACGCGGTGAAGTGCAGCGGCACGTCGGGCCCTAGCGCGTCCGCGAACCAGTCGCACATAGCATGCAGCTCGGCATCGCCGTCGTTGTGACCGGGGATGAGCAACGTCGTGACCTCGACCCAGACACGCGTCTCGCGCACGAGGTAGCGCAGCGTCTCTTTGACGGGCTCGAGCTCGGCCGCGCAAAGCGTCTTGTAGAACGCCTCGGTGAAGGCCTTGAGGTCGACGTTGGCGGCGTCGATGTGGCTGTAGAAGTCGCGACGGGCGGCCTCGCCCATGTAGCCCGCGGTGACCGCGACGGTCTTGATACCGAGCGCGTGGCACGCCTGGGCGACGTCGATCGCATACTCGGCCCAGATCACCGGGTCGTTGTAGGTGAACGCGACGCTGCGGGCGCCGGTGCGCAGGGCCGCGCGCGCGATGCCTTCGGGCGTGGCGGTCTCGGACAGGCGTTCGATCTCGCGCGACTTCGAGATGTCCCAGTTCTGACAGAACTTGCAGCCGAGGTTGCAGCCCGCCGTGCCGAACGAGAGCACCGGGGTGCCCGGCAGGAAGTGGTTGAGCGGCTTCTTCTCGATCGGGTCGAGGCAGAAGCCGGTGCTGCGCCCATAGGTCGTGAGCACGATCGCGTCGTTCTCACGTTGGCGCACGAAGCAGAACGCGCGCTGGCCTTCGTGCAGACGGCAATTGCGCGGGCACAGGTCGCATTGGATGCGACCGTCTTCCAGGGCGTGCCACCAGCGGCCGACCGGGTTTGAGCCATCACGTGAGTCAGCAACCATGCGGCCAAGGATGGGCCCGCGAACGCGCTTCGCCAAGCGCCGCACGCCGTGTCGCCTTCGATTGCCGACGCCGCTGTGCGAGATGACAAGGCGAATGTTCACAAGCGCCCCGAGCTTTGACATGATGCCGCCCAATGCTCGCGCGCCTTATCCTGCTCTTGTCTATCGTCACGCTGGTCTCAGTCGGCTCGTCGGCTGATGCGCTTCGCCGTCGCACGCCGCCCAGGCCGGCCGCTGCGACCGTCTACGTCGCGGGCGAGACGTTCCCGATGCCGGCACCCGACGCGCCACGCGTTCTGTTGATCGGCGACTCGAACTTCTTCGGGCCGCTCGGCCACACGCTGCGCCGTGCCTTCGCGCAGCGCGCCTATCACGTAAAGATCCGCGGCAAGCCGTCGAGCGGCCTGGCCCGACCCGAGTTCTTCGACTGGTTCGCCGAGTCCGAGCGCCTCATCAGCGAGTTCCACCCCGACCTCGTGGTCGTGATGCTCGGCGCCAACGACGTGCAGCGCATCACCTGGCCGCAGCTCGACGACCGCATCCAGTGGAAGAACGAGGTGCCGTGGCGGCGCGCCTACGAGGGCCGCTATCGCGAGTTCGCGAGGTTCTTGTCGGCGCGCGTGCCCGAGGTCGTGATGTTGTCGCCGACCAACCGCGGCTGGCGCATCGCGCGCGAGGCCGTGACGCGCGTGCGTGAGCTGCAGGAGCGGGCCGTGCGCGGCCTCTCCAACGTGCACTGGATCGACATGTTCCCGCTGTCATCGAACGCCGACGGCTCGTGGCTGAGCTTTGTCGATCTGCCCGACGGCAAGCACAAAAAGCGCATCTGGTATCGCCGCCCCGACCGCATCCACCTGACCAAGGAAGGTGGCAAGCTGGTCGGCTCGCGCGTGATGGAGAGCCTCTCGAAGCTCGACCTGCATCGCGCCCGCGTGCGTTGAGCTAACGGCTCTCGATTACATGCAGATCGGGCAGGCTGACAGCCGACAGAAAGCCGCCCATGCCGGAACCGGTGTCGACCCCGATGAGGTCGCCACGGCGCCATACGTCGGCGGTGTTGTCGAGCAGGCGTCGGAAGAAGCCGAGGTGATCACTCGGCAGGTCGCGCGTGCGGGTGTGGCCGAAGACGACGCGCTTGCCCTGGTAGTTGGTGAAGAACTCGAGCTCGCGCATCCAGAAGAGCGGCTTCTCGCGGCCGACCGAAGGATGGTTCCAGTGGTTGTCTTCGCCATCAAGGCCGGCATGCACGTAGAGCGCGTGCTCGTCCTCGTACCAGGCGGGGCGCGCGGCCATCCAGGCGGCGACATCGGGCGGCAACCAGCTCGGCACGTTGATGAGCTGGATGACCTCGTCATCCGACATCTCCTCGTCGATGTCCGCCTGTTCGCGACCCGTGAACGAGCGCCAGGTAGCCGCGCAGCCGTTGCCGCGATGCAGGAGGAACGCGGGGTTCGGGGCATGGAAGCTGCGCGCCCAGGTGTCCTCGTGGTTGCCGCGCAGGGCGACGACCTTGCACGGGCCGGTCTGCTCTAGCGAGCGAACACGAGCTACCACGCCCTGCGAGTCGGGCCCACGATCGACGTAATCGCCCAGAAACACTAGCGTATCGGGCGGCGTGAGGCGTGGCAGGAGCTGCTCCAGCACCCGCTCGAGCGCTTCGATGTCACCGTGGATGTCGCCTATCGCCCAGGTCGTCATCTCGTCATCCGTCCACTTTCGATCAGAGCCACGAAGCTCAACCGAACGCTGCCGACAAGCCACGATACGAGGCTTCGCGCGCGGTTAACTGCTCACCGCGGATACAATAGACCTCCGCGAAGCGCTCGAAAAGCTCTCCAGCCTTGGCATGCCGACACACAACCGGATCGCCCAGCTGCAGGAGAGGCGCGCCACTACCACGCTTGAGCGGCGTCTGCACCTCGCCGAAGCCCTCTGTGTCCGTCGCTGTCAGGCCCGCCGGGGCATGCACGATGGGCGCGCGGTCGGGCGCACCCGGGCCAGAGCCGAGGTAGCCACCGCCCGCACAGGTGACCCAATCGGGGTCGGGGAAGCGCACGATAGCCATCAGGAAAAAGGCCGCGGGTGTCAGCGTCAAGCCGCGATAGCCATCGAACAGGTGGGGGGCGAGAAACCCCGAGCCGGCCGTGACCTCGGTGACGGTGCCGTCACCGGTGGTCGAGTCGATGCTGCCGGTGCCACCACCGTTGACGACCTCGATGTGCACGCCGCCAGCGCGCAGGGCGTCGACCACGGCGCTGCGCCGGTCAGCGGCAAGGGGCTTACTGCGTTGGCGGATGAAGCGGCGCATCGGATCGAGATAGCGGCTGCCAGGATTGTCGTCGCGCATGCCCGCTACCTGCGCCTCGTAGGCCATTACCGCGGTAACGGGCACGCGCACGCGGCGCGCATGCTCGGCCAGCACGAGGGCGGCTTCGGGGGTGCGGATCGGGCTACGTCGCACGCCGAGATGGAGGCGCCCCGCGAGGAGACGCCAGCTCACGTCGACGTCGATGCACAACGATAAGCGCCCGGGCTGGCCATTGGCGGCCTTGGCGAAGAGATCGATGTGGGCGGCGCTGTCGACCACCGCGCGCACGGTGATGTCGCGGCGACCGAGGTCGACGAGCAGGCGAGCTTCCGCGAGGGTCGAGATCGGATAGGCGAGGATGAAGTCGTCGAAGCCTTGTTGCTCGGCCAGGAACTTCGTCTCGCGCGCCGAGTAGGTCATAAGCCCGCGGATCCGTTTGCGATCGAGGCCCGCGATGAGGCGCATGAGCGCTGGCACGCGCAGGCTCTTCGAGGCGACGCGCAAGGTCGCCGTGCCCGCGAGGCGCGACAGCAGGACACGCGCGTTGGCCTCGAGCGCGTCGAGATCGACCACCGCGCAAGGCATCGGCAGCTCGCGCGCGAGCCGTCGCCATCGTTCCCAGCCAACCGTGTCCACGCCTTGTTGGAACGCGGGCCGCATCAGCTTGTCAAGACATGCTCAGACGCCGGGTGTGATCGAGGCTGAGGGGACGGCCCTGGGAGTTGGTGCTGCCCTGGCAGCCGATACGGCCAGGAAGGGTTGCGATGGCAGCGGATCACGGGCGCCCCTACTTCATCAAGTTCTTCGGTGCTCTGGCAGTCTCGAACCCGCCGAAGAGCCAACCTGCAGCGGCTCCGCGCGCGCTATCGCCCCACACCGACCGTGCCCCCATCACCCTCGGACATCTGTCCCGAAAAAATCGCCCTCACTCCCAGAGATATCTCGACAGATTCTCTCACCAAATCGACCAACGACCGCCGAACGACGCCAGAATCAAAGCACTCAGCCGCCTCCGTGCACCGGCGATATCCAGGATTTCGGGTTTCCCACCTTCCAGAGCTACGCGCGCGAAGCGCTCGGACGCACGGATCGTTGGGGCACAGATGTCCGCGGGCTGGCGCGTCGCCTTCGGGACTTGCCGCGCTTGCGTCGTCTGGCTGCCTGTCGCTGTCCGTCGTCGAGCTTGTCGCGCGCCTCGCGACGCCGGACGATGAGGCCGAGTGGGTTGGCCGTGTGACTGGGCGCGTGACGACTGCGCCGGGACTGGCCGCACTTCCCCGGATTGTCGCGACAGAAGTGCGACCCCGCCAAAGTGCCTCATAATCCTGCGTCACACCCTGGTCGCTGCGATGGGCCGCTCGGGATTGGCGTCCCCAGATTGATAAAGTGTTGCTAGTAATCCTGTATTGCTCGCGCGCGTCGTCGCGACTCTCGGTAAGGCAGGCATCGTCATGCGCCTCCTCTCGTTCGTTTCAGTCCTCTCGTGCCTGACCCTGGCGGCCTTCGGCTGTGACGAGGGCGGCGTCTGGAAGCCCGGCCGCGGGCGCAAGCTGCAACAAGTTTAAATTATTAGCAGTTATCCCGCGGCGCGCGCTGCCGATGGGGCCTGGGCGCGGGTGTGTGGCCTCGGCCCAAGCGACGGCCTCATCACCAATGTCGCGCTGCTCGGGACGGGTTATTCGGGGTTCGGCGGGCGGCGCGAAGCCGATGCCTCGATTCGCCCAGGCGACAACATAGAGTACGCAATCATCGAAGGCGATCGCGCCGATGACATCGCCATCTCGGGAACTGCCGCGCTCTCGCTCCAGCTCGACTGCGTGAACCCGGCGAGCACCCCCAGCAACAGCTGTTCGAATGGCGTCCCCGTGTACCGCTCGGGCGAGACGGAGACACGCTATCGCGCGAACACTGCGAAGCGCTCGGTGCCGCACAACATCATGCTGCTCATCGACATGAACGCATCGATGCACGTGCCAGTCGACCCCAACGACGCCAATCCGTATGACCCGTTCAGCGAGGCGCCGACGGACATCGGCGCCGATCCACACGACCTGCGCCTCGAGTCCGCCAAGCGCCTCGTAGGGATCCTCAACGATGACGACCACATCGGCGTGGTCCCGTTCGGCTTCACCAATGCGGTGTCGGTCGAGGCGACCTCGGTTGCGCAGAACATCAATCGCGAAGCTCTCGCCTTCGGCCCGCCGAATGTCGACGTGCGCGGCCGCGCAATCGATGAACTCCAGGCCGTCACCGGCGGACGATCGGACCTGTGGAACGCGGTGAAGACAGCCTACGAATTCCTGCTCGAACGCCCCCAGGAACCCGGCGCCTCGAACCACCTCATCGTGCTCGCCGGCGGCCCCGACACCTGCGCTGGCGAGAACCGGCGGAGCTGCGCGCCCCCGTGCTCGATCGCGGATCTGCCGGCGTTCATCGCGCGCCTCCAGGCCGACCAGGCCGCCGCGAAGGTGCACATCCACTTCGTGCAGTTCGAGTTCTCGAACACCCGGGCCGTGACCCTCGCGCGGTCGAGGTCGCGTGCGAGACCGGCGGGCACTATCAGTACGTCAACTCGATCGCCTTCCCGCAGTCCACCGCCGCGTTCGCAGAGGCGCTCGACACCGCCGTCGCGAACGTGCGCTATTCGTTGATGGGCCACTGGGAGCTCGGCATGGCCGTCCCGCAGTGGCAGGACGAGGTCGCGCCAGGCGCGCTCTATGGCCTCCAGGGCGCCGTGGTCGTACATCCGACGTCGAAGCTCGTGCACGCCGACAGGACGTATCCGTTCGGCGTTGGGCAGGGGCTCGGCGCCAGCGACGCCACCAACTGGGACCGTCGCCCGACCTTGCGTAAGGCCTGCTCGGGTTATGCGGACTGCGGCGCCAGCACGGCGCCCGGAGCGCGCTCGATGGTCTGCTCGCCCGAGACGCTGACGTGTGCCGACGGTGCCACCGCGCTCGCGTTGCCCGACCTCGCGAGCTGCGAGGTCGATGGTACTTCGGGTGGCTTCTGCTGCGCCGGAGCCTGCCTTGCGAGCGGAAGTTGTGCTGTCTGTTCGGCACCTTGAGATGAGCTCGCGGGCCTCGCCATCCGGACAGGATGCGGCCCGTTCGAGGCTGGGCTAACGTGCGCGCCATGTACTACCAAATCATCAACCAAATGAAGAAGGGCCTCGGCCAGATCGACCACTGCCTCACGAAGGCCACGACCTACGCCCAGACGCGGGGCTTCGACGTGAACGTGCTGATGACCAGCCGCCTCGCCCCCGACCAGTTCGCGCTTGTGCGCCAGGTGCAGATGGCGTGCGACACCGCCAAGATGGCGAGTGCGCGGCTGACCGGCAAGGACGCGCCCAAGCACGAGGACAGCGAGAAGACCATCGACGAGCTCAAGGCGCGCATCGCCAGCGTCGTTGCGTGGCTCGACCAGCTCACGCCGGAAGACTTCGTAGGCGCGGGCGAGCGCGTCGTCACCCAGCCGCGATGGGAGGGCAAGGTGATGAGTGGCGCGGATTACTTCGTCGAGCATGCCCTGCCCAACTTCTACTTCCACATGACGACGACTTACGCGATCCTCCGCAACAATGGCGTGGACGTCGGCAAGCGTAACTTTCTCGGTGCATTGTCCCAGCGTTCACCGGCGTAATCAGCGAGCCCGCGTGGCCGCTAGCAGGGTGCGATGACGGGGTCGCCGTATCGCCTTCGGTCGCCGAGCTCGACGCGATCGTCGCGCATGGGCGTGCTGCGCACGGTCGGCGTCGTCTTGTTCTATCCGATCTTCGGGTTGGTGTTCGCGCTGGTGTGGCTCGGCTGCCTGTTCGACCGGCTCATACCGCTGCCGCTGCCCTTTCCGCGCAACCCAGCCGCGTTGGCCAAGCGCCAGGCCTGGTGTGTCGCCGAGCTCACCAGGTCCGGCGCCTTGCCGCAGGGCGCCATCATCACGCGCTACGAGGTGCGCGAGTTCAAGCAGGCCGAGGTGTTCCGCTCGGCCGTCGCGCGTGTGATGGTCGACTACACCGACAACGGCGCGCCGCGCTCGTTCGCGTGCATCGCGAAGTTCGCAATCGAAGGTGGCTCGCTCGGCACCATCGTCATCTCGATTCTGCAGCGCAACGCGCGCAACGAGGTCGCCATCTACGCGACCTACGGACGCGCGGCGAGCGGCGAAAAAGGTCCTGCGGTCGGGCCGTTACGCGCCTATTACGCAAAGGCAGCGGGCCCCGCCGGCAACTTCCTCTTGCTGCTCGAAGAGGTCGACAACGGCATCGAGTTCGACGAGGAGGCCAGCGCGCCGATCGCCCAGGCACGCGACGTTGCGCGCATGTACGCGCACTTCCACGCGACACACTGGCAGCCCGGCAACTTGCGCCCACCCAAGGTGCCGGTGCACATCGCGGACTTCGCGATCGACTTCATGTGCTCACTGGCGCTCGGCCGTAAGCGCAAGGTGCTACGTCACCTGGCGCGGGCGTCGTGGCATTACGGCAATCGGCCGCAGACGATTGTCCATGGCGATGCGCGCATCGGCAACGTGATGTTCCGCGCCGACGCGAGCGGTGCACCGGTGGAGCCTCAGCTCATCGACTGGCAAGCGCCGCGCTGGGCCATCGGCGTCTACGACCTTGCGTACTTCATCACGCTGTCGCTGACGCCGGCGACGCGTGATGCCCATGCCGACGAGCTCTTGCGGATCTATCACGACGAGCTCGTCGCCAAGGGCGTCACAGGCTACGACTACGCTGCGCTTTACGAGGACTACCTGCACAGCCTGGTGCTGGTCGGCACCATCCTGGTGGTGCCCCTCCTCGGTGGCGAGGTCACCGTGAACGCCGCCAACGAGGCGCGCGTGACGACCGGCGGCCTGGTCTGGCACGACCGGCTCGTGCACATGCTCGCGACGTTCGATACCGCCTGGCTCGAGCAGCGCTACGGCGTCGATGCCAAGACGTTGGCCGAGACGGTCGAGTGGACCTCGCGCCATCCGCCGTTCCTGAACCGCGGTGCGTGCCTCGTGGCGCGCGCGTTAGAGCGGTCGGCGCAGAGCTGAATCGCCTACGCGGCCCCATCCATGAGCACGCGCAGCGGTTCGATGCTCCCAGGTGTTCGCGAGCGCGATGCGGCCCTTGGACACGCTGCGCTTGCTCACAAGCTGCTTGGAAAACGAGACGTTCCCGACACCACCCACAGCGGGGCGACGACTACGCCGCGGCTGGGTCGGTCCACATTGGCTCGGACGGGAGCTCGCGCCAGTAGATGCCGAAGGTGTGGCCCTCGGGGCAGGCGTAGTAGTCGGTCTCGGAGCCATCGTAGGTGCGCGTCGTGGGCACGCGGCGACCGGCGGCCAAGCACGTGTCACATGGGATGATCGCTGCGAAGGGACCTCCAGCCATGGCCAAGGGTACGGCGCTCCACGCGCGCTGTCCATTGTCGCCTGGCGAAGTCCGGTCGCTGGCCCGGCGGGGGGAGTCGCAGTAGGCTCGGCCAATGTCGAAACAGGCGGCGACCCCGATGAACCACGAGCAGTGTCCGGCCCTGGCGCGCGAGGTCGAGTTCATCGTCTCGCTCTCGTTGGAGTTCGGAGGTGAGCGTTCGCCAGGTGCGACCGCGCGCCTGGTCAAGCTCCTCGATTGGCCATGCGCCGATGTGCGGGTGGCGGCGGCGCGCGCGCTCGAGTGGACGCGTGGCAGCTACCCCGAGCCACCGATCGCCGAGAGTGACGCGGTCGTCGCGGCGCTACTGCACACGAGCCAGCAGGAGGAGCCGTGGACCGTGCGCGCGGCGATCTCGGCCTTGCGCGCGTACGAGGACCGACCCGAGGTCGCGGTGGTGCTCAGGGTCGCGCGCACCGCGCCGAGCCCGTTCCTGCGCGCGGCCGCGGGCGACGGGCTGGATACGCCGAAGGTGGTCGAGCTGTGCTTCGCGGCACTGTGCCGGAGCATCGTGCGCGAGCCGAAGATGGACCCGCTCGAGGTCGCCTCGATGGTCGCCAACAGTGTCTGGCCGCGACCGGGGATCGGTATCCGCGCGCGCTTCGCTGGAGCCATCGAAGCGGACATCGCGGTCGCCTCGGCCTGGCTCGACGCACTCAGCGCGCCGCTCACGCACATGGCCGGGCACCTGCACTTCGCGTGGACGACCGAGCTGCGGCCGGGCACCCACCTCGCGATGCAGATGTGGCAGGAGGACGCGCTGGTCGAGGGGTCGCGCGAGCTGCTCGCTTTGCCGAGCCTCGACCTGATTCGCGAGGCGTGGCAGGTGCTGGTCGGGCCGACGGAGCGGGCCCAGGAGTTCTGGGAGCTGGCGACGGTCGCCATCATCCTGCAGCGCGCGTTGAAGCCGTCCTTCGCCGGTCCGACCGGTGAGCGCACGATCTCGATCGCGCCGGGGGTTGCCTCGCCGATTCACCTCGGCTGGCTCGACCGCAAGGGGCTGATCCTCTGGCGTGATGCCTGAGCCGCGTCGCGTAACCGCTCGACGCAGGGGCGGGCGCGTTGTGCTCGCATCGAGGTCGCTCGCAATGCTATGGCCTTCGGCCCGGCCAGCGACGAGGCTTTCGTGATGGTCGGCAACTCGTTGCGAGGTTGCGATGCGTGGCATGGGACGGTTCGGACAGCGGTCACTGTGGGCGCTGGGATTGGCAGTCGGGCTGACGCTCGGCGCCTGCGGTGATGACGGAAAGGGCGTCGCCGATACGGGCGAGGTCAGCGACACCAGCATCGAGGTGACGCCCGAGGTCGAGGTCACACCGGAAGTCGAGGTCACACCGGAAGTCGAGGTGACCCCCGAAGTGGAAGTCACGCCCGAGGTCGAGGTGACTCCCGACGTCGAGCCGGACACCGAGCCTGTCGATACGACCGAGCCCGAGACCATCGCCGACACGACCGAGCCCGTCGATACGACCGAGCCCGAGACCATCGCCGACACGACCGAGCCGGATACGACCGAGCCCGAGACGATCGCGGACACCTCGGTGCCGCTCGACACGAGCGAGACGATCGACACCAGCACCGGCGAGACCGACGCGACGCTGCCGGTCGGCAACGTGTTCGTCGACGGCAGCTTCGAGCTGTGGGTCGACGACCTGCCGGTCGGCTGGATGGGCGAGGCGACGAACCTCTCGAGCGACGGCGTCATCGAAGACGCGAGCTTGGCCCACGACGGCGTCCTGGCGGCACAGCTCATCAACACGAGCGACACGCACAAGCGTTTCTCGACCGCGCCGCAGGCGTTCGTCGCGGGTCGCTACGCGTGCAGCTATTGGATCCGCGGCGCGGGCGAGGTGCGCAACGTGCGCTACGATGGCGCCTACGGCACCTACAGCAGCTACACCAGCATCGACACCGATGCCTGGCGCGAGATCGACTTCACCTTCAACGTCGCCAACGACGAGCCGGCGGTCGAGCTGGTGTTCTCCGTGCGCAACACCGTCGCTGCGCGCGGCCACCTGCACCTCGACGACGTGAGCTGCGAGCGGATCTCGGAAGCGTGCGACGCGCTCGCCTGCGCCGCGTGGCAGACCTGCCGCAACGACCAGCCCTCGTGCGAGACGGCGGGTGGCTTCTGCGCCGATGCCAACGACTGCGACGAATGGGAGACCTGTGATGGCGAGCATCGCTGCGTGCTCGCGACCGGCTTCTGCGAGGACGTCGGCGACTGCGGCGGGGCGACCCCGGTGTGCGACATCGCGAGCCACACGTGCGCAGCCGGCGACCCGTGCGGCGACGTGAGCTGCAACGAGTGGGAGGTCTGCAACCCCGTCGGCGCGACCTGCGATGTGACGCCCGGTCGCTGCGAGAACCTCGGCGACTGCGGTCAGGCCTTGCCGGTCTGCGACCAGGCGACCCACACCTGCGTCGCCATCGACGCGTCCGTCAACGTCGTGCCCAACGGCGGCTTCGAAGCGTGGAGTGACGTCTCGTTCGGCGGGCCGACCACCTACCTGTTGCCCGACTATTGGTACGGCCTCGCCGACGGCGGCGCCGACTTCCCGGAGACCGAGATCGCCGCGACCGCGGTCAAGCGCTACACGACCGCAACCCATGGCGGCGAAGCGGCGTGCCAGTTGATCAAGACCGGCATGCCGGCCGACCGCTTCACGACCGAGCCGTTCACCGTCGCGGCCGGCGCGACCTACGAATGCGCTTACTGGGTGCGCGGCCACGGCACCTATCGTCAGCGCCCGTACATCGGCCAGTGGGCGCCGGACACCGTCTACGCGCCGATCGATTCGACCGACTGGCAGCAGGTCCGCTTCGAGATGAGCGGCTCGAGCTCGCGCGCAGTCATCGTCTTCTACGCGAGCAACACGAACGCGGACAAAGACCACATCCAGCTCGACGACGTGGTCTGCATCCCCAAGTAGCGCGGTCCCCGGGTCTCGGCACGTCGTTTGCGTTGGAAGGCGCGAACGACGTGCCAGGACTGGGAGCCGAGATGAAGAAGACGACGCTATGGGGCTGTTGCGTGGCGGTGCTGGTGATGGCCGGCGCGTGCGGTGACGAGGCCGAAGCCGGACGCGATGTCCCGGACAGCTCGACGAACCCGGACAGTGGGTCGGACAGCTCGGACGGCGACGCGGACGCGGTCGATGGCGAGGCCGATGTCGAAATCAGCCCGGATATCGAGATTGATGCGACTGTCGATATCGAGCTCGAAGTCGCTCCCGATATCGAGCTCGAAGTCGCTCTCGATATCGATGTCGAACTCGCTCCCGATATCGAGGTTGATGCGACTCTCGACGAGAGTGACTCGCTCGATCCTCTCGTGGATACCGACTCGCTCGCGGACACAGCGGCTGAGCCCGAGACGGTCGCTGAGGTGCTGCTCGACTCCGTTACGGTCGCCGATGTCGATCTAGAAAGCGACGTAGGACCGGACACTTCCGCCGACACGGCGGCCGACCCGGACAGCGCCGACGACGCGCTCGCCGATGCTTTGCCCGTCGACACGATCACGACCGATACCACACCCTTCGAGACGATCGCTGTCGACACCTTACCGATCGATGTCTCGGACACAACCCTCGCCGACACGACCGTCCCGGACACGACCGTCGCCGACACGACTGTTCCTGACACGATCGCCGATACCGCACCCGCCGACACCGCACCCGCCGACACGACCGAGCCACCCGACACGACCGAGCCACCCGACACCGCGCCCGACGCGCCCGACACCGACGTCAGCATGCCTGCGCTCGCGGTGACCCTCTCGCCCGCAATCCCGTCCACCTCGGACGACCTCGTCGCCTCCGTCTCGAACGGGCCCGCGGGCTCGCCCATCACCTACGCCTGGACCCCCAACGCAGGCTCGCCACCGAATGTCGCGACCGCGACGCTGCCCGCCCCGTACACCTCGCGCGGCGAGACATGGACTGTCACCGTCGTGTCGCTCACCACCGGCGCCAGCGCGTCCGCGTCGGTCACCATCGTGAACTCGCCGAGCGTCATCAGCGCCGTCACCATCAGCGCCGTCGTGAGCGCGGGCTGCACGACTCTGCAGTGCGCCGCGACCGCCACCGACGCTGATGGCGACAGCGAGACCAACACCCGCGGCTATGCCTGGACGATCGACGGAGCCCCGGCTGGCACCTCCTCGACGCTCGCGACGCTCGCGACCCCAGTGACAGCCGCGGCCTCGGTCATCTGCACCGTCACCGTCTTCGATCGCGAGGGCGCCGTCGCCGCCAGCTCGGCGCCGTATGCCGCATCTGCAACCACGCTCATCGACGCCGACGGCGACGGCACCTGTGATGCCAGCGACCATTGCCCGGGCGAGGACGACGCGACCAGCGACATGGACGACGACGGTCTCTGCGCGCTCACCGAAGCCCTGCTCGGGACCAGCGACGACGACCGCGACTCCGACGACGACCTGATCGAAGACCCCGACGAGGTCGTGCTCGGCACCGATCCGACCACCGCCGACGCGATCGAGCGTCGCACGATCTTCGTCGGCTCACTCGCTCGCGATGGCGCAGTGGGCTTCTCCGAAGGCCTCGACGTCGGCTACTGCCAGACGCTCGCCTACGCCGCCGGGCTCACCGGCACCTTTGTCGCGCTCGTCGCGACCGATACCCTCGCGGCCCACAACCGCCTCGACGCGGCGGCCTACTTCGACAGCGACAACCGGCTCGTCGCGGTGGACCGCGCCGACTTGTTCGACGGCTCGCTCGTGCGTGCGATCGACCACGACGAGAGCGGCGCTGTGCGCGACGTCGCGGTCTGGACCGGCGCGGCCGACGACGGCGGTGTCACGTCCGCGAGCTGCGGTGGCTGGACCGACACCAGCGGCCACGCCGTCGTCGGCACGAGCGGCGCCAGCGACGCCTCCTGGCTCGCTGCCGGCGACAGCGCGTGCAGCTCATTGGCCGCCTTCTACTGCGTCGAGGTCACTGCCGATCCATGCAACCCCGTCGTGTGCGACCCGAGCCTGGGTTTGCCAGCGTCGGCAGCCGAAGGCGATACGGCGGGTTGCGCGACCTCGCGCTGCGAGAGCATCGATCCCTGCACCAGCGCGACCTGCACCGCGACCGGCTGCGAGCGCTCCGCGTCGTCGACCTTCAGCCTCGGCGGCTCGAGCTACGCGCTCTGCGCGCGCCCCCTCACGCGCGACCTCGCGTCGGCCGCATGTCAGGAAAAAGGCATGCATCTCGTGACCATCGACGACACGACCGAGGACGCGCGGCTCGCCTCCGAGAAGGCGAACCTCGGCCTCGCCAGCGCCTGGATTGGCCTTGGCGACAGCGCCTCCGAAAATACGTTCGTCTGGCAATCCGCCTCGCCCGACTATCGCTCCTGGTGCTTCGCCCAGCCGAGCGGCTCGAACACCTCCTGCACCTTCGGCACTTGCCACACCTTCGACTTCGGCGAGGACTGCGTCGCGCTCAGCACCTGCGTCATCGTCCCACCCGGCAGTGTCACGACCGGCTGGTCCGACGAGAGCTGCACGCGCATCCTCGGCTTCATCTGCGAGAGCGACTGCGACGACGGCGACCCGTGCACGACCGACGCGCGGGTCGACGGTGCCTGCGCCGATACGACCAACGGCTGCGACGACGACGACCGGACGACGTACGACTGGTGCGACACAGCCATCGGCTGCAGGCATGACGCGGACGTCTGCAACGACGACGACGCCTGCACGACCGACCTCACCTCGCCCGACGGGACCTGCACGACGACCGTCCATGCCTGCGACGACGGCATCGCTTGCACGGTCGACAGCTGCGCCGCGTCCGTCCACGCGTGCCCCGACGGCTGGGTTGCGTCCGGCGACGCGTGCCATCGCGCGACCTCCGCCAGCCTTGCGTGGCGTGACGCCGCGGCCGCCTGCCAAGCGGACGGCGCCTATCTCGCGACGGTCGCCGATGCGACCGAGAACAGCGCCATCGCGACCCTCGTCGCGTCGACCTGTGGCAAGAAGAACGCGTGGCTTGGCGGCAGCGACGTGCGCGTCGAAGGCACCTTCGCGTGGGTCGACGCGTCACCGTTCGCCTACACCGCCTGGGGCAGCGGCGAACCTTCCAGCTATCAGGGCCTCGAAGACGCGCTGGTGATCGGCGCCACCAGCGGCGCCTGGAGCGACGCGTCGAGCGTCATCGCGCAGAGCTGCTACGTCTGCGAGCTGCCGATCCCAGCCGTCCCGGTCTGCAGCCACGTCGCTCCGGCCGAGGTCTGCAACGGGGTCGACGACGACTGTGATGGTGATGTCGACGAGGGTCTCGCGTGCATCGTCGTCGATACGATCGCCGACACCGGTCCGCTCGATGCGGATGCCCCGACCTGCGCCGACGCCGACGGGGCATGCTCGCTCCGCGCCGCCTTCGCTGCGGCCAACGCGCGATCCGACGAGGTCGAGATCTACCTGCCCGCCGGGACCTACCGCGTCTTCGACCTCACGGATGTCGCCGCGGGACACACCGTCACGCTGACCGGCGCCGACGAGGCGACGACCATCCTCGACTCCCAGGACAGCGACAATGGCATCACCGTCTACGGCACCTTCTCGGTTGCCAACGTCACGCTCACTGGCATCGATCACGGCAACGCACTCGAGTGCTCGAGCTGTAGCGGCATCGCGCTCTCGCATGTCACCCTCCGCGACAACGAGACCAGCGGCACCAACGGTGCCCTCCGCATCGAGAAGCCCCGCGCCGGGAGCAACTTCAGCGTGGCGCACTCGACCTTCAGCGACAACATCGGCATCGGCGCCGCGATCAACCTCTACCTCGACGGCACGAGCGGTGAGGTGGTGAGCCTCGACATCAGCGACTCGACCTTCATCGGAAACCGATCGAATAGCTACAACGCTGCGGTTCTACTGGACAACGGCGGTACCGGAAGGCTCAGCGTCGACATCGCGCGCTGCGTGTTCCGCGACAACCAGGCGGCCGACGACTACGGCGCCCTCACGCTGAGCGGCAGCGGCTCCGCCATCGTCGCCATCGAGGACACCACCTTCGCGAGCAACCATGCATTGCGCGCGGGCGGCCTGGCGCTCCTTGCCAAGGGCGGCACCTGGTCGCTGTCCGTCGCGCGCAGCGCCTTCATTGGCAACGACGCGGCCGAGGGCGGCGCTGTCTGGGCCGCCAGCGATGCCAGCGCGAGCGTCTTCTTGGAGCTCGCGAACACGTCCTTCTTCGGCAACAGCGCGATCGTCGTCGGCGCGGTCGAGTCGCGCGTGACGATCGGAGTCTTGTCGTTCCTACACGCCACCATGGTAGGCAATGAAGCCTCGGTCTTCGGGGGTGGCGTCAATATCGGCACCGGCAGCAACGGCATCGTCAGCTTCCAGGGCTCGATCATCGCGGGCAACACCGCCCGCGACGGCCTCTCGCACGACGTCGGCCGCAGTGCAGATGCTGTGGCGATCTCTGGCGACAGCAACGTCTTCGGCACCCCGCTCTACGACTCGGGCGCCTGGTTGCCATTCCTTCCGGGTGCCGCCGACCTCATCGGCACGCTCGCCGCGCCGATCGATCCCGACCTCGGCGAACTCGTCGACGACGGCACGATCCCTCCGTATCGCATGCCGAACGCGGCCAGCCCCGCCATCGACCGGGTCACATCCGCCACCAGCGACGACGACCAGCGCGGCTGGAAGCGCAACTGTAACGGAGGTATCGGGGACTACAGCGACAGCGGCGCCATCGAGCGTGGATGCGTCGGCGACATCATCGACGCCGACAGCGATGGCATCCCCGACGCCTGCGAGCTCAATTGATGGCCTCGTGCGGCCAGCGTGCAAGCCAGCGAGTTGGTTCGTCTTCGACTCACCGAACATCGCCCGCTCGCACACTGGCTATCGCACTCGGGAATGTAAGCCGAAGCTTAGTTCGTGAGCGACGCGTAGCTCTCGGTCAATACGAACCCATCGGGAATGGGCGTCGCACGCAGCACCGCACGATAGTCGCCGAAGTGATATTCGACGCTCGCCTGGAGCAGGAGCCCATTGGCCAGCACCTCGGGCGTCGCTGTTCCAGCGCGTGTCCAAGGTGTCCGGCTGCCTCGGTGACCCGCTCGGCGTTCGCATTGAAGGCGGCAGCCACGCCGTTCGGAGTGGCGCTCCTGCGCACAGTCTTCGAGCAGCGCGCCCCGCCCCATGAACCCTTTGAGCAGCCTCTTGCGTGTTGCGGCGTTCATCCCGTTAGTGCCCGACGATCGAGGCTTTGAAGGCCGCGCTCGTCACGATCGGAGCAAAGCAGCTGGCGACGTCACAAGCGGCGATCGCGGCGCTCCTCTCGTCAGCGTCGCGCGGCTCTGGTAGTCCGAGCGCATGACGTTGAAGCTCTTCCTCTTGCGCCATGGTCAGACCGATTTCTCCCGCGCGAACCGCTTCTGCGGGGAGATCGATCCGCCGCTCAACGCGATCGGGTTGCGGATGGCAGACGCGATGGCCGAGAAGCACGGTGCAGACCCGTGGACGGCGATCTACTGTTCGCCGCGCACGCGTGCCCTGCAGACCGCGACGCCGCTGTCGCTCGCGGCCAAGGTGCCGATCCAGACCGACGACGGCCTGCGCGAGATCGCCTACGGCGACTGGGAAGGGCTGACCCACGACGAGGCGGTCGCGCGTTATCCTGAGGCGTATGAGTACTGGGCCAACGACCCCGCGAGCCATGGCACGCCCGGCGGCGAGACGGCATTCATGGTCGCCGCGCGCGCGACGCCGGTCATCGGCAGGCTGCGTGAGCGCTACGCGAGTGGGCGCGTGTTGGTCGTGTCGCACAAGGCGACGCTGCGCGTAATCGTGTGCTCGCTGCTCGGTATGGACGTGCGCCTCTTTCGAGAGCGTATCGCGCAGCCGGTCGGCGCGCTGACCTGCTTCGACATCAGCGGACCTGATGCACGCCTCACGTTGCACGGTGATGTGTCGCACCTGCCGGCCGACCTGCGCGTGCTCGAAGGCACGTGAGCGAAGACGTCATCAGCCCGGGCGAGCGCTTCCTCGCGCAGCAGCTCGACGCGCTCGCGCCCGGCGACATCGTGGTGTTCGATCTCGACAACACGCTGTTCGATACGCGACCGCGCACGCTCGCGGCGGCGACCGACTTCGATGCGAGGAACGTCAGCGACTGGTTCACCGCGCTCGCCTTGCCGATGGTCGGCCACGACGGCCGGGCCACGGCCCGCAACCCCGCATTGCCACCACCACCCGAGCCGGTCGTCGATGCCTTCGCGTTGCACTGGGATGACTACTTCTGGCGACCCGAGAGCCTCGCGTTCGACACGCCGCTACATGCGGTCGTCGGCTGGGCGGTCGCCGCCAAGGCGCGTGGCCTCGATGTCCGCTATCTCACCGGGCGCGTCGCGTACCTCGCGGCGGCATCGCACGAGGCGCTGTGCAGGATCGGTCTCGAGCCGGCACCGGGCGCGCTCTTGTGTAAGCCCGACCTGTCCTTTCGCACCGGTCCCTGGAAGTGCGACGTGCTCGCCACGTGGCGCCGCGAGGCGCGCATCGGCTGGTTCGTCACCGAAGGCCGCCGCGACCTCGCATGCCTGCAAGCCGCCGTGCCCGACCTGCCACGCGTGTTGCTCGACTGCTCGTTCGAGTCGCTCGACATCGCGCTCGACCCGAGCACCCCGATCCTCGCGCGGTGCTTCTAGCAGCCTTCCAGAAGCTCACTGTCAGCGGTCAGCGGTGGATCGAGATGTCAGCGCCGCTGGTCCGAACGTCGAGTCGGCCGGCGCCATCGCCGAGGGTGCCTTCGGCCTGGTCGGGGAAGCTGCGGGTGGGGCGGAACTGCAGATCGCTGCCGATGAAGACCGCGCCGGGTGCCGACGTGACCGCCAGCAGGCGGGCGCCGAACTCGCGCGGCACGCTGAGGTCGATCGGCGAGTTGGTGGTCGCGAGGAACACCTCGCCCCCGCGCGGCGGGATGAGGCGTCCGGTGATCGGGCCCTGGGTCGTCGAGGCGCGCACGTTGCCGGCCACGCTGAACATCTCGATCGGCGCATTGGTCGTCGCGATGTCGAGGTCGCCTTCGTGCGAGTCGACCGTGACGAGACCGTCGCTCGTGCGCACGACTGTCGTCGCGCCGATGGGTGACCTGGTGAACCCGAGCTCGACCTCGCCGAGCGTGGTGTCGACCTCGGCCACGGTCAGGCCGTTGATGGTGACGCGACCGGTGTCGGTGAGCGACGACACGACGAGGTTCTCGGGCACCAACAGGTCGAAGCTCACCGCGAAGAGCTTGTTACGACCGGAGTTGGGGAGCTGCACTGACAAGACCAGCTCGCCGCCGTTGAGGTGCTCGACGATCTCGACCTGCTCGGCCGCAGCCTTCGCCTGCGACTTGTCGTCGAAGCCCGACGCGTGGATCTTCACTGTGCCCGAGATGGTCCCGCCCGCCCCTGTGCGCCGCAGCCGCACCGCTCCGGCCGCGTTGTCGATGACCAGCGCGCTCGTCGGCTTCGCTTGTGGCGAGTACGTCAGCGACACATCGAAGCTCTCGGTGCACGCAGACATCGACGACAGGCACAGTCCCACCAACATCGCCGCTCGCATCACCGTGACTGCCATCATCATCGTGCTCCGGTCCACTTGCGCGGGCGGCCTCTACGGTTCCGACCGCGGCGGCATTCAAGCACACTCGCGCTGGCGCGACCATCTTGCCGCCCTTGGCAACGGCAGCCGACGGCGCTACGGCGCCTCGAAGCCTGTTGCGCTCGGTCCCTCACGAGCATATGCCAGGCTGATGTCCGACCAGCCCCCTAAGCTCCTCGTCTATGGCGCCAATGGCTACACCGGGACCCTCATCGCCGAGCTCGCTCGCACCCAGGGCCTCACCCCGGTCCTCGCCGGTCGCAACGCCGAGAACATCGCCGCCCTGGCCGAACGCCTCGGCTTCGAGCATCGCGTGTTCGGACTCGACGTGCCCTCGACTGTCGACGCCTGCCTCGAGGGCGTCGCCGTCGTGTTGCACTGCGCCGGCCCATTCTCGCGCACTGCCGCGCCGATGGTCGATGCATGCATCCGGATGGGCGTGCACTACCTCGACGTCACCGGCGAGTTCGCCGTCTTCGAGGCGCTCAGGCAGCGCTCGTCGGAGGCCCGCGAGGCGAAGGTGATGTTGTTGCCCGGCGTCGGCTTCGACGTCGTGCCCTCAGACTGCCTCGCGGTCCACACCGCGCGCCGCATCACCCAGCCCACCCGCCTGCGCATCGCCATCCTCGGCCTCGGCGCCAGCATGTCGCACGGCACCGCGACCACCATGGTCGAAGGCTTGAGCAACGGCAGCTGGATCCGCAAGGGCGGCAGCCTCGTCAAGATCGCGCCGGGCTCCCTCACCCGCAAGTTCGACTTCGGCCGCGGCCCGAGCATCACGATGGCGGTGCCCTGGGGCGACCTCGCCACCGCGTACCACTCGACCGGGATCCCGGACATCGAGACCTACTTCAGCATCAAGCGCAGCATGCTCTGGGGAGCGCGCACGATGGGGCGGCTACCCTGGCTGCTCGGCAGCGGCCCGGTCCAGCGCCTCATGAAGCGACGCGTCGACGCGCGCCCGGCCGGCCCGACCGCCGACCAGCGCGACAAGGGGCGTTCGATCTTCGTGGTCGAGGTCGAGAACGCCGCGGGGCTTCGCGCCACCTCGCGTCTCGAGACCGGCAACGGCTACTCGCTCACCGCGCTCGCGGCTCTGCACATCGCCAAGCGCGTGCTCGCGGGCAACGCCCCGGTCGGCTTCCAGACGCCAGCGACAGCCTACGGACCGGACCTGATCCTCGAGATCCCGGGCACCCGTCGCGAAGACCTGTGACGAGCCGATAGCTATCGTAGCGGCCGAGCCACTGACTATCGTAGCAGCCGAACCACTGACTATCGTAGCGGCCGAGCCACTGACTATCGTAGCGGCCGAGCCACTGACTATCGTAGCGGCCGAACCACTGACTATCGAAGCGGCCGAGCTTGCTCGGCCGAGGGCTAGAAGCTCGACGACGCTCAGCTCCTCGATGACTCTCAGATTCCGGGCTCTTTCTCAGCGCGCTCTTTCTCGGCGCGCTCGGCGGCGAGGAAGGTGCGCAGGCAGCCGGAGGTGCAGAAGAGCATCAGGCGCCCATCGCGCGACAATGCTTGCGTCGTGCGGCGCGGGTCGACCGCAGCATCACAGGTCGGGCAGGTCAGGCCGCTGGCGTTGTCGCCCAAGGCTGACCCTTTAACGACCACCTTGGTCGACTGGTTGGGATCGTCGCTCACGGTGGCAATGTCGCCGAGATGCGCGCGGCTGGCAAGGGCTTCGGGCGAAGCCCGCCAGCCGACCTCCGTTCGCCGAGCCGCTACTCGGCCCCGCGTCCACCCTGCGACATGCTGCTCTTGCGGGTGACCGTCTCGGCCAGGCCGAGCACGCACGTGTTGAGGTCGACCCCGGTGCACGCGTCGACCCACGCGCTGAAGCCGCCGACGGTAGCCCAGTCGATCCATTGGACTTGCGACAGCGACACGTAGGCGTCCGCTGCGATCGCGTCGGCGCCGACGAGATCCTTGACCATTGGCAATACGAAGCCGCGATCCTCCGACGGTCGGCCGATGAAGTGCCACGTGAAGGACGACTGCGAGCCGCTCAGGTAGAGGTCTGCGACGAACGCGTCGGTCGCGGCCGGCAGGCCCGCCTCGTGGCTCCAGCCGAGGGTCCAGTGACCGGCTTCGTCGGTCGAGACCGACGCGCTCCACACACGCGGCAGCAGGTCGCGCTCGAAGCTGACCTTGCCTGTACCGGGCAGATACGTGCCGAGCTCGGTGTAGCTGCGCTGTCCGTTGCCGTCGGCACCGAGGTGCTCGGTCGCGACGCTCCAGCCGAGGTGGCCGTGCTCGATGTTGGGGAACTTCGAGGCGACGGTGACGGGCACGCCAGGGGCGACGAAGCCACTCGGGCCGCCGCGCCAGAAGTCCCAGAAGATCTCGGACTTGTGGCCGAATTGGTACGAAACGTCGAACGGTCCGGGGCTCGCGCCGGGGTCGATCTCGATCGCGAAGCCGGCATAGTCGCCGCGCCAGGGTCCGGTCAGATCGACTGGGGCGTTCTCTCGGATACCGGGGTAGGGCACGTGCATCGCGGAGAGGAACCCGAGCTGCGTACCGTCCGAGCCGATCGCCTCGACGATCACCGTGAAGTCGGCTTCGGCGGTGCAGCCGCGATCGAACCACGTCTCGAACGAGGTCGCCGGGCTGCCCTCGAAGTACATGTCGTCCGCGCCACAAGCGGTCGCAACGCGGTAATGGTCGGTGCCTTCGGGCGCCCGCGGAACCGTCACGTCGAGGTAGAAGCCACCGAGCCCGGGGTCGTTGTCGGTGCTGCCGTCGTCCACTTCGAGCGATACCTTCTGGCCCGGCTCGAGGCCCATGAGGCTCGTCCACTCGCTGTACGAGTAACCGCTGAAGCGCGTCACCGCGGTCGCGCTGCAGCCGGCGACGATGGTCGCCTCGGCCATGCCCGAGTCGTCGGTCGTCACGCTCGCCAGCGCCGTGCCGTCGGGCGCATTGATGACCACCGTGTCCTCGACGCGCGGCTTGCCGCGGCTCGACAAGGTCAGCGTGACAGGCCCGAACATGGTGCCGAGCGACACGCACGGACCCGGGTTGCCAGCGCGATCGACCTGCATACCGTAGAGTTCCGGCGTCGCCGCCGCCGCCGTGATGTCTCCGTGCCAGCGGCCGGTTGCGTCGATCGTGGCCGCGCCGAAGATGTCCTCCCAGCACGTCGCCGAGCCGGACAACATCACGTCTGCGCCTACCTCGCCGGCCCCTTCGACCGCGAACGTCGCGATCCCCACTCCCCAGCTGGTGCCGCGGATCCCGTTGGCCGTCGGCGCGGTCGGGGCCAGGCTGTCGTGAACGTAGGTGCCGAGCTCGTAGCACACACTGGCGTTGCTGGCCTGGTCGACCACGCGCATCCAGAAGGTGCTGGCCGCGTTCGCCGCGACATCGAGGAGTGCTGTCCAGCCGCCGACGCCTGCCACGCCATCGCAGTCGGCGACATCGCTCTCCGTGTCGAGCTGCGCCACGGCCGGGCCCGAGCACGCCTCGTTCGAATAGATATGGATCGCGGTGTCGGACTCGGCGCAACCCGCCACCGGGAACTTCGCGTCACCGCCGTGCGGCACGGCGAGCGCTGCGATGGTCGCGCTCCCCAGCGTCGGCACGACCGGCGTCTCGTCGTCATGCACGATCATCGCGAGCGACTCGCAGCCGCTCGCATTGCCGGCCGCATCAAGGGTGCGTGCGAAGATCTCGTTCACGCGATTCTTCGCGAGCGTCGCCACGATCGTCGTGGTCTGCCCCGCGTCGAGGCGCACCACGCGCCACGGCGTACCCGCGCAATCGGCAGCCGCAGCGAGCAGCGCGCGCCCATTGGGCAGGCTCGTGTGCTGAAACAGCTCGACCGACACCGCCTCGGGCGGCGCGGCCAGATCGAGCTCGGCGAAAGCAATCGAAGTCGGCGACGCGACCGGGCTCGCCAATGCGATCGGCGCGGGCGCGGTCATGTCGCTGACGAAGATCGAGAAGCTCGGGCGGCACTCGCTCGCAAGGCCCGCACGATTCTCGGCGCGCACATAGAGTGCGGTCTCGCTGTCCTCGGGCAGCGTGAGGCCTACCGAGAAGCGGCCGGCCGCGTCGACCGCGCCCGCGCCCAGCGCGTTCGTGCACTTCGCGTCGCCGAAGAACGACAGGCTCGAGAGCGCCTCGGCGGTGCCCTGCACGAGCGGCGTGGTGCTCGGGGCGGGCGACGCGGGCGAGAACCCGCCGATCGTCACCGGGCCAGGCAGGTCACACGCATCGCCGATGCCGTCGCCGTCGGCATCTTCCTGGCCTGGGTTCGCGACGTCGACACAGTTGTCGCGGTCCGAGCCAACGCTGTCGTTGTCGCGGTCGTCATCGACGCAGTCCGCGATCCCATCGCCATCGGAGTCGCCGCTGCCTTCGTCGGTCTGACCGTCGCAGTCGTTGTCCTTGCCGTCGCAGGTCGTCTCTACCGCCTCGTAGCCCGGCACCGCTGCGTAGTCGCAGGTCGCGACGTGCGCGTCCGAGCACGCCACTGTCGCCTGTGCCTGACCCGCGCCACACACGCCGACCGGGCTGCATGCCCATGCGCGCATTGCGGACAGGTCGCTCGCGGTCGCGGTGTCGTCCGCATCGAGCTGGTCGACGAGGCAGTCGGCGTCGGCGTCGCGGGTCGCGCTCTCGAGCACGTCGGGCTTGCCGTCGCCGTCGCTGTCGACGTTCGACACCGCCGCGCTGACCTCGTCGCCGTCGGGCACGCCGTCATAGTCCGAGTCGGCATTCAACGGGTTCGATCCGAGCGCGCCTTCGATCCCATTCGTGAGTCCGTCGAGATCGGCGTCGGCATCGGGGTCGAGGCACTGACCCGCGAGGCACAGGCCACTCTCGCATTCACTCGACGTGCTGCAGGTCTCGCCCAGTGGCCGCTTCGCGTCGACTGCGCACGCACCAGCGATGAAGGCCATCCCGAGCCAGGTGGTCAGACCGAATCGTGAGCGAAGGCCAGACGGAGCCTGGCCGGTGCGAGTGCGTCGCGACATTTTCTCTACTCCCAAAGGGGGCCGATACCCGCAAAGGCTTGGCTGGGTGTCAAGCCAGAGAGGGCGCGGCAAGTGCGTTTCCAGCCCATCCTACGCGACGTGATGGGGTTCGGATCAAGTACAAGTGCGGCGTGGGCCTTGTCACCGAGTGTGTTACATCCCACCGCCCTTACGTCCCCATCGCATTGGATTCACGTATGAAATCACGCTGGAACGACGACGAAGCCGCCCGCCATACCGAGCCCCTGGCGCTGCGCGCCTATACGTCGCGGCTCCTCGGCGCCGACGAAGACCTGGTCCTGCATGGCGGTGGCAACACCAGCTTGAAGACGACCGAGACCGATTTCTGCGGCGACTCGACCGATGTGCTCTGGGTGAAGGGCAGCGGCTGGGACCTGAAGTCGATCGCGCCAGCGGGCTTCGCCCCGGTCCGCATGCGCACCTTGTTGGCGATGGGCGCACGCGACACGCTGAGCGACACGCTGATGGTGAAGGAGCAGCGCGCCGCGATGCTCGATCCCGACGCGCCGCTGCCAAGCATCGAGGCGGTGCTGCACGCGCTCATCCCGTTGCCGTGGGTCGACCACACGCACGCGGACGCGGTCGTCGCGCTGTCGAACTCGCCAATGGGCGAGGAGCGGCTGCGCTCTCTTTATGGAGACCGTGTCTTCTTCGTGCCGTACGTGATGCCCGGCTTCGAGCTCGCGAAGGTCGTGCAGCGGGTCCTCGCCGAGCACGACGTGACCGCATTCGAAGGCATGGTGCTGATGCACCACGGCGTCTTCTCGTGGGGCAACAGCGCGCGCCAATCCTATGAGCGCATGATCACGTTGGTCGATGACGCCGAGAAGTGTCTACTCCAAAATCGCGCCTGGAACGTGCTGGCCGAAGTGCCTCCGTCGCCACCCGAGCCGGCCGAGTTCGCGTCGCTGCGGCTCGCGGTCTCGCAGGTCGCACAGGTTCCGTTGGTCGCACGCCTCGATACCAGTCCCGAGGCTGCAGGCTTTGCAAGCCTTCCCGGCATCGCCGAGATCGCGACCCGTGGCCCACTCACGCCCGACCATGTAATCCGCACCAAGCGCCTCCCGGTCGTGCTCGCGGCGGGCGCGGATGGCGCCGAGATCCAGCGCGCCGTCCGCGCTTACGCCGACGACTATGCGGCGTTCTTCGCGCGCCATCGACGACCTGGCCAGCTGATGTTGGACCCGGCGCCGCGCTGGGCGGTGTGGCCGGGCAGGGGTCTCGTCGCGTTCGGCAAGGACGCGAAGGAGGCCGACGTCGTGCTCGACATCGCGCGCCACACCGCGCGCGCGATCCAGCGCGCCGAAGCGATGGGGCGTTGGCAGGCGCTGCCCGAGGCCGACCTGTTCGACATGGAGTACTGGGAGCTCGAGCAGCGCAAGCTCAAGAAGGCCGGCTCACGCCCGGAGCTGCAGGGGCAAGTGGCGCTCGTCACCGGCGTGGCGCACGGCATCGGGCGCGCGACCATGCAGCGCTTGCAACAGCTCGGCGCGATGGTCGTCGGCCTCGACCGCGACCCGATCGTGCTCGAGCTGTCGTCGTCCTCGTCGCTCGGTCTCGTGTGCGACGTCACCGACGCGAACGCCGTCGACGCCGCCATCGCGCAGACGGTGATGGCCTTCGGTGGCCTCGACCTGCTTGTCTCGAACGCTGGCACCTTCCCCGAGGCGACCCCGCTCGGCGACATCACGGATGCGGCCTGGGCCGCGACGCTGGCCCTGAACCTAGATGCCCACTTCAAGGTGCTGCGCGCCGCGACACCGCATCTCGTGAAGGGCCAGAGCCCATCGGTGGTCATCGTCGCTTCGAAGAACGTGCCCGCCCCGGGTCCCGGCGTGGCCGCCTACTCGGTCGCCAAGGCCGGCCTCACACAGCTCGCGCGCGTCGCCGCCCTCGAGCTCGGCGAACAGGGAATCCGCGTCAACGTCGTCCACCCCGACGCCGTCTTCGACACCCACCTCTGGGACGCCGCCAAGATCGCCGCGCGCGCCGCCAATTACGGGCTCACCGTCGAACAATACAGGGCGCGCAACATCCTGCGCCGCGAGGTCCGCGCGAAGGATGTCGCGACCGTGATCGCGCGCCTCTTGTCGAGCGACTTCGCCTGCACGACCGGTGCTCAGATCCCAATCGATGGTGGCAACAACCGCGTCATTTGATCGAGGCGATTCGCTTATCCAACGTCACCAGGCGTGGCCACGTGCCCAGCGCGGTTTGGCCCGTTGACCGACTTGGACGAGGCGTTAGTCTCGGCCTCGGAGGAACCCCATGACCGCAGATTCCAATGTTTCCAAGTCGCCTTCGAAGAACCCCAAGGGCGAGACCGAGAAGGTCTCGTACGCGGAGAAGAAGGCCCATCTCGACAAGCTACTCGATGCCTTCCACACAGGCTTCCTGGTGAGCCACGCGCGACCCGGCGCTGACCACCACTTCCACGCACGACCCATGGGTCTGCTCGGCCACGACGACAACGGCGACCTTTGGTTCGCGACCGGCATTGACTCGAACAAGATCGACGAGATCAAGGCCGACCCGACCGTGCTCGTCACCTTTCAGGACGGCGGCCGCTTCGTCGCCATCACGGGCCAGGCGGAGGTCGTGCACGGTCGCAATTCGCCGAACAGGCGAAGCCATAGCGAGGCGAGCGTAACCAGCAAGATCGACGAGCTCTGGAACCCGCACCTCGAGGTGTGGTTCCCCAAGGGCAAGGACGACCCGAACCTCGCGCTCCTCAGGGTCGACGCCAAGGAAGCCTCGTTCTGGGACAGCAGTGGCTCACGTGGCTTGAAGTACCTGTTCCAGGCCGCTGCGGCGCTCATCACCGGCTCGCGCCCCGAGGGGCAGGACAGCGAGAAGGACAACGCCACCATCAAACTCTGAGATGAACGGCGACGCCAGCGACCGGGAAGTGCAGCCACACCGCAAGCACTGGCCGCTCGCTGAGCGTCGCCAATGGGCATAGATCGTCCCGCGGATCCGCCGCCGCTGACCATCGTCGACCAGCTTGCGCGCGAACGACACCTCGCAATACCAACGCGCGTCTGGCCAACGCTCGGCGACGAAGCCCGCGAGTCGGTCGGCGGAGGTCAGCATAACGTCGCCCTGGACGTGCGTGACCACATCGTAGCTCGCAATCCAGCGCGCAGCGCACGCGCGTAGCCCGGCTTCATCGCCGCTACGGTCGCTCGCGAGGAAGCCATGTAGCGCCGTCCCGATCCGGTCCCACTCGCGAAAGCCCTGTGGCTCGCTGCGAGTGACGCGCGCATCGCGGAGCAGGCCACCGCCGCGAGCTGTTCGGCGACCCATGCGTCTCGCCCGGCGAGCACCTCGTCCTCGTCGCCATCACGCCCACACAGCGGCTCGAACTCCGCATCCGCGAGCGCATCGTCCGACGCCACCAGCAACGTCAGGCCCGCTATCGCGCAGCGCCCATCCGGCGTCTGCAGCAAGCCCTCGCACACGGTCGCAGCGCGGATCCCCAGCCGCTCAAGCGCGCACGCCACCGCCCGACACTCCGCGTTGGTCGCGACCAGCACCGCGATGTCACCCGCCACGACCGGACGCACGACCTTCGTCGCCCGATCCAGCACCGACGTCGCGCTCGTGTTGGCCAACAAGCCCGCGACCAGTTCGGCCATCACCAGCCCGAACGGATCCCTCGCCGGATAGAAGCCGAGCCCGAGCGGCGGCAGCGCCGCGAGCTCCGTCGGGTCCTCACGATACGCTGTCGCGCGCACGTCCGCCGGGTTGATCCCATCCGCGAACGCGCTCGCGGACAGCTCCGAACTCAGCGCGACCAGCTCGGGCCGCGACCGTCGATTCACAGTGAGGTGCTCGACCGAGCCGCCGCGTGCACGAATCGCCGCGAGCACCTCGTCGACCAGCGCCGGGTCGGCCCCGTTCCACTCGAAGATGCACTGCTTCAGATCGCCGACCCAGGCCGACCCGCCAGCCAGCCCATGCAGTCGCGTAAATAGCGCCAGTTGTTGGGAATGGTGGGCGCTGATCTGTGCGAGCGGCCCGTTGTTCCAAGTTGCGACACATGGTGATCGGGCGTCCACTATCCCGGACGGCACGCCTGCCCTGCACGATCAGATGTCACGTGCCTGTTTCATGACTCTACGAATACACTGAAGTATCTGCCGCTACTCGCGACGCAGACTGAGACGCAAGGCCGGCATCCAGCCGAGCTCGAAGCTCGTGACGAACAGCTCATCGACCGCGACGCGCACCGGCAGGCACGGCGTATAGAGCTGGTACCAGGGCATCTTCACGGTCAGCGCGTCCATCACGTGCGACGTCTCCTCGACCGGCAGCACCGTGGCCCGCCCACTGCCCTGGATGAAGTCGAGGGTCGCGTCGTTCTTCGAGACCGAGAACGCGACCCGCCCATCGACCTGGAGGTTGGCCATCGTCTTGCCGTGGCGCTCGACCATCAGGACGAGGTCGAGGTCAGCCAGGCCACTCGGCTCCCCCGACCGCCACAGCGCGTTGGGGGCGCGCGTGAAGTAAGCGCCGAGGATCCAAGGCGACCACGCCCCGCCGAGCGTCGCGAGCTGCACGGCGTTGTTTTCGTCGAAGACTCTGCGTGCGCGCGCGGCGACCGCCGCGGTCGAGTCGAACGGAGTCGGGGCTACATCGGCGGAGATCGACTGGGCAGTAGACATGGAGACCTCTCGAGTTGGGGCCGCGCCTGCGGCCGTCAGAACAGGCTCACGGCCAGGCCGAGGGAGACGAGCGCCCCCAGGGCGAGATGGACCTTGGCTGCGTCGATGCGCACCAGCGCCAAGCTCGGAGCTTGCAGACCGCGTGCAGCGTCCGCGTTTGTCGCGCGCATGAGCGGCACGAGGAGCCGCGCCATCGGCAGCGCCGCGACGATGGGGATCAGCACCGCTGCCCACGGCAAGCCGGCGAGAGCGCCCGCGACCGGCCACAACACCAGCGCCAGCGCATAGACCAGCAGCAGATAGAAGCGCGACCCGGCCACGCCGAGCGCCAGCGCCAACGTCTTCGCACCGGTCGCCGCGTCGGCCTGCATGTCCTGGAAGTTGTTGATATGCAGGATGCCGACCGCGGCGAAGCCGAAGGCCAGTCCGAGCGCCAGCACCAGCGGCGACGTCGTGCCAAACGCCGCCAGCGCGAAGCCGACCGTCAGCACCGGCCCGCACAGCGTCACCACAGCGAGGTCGCCGAGCGCGCGATACTTGAGCCCAGGCCCGCTGCTATAGCCCCACGCTCCGAGCGCGGCCATCACCACCACCAGCGACAGCGATGGCTCCGTGATGAGCGCCGGCAGCCCCAGCAGCATTCCGAGCGCGAACGCCAGCCAGGCGGCGCGGCGCATGCTTGTGCGCGAGACGAGCCCCGCCTGCAGGACGCCCGATCCGCCGAGCGTGCCGGGCACGTCGATGCCGCGGTCATCGTCCTCGACATCGTTCATGAGGTTCACGCCGATCTGAACCGCAATAACTCCAAGGGCAGCCGAAAGGGCCAACCCCCACGCGATGTCCCAGCCGAGCACGCCGCCGAGTAGCCCCGTCGCCAGGCACGGCGCGAACGTCGCGGTCAGGCTCGGGGCCCGAATCGCGCGCAGCCAGGTGGCCAGCGAGGGTGCATTGGCAGGCTTCGATTCATTCAGTGCAGCGATGTCGTCCATAGTGAGTTCACTTTCCAGCGAGGATTTGGAACGCGCCCAGCACATCCAGCCGGGCGGTCTTGAGAAACGCTAGCAGCGCCTTCTCGACGAGCGAAGACAGCTTGCGCATGCGCTCCAGCCGCTGCCGCGCCTCTTTTGGCGCGCCGGCTTCCTTGGCGATCTTCTCGGCCCGCTCGAGGTCGCGGCGCACGCGCGTGACCAGCGATGCCTCGCGCTCCTCGATGACCTTGCGGACCATCTTCATCAGGTCGACCTCGGCCTCGTAGCGCCAGGTGCCGTCCGCCGGCGTGCGCACGCGCCGCACGATCTGCCACTGCTCGAGCTCGCGCACGAGGATTGATACGGCCCCCTTCGACAGCCCCAGCGCCTCCTGCAGATCCTGCGCGTTGTGCGGTCGCCCGCGCAGATAGAGCAGCGCCCACACCCGCCCCTGGTTTCTCTTGAACTGCCAGAAGTCGATGACGTTGCCGACCGCGTCGACGACCAGCGCCTCCCATGGGGCGAGGTTGCCAGGGCTCTCGAACTCGTCGCTGCCCTCGTCGTGGGTCGAAAAACCTCTCATGCGTGCTCTCCCTCTTCGCTGCTTCCATCGGCGGCACGAGGGTAGCGCGCCGCCGACGAGGTCGCCAGGGACGCGGCCCACGCGAACAGCGCCGCCACACCTGCCCCTCCGCTGGAGGGCTCGCCTCTCGCGAGCTCCACCGCAAGCAGTGCCCGGGCCGCGGCGATCTCCCCCTGTACGCGGGCGACGGCCTGCGTCATCGCCCCGGTCGCCACCACCTGCGCGACCAGGCTCCGGGTGTCTACGCCCGGCTCGCACCATGCCGCGTCGAGCGCCGCGGGCAACGTCGGCGACGAGCTCGCCGCGAGCAACACCGGATACGACGGGTTGCCGTCAGCCAGGTCCTCCGCGAGGTCACCGATGTCGTCGGCGATCTGAAAGGCCACCCCGAGGCGCCGCAGCGCCAGGTCGTAGCGCTCGGCTTTCGCAGGCTCACCGCCTGCCATCGCGACCAGCCAGGCAGCGATCCCGAAGAGCGCGCCGGTCTTGCCCTCGGCCATCGTGCACCACGCCTCGGGCGAGAGATCGGCGCGCCTGCGCATCGCCACCTCGAACGCGACGGCCCGCGTCATCTCCGCCACCACGTCGATCGCGCGTGCCATCGCCACCGGTCCGAGCCCACGCAGGCGCCTCAGCGCCGAGGTCAGCAGCAGGTCGCCCGACAGCACCGCGATGGTCGCACCCCAACGCGCGTTCGCCGACGGCAACCCGCGCCGCTCGGTCGCGCCATCGATCACGTCGTCGTGTAGGAGGCTCGCCGCGTGGACCAGCTCGACCGCGATCGCCGCATCCATTACCGAGCTCGCAGCGACGCCGAGCTGTTCGCCGACGAGCCATGCCACCATCGGCCGCGCCCGCTTCGATTCGTGCGCCAACACCATCGGCCGCGCCGCCTGCTCCAGCATCCCCGCGCCGACCATGGTCGCCGTGAGTTCGCGCTCGACCGACCCGAGGAACGCCGCGAGCCCGCTCGGCACTGCCACCAGCCCTGGGCCAGCCGCTACGGAAGGATGGGCCATCATGGCGTCCTCATGGTTCGAGACTTTTGCGAGGTTCATGCAGTTCACGTCATCGTGAACTGCGAGAACACCAGTTGCTCACCAAAGCCCGAACGTCAAGCATCCGGACCGCTACGAACTCACTCCGCCGCATCTGTAGCGGCCGAGCGTGCCGCATTTGTAGCGGCCGAGCTTGCCGCATTTGTAGCGGTCGAGCGTGCCGCATTTGTAGCGGTCGAGTTTGCCGCATTCCTAGCGGCCGAGCTTGCCGCATTCGTAGCGGCCGAGCTTGCCGCATTTGTAGCGGCCGAGCTTGCTCGGCCGACGCAGCAGATCCACTCAGTTCGTCAGCTTGATCCAGGCGAACGACCGGCCACCGAGCGCCAGCGTCAGGTTTGTACCGTCGCTCATCGGCGCCGCATCCATACCCTCGGCGACGATCACCTCGGCCTTGCCACCACCGAGCGCCGCGAGCGGGATCTGGAACGCCGGCACCGCGGCCTTGTCGACGTTCGTGACGACCAGCACGCGGTCAGCACCAGCGGTGCGCAGGAACGTGACCACGCCCTTGCCGCCCCTCTGATCGATGCGCTTCTGATCACCGCGGCGCAGCGCCAACGACGCCTTCCGGAGCGGCACGAGCCGCCGATAGAGCGACAGCAACGAGCCGCTGTCGGCCGCCTCGGTAGCGACGTCGATGCCGGCCGCCTCGTCGGTCATCGGCCACCACGGCTCGCCGGTCGTGAAGCCTCCGGTCGCGGTCGCATCCCAGTGCATCGGCGTGCGCTTGTTCTCGTCTTCGCGCGCAGCGCCGCCGACCATGCCGATCTCCTCACCGTAGTAGATGAACGGAGTGCCCGGTGACGCGAGCATGATCGCCGCCGCGACCCGCAGCTTGAGCGGGTCCTTCATCATCTCGCGGGCGACCCGGAACATGTCGTGGTTGGTGAGGAACGGGGCCTCGAAGCCGCGGTCCTTGAACGCGTCCACGCTGCGGTCGAGCATCTGGTTCAAGCGTGAACGAACACCGTCGCGCGCGGTCTCGACGATTGCGCTCGCCATGTCGAACGAGAACGCGAGGTCGAGCTCATCGCCATCACCCGCGTAGGCCGCCTGGTCTTCGGCGTTGGTCCACGCCTCACCAAGCAACAGGGTCCCCGGGTAGGCCGCGTCGATGCGCTTGCGCAGGCCGTTGAGGTACGCGTGCGTCGCGAGCGTGTCGGCGTTCTGGCCATCGGGGGTCTCGATGAGATAGCGGATCGCATCGATGCGGAACCCGGCCAGGCCGCGCTTCACCCAGAAGCCCATGATGTCTTCCATCTCGCGCTGGACCTCGGGGTTGGCGATGTTGAGGTCGGGCATGCCGCTCCAGAAGAGCCCGTAATAGAAGCGCTTATTCAGCTCGTGCCAGACCTTCTCGCCGTCCCACGGGCGCGACCAACCTTCGGGCGCCGTGTCGCGCCACGAGTACCACTCAGACTTCGGATTGCCCGGCCCCTTACGCGACTCGAGGAACCAAGGGTGTCGATCGGACGAGTGGTTCAACAAGAGGTCGATGATGATGCGGATGCCGCGCGTCTTGGCCGCCGCGACCAGCGCGTCGAGGTCCGCCAGCGTGCCGTAGTCCGGGTTCACATCGCGATAATCAGTGACGTCGTAGCCGTGATAGCTGGGCGACGGGTGGATCGGCATGAGCCACACGAGGTCCACCCCTAGCGACGTCAGGTGGTCGAGGCGCCGCTCGATACCTTTCAGATCACCGATGCCATTGCCATCGGAGTCCTGGAACGAGCGCACGAAGATCTCGTACCCGACCGAGTCGCGCCACCATTGGGTTGCGGGTGCGCTTGCGGGCGTGTGTGCGAGCGTGGGCGCGCTTGCGGGCGTGGGCGCGCTTGCGGGCGCGGGCCTGGGCGCGACCTCGGGCCCCTCGGGCGGCGACGACTTGCAGGCGACCAGCGCAGCAACGCTCCAAACCGCGATCCCGAGGCGCATGTTCATCCCTTCACACCACCGGCGGTGAGCCCACCGACGAGGTTGCGCTGCAGCGCGAAGAACAGCAGCACGACCGGCAGCGACACGATGATCGACGCCGCCGCGAACTTGCCCCACTCGACCGACTGCTCACCGACGTACGCATAGATGGTGACCGGCAGCGTGAACGACGTCGGCTCCTCCATCAGCGTGAACGCGAGCACGAACTCGTTCCACGCGGTCATGAACGAGAACAGCGCCGTGACCGCGACCGCCGGCATCGAGAGCGGTAGGATGATGCGCCAGAAGATCGTGAACTGGCTCGCGCCATCCATGATGGCACTCTCTTCGAGGTCCTTCGGGATGGTGTCGAAGTAGCCTTTCAGCATCCACACCGCGAACGGGATTGCGGTCGTCGCGTACACCACGATGAGGCCCAGCGACGCATTGAGGAGCCCGAGCGCGTCGAGGATCAGATAGAGCGGCACCATCATCAGCATGCCCGGGAACATCTGGCTCACGAGGAACGCCATAAGCCCCGCCTTGCGCCCCGCGAAGCGGAAGCGCGAGAAGGCGTAAGCCGCGGTCGTCGCGAGGAAGATACCGAGGATGGTCGTCGCCACCGAGATGATGATCGAGTTGAGCAGCTGGCGCCCGAAGAGCCACTCGCCGCGCGAGCTCGTCGCGGTCACGACCGCCTCGAAGTTATCGAGCGACCACTCGCGCGGCAGCGGATTGAGCGACGCATTTGCGCCCGAGTCGCCCGGCGAGAACGCGATGCGCAGCACGATGAACAGCGGATACAGCGTCGCCAGCGTGATAAAGATCAGCGTCCCGTGCGTGACAACGCTGCCCCAGAGAGACTGCTTCTTCATTCGAAAGCCCCCTCGGTGGCTCGGGTCATGCGGTTCTGCATCCACCCGTAGAGCAGCAGGATGACGAAGATCAGAATCGAGTACGCGGCCGCGAGCCCGAAGCGATTGAGCACCTTGAACGCGTAGTAGGCCTCGGTGACGAGGATGTTGGTCTCGTTCTCGGGCGCGCCGCCAGTGACCAGGTAGATCACGTTGAACATGTTGAAGGTCCAGATCACCCCGAGGATGATCGCTGGGACCAACGCGGGCTTGAGCAGCGGCAGGGTCACCTTCCAGAACTTCTGGAAGCGCGTCGCGCCATCGATGTCGGCCGCCTCGTACAGGTCCTTCGGGATCGACTGCAGCGCGCCCAGCGTCACGACCATCATGAACGGAAAGCCGAGCCACGTGTTCGTCGTCAGCGCCGCGATGTAGTTGCTCGCGAAGCTCGAGCCGGGCCCGAGCCAGTTGACCGGCTCGAGGCCGAGCACATCGAGGAAGCCGTTGACCGCGCCGAAGCTCGGGTTGAATAGCGACTTCCAGATGAGCGCGGTGATGTAGTTCGGCACCGCCCACGGCACCACCAGCAGCACCCGATAGAGGCTCTTCAGGCGCAGGTTCTCGCGGTTCAGGACCAGCGCCAGCGACACGCCGATTCCCACGTGCAGGACGACATTGGACACGGTCCAAAGCACCGTGAACCCAGTCGTCGAATAGAAGGTCGTGTGCGCCGTGTCCGACGGCACGAGGATCTCCTTGAAGTTGGAGAGCCCCGTGAACTCACCGTCCGAGAAAAACGCGAGCGCGACGCCCATCGCGAACGGGATGAACACCAGCACGATCATCCCGATCATCGCTGGGAACACATACAGATAGACGCCTGGCTTCTCGCGCACGCCGCGCACCACGGACGCGAAGCCCGGCCCGCCCAACAACCCGGCGACGCCCGCCATGAGTGCGGTCCAGAAGACCAAACCAAACGACTGCCCCAGCAATACGACAACGATCGAGACGATGGCCGCGCCCGCGAACGCGAGCCGCTCCGGCGTGACGAACGCCTTCAACCGTTCACCCACCGGCACCTTCACGCCCTTCTTCGCCTCCGTCTTTGGTGCGGGCTTGGGCACGAAGCTGAGCGCGAAGCCGAGCGCCAACGCGAGCAGGATCCCGATCCATACCATCGCCGTCGACACGCTCGGGGCGGGCTTGATGACCCGCTCCGACACACGCACGAGGCCGAGATACACGCCGTCCTTGATGACCGGAGCGACCGCCGCGAAGAGCGCGACACCGGCGTGGCTCGGGTCGTCGTCGTCGCTGAAGTCGGCCGCCGCGAAGCGACGGTCGGGGGGAATCGGCTGCTTCTTCGTGTGGTAGTCGTCGAGCTCCGCGCTGCGGTTCAACAGGTCTTGCGCGAACACGGTCGCGTCGATGGGTTTGGCGAGCGGGTCCTGGATCCACTCGACCGCCACCACCGAGCCGACGGCGATGCCGAAGTCGTCGGTCCCACCGGAGGTGACCACATGCACCGACGCGGCCTTGTCGAGGCCGACCTTCGCAGCCGCCGGTCCGCCCGCCACCACCGCCGCCGCGAGCTGGTCAGCCGCGACGCCGACGCGTTGTTCGACGATCTTCCTGAACGTGTGCGCGTCCTGCCAACGCGTCAGTCCGACCGCCGCGCCGCCGACCGTCACGATGACCAACGTCAACGCGACCGCATCGGCGATGCGCACGTAGAGGCGTCGCTCGGGCGCCGCTGCGACGCGCTCGCTCACTGCGGTTTCTCGGCCTTGCCGATGTCGCCGACCATCTTGGCCTGCGCCTTCTTCAGCTCTGTGGCCGGCTTGCGATCCGCGACGAAGATACCCGCGGAGATCGCCGTGTCCGCCGACGTCCACAGGAGCTGCATCTCGGGGCTCGCGTCCATCAGCACCGCGTGCTCGGCCTGCTCCTGGAACACCTTCATGACCGGGTCGGTGGCCGCGCCCTCGGCCAGCACCGCCGCGTTGCACACGGGCTGCTTGCCGATGGTCATGCGCGTCTTTGCCGACTCCGCGCCCGCCAGATAGAGCGCCGCCTTGAGCGCCGCGTCCTTCTTCGTCGAGGTCTTCGTCACGAACACCGCCTCGATGCCGAGCATCGGCGCCGGGTACTTGCCCTGCACGGTCGGGATGGTCGCGATGCCGTAGTCGACGTTCTCGATCTCGGCCGTGAACCACGGCCCGTTGAAGACGACCGCGGCGTTGCCTTCGTTGAAGAGGCTCGTCACCATGAAGCCCGAGATGCCCGAGGGCAGCACCTTGGCGGTCATGTGCAGACCGCGCACGTACTCGAGGGCCGCGAGCTGTCCCGGGCTATCGAACGCGGGCACGTGGTTGTCGTCGAAGATGACCCCGCCGAACGCGTGGATCCACATCGCATGGAAGTAGAGGCCGCCCGCCTGATACACGATGCCATAACGCTCGTCCGGCTTCTGCAGCGGCTTCACCTTGGCGACCAATTCCTCCATCGTTGTGGGAGCTTCCGGCAGGAGCTTCTTGTTGTAGAACATCACCAGCGACTTGAACGCCATCGGCAAGCCGTAGAGGTTCTTGCGATAGACCAGCGCCTTGACCGACTGCGGCATATATTGCTTGAGCACCTCGCCGTCGACCTTGCCCGACAGCGGCTCGAGCACGCCCTTCTCGACCCAGTTGCCGACCATGTTGTGGGCGAAGATGAAGAGGTCTGGGCCCTGACCGCGCGGCACCGTGATCGTCACCTTGTCGACGAACGGGTCGTACGGGATCGCCTGCGAGCGGATGCGCACCTCCTTCTGCGAGTTGTTGAAGGCGTCGACGACCTTGTCGAACGCCTCCTGCTCACCCGCGCGATACGAGTGCCACAACACCACCTCGATGGTCTCTCCGCTCGGAGCGGGCGTCGCAGCATCCACAGCCGCGGCCACCGGCGCGGCATCGGGCGCGCTCGCGGCATCGGGCGCGGGCGCTGCATCGGACGCCATCGCGGGCGCCGTAGTGGGCGCGGGCGCCGCATCGGCTCCCGGCTCAGGCGCCTTCTTGCCACCGCAGGCCGCCAGCAGTGCCACCGACAGAGCCAGGATCAAAGAGGTTCTACGCATGGACGGTTCCGCTCGGGTCGAGGGTGAGGTTGCTGCCGGCGGCATCGAAGATGTGGATCTTGGACGCATCGATGGCGATCGCGAGGTTCTGGCCGATGGTGAGCGCGTGGTCGGCCGGCAGCCGCACGACCAGGTGGTTGGCTCCGCATTCCACGTGCGCGAGGTTCTCCGAGCCCATCATCTCGATGTGGATGAGCTGGCCACTGGTCGCGGCCGCGCCCCCATCGGGGAGGATGTGCTGGGGGCGAAAGCCGAGCGTCACCGGTCCGCGCGTCGCGCGCAGTCGCTCGGCATGCGCGGCGGTCAACGTCAGGTCGAAGCCCGTCGACTTGAAATGTAAGTCACCGCTTACAGACTCGAGTGTGCCTTCGACGAAGTTCATCGCCGGGCTGCCGATGAAGCCCGCCACGAACTTGTTCTTCGGCGCGAGGTAGACCTGCATCGGGGTCGCAAACTGCTGCAGCTCGCCCATCGACATCACCGCGATGCGGTCGGCCAGCGTCATCGCCTCGACCTGGTCATGGGTGACGTACACCATCGTCGCGCCGACGCGCCGATGCAGCGACGCAATCTCCAGCCGCACTTGTCCGCGCAGCTTCGCGTCGAGGTTCGACAGCGGCTCGTCGAACAGGAACACCGATGGCTGGCGCACAATCGCGCGGCCCATCGCCACGCGCTGCCGCTGCCCACCCGAGAGCGCCTTGGGCTTACGCTCGAGCAGCTCTTCCAGGCCGAGCATCTTCGCCGCGTCGTTCACGCGCCGGGTGATCTCTTCCTTCGAGGTCTTGCGCAGCTCGAGCCCGAACGCCATGTTCTGGCGCACGCTCATGTGGGGATAGAGCGCGTAGCTCTGGAACACCATCGCGATATCGCGGTCACGCGGCGGCACGTCGTTCATCACGCGCCCGCCGATCTTCAGCGTGCCCTTCGAGATCTCCTCGAGCCCCGCGATCATGCGCAGGCACGTCGTCTTGCCACATCCCGACGGCCCGACCAGCACCACGAACTCGCCGTTCTTGATGCTGAGGCTCACGTTCTTGGCCGCGACCACGTTGCCCGGATAGATCTTCCACACGTCCTCGAGCACGACCTCCGCGCTTGGCTTGCCTTCGCGCGCGTTCAGACTGAGTTGGGCCGGCGCTGCCGCCGTTGTCATCGCTTGCTCGGACACGCTCACTCCTCGATCGTCACGATGGTGTTCGGCGCCCTTGTTCCCGATGGGTCCGGCCGGTCCGCGAAGATGTCGCGCACCCGCACCCGCTTGGTCCCATCGGCTGGCACGGTGTAGCCGCGGTTGGTCAGCGGATACTCTTCGGTGCCGCCCCAGCTCTCGCCCGCGTGTCCGATGGTGTACTTGTACTGCAGGCCCGTACCCGGCACGAACGTGTGGCCGAACGTCCAGATCCCGTCATTCGCGACGAGGTCCGGCGCCACCCCATCATCCTTCATCGGGACCGTGTTTGGCGACCACTGCCCGAACACATCCTGGTTGCCGACGATCGACGGCACGCCCGTGCCATCGGGCGGCGGCGGGTCGCTGATCGCGGCGACGAGGTCGCCGGTCACGTCGAGCTCGAACGCGACCGTCACAAGCCGTGTCGGATCTGCGAACACGATCTGAGTGCCGACGTTCGGCGCGATGTCGCGCACCTCGCCACCCTCGACCGCGACCAGCAGGATCTCCAGCGGGTCGCCGTTTGTCATGCCGAGGTCCGACATCAGGAACTGCAGCTCAAGCAGCGTGCCACCAACGACCGGACCCCCGAGGTTGAGGGTCGCCGGGGCATCCTCCCAACCTCCCGCCGCGGTCGCCTTCTGCAGCTTCGCGACGGGTACGAGGCCCAAGAAGTTGATGGCGATCCGGCGCGCAGCACCACCCGACTGGAACGACGCAGCGACGCCCTCGGCGGTGGCCGCGGTCGGGTCTTGGACGAGCTCGCCGCCGACCAGGTGACCCTGGCTCGTATAAATGACGAGCTGGTAGTCAGTGCCGAGCTTGGCCGACAGGTCTTCGCGCAGATCGATGCCGAGGAAGATGCGCCCGCTCTGCAGGCGATTGAAGCCGTAGAAGACGCGCGCGATGTCGTCGTTGGGATCGGCGGTAGCACCAGACGAGTCGCCGTCGAAGAAGACACCACCGGGCGGCACCCACTCTGACTGGTCCGGCGTGAGCAGGCCATCGAGCACCGGCAACGTGCCGAAAGGACCGGTCATTACGATCGGCGCTGGCTGCAGGATCGGCGAGAAGGCCGGCACCGGCACCGCCTCGAAGCCCTCACCGGTCAGCGCGGTGTTCAACTCGGTGTAGGCCGCGATGAGCTGCGCCCGAAAGATGTCGTCGAACGGCGAGTCGTCACCGCCGGCCGCGGTCTGGTCGCTGCCGTACCACCAGAACCAGTCGCTGCCCTCGGCCGACAGCACGTTGCGCCACGCGCGCCACCAGGCGAGCTTGGTGCCACCTTCGACGGGCGGCACGAGGTACGACTCGGGCATGCCGAGAATCGGCTCGAGCTGCGCCTTGGCCGCTTCCATCTCATCGCGCGCCGTCTTGAGATAGACCCACGCGAGGTTCTCCTCGGGCTCGCCGATCCAGGTGTCCAGACGGCCACCGATCCACGAGCCGGGGATGAGATTCTCGTACTCGGTCATCGCCGTGACCGGATGTGCGGGCACATTGCGGCCGGCATTTCCGTCGATGTACTCGCCGCCGGTCACCGTGATGACAGCGCCCGCATTGTAGGCCTGCGTCAGCGACGTATAGAGGCCTTCCAAGAACTGCTTGGCGTCGTGGTCCTTCGAGTACCACTCCCAGGCGTTCTCGCCGTCCAGGATGACCGACAAGAGGCGCTGCGGCTCACCGTAGTTGCCGGCCTTGCCGATCACCGAGAGCATGAAGTCGGCGATGTTCTCGCCCGGCGGCTGCGACTGATAGAAGAAGCCGACCTTGTCCGAGATCTCGGTGTCGCGGAAGACGATCATCAGGTCGTCGGCATCGCTGCCCCCGTTGCCGACGACGGTGTCGCCGTCGATCATGTACGGGCGCAGGTGCGACGCCCCCGGCAGGCCGCGGTCCAGGACCTGGCGGTCGGTCGCGATCCATTCGATGCCATTGGCGGCCAGCGCCGGCACGATCTCCTCGGCGACCGCACCCTCGGACGGCCACATGCCACGCGGCGCGCGCCCGAAGACGCCGGTATAGTACTCGACCGCCATCGCGATCTGCAGCGCGGCATCCTCGGGATAGGCGAACGCCGGCTCCGGCAGCGGGTCTGCGGGCTGCCCGACCTTCGCCAGGTCGGTGTTGAATAGCAGTGGCAGGATCGGGTGGAAGAAGGGCGTCGTCAGCACCTCGACCTGCGGCGCCGGGCTCGCGTTGGCCATCATCTTCTGATGGATCACGAACACGCCCGCCATGATCTTGTACTCCTCGGCGACCATGCGATTGGCGAGCTTCTCGAGGTCCGCGATGCGCGTCGCCTCGGCGATGGTCGTATCGGTGTACTTCGCGTTGAGTCGGTAGCGCCCGCCCTCCTCGGTCACCACGTCCGAGAGGTCGATCGCGACCGGCCCATCCTTCATCTCGATCGTCGTCGCGTGGAAGAAGCTCGGGTCCATCCACGCGACCTCGAACCACACTTTCAAGAGCGCGAGGTCGTACTTCGTGTAGGTCGCCGCATCGCGCGCGAGCAGCGCCTCGTACTCGGGGAAGAAGCTCCGCAACACCTCGGAGATACTCTTGAAAGACCAGACGCCGGCGTAGTAGCGGTCGCGCTCCGGCTCGGTCAGCGCGGCTGGCACCGGGGTGTCTTTCAGCAGCAGGTCGACCCACGGATCGGTGTGACCCTCGTGCGCGCCGAGGAAGCCCGGCTCGTCGACCGTGCCCTGCGCGACATTGACGTACGGGCCGAGCGCATCGACGTAGCGCTCGAGCTGCGTGAGCAATGACGACGTCAGGTTCACGTTGAGGTGCACCTTCGGGAACGCCACCAGCATCGCCGTCATGTCGTAGTAGTCTTTCTGCGCGTGCTTTCGGACCCACGGTCCCTGCAGCTCGTCCTTGGTCGGGTCGAGGTAGCTCGGCTGGTGCTGGTGCCAGACCATGTTCAGGAACAGCGTCGCCTTCACCGGCCCCGACCACGTGAGCCGGCGACCATCGGTCGACCGCAGCCCAGCCACCTCGAGGTCCCAGGTCTTCGTGCTCGCGAGGATCGGATCGACCGAGAGCTGCACGTCATTGCCCTGAATCACGAGGATATCAGTCACGTTCGCGATCGCACCGTCGGACGCGACCAGCTTCAGCGTGCCAGCGGCCTTGGCGCTCGCCGGGTCGATCTCCGCGTTGAAGCGCGCGGTGACCGAGGCGCCATCGGGCGACCACACGTGCACCGCCTGATACGTGCCAGTCGCGACCTCGCCGTCCGACCCGTCGGGTGTCACGTCGTCAATCGTCTCGCCATCCGGCTGGACGCTATCGCCCGTATCGGCGACGTCGGCGGTCTCTTCGGTCGCGTCATCGCGCGTGTCGGGCGTGGTTTCTTCGATCGCATCGCTATCGCTGACCTCGGCGTCGCCGATCGCGTCACCATCCTTGCCGGGCTTATCGTCATCGCCGCAGGCGACGACGCCTGCGATCGCGATACAGAGGATACTGCAGCGGACGAGATGCATGATCATTCTCCGGGTCAGGTGCTGTGACGCCGCCAACGTTCGCGCCGGCGAGGCCGCTTCGCGAGGCGTGTTCTCGACTCCGACCAGGACGACAGGCCCCGCGCGCTCGAAGATGATGGAGGTGAAACCTTCTCGTGTCCATGGCGCCAAACGCATCCCTGGTCATTGACCGATTCGTGATCCGGGGCGATCTTCGCGCTGCGCGTTGGAATGTCGCGGTGTCCCGTTCACTTCGCGCCGCTGCAACCCTGCTCGCTCGAGGCTCACGACACCTCGAAAAGGACTTCGGCCGTGAATCGACTCATCTCCCAGCTCGCCCTCGCGGGTGTCATCTCGACCACAGGCGCCTCGGCGCTCGCAGCCGAGTTCGTCTTCAAGGACCCCAAAGGCGACGACAAGGGCCCGGGCGCCTACACCTATCCGACCGACGCGGTCTACACGAAGGGCTCGTTCGACCTGGTCGAAGCCAAGTTCGAGGAGGACGGCGACGCCATCAAAGTCACGGTCGAGCTCAACGCGAAGATCGAGGACCCGTGGGATTCCAAGGCTTGGGGTGGCAACGGCTTCTCCACCCAGATGGTCTTCATCTTCCTCGACCTCGACCATAAGGCCGGCAGCGGCCACACCGACGGCCTCGCGGGCCTCAACATCCAGTTCGCGCCCGAGTCGGCGTGGGACAAGGCCCTCATCATCAGCCCGCAGGGCAGCACCCGCGTGCAGTCCGAGGTCAACGGCAAGGCCGCCTCGGTCAAGGGCGACATCGTCCTGCCGACCAGCGTCAAGGCCCAGGGCAAGAAGCTCGTCGCGCGCTTTCCGAAGTCGAAGATTGGCGCCCTGACCGGCACAACCGGCTACCAGGTCGTGGTCCAGTCGAACGAAGGCTTCCCCGACAAGACCGACCTCCTCACCCGCAAGGTCAACGAGTACGGTGGCCAGCATCGCTTCGGCGGCGGCTCCGACTTCGACTGCGACCCGCACGCGATCGACGTGCTCGCCGGCAAGGCCAAGGGCGAGGCCGGTGAGGCGCAGGCGCAGTACACGATGCTCGGCACGTTCAAGTGCGACGCGGCCGGCAAGGGCACGCGCGCAACACTACAGATGGTTTATCCGGAGGGCTGAAAATGCACATCTCCCGCCTGGTCGTCACCCTGGCAGGAAGCGTCGTCGCCGCGGTGGTCCCGCTGATGGGACCCGCGGCACCCGCACACGCTGAGAGCGGCAACTTCGAGGTCAATGGCAAGATCTATACGAAGTGGCTCTACCGGAACAACGACCGGGCGGGCGTCGTGTCGCTCGGCAACCCGTTCTGGCCCGACAACATCTCGGGCGACAACGGCGTCGCGAGCGAGCTCGAGCTC
>Ga0105048_10000928_pt1 | contig 46834 bp, 39 predicted proteins | sample MAT05_FD_78382 | JGI IMG/M metagenome (GOLD analysis project Ga0105048, IMG submission 78382) | Freshwater microbial communities from Lake Fryxell liftoff mats and glacier meltwater in Antarctica - MAT-05 | ecosystem: Environmental > Aquatic > Freshwater > Ice > Liftoff microbial mat | place...
AGGGCGACAAGGGCGAACTTCGCGGATTGATGGACCATGCCCCGCGAAGATCCAATTTGGGTGCCATCAGCAGGCCCGGCGCACCCGCTCGGCAGGCCTCGGCACCGCGCTCCAACCCACGGCCATCACTGATGAATCAGCCGTCACCCGCGGGTGACAACCGGGGCTGCACCGAATGCGTAACGCGGGTTGGTGACGGGTTGCTCTGGCCAGAGGCAGGTGGACTGTCCTTCTCTGCGACGTCACCCGCGGGTGACGTCACGGAATCGATTTGCACTTCGCCGGCTTCAGGGCGCGATCGCAGACTTGATGGGGCCCGCATTGGCCGTCGGTGCCGCACTCGCAGCCGGTTTGACCGCACTGGTCGCTGCGCAAGACGTCGCAAGCCATGCACACGTTCACCGTCGCGTTTCGCTTGCAGCGTGGCCAGACAGCCGGGATGCAGCGCATGTCCGAGCAGCACTGCAAGGGGCCAGTGCAGCCAAAGCAGTTGACCGAGCTCGAACACACCCCCGGCATCGGCGCGAAGGGTGGCAGCGTCGACGGCTTGCTGCACGACAGCTCGCCTGCGTCCACGGTTCCGCCAGTGACGACCTGCGTGCACGGCATGCAGTCGACGCCTGAGGCGCCGCACTGCGACTGAAGGGATTTGCAGGTGGCCCCTGCGCAGCAGCCTTGGCATTGCGAGAACGAATCACACACGCACGCGCTCAGGCCGTTGGCGTTGGTGGCGCAGCGCTGCCCGGGCTGGCATTGCGTCAGGGTGCCGCAGGAACAGCTGCCGTTGACGCAGACGTTGCTGCGCGTCAAAGGTGAAGCGGTTCGGCGCGAGGCACGTGGTGGTGCCCGGTGAGCAGCAGCCGCCATCGCACGCGCAGCGCAGCACGCCGCCGTCAGGAAGCCCGGCGTCGAAGGACCCAGCGTCGAGGCCCGCGTCCGTGCTCGGGCCTGCGTCGGGCTCTTCATCGAAGAATGGAGACATGTCGATTGTCATCGTCTTCTGCCGGCCCTTCTCGATCACCTGGCTGTCGAAGCCGAACTGAACGAACCGGTTCGCGCTGTCGACCGTGTACACCGAGACGGTGGCGCGCTCTCCGGCGAGCTCGAGCGAGCTTGTACGCCTCGGAGTACAGCGTCAGCGCGCCGTTGAAGTCGCCGACGTCGTGGGCCTTCATGCCGTCTTTGTAGAGCGCCTTCGCCTTCGACTCGGAAGCCGGGTCGGCGTGCGCGGCGAGCGGACCCAGCGCCAGCAGCAGCGCGAGCCCGACGGAAAGCGACACGTCAGTTGCTGAAAGGATCACCCTGCCCATCACGCGTCACCTTCTTGCGGGTCGGCTTCTTGACGGAAGACTTCAATGGCGGCGCTGGGTCGGCCTTCGGGCTCGCCTGCAAATCGACCGAGAGCGACGCGTTTGCCGTGAGCGCCACCGTCCGCTCGGTCGCCTGGTGGCCATCGAGCTCGAGCCGCAGCGCGACGGGCGCCTCGACGCGCGCCGCATCGACTTTCAGCGGCGTGACGCCCAGCACCGCGCCGTCCTCGACGCGAATGACCTTCGCCCCGGCGGGCCGGCTGGCGACCTCGAGCGTGACGGTCGTGGCGGCAGCAGGCACCGATGGCGGCACGGGCCCCTGCGGCTTCTCGACCACCACGACCGCTTCCTCGGGCGGTGGCGTGAGCACGAAGAACCCCGCAGCACCGAGCAGCAACGCAACCCCGAAGGCCGCCACGATGCGAGGCGCACGGGCGGTTGCCGGAAGCACGTCGGGCATGATGGGCTCGACCGAACGGCCGGGGCGCACGAAGGGCTCGAGCGCAGCGGCGAGCTCAGACGCGTCGCTGTACCGGTCTTCCGGCTTCTTCTGAAGGCACTTGCTGACGACGTCGGCGAGGGCGCGCGGAATCGGTTCGCCGCCCTTCGTTACTGAAGGCAGCGGCGGCGGCAGCTTCGTGGTGATTTCGACCACCAGCTTCCCGAAGGTGTCGCCCTTGAAAGGTTGCTCGCCGGCCAGCAGCTCGTAGAGCACGAGGCCGACTGCGTAGAGGTCGACGCGAAGGTCGGTCGAGATGCCCAGCGCCTGCTCGGGCGCCATGTACTCGGGCGTGCCGATGACGATGCCGGCCTGGGTGCTGCTGGTGGGGAGGCTGGCCAGCGGCTTGAGCAGCTTGGCGACGCCGAAGTCGAGGACCTTCACGTAGTCCTTGTCGCCCTCGCGCTCGTGAAGAAAAATGTTCTCGGGCTTGATGTCGCGGTGCACGACGCCAAGTGCATGCGCGGCGCCCAGGGCCAGGGTCACCTGCTGAATGATGCGCGAGACCCGCTGCACCGGCATCGGGCCAATCGCCAGCTCGTCGGCCAGCGCGCGGCCGTGGAGCACTTCCATCACGCAGTACACGCGCGGCGTGCCATCGGCCGTGAGCTCTTCCCCGAAGTCGTGCACCTCGACGATGTGCTCGTTCTTGATTGCGTTGACCGCGGTCGCTTCCTGAATGAAGCGCTGCACCAGGTCTTTGTGCCGCGCGTGCTCGGACTTCAGCACCTTGATCGCCGCTTCACGCCCGATGCGGTTGTGCCTGGCGAGGTAGACGCGGCCCATCGCGCCTTCGCCAATCAACCGCTCGAGCGCGTAGGTGCCCAGCGTCTGGCCCGACAAGTCTTCCTCGACGATGTCGACCTCGACGACCTCTTGGGCGCGGGCTTTGCCATGGGAGATGCGGGTCGCTCCGGCCCACTTCTGTCGCACCGCCTCGAGCGCTTCCTGCAGCCCCGCAGCGGTGGTCGCGGCGGTGATGCCCTGGCGAACGGCGGAATCGAAAGGGTGATGCGCGTCGGGCACCGCGAGGCTGCTCAGCAGTGAGGCGAGGGCGCGAACGTCGGTGGCCGCCGTCGCTCCGGGCGCGCGAGAGAGGGGAGCCAGCGACGCGTCGAGCATCGCGCCGGCCGGGGTAATGAGAATCTCATGGGCATTGAGCGCGCCGAGCACGAGGCCTGCGTCGTGAAGCGCCGCGAGCGCCCCGCACAGGGGAATGCCGAGGTCGACCAGCGCTTCGACCGTCAGCGGCATGGCCTGCTCCAGCGGCACGCCGTCAGCGAAGTCGGTGAGCACGTACACCTGCCCATCTTTCATCCGGCCAGCCGACCGCACCTGCAACAGGCCGGGCGCGCTGACCTCGGTGAGCAGCCGCGACTCGGCGATGAAGCGGTTCATCCGGTCTTCGTTCTGCGCGAGCTCGGGCTTCACGCAGCGCACCACCATCGGCAGGTCGAACCCTTTGACCTGGGCAACGAAGGCATCCGAGTGGGCATCGGACGCCAGCTGCCGCAGAACCTTGAGGCTCGATGTTCCGGAAGTCACAGGAGTCGCAGCGAAGATGCTCTAGCCAACACACAAACCCGGCCGAAGGTTTCAAGGCCAACAGTAGCCTACTCTTCCCCCAGCGCCTTCGAGAGCACCTGTGCGGTGAAGTTCACGAGGGGGATGATGCGCTGGTAGTTCATTCGGGTCGGGCCGATGACCCCGACCGTGCCGAGCACTGTCTCGCCGCTGGTGTAAGGGGTGGCGATGACGCTGACGTCGCCCTGAGAGCTGAACTCGCTCTCGGCGCCGATGAAAATCTGCATCTCACGGCCGCGCTGCACCCGGTCGAGCAGGGACAAGAGCTTGTGCTTCTCGTCGAGCGCCTTGAACAGGGTGCGCATCCGCTTCACGTCGTCGGCGAACTCGGGGGCTTCGAGAAAGGTGCCGGTGCCTTCGATCAGCATCCGCTCGGGGCCAGTCAAGTCGGTGGCTGCGGCACCCAGCTTGAGCGCTTTGGAGGTGAGCACGTCGTACTGCGCGCGCTCGGCGTCGAGCTCGGTGAGGATTCGGCCGCGCACGTCTTCGATGTTCACGCCCTGGCGAAGCAGGTCATTGAGGTAGTTCGACGCCTGCACCAGCTCTTCGGCCGAGACGGGAAAGTCGATGTGGACGAGCTTGTTCTGCACCTGCCCGCCCTGCCCCACGAGGATGGCGAGGACGCGGTCGTCGCGCAGCCGCACCAGCTCGATTTTGGTGACCATCAGGGCGCTGGGCCGAGGGGTCAGCACCACGGCCGCGTGGTGAGACAGCTGGTAGAGGACCTTGCTCGCTTCGCTCAGGCGCTCTTCGACGTTGGTGTTCGAGAGGCCGAGCTCAATCAGCTTGCGGTCGTTGGTGTTGGGCTCGCGCAGCTGCAGCAGGGTGTCGACGAAGAAGCGGTAGCCACGGTCGGTGGGCACCCGGCCGGCCGAGGTGTGGGGCTTCTCGAGGTAGCCGAGCTCTTCCAGCTCGGCGAGGACGTTGCGCATCGTCGCGGGCGAGACATCGAAGTCCCCGCGGCGCGTCAGCTGCGAGCTGCCGACGGGCTCACCCTTCGAGATGAACTCTTCGACCACCACCCGGAGGACCTCTTTCGCGCGTTCGTCGATCTCGTCAGCCATTTCCGTTTCCGATTCAGGCAAGGTGACGCGCGAATGGCAAGCTGGAGCGTCTACATCGTGCGCTGTTGCGATGGTTCCCTCTACACGGGAGTCAGCAACGATGTTCCCGCCCGGGTCGACCGCCACAACGCCGGGCGAGGCGCCCGCTACACGCGTTCCCGGTTGCCGGTCGAGCTGGTGTGGCGCAAGAAGGTGAAAGACAGGCCGGCGGCGCTGCGGCTGGAGTACGCGATGAAGCAGCTGCCGCGCGCAGAGAAGGTGAAGCTCGTCATCAAGGGGCCGGCGCGACGGGCGAAGAAGCGGCGGTCGCCTTCTTCTTCCGGCGCACGCTGAAGAACACGCCGACGGCGATGCCGAGCACAGTGCCGCCGAGGCCGCCGTACAGCTGGTAGCTGATCAACCCGCTGGTCGCCTTCTGCACGGTGTCGAGGCAGGGGCGGTTGAGTTGAATGTCGTTCGAGAAACCGCAGAGGCCGTTGGTGAGCATCGCTGGCGCCGTCAGCGTGCCGAGCACGATGCCGATCAACGTACCGACGACCGCGAACGTGAGCACAGCGCGGAAGTTGGACATAAAGCGGTGTGTATCTCAGTTAAGGTGCGCGCGTGACCCTCGTCCTCGGCCTGCTGCTGCAGTTCCTCGCGCTGACGTGTTTCGTCTTCGTCCTGATTCACGCGTTCCAGCGCAGCGTCGGCACGGGCTTCATGGTCTTGCTGATTCCAATCGTCACCGTCGTCTACGGCTTCAGCCAGTTCGAGCACCGCTTCAAGGGGCCGATTCTGGCGGGCTGGCTGGGCGGCTTCGTCGCGGCCATCGTACTGCGGACGATGGCGCTCTACGCGGCCTGAGGGGGCTTCCCCCCACCCTGGCGCATCAGCGCTCCAATTCGCAGGGTTCGTTACATGCCCAACTGGCCGTAACTGTGTCTGGCCCGGGCCTTGCTATGGGTCTTCCGCATGATCCGCGCACTCACTGCCTTCGTCCTCGTCGCCTCCCTGCCAGCCTGGGCCGTCGGAGAGCACATCGCGGTCACCGGCCCGGCGCGAGAGCAGCTGAGTCAGACCCTCTGCATCTCGATGGAGTGCTCCGGCGGCGGCGACTACACGGTCTCGAGCAAGCTCGTCGGCAACAAGATGGAGCTGAAGGTCATCGGCCCGACGGGCACCCGGTTCAGCGTCACGCTTCCGGTGGATGACAACGGCCGCCTGCTGAACAGCGATGCGATGACGGCGACTTCGCAGCTCGTACAGGCGATCGAGAATCCGCAGGCGCAGAAGGAAGCCGCGGTCGAGAAGCCGAAGGCGACTGCAAAGAAGGCGAAGGTTGCGAAGGCGACGTCGAAGAAGGCGAAGCCGGTGCGGGTAGCCGCACGCAAAGTGACGCGGGGCTAGGTCGCACGTCGTCCGTTCATCCCGAGAGCAGTCGAGGGATGAGCCGCCTCCCCGATTCCGGTACAGGATGCGCGCGATGCCACCTCCGGCGGGCGCGCGCTGCTCGACACATCCGACAGTCGCCGCGGTCGACGTGTGTCAGCGCTGCGGCCGGTTCGTCTGTGGTGACTGCGCGAACGTTCGCAACGAAGACCTGTACTGCAGCGAGTGCACGCCGCGGGTCGACGCGAAGCCTCCGTCGACCGCGCGCTGGGCGCTGGCCTTCGCGCTGCTGCCCGTGCCCCTGCTGTTCGGGTTCCGTCGGCTGCACGTGCCGTTGCCAGGCTTCGTGCTCGCGATGCTGGCGTTCGCCGTCGCGGCGAAGCTGCTCTCGCAGTCGCGCGATGGGAAAGCCGCGTACTGGCTGACGTGGGGGCTGCAGGCGGTCAACGTCGCCTGGTTCGTGGTTCAGTTGCTGTTTTGAATCAGCCGCGTGAGCTCGTCGATGCGCACCGGCTTGACCAGGTGCTTGTTGAACCCAGCCTGCTCGGCCTTCGCCTTTGCCTCGGGCCCGCTGTAGCCGGTCAGTGCGATCAAGGTCACCGAGCAACCCCCTGCGCGCGCCTGCCGGGCGACCTCGTAGCCATCGAGCCCGGGCAGCCCAACGTCGACGAGCGCGACATCGGGCGGTTCCTTCAACAGCTTCGCAAGCCCACTGGGGCCATCAATGGCAACGGTGACCTCGATGCCAAGATCGGTGAGCAGCTCGCTCATCGACTCGCGAATGTCTACGTTGTCTTCAATCAACAGAACCCGTCTCGGCATGACGGCGCCACCTTAGACACCCCGGGCTTCAGGCTTCCAGACGTACTTGTGCTGCTGTAACTGGAAACGGACAGGCAGGCGGTCTTCGATGACCCACTCCGCGAGCGCCTGCGGGGAGAGCTTCCCGAACACCGTCGAGAACAGCATTCCATACGGGCGGGACGCGAGGCGGTGGGTCTGAATCATGCCCTTCGCCCAGTCGTAGTCCTCGCGGCTGCCGATCACGAACTTGAGCTCGTCGTTGCCATTCATGCTGTCGAGGTTGCGCAGGTCGTTGCGGTCGCTCTCGCCTGACGAGGGCGTCTTGAGGTCGACAATCTTCTGCACCGCCGGCGGCACCTCGCGCACGTCGATGCTGCCCGACGTCTCGAGCATCACCGTGTAGCCCTGCGCCAGCAGCGTCTCCATCAGCGGGTACACCGCCGGCTGCAGCAGTGGCTCGCCGCCGGTGAGCTCGACCCGCTTCACCCCCAGCGCCTCGACCTTCGCGACGATGTCGGTCAAGGCCATGCGATCGCCGTTGTAGAAGCTGTGCTCGCTGTCGCAGTAGCTGCAGCGCAGGTGGCAGCCCGTGAGCCGGATGAACGTGCACAGCAGCCCCTGGTGCGACGATTCCCCCTGCAGCGACAGGTAGATTTCGTTCACCCGTAGCGACGTGGCGGCAGGCTTCCGGTTCGGCTCGAGGTGGGGGCGGGCGGCTAGCAAGGCGGTTGGGCTCATACCTGAACTGGTCAGGCCGCGAAAACGTCAAGCGTCTGCGCCGCATCACAACCATCACCACCGAGGGCCAGCTGTACGCCACGCTGCTTCTGCGCAAGCTGCGTCCGGCCACTCACCTCGGCTTCACCGAGCTGTGGAGCTTCGATGTCGACACTTTCGTGTTCGACGGGCACGCCCAGCGGGTCGCGAGGCCCGATGTGCCGCCCGTCTTCCGGTTGATCCGCGACGAGACCAACACGCGGCTCGAGGAAGACGTGCGCGCGGGCTGCTGTTCATCGGGCCGCCCGGCAACGGCAAGACGCAGGCGCTCAAGGCGCTGCTGAAGGAAATCGGCCTGCCGGTGCTGTACGTGAAGACCTTCAAGGAACGGAACGAGGACGCGAAGAACATCCGCAACGTGTTCGCCCGCGCGCGGAAGGCGGCGCCGTGCGTGCTGGTGGGTCGAGGACCTCGACTGCGCGCTCGATGAGTCGAGCCGTTCGGTCTTTCTCAACGAGCTCGATGGGTTTGCTGAGAACGCGGGGCTGCTCACGCTCGCCACCACGAACCACCCGCATCAGCTCGACCGCAGCATCCTCGACCGGCCCAGCCGCTTCGATCGCAAGTTCCACTTCGCGCTGCCGGCCGCGGCCGAGCGACGCACGTTCATCTCGAAGTGGAACGCGCAGCAGGCGCCCGTGCTTCGGCTCAGCGACGCCGGCGTCTCGCACCTCGTCGACCGCACCGACGGCTTCACCTTCGCGTACTTGAAGGAGGCGCTGCTCTCAGCCGCGCTCGTCTGGGTCGACGACGCCCGGCCCGGCGCGATGGACGAGATTTCTGCCCGCGTCGTGAAGGGGTTGAGGAAAGAGATGGAGAGCGCGCACGTCGTGCTCGGGCCCGACGCCGGGGCCGCTCGGCAGATTGGTTTCAGCGATCGCGCGTGAGCCTGGCTGGCGCCGGGTGTCACCCGACGAGGGCGAGGGCCCGGAGCTAACGGTTCGTCTTGATGTCGGGGGGCTTGTTTCCCACTGGCGGAGCCTTCGCGACCTTCTTTTTGACCAGCTGGGCCGACAGCAACCGTTCGCCGACCTCGGTGAGGTTCAGGTCTTTCGGCTCGAAGCCCTCGCGTGAGACGCGCAGCTGCAGCGGCAGCTCGGCCACCGCGTACGCCAGCTCGATCGGCGTTGACCCGACCCGGCGGCCGGCGAGCTCCACGTCGGCGCCAGAAGGATCGCTGTCAATCTTGAAGGTCACCTTCGCGGGCTCGGCCACCACGGGCAGCTTCACCGGGTCTGCGATCACCACCGGCGCCGGCACCGCGTCCTGCCCGCGCGTGAAGTACGCCAGCGCCGCGACACCCACGAGCGCGACGCCGCCGATTCCCAGCCACTGCGCCCGCGACGGCTTCTTCCCCGGCCCCAGCGCCTCGGTGCCCTTGCTGGTGCTCGTCTTCGCGTGAAGCTCCGGAGCCCCCGTCGGCGCCGTCGTCTTTGCCGAACCATTCCAGTCGAGCTCGGTCTCGCTCGTCAGGTCATCCAGCGACGCCGCGTTCGCCTCGAGGTTGATCCGGTCGGCGTAGAAAGGCTGAAGAAAAGCGACCAGGTGCGCCGAGCTTGCGGGCATCGACTTCTTCATCGCGAACTCTTCGAGCGCGAGCCGGAAGGCCGCCGCGTCCGGGTACCGGTCGTCCGGGTTCTTCTCGAGCGCCTTCAACACAATCGGGTCGAGGTCCACCGGCAGCGTCGGGTCGACCTGCGACGGCGGAGGCACCTGGCACGCCTTCACCAGCCGCTGCGTCATCACGTCGTTGTCGCCCTTGAAGAGCCGCTTGTTGGTGAGCAATTCCCACAACACGATGCCCAGCGCGAACACGTCACTGCGGGCGTCGATGTCGAGCCCTTCGGCCTGCTCGGGCGACATGTACGGGAACTTGCCCTTCAAGATGCCCGTCGCGGTGTGCTGTGCGCGGCCGGCGGCCTTGGCGACGCCGAAGTCGATGAGCTTCACCGCCCCGTCGAAGCCGACGAGCACGTTCTGCGGCGACACATCGCGGTGCACGAGGTGCAGCGGCACGCCCTTCGAGTCGCGGCCCTTGTGGGCGTAGTCGAGGCCAGCGGCGGCGTCGGCGATGACGCGAAGAATGACTCCCAGCGGCAGGGTCTGCCCCGCGGCGGCGACGCGCTTGGTGAGACGGCGAATGTCCTCGCCGGCGATGTATTCCATCACCAGGTAGTGAATGCCGCGCTCTTCACCGAACTCGAAAATCTGCGCGATGTTCGGGTGGTTCAGCCGCATCGTGATCTTCGCTTCGTCCTGAAACATGGTGAAGAACTCTTCGTCCTCGACCAGGTGCGGAAGAATGCGCTTGAGCACGACGAGCTTCTCGAAGCCTTCCTGGCCGGTGCGGGCGAGGAAGACCTGCCCCATCCCACCGGAGGCGAGCTTCTTGAGCAGCTGGTATCGCCCGAACTGAATCGCCATCGTCGCGGCTTGAAACCTTACCCGTTAACGCTGGAAAACAATGCTCAGGCCTTCAACTTGTAACCTGAGCTCAGCAGCCGCCAGGCAAGCGCGGTCGAGCCGAATGCCAGCACCAGCAGAATGGTCATCCCCAGGGTGCGGGGCAGGGGCAGCCCGAGCATCCCCGCGCGAAGGCCGACCACCATGTGCACCACGGGGTTGAAGTTGCTGATGGTGCGGAAGGGCTCCTGCAGGCGGTCGACCGAGTAGAAGACGCCGCCAAGGAAGGTCAGCGGCAGCATCACGAAGGTCGGGAAGAAGTTGATCTGCTCGAACTTGTCGGCCCACAGGCCAGCCAGCAACCCGAGCATCGAGAAGACGTACGCGGACAGCAGCAGGAACGCGGCGGTCTCGAACGGGTGAACGAGGTGGAAGCCGGTGAAGTACAGCGTCACTCCCCAGGTGGCGAGGCCGACGATGAGGCCGCGGGCCATCGCTCCGGTGACGAAGCCAATCATCAGCTCGGTCGGCCCCAACGGAGCGACCAGCAAGTCCACCACCGTCCCCTGAATCTTGGTGATGAACAGCGAGCTGCTCGAGTTGAGGAACGCGTTGTTCGCGGTGCCGAGAAACACGAGCCCTGGGACGATGAAGACGAGGTACGGCACGCCGTCGGTTTGCACCTGCGAGCCGCCGAGGGTGAAGCCGAACACAAGAAAGTACAGAGACGTCGAAATCAGCGGAGAGAACACCGTCTGCCCTGGAACCTTCAGGAAGCGGCGCACCTCTTTGCCAAGCAACGTCTTCACGCCCGTCACGTTCATGGCTTTGCCTCGGGCGCCAGGCCGCTGTTGTGAAGCACATGCAGCAGGATGTCTTCGAGCCGCGCGGGCTTGATGGCGACATCGGTGATGGGAAGGTTCGCGGCGTAGAGCGCGGCCAGCAGCGTCGCGGCAGGCGGGCCGTCGTGGCGCTCGAGGTAACGAAAAGACTTGTTGTCCTCAGAGAGCTTCGCCTGCGGGTGCAGCGCGCCGACGGGAATCTCAGGAATCGCGTTGGCGAAAGAGACCTCGAGGTGGCGTTCGCCCAGGCGCTTCATCAGCGTCGTCTTGCTCTCGACCAGCAGCAGCTTGCCGCGGTCGATGATGCCCACGCGGTCGGCGAGCTCTTCTGCTTCTTCGAGGTAGTGCGTGGTGAGGACGACGGTCGTGCCCTGGGCGCGAAGGGTGCGAACGTAATTCCAGAGGTCGCGGCGCAGCTCGACGTCGACGCCGGCCGTGGGCTCGTCGAGGAACACGAGCTTGGGGCGGTGGACCAGGGCCTTGGCGATGAGCAGCCGCCGCTTCATGCCGCCCGAGAGCGCGCGGGTCTGCGACTCGGCCTTCGAGAGCAGGTTCAGCGCGCTGAGCACCTCGTCGATGCGGGCGTCGTCGCGGGGGCGGCCGTAGTAGCCCTGCTGGATTCGCAGCGACTCGCGCACGCTGAAGAAGGGGTCGAAGTTCACTTCCTGCGGGACGAGGCCGACGTCGTAGCGCGGGGTCAGCGGGTCGGTGTCGAGGTCGATGCCGAACAGGCGAATCCGGCCCGACGTCTTCTTCGCGGTGCCGCAGACGGTCGCAATCAGCGTCGTCTTGCCGGCGCCGTTCGGGCCGAGCAGGGCAAAGATTTCGCCCGCGGGAATCGACAGCGAGACGGAGTCGAGGGCAGTGAGCTTCGGGTACCGCTTCGTCAGCTGCTCGACTTCGAGCACGGGGGTGGACATGGGCTGCAACTCCCTTAACGCTTTGCCGGTCGTCTGGCTGTCCAGATTCGCGGTCCCTCGCGGTGGATGCGCTGCCGAACGATGAAGGGAAAACACGCGGGGTTGCCTCGGCCGCTCGTTTGCCCCGTGCGCGTACTTCATCGGGGGAACACCAAATGATTCGTGTCATCTGGCTGGCCGCGCTCGCCGCGGTCATCGGCTGTGGGCCGTCGTCTGCACTTGTTCGTTGTGAGGAAGGGCTCTGCGGCGACGAGGCCCCGTCGCTGACCTTCGACGAGCCACGGGCCGGCACGCTGGTGCCAGGCGACACGCTGAGAATCCAGGGGTGGGTCACGGACGACGAAGGGGCCGTGTCGCTCGAGTTGTCGCTGAACGCCGGGAAGACGTGGTCGAAGGTGCCGCTGCGCAGTGAGCGGTTCGACGCGAAGGTGGCGCTGCCGGTGCTGGATGGCGCGCCGCTGGAGCTCATTCTGCGGGCCACCGATTCGCGGCAACACGTCACGCGCGCGGGGGTGAAGGTGCGCGTCGACAACGTGGCACCGGTGGTGACAGTGGAGGTTCCGGCGGTCGTGAACGCTGCGGCTGCGGAGGTGAAAGGAGCGGCCAGCGACGGCTCGGGACTCGCGTCGCTGAGCGTGAACACCGGCGAGGGTGAGGTGGCGATCGAAGGCTTCCCGTACGCCTGGCCGGGCTCGGCCGACGACGGAGTGCCGCGGCAGGTGACGGTGACGGCGATCGACCTCGCGGGGAACCGGACGGTGGTGTCGCGCGAGGTGATGGTCGACGTGGTGCCGCCGGTGCTCTCGATTGCTGTGCCTCGGGACCAGGCGATTCTCGGCCAGGCGTTCTTCGCGAACGGGCGGGTTGAGGGGACGGCGCGCGGCGTCGCGAAGGTGCAGGTGAGTTTCGGAGCCGCGGCTCCTCTTGACGTTCACGTCATCGGCGGCGCGTGGTCGGTGGCCTGGGTGCCGCCGCCTACGCTCGACTTCGTGGCGCAAGGCATCGACGTGCTGGCGATCGACGCGGCGGGAAACGTGGCGCGGGAGTCGCGGGCGGTGATGGTCGACGTGGTGGCTCCGGTGCTCACAGTCGTGTCTCCTTTGAGCGGCGCGCGGCTCAATGCGGCGAGCTTTCCGGGTGGTGATGGCGTCGAGGTGAAGGTGGCGGTGACCGATGGAGATCCGCAGACGTCGGTGAATGGCGGCGCGCCGCTGACGGTGTTGACGTCGCTGCTCGACAACCCGAAGGCGTACGCCGTGGCGTTGACGGCGCGTGACCGGGCGGGGAACAGCGCAGCGGCGGCGGTGGCCTTCACGGTCGACCGCGTGGCTCCGTCGGTGATTTCGCGCGTGCCGTCGGTCGAGTCGCGCAACGCGGCGGCGGTGGCGTCGGTGGAGTTCAGCGAGGACGTGACGGGCGGGCCGGGGTTGATGATTTCCGGAGGCAGCGGCTCGTGGACGACCGGGCGCCACTTCGAAGTCACGGGGCTCGAGGCAGACGCGGTATATGCGTCGACGCTCGGAGCGCTGGTCGATGCGTTCGGAAATCCAGTCGCGGCCGCGGCGCCGGTGCGATTTCACACCGCTCCGAAGCTGCCGGTGACCGGCGTGCTCGGCAACGACGTGTGGCAGTTCGAGGCGGCGGCCGATGCGGATGGGGTGGTGACGTTGCTCACGCGGTCTGCGTCCACGCCAGCGACCTACCGCTGGACGCGGGTGAATTCGAAGACGGGCGCGCTCGAGGACCTGGTGGCCCCGATGGTCGGGTTCGACCTCACCGACGTCGCGGTGTACGGCGAGGCGCAGGTTCTTCCCGACCTGTCGGCCCGGCGGGTCAGCGCGGCGACGACGGTGCGGGCGGGGCCTTTCGTCGAGCGCCGGGCGCTGAGCGTCGAGGACGGGGCGCCGGTGGTGGTGACGCAGGGGATGGTCGGCGTGGTGCCGCGCGCGGCCTTCGCGAGCGAAGGGCCGGGGCTCGCGGGAATTGGGTTTCTCAAGTGGTCCGGCGGCACGTCGTCGTATGCGCGCGGAGGAATGGTGGAGGTGGGCCTCGGGCTCGATTCACCGACCGCGATGGGCTTCGCCGCGAGCCGCTGGGAAGTCATCAGCGCGCGCAACGGCGTGTTCCAGCGACGCGCGTTCGGCTGTTCGACGGTGCTCGGCTCGACGTCGTGCGGCCCTGGGGCGCTGCAGCAGTGGACGGACGTCGGCGTGGATGCGTCGGCGTCGTTCGCGGTGTCCGACGCGTGCACGGTCGCGCTCTACGACACCAGCACCGGCGTGCGCAGGCAGCGGCTCGACGCGTCGTGCGTGGGCCGCGATTGCGGGGTGTCGCTGCAGGCAGACTTGCCTCAGGTCGAGCAGCTGCGGGTCGCGCGCGACGCGGAAGGCGGCTTCGTCGCTGCGAAGCGGGTGCCCGGCGGCGGAGTGAAGCTGATGCGGATGGCGTGCAGCGGGACGTTCATCGAGGTGCCGGGCGGAACGGTTGCCGTCCCCCTGGGCGCAGCGTTCGAGCCGGTGGCGCTCGGCAGCAAGGCGGCGCTGCTCTACGTCGACACGGGGTTCACGCTGAAGCTGTTCGCGCCCTGAGCGCTGCTAGTCTGCGCGGCCATGCGGACGAAAATCCTGATGGCGATGGGCCTGGTGGCGCTGGGAGCCGGCTGCTCACCGCCAGCGGAGCGGTGCGGCGAAGAAATCTGCACGGCGACGCAGCGGTGCACGGCCGAGAAGAAGTGCGTCACCGACGAGACGCCAACCATCACCCTCGAGGCCCCGATCGAGATGAACTTCGTGTCCATCGACACCGTGGAGGTCAAAGGCAAGGCGACGGACGACGAGAAGCCGCCCATCGTCGAGCTCTCGGGCAACGGCACCACCTTCGTCCCGGTGAAGCTGAACGACGACGGCACCTTCACCCAGGTGCTGACGCTGCCGAAGGTCGACGGCTCTTCCGCCACCGTCACCGCGCGCGCCCGCGACAGCAAGAAGCAGGAGGCCAAAGTCACCCGCATCCTCAAGGTCGACAACACCGCGCCCACCTGCATCCTCGACGCGCCGCTGGACATGACGACCACCAACCAGACGGGCACGCTGAAGGCGACGATGCATGCGGCCGACGGCTCGCTGACCCTCGAGAACCCCCGCCTGTCGACGAACGACGGAGCGACCTTCACCCCGCTCTCGACCGCCACCCCCGGCACGTACGAGCACCTCTGGACGCTGCCGATCGAGAACGGAGTGCAGCACGTCGTCGTCTTCCGCGTCGACGACATGTACGGGCACACCTGCGAGGCCAAGGCCTCTGTCTTCATCGACAACGTGAAGCCCACCGTCGCGTTCACCACGCCGGCGGCGGGCTCCTTGCTGGGCCCTGGGTTCTTCACGGCCGCGACGAAAATCGGCGGCACGGCGGGCGACGGAATGCGGCTGCTGAAGTCGGTGACGCTCGACTTCGCCGACGGCGCCGGCCCGCGGCCCGCATCGGTCGTGGGGGTGAACTGGTCGCTGTCGGTGCCTGCCCCTGCGGCGGACGACTACAAGACGCACGTCGCGACCGTGCTCGCCACCGACCTCGCCAACAACACCGCGACCGCCACGCTTTCCGTCATCGTCGACGTGAAGCCGCCCGTGCTCACTTTCACCGCGCCGGCCGCGAACGCGAAGCTCAACGTCACGTCCTTCACCACCAGCAACAACGCGCCGCTGGCGTGGACGCTGACCGACGGCGACCCGACCCTGAACCTGGGCCTCGTGCTCACCGACGGAGGCTTCGTGAGCCCGCCCGTGCTGCCGACGTCCGCCACCGACAACCCGAAGACGTACGCGCCGGTGCTGCGCGCGAACGACCGGGCCGGCAACACCACCACCGCGACCGTTACCTTCACCGTCGACCGCGTGCTGCCCACCGTCACCGCCTTCTTCCCCGCGAACGACACCCGCATGTACGGAGGCAACATCGCCGCTGACTTCAGCGAGCCGATGACCTTCGGCGCTGGGCTCGCCACCAACCCCAACCTTCCCGGCAGCTGGTCGACCCCGCAGCACTTCGAGATCGCGAACCTCGCGGAAGACACCATCTACACGGTGACCACGGGCCTCACCGTCACCGACCTTCACGGCAACCAGGTGGTGCCCATCAACTACCGGCTGCACACCGAGACGGCGGTGCCCGCCAGCGGCGCATCGCTGGGCACAGGCTACGTCGAGGTGCTCGACGCGCAGGCCGACGCGGAAGGCGTGTTGAACGTCACCGCGCGGCGGCTCGTGAGCGGCGACGTCGACTGGGTGCAGGTGAACGCGCGCACCGGCGTCGCGAGCGTCATCGACACGCTCTCTGGTGCCGGGGTGGTCGGAAACCTGGTCGCCGCGCGAAGCGTGCAGCCCGACCTGACCTCGCGGCGCCTCGCGGGCCTCTGGTTCAACGACGGCGCGGCGACCAACCTCGTCCGCTACAACGTGAACGGCGGCGGGCCGCAGACGATTGCGGGAGCGCAGGCGTTCATTCCGACCCCTGGGTTCCCGGGCGAAGGTTCGACGGTCGGCGACTTCGGTTACTTCCAGGGCGGCGCCTACAAGCGCAGCGGCCGCGCGGACGTCGCGACGGGGCTGCCAGATGTCGATCGCGTCTCGGTGACGGACACGCGCTGGGAGTTGGTGCGTCACGTCGGGGGCGGAACGCAGTCGATGGGGTTTGGCTGCGTCGCGGGCTGCGCGGTGACCGCAGTGAAGACGCTGGGCGGCGGGGGCTCGGGCATCCCCAACTCGGCGGCGTCGAAGTCGTGCTCGATTCACGGCTACTTGAATGGCGTGAACGAGATGACGACGATGTTCCGGTACCAGCCGGGCTGTGGCGGCACGATGAATCCGTGCGCTCCGGACATCAGCGAGGCCGACAACTTCGACCAGGTGGTGCCCGACCCCGCGGCCGATGGCACCTTCTACGGCTACAGCACCGTCGGCGTCGGCGTGTTTCAAATCAAGAAGCGGGTGCTCTCGGCGGCCAACTGCTCGGGCGCAGTCACCAACGTCGGCGCCCCCATCACGCTGGGCGCGCTGCAGGGCCAGCCGCGCCTCGTCGTGGTTCGCGGCACGCCGGGCCTCATCTTCGCCGACCCGAACCGCCTGCTGCGCTTCATCGGGCCGTAACCTCTACGGGCAGACGGTGTCGCTGCCGCTGGCTGCCGCAATCTTCGGCCCCGCCGCGGTGCCCACGCCCAAAAGGAAGCAGGTGTACTGCTGCTGCACCTCGGGCATGTCGAAGGCGACGTAGTGCCCGAGCTCGAAGGGCGCCGGGTACTGCACGATGCCGCCGGTGACGCCGTTCAAGTTCTTCTCGATCGGGTACGGCACGGTGGTGCGGCCGGCGAGCGCCATCGAGGCGGGAATCGTCGGGTCGACCTCGGCCCCCGTCTCGGTCGCGTGCAGCGAGACGGCGGTGGCGGTCTCGGCGTTCGGGTGGAAGTAGCCGTCGCGAATACCGGCGGTCATGAAGAAGGGCTTCGGGGTGTGGCCCGGGTGGGGCTCGGCAGCGACGTGCCGTGCTTTCGCCGAAGGGTCCGCGAGGTCCCACAGGTTCTGGAACAGGTGGAGCATCGGGTGGCTGCGGCGAAGCTTCTGCGCGCCTGTCGAGTCAATCAGCAGCTCGATGAAGGGCTTGAGCTCGACCGGCTCGAGCGCGCTGTTCGCAATCTCGACGAGGCTGCCGCCGGCGCCTGAGAAGACGTAGCCCTGGATGCGGGGGTCGACCGTCGCGATGGGGATGCCGAAGGTGCTGCCCATCGAGTGGCCCATCGCGCTCAGGCGGGAGGAGTCGAAGCGGATGAGACCGTCGGCCGCTCCGTTGGCGTTGAAGTTGGGCGACAGCGACGCGGGCACTTCGATTTTGGGGATGAGGCGGGTGAGGTAGACGACCTCCATCGCTCCCACCTGCATGTTGTCGATGGTGACTTCGATGTTGCCGAACAGGTTGTAGAGCTCGAGGCCCGAGGTGTCGGGGGGCGTCTTGCGGCCGCCATGCAGCGGGAAGTCGAAGCCGAGCGCGGCGATGCCGCGGCGCGCGAGGAACTCGGCCGGACCCGAGCCCAGCGGAGGCTCCATGTCCCGGTATTCCTTCTTCTGCGGCCGCGGCCCACGGTCGATTGCCTCTCGCCACTCACCGCCGGAGCCATGGAAGTAAATCATCAGCGGGTAGCCCGCGGCGGGCATCGGCGACTTCGGAATCGTGAGCGCCAGTCGCATCTGCTGCTCGCCGACGCGCTTCGGCGTGCCCGCGTCGTCGTACACAATCCGCCCGAGGCCCGGCCGGTCGCCCGACTGAACCTGCGGCACCGTGTAGAGGCCCGACACCCACTGGTAGCTCTGAAAATTGTCCTCGAGTTTCCACTGCGCATCGACCTTGGGAGCGGGCTCTTTCTCGACCCAGTCGGCCAGCTTTCGCAAGGTCGCCGAAGGGTCGAAGGTCTTGAACACCGTCGCGGCCACCACCTTCGAGACATCGCGCTTCTCTTTCGTAAGCCACACGCGCAGCGGCTCGAACGCCTGGGCGGCATCGGCGTTGGCCTCGGCCGTCTTCAGCAGCGCGTTGTGAAAAGAGAGCGAGCGCCCCAGCGGCTTGCCCGCGGCGTCCTTTACCTTGTCGGTCACCACCACCGCGTACGTCGTCAGCGGGCGGCGCACGTGGCCGTAGACGGGGATGACCTCGAGCAGGTTCGCGGGCGACAGCTCTTCGGCGTCGGCGTTGAAGCTGACGTTCACCGGCAGGCGCTTGCCGTAGTCGGGAGACGCGGCGTCGACGTCGACGAGGTAGACGGCCGCTTCGGCGTCCAACGACTGGGCCGCGGTGGGAAACGACGCCGGGTCGAGCTTGCCGCTGGTGGTGAAGAAGATGCCCGAGGTGACGCCCCAGCCGGTGAGCCGCGCCTCGGCCGCCTTGAGCCACATGTCGACGAGGGCCGACCGTTTGCCGGGGTAGCGCTCGAGGTTGAAGCTGCCATCGGCCTGGCGGCGCAGGTCAGACGGAAAAGGCAGCGACCAGAAGTTGGTGGTGCCAGGCTCGAAGACGGCCTTCGTATCCCGCGAGACGAAGGCGTCGCTGCCGCCGCCTGTGCAGCCCACCGTCAAGAGAAGAACCCCGAGTGCGCATCGGATCATCTGCAACCCTATAGCCCGGCCGCACAGAGAGGCGCAGTAGCGGGTCCCGCATGGGACCCGCAGCCGAGCGAGCGGCCCAAACAAGACAGGGCCGCACAGAGAGGCGCAGTAGCGGGTCCCGCATGGGACCCGCAGCCGAGCGAGCGGCCCAATCAAGACAGCCAGTTGGCAGTGCAAACCCCCGCGGTGCTTGAGATTTGGGGGGGAGGCTGCCTATCTGCCGGACATGGCCGATAACTTCATTTTCACCATGCAGGACCTCCGCAAGGTGAAGGGCGGAAAAGAGATTCTCAAGGGCATCTGGCTGTCGTTCTTCCCGGGCGCGAAGATTGGCGTCATCGGGCCGAACGGCTCAGGAAAGTCGACGCTGCTGCGCATCATGGCGGGGCTCGACAACGAGTTCATGGGCACGGCCCGCGCGGACCCGAAGGTGCGGGTCGGCTTTCTGCAGCAAGAGCCGCAGCTAGACCCGACGCTGGACGTGAAGGGCAACGTCGAGCTGGGGGTAAAGCCGATTACGGACCTGCTGAAGCGCTTCAACGAAGTCTCGGACGCGATGGGGCTGCCCGACGCTGACTTCGACAAGCTGCTCGCCGAGCAGGCGCGCTTGCAGGACAAGATCGACGCGTCGAACGGCTGGGAAATCGAAAGGAAGCTCGAGATTGCGATGGACGCGCTGCGCTGCCCGCCCAGCGACGCGAAGGTCGACAAGCTGTCAGGCGGTGAGAAGCGGCGCGTGGCGCTGTGTCGAATTCTTCTCGAGAAGCCCGACCTGCTGCTGCTGGACGAGCCGACCAACCACCTCGACGCCGAGTCGGTGGCGTGGCTCGAGCAGCACTTGAAGGAATACCCGGGCACCGTCGTGTCCATCACCCACGACCGCTACTTCCTCGACAACGTCGCCGGCTGGATTCTCGAGCTCGACAAGGGCGAGGGTGTTCCGTGGAAGGGCAACTACAGCAGCTGGCTCGACCAGAAGCAGAAGCGGCTGCAGCAGGAAGAGAAGACGGAATCGTCGCGGCAGAAGTTCCTCTCGCGCGAGCTGGCGTGGGTCAACTCGTCGCAGAAGGCGCGGCAGGCGAAGGGCAAGGCGCGCCTGTCTCGCTACGAGGAAATGGTCGAGCAGCAGCAGCGAGAGGCGAAGCGCGAGGGCACGGGTGAAATCTACATTCCGCCCGGGCCCAAGCTCGGCGGCCTCGTCATCGAGGTGAAGAACCTGCGCAAGAGCTTCGGTGACCGCCTGTTGGTCGATGACCTCTCGTTCAAGCTCCCGCCCAACGGCATCGTCGGCGTCATTGGGCCCAACGGTGCGGGCAAGACGACGCTGTTCCGGATGCTGCTGGGCCTCGAGAAGCCGGACTCAGGCGAGCTGAAGATTGGTGAGACGGTGAAGATTGCGTACGTCGACCAGTCGCGCGACGCGCTGAACGGCGAGAACTCGGTGTTCACCGAAATCTCGGGCGGGCTCGACCAGCTCGACCTGGGCGGCCGCATCGTCCAGTCGCGCGCGTACCTTGCGGGCTTCGCCTTCAAGGGCGCCGACCAGCAGAAGCGGGTGAAAGACCTGTCGGGCGGCGAGCGCAACCGTGTGCACCTCGCAAAGCTGCTCAAAGAGAACGGCAACCTGCTGCTGCTGGACGAGCCGACCAACGACCTCGACGTCGAGACGCTGCGAAGCCTCGAAGAAGGGCTCGAAGGGTTCGCGGGCTGCGCGGTCATCATCAGCCACGACCGCTGGTTCCTCGACCGCGTCGCGACGCACATCCTCGCGTTCGAGGGCGACAGCAAGGCGTTCTGGTTCGAAGGGAACTTCCAGGACTACGAGGAAGACAAGAAGAAGCGGCTGGGCGCCGACGCGCTGATGCCGAAGCGAATCAAGTATCGCCCGCTGGTACGCAAGTAATGGCGAAGGAGAAGAGCGTCACCGTCACCCAGATTCGCCTCGAGCAGAGCCACGCCGAAGACCTGGTGCTGGCGCAGAGCGCGTTGATTGGGGAAAGGGCGGTGGCGTGGGCGCGGCTCGCGATGCTGCTGCTCATCGGAGCGGCCACCGCCGTCGTTGCGCGGCTCACCAACACTGAGCTGCCTGCGAGTCTTTCGCGGCAGCTGCTGGTGCTCACCTACTTCACGTTCACCGCCGTCACGGTGTGGGTGGTGCACCGAAAGATGAAGCCGTCGCTGAAGCACGCGACGTGGATTCCCTTCAGCTTCATCTTCGTCGACGCGGGCTTCTTCGTCGGGCAGACGTACATCGCGAAGACGCTGGGCGAGACACCGCACCCGGAAATCGTGGTCGCCACCTTTGCGCTGTTGATCAGCTTCTCGGTCGCGCGCGCGCGGATGCTTCACGTCGTGACGTCGACGCTGCTGTCGATGGTGGCGGTGGCGGCGATTGCGTACTGGCAGGGCTGGGCCGACCCGGTGTGGACGATGTTCTCGTGCAGCTGCCTGTTCGCGTTGGGGATGTTGATCGCCTTCACCAACCGCCGCACGCGCACGATGTTCGAAGAGATTCGCCGCCGCGAGAACCTGTCGCGCTTTCTTCCCCGGCAGGTGGTCGATCGCGTGCTCGCGTCGGGCGGCGATTCGCTGCAGCCGGTGCAGCGCGAAGTGACTGTGCTGTTCAGCGACATCCGCAGCTTCACCACGATGAGCGAGAACATGCCGCCCAAGGCGGTGCTCGAGTTCCTCGACGTCTACTTCGGGCACATGGGCCAAATCGTCCGCGGCCACGAGGGCATGCTGAACAAGTTCCTGGGCGATGGGCTGCTCGCGGTGTGGGGCGTGCCGGATCACCAGACGGACCACGCCGAGCGCGCGATCAAGGCCGCGATCGACATGCGGACGAAGATGGTCGAGCTGAACGCCGACCGCGAAAAGGCGGGCATCGCGGGGTTCAAGATCGGCATCGGCGTTCACACGGGCGTCGTCGCGGCGGGCATGTTGGGCGGGGCCGACCAGCGCGAGTACACGGTCATCGGTGACGCAGTGAACCTCGCCTCGCGCATCGAGGGCCTCACCAAGCAGCTGGGCACCGACATTCTCGCCAGTCAGAGCGCCTGGCAGGCGGGTGGCCAGCGCTTCACGGGTGACCGCGTCGGCGAAGAGCACGTGAAGGGCCGCGGCGAAGCGGTGGTCGTGTACGCGGTGCGCGGTTACGCGGGAGCGCCATGAAGATTGTCGTCATCGGTGGAGGGCCCTCGGGCCTCTACTTCTCGCTGTTGATGAAGAAGGCGTTTCCCGAGTCGGACATCACGGTGCACGAGAAGAACCGCGCCAACGACACCTTCGGCTGGGGCGTCGTGTTCTCGGAAGAGACGCTGGGCCGGTTTCAAGAGGCCGATGCGCCGAGCTACGAGCAGATTGAAGCCAGCTTCAAGTACTGGGACGACATCGAGACCTACTACGGCGGCACCTGCGTCACCTCGACGGGCCACGGCTTCTGCGGCCTCTCGCGCCGGCACCTGCTGACGATTCTTCAAGAGCGCTGCACCCAGGTCGGCGTGACGGTGCAGTTTCAGAGCGACGTCACCCCCGACAATCTTCCCGCCGCCGACCTCGTCATCGTCGCCGACGGCGTGCACAGCCCAATGCGCGAGAAGCACGCCGCGGTGTTCAAGCCGACGGTCGACTGGCGCAAGTGCAAGTTCACCTGGCTCGGCACCGACAAGCCGCTGAAGGCCTTCACCTTCGTGTTCAAGAACACGCCGCACGGGCTGTTTCAGGTTCACGCGTACCCGTTCGAAGACAAGCTCTCGACGTGGATTGTCGAGTGCCGCGAAGAGGTCTGGAAGAAGGCCGGCCTCGACACGATGTCGGAAGCGCAGAGCGTCGCGTTTCTCGAGCGGCTGTTCGCGGAAGAGCTGGGCGGCCACAAGCTGCTCGCCAACAAGTCCATCTGGCGCACGTTTCCGACCATTCGCTGCGAGCAGTGGTTTCACGAGAACGTGGTGTTGATGGGCGACGCGGTGCACACGGCGCACTTCTCGATCGGCAGCGGCACCAAGCTCGCGATGGAAGATGCGATTGCGCTGGCGGCGGCATTTCAGCGGCACGGCACGGCGAAGCCTGAGCTGCCGGCGGTGCTGGCAGCCTACCAGGAAGAGAGGCAGCTCGAGACGTTGAAGCTGCAGCGCGCAGCGCAGACGAGCCTCGAGTGGTTCGAGAACTCGGGCCGCTTCGTCGAGCAGCACCCGCTGCAGTTCACCTTCAACCTGCTCACGCGCAGCCGCCGCATCACGTGGGACAACCTGCGGGCGCGCGACCCGAAGCTGATGCGCGAGGTCGACGCGTGGTTCGCGGAGCAGGCGGGCACGGCGCGGAGGAAGGACGGGAGCGCTCCGCCGCCGCTGTTCGCTCCGCTGCAGCTGCGCGGGATGGCGCTGCGCGACCGGGTGGTGGTGTCGCCGATGTGTGAGTACGTCGCGAAGGAAGGCACGGTCGACGACTGGCACCTGGTGCACCTGGGCAGCCGCGCGATGGGCGGAGCGGGCCTGGTGATGACCGAGATGACGGACGTCTCGCCCGAGGGCCGCATCACCTACGGGTGCGCGGGGTTGTGGAACGACGGGCACACGGCGGCGTGGAAGCGGGTGGTCGACTTCATTCACGGCCAGAGCTTCGCGAAGGTCGGCGTGCAGCTGGCGCACGCGGGGCGCAAGGCGAGCTGCCGCTTGCCGTGGGAAGGAGATCGGCCGCTGACGAAGGAAGAAGGGGCGTGGCAGACGTTCGGCCCGTCGGCGATTCCGTTCAACCAGGGCTGGCACACGCCGAAGGAAATGGACGCGGCGGACCTGGCGAAGGTGGTGGCGGACTTCACGGCGGCGACGAAGCGTGCGCAGAGCGCCGGGTTCGACTTCATCGAGCTTCACGCGGCGCACGGCTACCTGCTGTCGAGCTTCTTGTCTCCGCTGTCGAACCGGCGCACCGATGGGTACGGCGGCTCGCTGGAGAAGCGGATGAAGTTCCCGCTCGAGGTGTTCGACGCGGTGCGCGCGGTGTGGCCTGCTGAGAAGCCGCTGGGCATTCGCATCTCGGCGTCCGACTGGCTGGGCGATGACGGGATGACGGTCGAAGACGCGGTGGCAGTCGCGCGGGCGTTCAAGGCGCACGGGTGTGACGTCATCGACGTGTCGAGCGCGGGCAACGTGCCCGAGTCGAAGCCTGAGTACGGGCGGATGTACCAGGTGCCGTTTTCGGAAGCCGTCCGCTTCGGTGCGCAGCTTCCGACGATGGCGGTCGGGGCAATCTTGAGCGCCGACCACGTGAACAGCATTCTTGCTGCGGGGCGGGCCGACCTCTGCGCGATCGCGCGCGAGCACCTGTCTGACCCGTACTTCACCGCGCGGCACGCGCAGGCCGAGAAGGTCGACTCGTTTGAGTGGCCCAAGCCGTACCTCGCCGTTCGGCCGAAGTAGTCGGCCGCGGCCGGGAATCGCTTCGGGCGGCGACTTTCCCAAAGTGCGTCCAAGCCCTAATTTTTTATTAGGGCTAACGCGTAATTCCGTAAAGTCGCCGGCGCGCGCGTTCCCAGGGTGGACCCTCGACGATTCGGTTGGCCCGGCTTCTGCGCCTGATTTGACATCCGGTCCTTAGAATCCCGAAAGTTCTCGAGGAGCGTTCAAGTTACGTTCGCGCAGCCCCGACCAACGGCTCAGAGCGAGCGTCACCGACCTACTCCGCCGTCTTCGCTTCGATGTCGTCGTTGCGTTGCTGATCGCCCTTCTCCAACGCCTTCGCCTTCTCGCGCACGTTCTCGAGGTTCCGTTTCGGGGCGTGGGCGACGCGGTCTTCCAGGCTCTCGACCTTCGTCTTGTAGAGCGCATAGTAGGCCATGTAACCGAGGGTGGAGAACGCGGCGATCGCGACGAGGAGCTTGGCCATTGCCGGCATCTTGCCTTCAAATCAATGCGCTGGAAATTCCCCCAGAACGTCAGGGGTTCTTCCAGAAGGCGACCGCAACCAAGGCTTGCACGAAAAGACAATGTTCTTGCGGCGCATCCTCTTGAGAGCAGTCAGCGTCGCCCCGAAGCAGAGCCTGGCCGGTGCGCGGCGGGCTCTGCTTCACTTTTTTTGAAGCCCCCACTCGTCGAGTCGGGTGATGCGGCCCGCGGCGTAGCTGAACGCCCCCGGAATTCCGTCGGACGAGGCCTCGAGCCCCGACAACTTCTCGACGTTCACCGCGTCGTCCTGCCGACACAGCAACACCAGCTCGCGCAGGCCCAGGTACACGCGCAGCGGCGTCTGCCCCAGCCGTTCTTCGAGGTACCGCTGGTGCGTCGGCGACAACAGCCGGGCGGCGTCGTGCCCATCGCCCCCCGCCACGGCCCACAACCCAGTGCTCGCGTCGGAAAGGCGCAGCGCCCCTGACTCGAGCGCGATGGGGCGCAGCTGCGGCGGCTCGACCCCCAGGTTCTTCCAGGCCGCGGCGTCGAGCTCTTCGAGCGTCAGCCGGTGCGACCGCACCACCCCTTCGGGGATGTAGCGGACGAGCTCGGGGTCTTTGAGCGTGAAGAACACGTGCAGCCCGGCAGGCCCTTCGCGGTGGGCGGCGCCAACGGCGCGGTCGAGGAAAGAAGGGTCGCGCAGCACGGGCAGCACCGTGGCGAGCAGCGGCAGCCGGCCGGCCGGAATTCCCAGCGACCTTTCTGCCAGCTCGCGGGCGAGAATCTCGACGGCGATGTCCAACGACTTGGCTCCATCGAGGAAGCCGCGGTACAGCGACTTCAGGTCGAGCCGCCCGACGCCGCCCTTCCCCATCCGCACCAGCAGCTGGTCTTTCTGCAGCAGGTGCGGCGTCGACTGCGCGAACAGCTGCTTGACGAGCCTTTCCGTAAAATCGTTGAGGAGCGGAATGCTCTCGGGGGGCAGCACGTCACCCGAGTCGAGCTCGGCCGACAGCTGCTGCGCCTCGCCATCGAAAGGGTCGACCCGCAGCACCTGGCTCACCAGCGCGCGCGCTTTCGCAATCTCTCCGCGGCGCATCGCCAGCACGGCCAGCGCCTTGAGCGCCTCGGGGTCACCCGGGTTCAACCGCAGCGCGTGCTGTAGCGGCGCCTCGGCCTCGCCGTACCTTTCTTGCGAGACGTAGGCGCGCGCCCGGGCCAGCGCGACCTGGACGTCGTGCGGAAAATCGCGAGACAGCGCATCGAGCACGGCCATCGCGTCCTGCACCGCGTCACGTTCGAGCAGCGCCTGCGCCATCGCCGTGCGCAACACCCGGCCGCCGTCTTTGCGCGCGTACGCAGACAACGCCTCGAGCTCGGCGTCGCTCAGCGGTTCTCCGTCTTCCACCTTTTCGAGCAGCGCCACCAACGCGGGTTCTGGCTTCACCGGCTCGATGGTATGGCAGCGGCATGACCGACGCGATTCGGAAGGTGACGCTGATCAACGGTGACGGCATCGGGCCGGAAGTGATGGAGGCCACCCGCCAGGTGTTGGTCGCGGCCAAGGCCCCGCTGGAGTTCGAGCACCAGGACGCGGGCGCCGAGACGGTGAGCCGCCACGGCACCAACCTGCCCGACGTGACCATCGAGTCGGTGATGCGCAACGGGGTGGGGCTCAAGGGCCCGACCGCGACGGGCATCGGCGGCGGCCTGGTCTCGGCGAACGTCGGCATCCGCAAGCGGCTCGACCTCTACGCCAGCCTGCGGCCCATCAAGTCGGTGCCCAACGTGAAGACCCGCTACGAGGACGTCGACCTCATCGTCGTGCGCGAGAACACCGAAGACCTCTACGCGGGCCTCGAGCACATCGTGGTGCCGGGCGTGGTCGAGAGCCTGAAAATCATCACCGAGAAGGCGAGCTCGCGCATCTGCCGCTTCGCCTTCGAGCACGCGGTGAAGATGGGGCGGAAGAAGGTCACCGCCGTGCACAAGGCGAACATCATGAAGCTGTCTGACGGGCTCTTCCTCGACTGCTTCCGCCGCGCCGCGCGCGACTTCCCGAGCATCGCGTCGGAAGAGGTCATCGTCGACGCGCTGTGCATGCAGTTGGTGAAGGACCCTTCGCGCTACGACGTGATGGTGATGGAAAACCTGTATGGCGACATCATCAGCGACCTCTGCGCCGGCCTGGTCGGCGGGCTCGGCCTCGTCCCAGGCGCCAACATCGGAGCGAAGCTGGCGATGTTCGAGGCCGTTCATGGCACCGCTCCGGACATCGCGGGCAAGGGGCTGGCGAACCCGACGGCGATGCTGATGTCAGCCGTGATGATGCTCGACTGGTTGGGGATGCCTTCACTGGCGCGGCAAATCGAGACGGCCGTCTTCAAGGTGTACTCGGCGGGCAAGGTGCGCACGGGCGACCTGGGCGGCACGGCGACGACGGCCGAGTTCACGCAGGCGATCATTCAGGCGCTTTGAGAAGGGTGGTCGTCCTGCTGGTGCTGGCGGCTTGTGCGCCGCGCGGCCCGGCACCGTTGAGCCCGGCGCAGCTGCAGTCACGGGCGAGCCGGGCGATTCCGGCCGACTTCGACGAGGTCTTCGATGCGGCGTGGCTGACGCTCGAGGCGTCTGGGTGGAAGGTGCTCGAGCACGACCGTCGCGCGGGCACGCTGGTCACCGACGTGGTGGTCGGCGCGTCGGGGCTGGGCCGGGGTTGGGCGGCCGACGTCTCGCAAGCCGGAGCGACGGTTTCTCTCACCCTGCTCCCCCGCGTTTTTCAGAACGACCAGGAGCTGACGCCGCAGATGCACTGGACGCTGGAAGGCCCGGGCGGCGAGCTCGAGAGGTGGGACGCGCTGTTCGGGCCGATTGCCGCGCTGACAGACGCCTGGAAGTCACACCCTGAGCTCGTGCTGTCGAACTCACGCGGAGAGGTCGACGCGGTGGGGGTGCGGCTGCTGGTGCCCGGCTGGGCGCGCTTCGACTTCTCCACTGACCGCTGGACGATGGTGATGCGAGGCGCGGCGAAGGGGGTGACGTCGGCGTTGATGTACCGCATCGAGCGACGCCGTCCCTTGGCAGACCCCGCGCCAGTGGTGCACGAGGTGCTCGAGCTGGCGCTTCATGCTCCGGGGAAGGTCATCGCGCCGTCTGACTGGCAGGTGGCCAACGACGCGTGGGGCCACACCGGCTTTGGCGAGGTGATGGTGGGCGCGCAGCTGACGCCGACGGCGGTGCACTGGCGGCGCTGGGAAGCCGGAGACAACGCGTGGCTGTTGCGGGTGGTCGCGGTGTGCCCCGACGGAGACGAAGCGTGCGAGGCGGACGTGCGGCGGGTGGTCGAGAGCGCGGTGAGCACGGCGCCGGTGCGTGACCAGTTCCGGTAGAAAACTCAAAGGGGTCAGCGAAGGGCGCTAGAGTTTTTCGTCCATGACGACTTCGCTTCCCGAAGGAAGGCTTCACGCGCTGGTGAACGAGTGCGCCGCAGTCGTGAAGGCCAGGGCCCCTGGGTTCCAACCGAAGGTGGCGCTGATTCTGGGCAGTGGCCTGGGCGGTTTTGCTGACACGCTCACCGACAAGGTCGCGATTCCGTACGCCGAGCTGCCGAACTTCCCGCAGTCGTCGGTGGCGGGGCACGCGGGCCGGTTGGTGCTGGGGACGCGCGACGGCGTGCCGGTGATGGCGATGCAGGGCCGGGTGCATTTCTACGAAGGCTACGCGCCGTGGCAGGTCGCTTTTCCCGCGCGCGTGTTGTGCAGCTTCAAGCCAGGCGTGCTGGTGGTGACGAACGCGGCGGGCGGCATCAACCTGGGCTTCAAGGTCGGCGACCTGATGGCGATCAGCGACCATCTGAATCTGTCGGGCTGGAACCCGCTGGTCGGGCCGAACGAGGAAACGTTGGGGCCGCGGTTCCCCGACATGAGCCACGCGTACGACCCGAAGCTGCTCGCGGTGCTCGAGGGCTGCGCCGCGTCAGAAAAGATTTCGCTGAGGAAAGGCATCTACGCGCAGCTGTCGGGCCCGTCGTACGAGACACCGGCCGAGATTCGAATGCTGCGCACGCTGGGCGCCGACGCGGTGGGGATGTCGACGGTGCCCGAAGTCATCGTCGCTTCGCACATGGGCGTGAAGGTCGCGGGCGTGAGCTGCGTGACCAACCTCGCGGCGGGCATCGGCAACCAGAAGCTGTCGCACGAGGAAGTGTCAGAGACAGCGAACCTGGTGAAGGACGTCTTCATGCGGCTGCTGGGCCGGTTCGTGGTCGAGGCGGCGAAGAATGGCTGATCGCCGAAAAATACTGCGCGACGACGAGCGCCGCGACAGCCCGCGCGTGCCGATGACTTTCCTGGTGCGCGACACCACCGAGGGCGGCAGCTACCTCGAGCGCGAGGGCGACCTCTCGTTGGGCGGCATCTACTGGAAGGGGCGTTACCCGCCGTTCGGCACCCAGGTCGAGGTGCGGTTCCGGCTGCCGGGCGTGCCGAAAGAGATTCGCGCGAAGGGCGAAATCATTCGCGTGATGGAGAAGGGGCACGACCTCGACTTCCACGTGCGGTTCGTCGAGCTCGATGTCTCAGACGAGCTCGCGATGGCGCGGCACATCGAAAACTTCGGCCGTTAACCAGCCGAAGGGCGCGGCGCAGCGACGCGGCGGCTCGGACGCGACGACGACACCAGCGACTGAGAGAGGTCATTGCGCGAGAGGGCGCTCGAGAGGCCTTGCTTCATCAGCTCGGCGAGCTTCTCGGAAAGGCGGTTCGCCTCGACGTCGCCGCTTTCGATGATGAGCGCCTCGACGTGGAGGCCGGTCACCGAGAGGACCAGGTTGATGAGGTGCTGCGACATCGGGTCGCTGTTCAGCGATTCGCCGTAGCGCATCATTCGCGCCGCGACCCACGAGGCGCCTTCGGGCGGCAGGTCTTTGCTGGCGACGACCTGGGTGGCGAGGCGCTCCCACCCGGCGGTGCTCGACTCGATGAGGCAGGTGATGAGCAGCGCGGCTGGGCCGTCAGAGAAGGCACCCAGCGCTTCCCGCACGGCCTGGCGGGCGACGCCGTCAGAGGCGTCGCGCATCACGTCGGCCAGCGTCTGCCCGGCGTGAAGGCCCGTGGCCACCTTCGCCGCGGCAGACGGCCCGAGCTTGCTCAGCGGATTCAATGACTTGATGGTCTGGAAGAAGGTCATGGGGGGCTCGAAGGCTCCCTTTGATTCTCCCCGGGTGGACCCTTCAGGATTGCGAGGGTTCTGTCAGCGACAGTTACTTTCGCGGATCATTTTTCGCGCACGGCCATTCTTCTGGTTTTTGGAAGCACTCGCGCACAACATTCAACAAGACAAATGTACCGCACGGCATTACTTGCCCGCTCCCTCAATCCAGGAGCTCTGGAAAGAGCAAGGAGCGTTCGCGTGAGATGGAAAGAGCAGGGCCCCGAACTCGGCGACGTAGATCCGGCTGAAGTCCTGCGCGAGTTCAAGAAGCGCGCGAAGGAGAGCTGGCGAAAGAGCGCTGTCCTGGCGTTTGTTGTCGTGGCGGCGATCGGCGTGGCGACGTCGTACTACCAGGTCGAGCCCGACGAGGTGGGCGTCATTCGCCAGTTTGGCCGCTACTCCCATACCACCGACCCTGGGCCTCACTTCCGCCTGCCGTTCGGCCTCGAGGCCGTGACGAAGGTTCCAATCCAGCGACAGCTGAAGCTCGAGTTCGGGTTTCGGACCCCGGCTGGCGCTCCGGTTGGCGCTCGGCAGGGACGCACGGATGAGGCAGAGATGTCGCGGGAATCGCTGATGCTTACCGGGGACCTCAACGTCGCGGTCGTCGAGTGGATCGTGCAGTACAAGGTGAGCGACCCGTACAAGTTCCTCTTCAAGGTTCGCAACGTCGACGAGAACCTGCGGAGCCTCGCCGAGGCCTCGATGCGGCTGGTGGTGGGTGACCACTCGGTGAACGAGGTGCTCACCACGGGCCGTCAGAAGATCGCGACCGAGAGCAAAGAGCTGCTTCAGAGGCTTGCTGACCGCTACGAAACCGGGGTCGATATCCAGCAAGTCGTCTTGCAGGACGTCAACCCGCCCAACCCGGTGAAGCCTTCATTCAACGAGGTCAACCAGGCGATTCAGGAAAAGGAGCGGGCGATCAATGAGGCCCATGCGGAGCTGAACAAGGAGATTCCCCGCGCGAAGGGAGAGGCCGAGCAGGCGGTTCAAGGTGCAGAAGGGTACGCCATCGAGCGGGTCAACCGCGCCAAAGGCGAGAGCGATCGATTCGCGCTCATCTACGACGAGTACAAGAAGGCGCCCGACGTGACTCGTCGGCGCTTGTACCTGGAGACGATGGCCGAAATCCTGCCGCGCGTGGGGCAGAAGGTCATCGTGGATGACGAGTCGACCAAAGGCCTGACTCCGATTCTCCAGATGGGTTCAGCGGTATCTCCCCAAACGGCGGCCGTCGCCAAGGATGCCAAACGATGAAGCGCTCTGCGTATGGATTGGGGGTGCTTCTTCTTGGGCTGAGCTCGAGCGGATGTGCCTGTTACACGCTCGACGAAACAGAGCTGGCGGTCATCACGCGCTTTGGCGAGCCAATCGGAGCGGCGATCGTTCAGCCGGGGTTCCACTTCAAGCTCCCCCTGGCAGACACAGTGAATCGGTTCGAGAAGCGTTGGCTCGAATGGTCGGGAGAGCCCAACGAGATTCCCACCAAGGACAAGAAGTACATCTGGGTCGACAGCTTCGCGCGGTGGCGCATCGCAGACCCACTGCGCTTCTTCCAGCGGATGCGCGACGAGCGCACGGCCCAATCGCGCCTCGACGACATGATCGACGGTGAAACCCGAAACGCAATCGCCAGCTACAACCTGATCGAAGTCGTTCGAGCGTCGAGCCGCGAGTTCGAAGACGAGGAGTACACCGAGATCAAGGAACTTCAGGAAGCTGGGGCGAAGATCGAGGTCGGCCGCGACAAAATCACCCGACGGATCCTCGAACGGGCTTCAGCCGTGGTGTCTGAGTTTGGCGTCGAGCTCGTTGATGTGCAGATTCGACGAATCAACTACGTGAACGAAGTTCAAGTGAAGGTGTTCGACCGGATGATTTCCGAGCGTCAGCGAATTGCTGAACGGTCAAGGTCTGAAGGAATGGGCAAGTCGGCAGAGATTCGCGGCCAGAAGGAGCGAGAGCTCAAGGGCATCCAGTCGGAGGCCTACAAGCGTGCGCAGGAAATCCAGGGCAAAGCAGACGCGGAAGCGAGCCGAATCTACGCGGACGTGTTCGGCCGCGACCCAGAGTTCTACCAATTCGTTCGAACGTTGGAGGCCTACCGGTCTTCGCTCGACAGTTCGACCTCGTTGTTCCTTGGAACCGACTCTGACTTTTACCGGTACCTGCGGCACGCGTCCAAGCCACTGAAATAGGCCTGCTCGGCCCAGGAAAGAACATGTCCAGCCTGCGAGACCGCGCGCGCATCTTTGTCGAGAGCCCGCGCTTCGACGTGGCGATCATCGTCCTGGTCCTGGCCAACGCCTTGACGCTGGGCATGGAAGCCTCGCCCGAATTGAGCGCGGCGTTTGGCCCCGCACTCCACGTGTTCGACCGCGTGGCCTTGAGCGTGTTCGTGGGTGAGCTGCTCTTGCGGATGTTCGTCTACCGGGGCCTCTTCTTCCGCGATCCGTGGCGGGTGTTCGACCTCGTCATCGTTGGCATCGCGCTGCTGCCGGCCAGCGGCGTGTTCAGCGTGCTGCGCGCCCTGCGCGTGCTGCGGGCGCTTCGGCTCGTCTCCATGGTTCCCTCGATGCGCGGCGTGGTGGGAGCCCTTCTGGCCGCTGTCCCGGGCATGGCGTCGATCATCGGCCTGATGGGCCTCGTCCTCTACGTCTCGTCGGTGATCGCCACCCAGCTGTTCGGAAAAATCTCGCCGGACCTCTTCGGAAGCATCGGCGCCTCGTTGTTCACGCTGTTCCAGGTGATGACGGTGGAGGGCTGGCCAGACATCGCGCGCCTGGTGATGGTGCAGGCACCGTACGCGTGGATCTTCTTCGTCATCTACCTCCTCGTGGCCACCTTCATGGTCCTCAACCTGTTCATCGCGGTGGTGGTGAACGCGATGCAGCTTCAGGTCGCGGAAGAGCTGAAGGGCGAGGAGAAGGCCCATACAGAAATCATCCTCCGAGAGATTGGTGCCCTGCGGAAAGAGATCGAAGGCCTGCGCGGAGCCCCGAGGGGCTGACCCAGCTAGCGGGTTCTGAAATGATCAAAGCCCTTCGAGGCGACGTCGCAGCCGTCGAGGGTCACGCCGGTGCCCTCGAGGACCTCGCCGATGCAGGTGAACCCGGCGCCTAAGTCGCGGCCGGAGCTGACGAGCAGCTGGTAGTCCTCTCCGCCGTTCAGCGCCCAGTCGAGGCCGCGCGGATGCTTTTGAATCAAGGGGTGAATCGGCAGCGCGGCGGAAGCGAGGTTCGCGCGGACGCCTGACGCGGTGCAGAGGTGGCCGAGGTCGGCGAGCAGGCCGTCAGAGATGTCGATCGCGGCCGACGCGTTTCTTCGCGCGGCCTGGAGCCCGAGCTTCACCTGGGGCGTGGGCCGACGCTGCATCGCGCGGAGCTTCGGCAGGTGGAGCCCCGCAGCGGCGCCGCCCAGCGTCCCTGTCACGTAGAGCAGCTGTCCTGGTTTTGCTTTCGAGCGCAGCAGCGGGCGCTTCGCTTCTCCGGCGAGCGTCAGCGTGAGGGTGAGCACGGGCGAAGCGGTCACGTTTCCGCCCAGCAGCTGCAGGCCGTGCTCGACCGCCAGCGGCCGCAGGCCCGTCGCGAGCGCGCGCAGGTCATTGGCGGTGAAGGTCTTCGGCAGGCCGAGGGCGCAGAGCCACCACGTGGGCTTGGCTCCCATTGCGGCGAGGTCAGACAGGTTCACCGCCAACGCCTTGTGGCCGATGTCCGCGAGGCTGAACGCGGGGCGGGTGAAGTGGATGTGCTCGACCACCGCGTCGGTGGTCACGCACGTCGGGGCGCGCGAAGGCGGCAGCACGGCGCAGTCGTCTCCTGGGCCGTGCGGTGCGCGAGGGTGTGGAAGCAGCGAGGTGAAGATGTCGATTCGCTCGAACTCGGTCACGGCGACGAGGATAGCGGAGCTCGTCCTGTGGATCCGTCTCACTGATCGCGGGGATTCATTCGTGCACGCCGCGCGCAGGGGCGATCCAGCAACTGCGCCCCGCTGAACTCCACGAATCCAGCGCCCGCCTCGAGGCGCATGGCCGCCTTCCAGCGGTTTGGGTTCCGACTGCGCGAGCGCGTAGAGGTGTGCGCGCTTGGCCAGGAGCGCGGTTTCATGCCCGAAGTGGCGCTGGTCTGGAGTGACGAAGCCCGCGACCCAGGCGCGAGCAGCTTCGATGGTTTCGAAGGGCAAGTCAGAAGACTCTTCGTCGTGCACGTCCCAGCCGACGATGCGACGGCTGAAGATGTCGACCACCATGTACAGCTTGTTGGCCGGACGCCAACCCGATTTCAGTCCCAATCTTCACTTCGTCGGCGAGGCCTCTAGCTTCAATGCGATCCTGACTCCCTACGCCGGCCTCTACACGAGGTTCTTGAGGATCACCACGGCGGTGATGGTGGTGGCCAGCTCCGGAAGGGAGGTCGCGGCGGCCAGCAGCAGCATGCCGGTGAACGCCTCCGTGGCTCAACGCCGTGCTGTTCCTGGTCGCTTCGGTGATCATCTGGGGCTCGGGCACCCGCCTCGAGAAGCTCGCCGCGACCTTGTCGGAGCGCACCGGCCTGGGATGCTCTAGCGATCCTCCCCGGCTTCAGCGCCTGAAGGCTACGGCCTGAAGCACCCAGTCGCGCCTGAAGGGCAGATCCGCTGCCAGTTGGCGGCCAGGTTCGTGAAGGTGAACGTCGGCCGCACCGCGGTTGGGGTGGGGGTCGCCACGTTCGCGGTGCCCAGCTGGCCCCAGCAGTAGAGCTTGCCGGTGTCGAGCAGCGCGCACGAGTTCTGGTAGCTGGTGACCGCGACGGCGATCGCCTTCGTTCCGGGGGGCGGGAAGTTGGGCACCGCGGTGAGCGGCTGGTCGGCGATCGAGGTGGTGGAGTAGCCGAGTTTGCCGCCCGACGCCCTTCCCCAGCAGTAGACGGCTCCGAGCGAGTCGATCGCGCAGCCGTGATCCGCCGCGTAGGAGACCTTCTCGAGCACGGCGCCGCTGGGGGCGTTGACGTACTTGGTCGAGTACGAGCCGTTGCTCCCGCTGTAGCCGCCCGAGCAGGCGATCTGATCGGGCGAGCTGGTGGTGATGACGCAGAGGTAGTCCCTGGCCACCGACATGTCCTTCACGCCCGAGCGGAACATCGACGGCGTAGGCGAGGGGTTGATGGCCCAGGGGTTCGAGCCGGTGTTGGTCTGCCAGCCGTCGCCCCAGCGCCAGACGTCTCCCGTGGCCGTGAGGGCAAACCCGCGGCTGTCGTTGTGGCCGATCTTCACGACGTTCGTCGGCAGGTTCGGCAGCGGCAGGAAGGTGGGGGAGTACGAAGGGGTGAGGCCGACGCCGAGGTCTCCGTTGTAGTTGGATCTGCCGGCGCAGTAGACGGTGCCGGTGCTCGAGAGGGCGCAGAGGATGTCGTAGCTGGCGGCCAGGTACACGAGGTCCGGTGTGCCGCTCTGGATGAACGTGTTGCACTGGGTGAGCCCGCTGAGCTCGTTCACGGAGCAGGTGATCTCGTTGCCGACGTCGAAGGTCGCGGCGAGGGCCTGCTTCGGGTAGCACGAGGCGCCGACGCGGAAGTGGCTCGGTGCACACTCGAAGCTGCAGGCGCTGGCGGTGCACGTGGCGGTCGCGTGCGCGGGAGGCGCGGCGCAAGGGGTGCAGCTGGCGCCGCACGAGTTGATCGAGGTGTTCGAGACGCAGACGCCGCCGCACTTGTGGAAGCCGGGGTTGCACTCGCAGGCGTGGGTGACGAGGTTGCAGGTGTTCTCGTTCGGGCCAGCGCACTGGGCGTTCGAGCCGCAGCCGACTTTGCAGGCTCCGTCCGAGCCGCAGAAGTTGCCCGCCGGACAGCTGTTGGCGCTGCAGACGCAGGTGTGGCTCGGCAGGTGGCAGGTGTTGTTCTGGCCGCTGCACTGGCTGTTCTGCTCGCAGCCCGCAGCGCAGGCGCGCGCGGCCGTGCAGTAGCTCGAGGCGCCGCAGCTGCCTGCCTTGCACCCGCAGGTGCGGGACGTGGTGTCGCAGGTGTTGAGCGGGCCCGAGCACTGGGTGTCGAGCACGCAGCCGGCCTTGCACTGGTTGCTGGACAGATCGCAGTAGTAGCCGAGCGAGGGGCAGGGCTGCTCGGTGCAGTCGGCCGGCAGAATCGAGCACTGCCCCGCGGAGCAGCCCGAGGTGCAGACGGTCGCGCAGCTGCCGCAGTGGTTGGCATCGCTCCGGGGATCCACGCAGGCGGTGCCGCAGGCGATCAGCGGCGCCGCGCACACCAGCCCGCCGCCTCCGCCCGCGCCACCGCCCGCGCCACCGCCGACGCCGCTGCCACCACCGGCTCCTCCACCGGCGCCGCAGGTTCCGGCCGAGCAGGTCGCGCAGTTCAGGCACGCCGCGCCAGCGGTACCACACGCCGACGGCTCGGTTCCCCCTTCGCAGATCTCACCGTTGCAGCAGCCATTGCATGTCTCGGGTCCGCACCACGGCGCGGAGGGCCCGCCGCAGCCGCTCGCCAGCACCAGCAATCCCACCAGGGCAGCGCTTCGCATCATCGATTGGTTCATGGGTTCTCTCGTCACGAAGGGCCCGGCGTCGTGCCGGCCGCGGAGGTCAAGGCGGAGCTGTTCTCGAGCCCGACGTCGTAGCGTCCGGGGAGCAGGCGCAGTTTGTAGCTGGCAGCGCCACTGCCGCTGAGCGGGCGAGAGACGGGCGCCGACCCGAAGGTGGCGAAGCGCAGCACTCCACGCGTTCATCGAGATCGTTCCAAGCAGCGTGACCGGCGGCACGCGAGCAGGGTTTGGTTGAGGAGAGGGCGCATGGCGGTCTGCTATCCAGACCCCGCCATCGGGTTTGTGGTGCAAACCAATTTGAGCCGTCCCAGCTGAAGGGGTCAGTCGCTGGTGAGCACGAACCCGAGGATCGAGCCCAGGGCCGCGTCGCCCAGCTTGTAGAAGTCGGACTCGAAGCGGGTCGTCTTCGCCTGGGCCTCGAGTGACTTCGCGTGGGCGCCCGGTGGTGGTGAAGGACGCGAAGCTGTTGCGCGCCGTGGAGCGGCGGAACTGGAGGCTGTGCTGAAGCGGCTGCGGCGGCTCTTCGAGGGCCTCGAGGCGCGCTCTTCCGCCCGCGTCCTCTTCAGCGCACGAGGTTCGGGCCTTCGAGCCGGTAGGCGCCGGCCTTGAGCGCGGTCGCGAGCGACTCGTGCGCCGAGGCGAGCGGCTTGAACTCGAGCCGGTGCGGCAGCATGCCGCCGTAGAACAGGCTCTTCCCGTCGGGCGAAAAGGCGATCGACCAGACGCGGCCTTCGTCGCTGAAGAAGCGGGCGAGCTCTTGTTGCGACTCGACGCTCCACAGCCGCAGCATTCCGTCCCAGCCGCCCGAGGCGAGCATCTTTCCGTCGGGGGAGAACGCCACCGCGGAGGCCTGCTCGAGGTGCCCGCGGAGCATCGCGAGGTTCCGGCCCGTCGCCACGTCCCAGATGCCGACCCTGCGATCCCAGCTCGCCGACGCGAGCAGCTTTCCGTCCGGTGAAAACACGACCCGCCGGACTCCGTGCTCGTGGCCTTCGAGCGAACGCACCTGCTGCCAGGTCGTCGTGTTCCAGAAGCGGATCTGCCTGTCGTAGCTGGCGGTCGCCAGCAGCGCGCTGTCGGGCGAGAACACCACGGAGAAGACCCCGGTCGGCCCGAGCGGTAGCGCGTTCACCTGCTTGCGGGTCTGCGCGTCGAAGATGGCCACTGGCCCGTTGACCATCGAGACGACGGCCCACTTTCCGTCGGCCGAAAAGTGGGTCGAGGTGAGCTCGACGTCAGCAGGAAACTCGAACTGCTCGAGGTCCGTGTGGTGCTCGAGGTCCTGCCAGCACAACCGGTTCACGAGGCACACGCCCAGCAGTTGCTTCTGGTCAGGGCTGACGGACAGCGCGCTCATCGCAACCCCCGGGGCCTTCAGCGCATGCTGGGTGGCCAGCGCGGGATCGAAGCTCGCGAGCGGCCGTACCTCGTAGCCCCGCACGAACGGCGTGACCAGCTGGCCCGTCGCCGGCAACGTTATGAGCGAGTCCAGGCGCAGCGCTGAATCCTCGGGGAAGCTCGCCTCGAAGGTGCGCAGGAAGATGTCGCCTTCCTCACCCGCCGAGGCGATCTGCCTGTCGTCGGTGAACACGACCGCGTTGATCTCTTTCTCGCCCCGGTACGACGCGCTCACCAGCGCCCGCCAGTTTGGCCCGCCTTTGACGCGCGGATTCGCGCCCGCAAACCAGAGCCGCGTGGCCTTGTCGGTTCCTCCCGAGGCGAGCAGCTGGCTGCTCGGGGAGAAATCCACCGAGTAGACTTTCTGCTCATGACCGACCAGCGGCACGGGCAGGTAGTCGTCGTTCGTCGCTCCGCCGTCCTCTCTCTGGCTGCCGTCGCGTGGAAGGTCGTCTTTGTTCTCGAGCCGAGCGAGCTCGTAGAGAAGCACCGTGCCGTCGCGAGATCCGGTGGCCATCTCTTTCCCATTGGGGGAAAACCGCACCGAGAGCACCGCGTCTTTGTGGTCCTTGCGCTTGAACAGGAGCGTGAAGCGGCCATCGGCCGACCAGAATCGGGTCTTCCTGTCCCAGCCGACCGAGACGATCTTCTGCCCATCAGGCGTGAAGCCGACCCCGTAGACCGGCCCACCGAGAGCGTCGATGCCGGCGTCCGCGGGTGGGGTGCGATGGATCGCGCGGTCGCCAAGCGACACGAGCCAGACCGACCGGTCTTCCCCGCCCAGGACCAACTGGCTGCCATCGAAGTTGAACGCAGCCGCGTTGAAGGACCCCTTGCTGGCGACGAGGACCTCGCCCGGCGTGCCGGCCTCCAGGTCCCACCGCCGCGCCGTGCCGTCTTCCGAGGTCGTCACCAGCCAGCGCCCGTCGGGAGAGAACGTGACCGAGGTCACCGGTCGCTGATGGCCAGTGAGGATGCGCTTCGTCTCGCCCGTCTTCACGTCCCACAGCCGCGCGGTGCGATCGAAAGACGCCGACGCCAACGTGAGCCCGTCCGGAGAGCGCGCCAGCCCGAGCACCGACCCGCTGTGTCCCCGCAGCCGCCGCACGTGGACCTCGGCCCGGTTCGCCGCGAGCATCGCGCCCAGCCGCGCGTCGGCCCGGTCTTCCTGCGCGCGGGCGGCGGCGTAGTAGGCGGCGGCCGCATCCCACTGCAGGTTCTCTTCGGCGTACCGCGCGCGAGCGACGAAGACCTCGGCGAGCCACGACTTGGCTTGCCCATAGCTGTGGAGGACGAAGGCCGACGACAGGCCCAGCAGCACCAGCGCGATCAGCCCAACGCCAGTGGCTGTCTTGTGGCGCGCGGCGAACAGGCGCACCTGCTCGAGCAGCGAGTACCGGTAGGCGTGCACCGGCAGGTTGGCGAGCCACGCCGACACGTCGCTGGCGAGCGCCTCGGCCGATGCGTACCGGCGCGCGGGGTCCCGCTCGAGCGCCTGCATCGCGACCGCGGCGAGCGCTCGCGGAGCATCCGGCGTCTGCGTCAACACTGGCGTGACCGGCTCGGTCTTCACCCGGGTGACGACCTGTTGCGCGGTCGCTCCGAGGAAGGGCGGGGAGCCGGTGAGGATCTCGTAGAGCATCGCGCCGAGGCTCCAGATGTCGCTGCGCTCGCTGACGCGGTCGTGGGCGCCCAGCGCCTGCTCCGGGCTCATGTACGACGGCGTGCCCATCACGTGGCCAACGAGGCTCACCACGCCGTCGTCGAGTTGCGGGTTGGGGACGCCGCCTTCCGACGTGTCGCCCTGGATCCGGCCCAGACCCCAGTCGAGGACGACCGTCTCGCCGAGCGCACCGATGACCACGTTGTCGGGCTTGAGGTCGCGGTGGAGGACGCCACGCGAGTGGGCGTGCGCGACCGCGTTGCAGACGGCGACGAAGTTGGGCAGCAGAAGCAGGCGGCTGGCTGGGGTCTGTGCGTCGGACAGCGCGGCGCGAAGGGTGCGTACCCGCTTGGCTTCCTGCGACGGGCGGATCAGCCGTTGGGTGCAGTAGTACGTGCCGTCGAGCCGCCGGCCGATCTCGTGAATCGGCACGATGTTCGGGTGGTCGAGCCGGGCAGTGATGCGCGCCTCGCGCAAGAAGCGGAGCACCGTCTGCCCCTGCAGCGTCGGCGGGCTGTTCAGCGGCAGGTGCGGCACCTTCATCGCGACTTCGCGGCCCAGGTGGTGATCGAACGCGACGAAGACCTTCGCTTGCCCGCCGCGACCCAGCTCGCGGATCAGCCGGTAGCGGCCGGGTGCTTCTTCAGTGACGGACAGCTCTCCCCCCGAGGCCTTGCCACTGTCTCCCGGCGCGGTGTCCGCGACCGCCTCGACCGCCTCGAGCGCCTCGGCGTTGAACGCGAGCGCGCGACACTTCTCACAGCCGACGAGGTGCTGCGCGACCTGCACCAGCCGGCGCGGATCGAGCCGCGCGGCGGTGAAGTCGGCCAGGTCGGCGCTCGAAGGGCAGGGTTCCATCCGCGGCTGCGCACTATAGTGTTGGTCGCCCGCAACCGCGTTCGGGCAGCCTCCGGGACTCGAGAGGAACTTGCGATCGAATTCGTCGCCAGAGGCGGCCTTCACGGAGAGGAAGAACAGTGCGCCAGGAAGCTTGGTGGAAGCGGACCCGCTTCACTCAGCGACGGCACGAGCGAGAAGCCGAGCTTCAAGCGCGCACGTTCGCGAGCTACTGCAGCGTGAACTCCGCCTCGCCCGGGGCCTGGCGAAATGCGACAGCTGCTCCGAGTCTTCGGTGATTGCGTTTTCGTGCAAGAGCCGCGGGTGGTGGCCCTCATGCGCCGCGCGGAGGGCGCACGAGGCCTCTGCCCACCTGGACGACGTGCTGCCCAAGGTGGCCTTCAGAGATCGCCAGACGAGCGCCGAACAGGTTTGGTCACTGCGTAACCACCTGATCGCGCAGATGGCGGGGCTCAGTACATCTCTCGGGGCGAACCGAGCCCCCGGCACCAGGGCCGGAGGCTCGTTTCCTCCGCCCGCTACCTCTTCGCGGGCGGGCCTGCGCGACCTTGTTCGGTCGGACCTTCACTCGCCATCGCGGCCGCCTGCAGGGTTCGCAGGGTGGTTGGGCCCGCGACCGCGAGGTGCGGCTTGAGACGGTCGTACTTCTTCTTGCCGAACCCCTTCACCTGCACGATTTCCTCCGGGCGGGTGAAGGGCGTCTTCTTGCGGAACTCGATGATCCGAGCCGCTGCCTTCGCCCCCACGCCGGGCAGCAGGTCGAGCTGCGCCGCCGTCGCCTGATTCAGGTTGATGACTCCCGACACCTGCTTCGCCGGCTTTCGTGGAGCCGCCTCCGCGTTGCCGAGCCCCAGAAAAACAACCGCCGCCACCGCCACCATCGTCATTGCCTGTTTCATTTCAGTGTCCCCCCATGAATTGTGAATCTGTCTGCGCCTCGAGCTGCTCTTCCGCCTTCTCGTTCGTCGAGCCGGCGTACTCCCGCCGTTCTCCTGCTTCCCGGATGTGAAGCTTTCCGTCGATGGGGAGCACGTCGAGCGTCACGTTGGCCGAGCCATCTCGATTGGCCCACGCGTACCCGGCGCGAATCCACACCGCTGCCCCGCTGCTGTCGGCCTTGCGAACCGAAAACACGGTGTACTTTTTTCCGAACTCCATTCTTGGCTTCCTCACTTTTCGAGAAGCCGTCCCACCCCGGGACGGTGTTTCTCGAGGGAGCAGCGCACGTGCCAGCCGCACGTCAGAGGGGCGGGGCAGGCGCGAAACCCGATTCGTCCCGCATCGCGGAGCGGCACGGATGCTCCACTCCCCCGCCTCGGCACCGCGGCTTTGCGCAGGCTCATCCCTCGACTTCTCTCGGGATGAACGGAAGGTTCTCTCGGGATGAACGGAAGGTTCTCTCGGGATGAACGGAAGGTTCTCTCGGGATGAACGGCCGCTGCTGATCAGCCGCCTTTGGGCGGAGCCAGCTTCGACGGCTTCTTCGACTTACCCTTCGGCGGCGCCGTCTTCACCGCAGGCTTCGGCGGCGGCGGCACCACCACTTCGACCACTGGAATCCCGGCATCGAAGACCTCGACCTCGACCACGGCGCCCGCATCGGCGACCTCGAGCACCACTGGGGCCACGCGCACCGGCGGAGGCGGGGGCAGCTCGACCTCTTTCGCCCTCCGCATCGACGGCCCGTAGAGCGCGCCACCCGCGATGAGCCCCGAGAAGACGAGCATGCCCAGCGCGGTGAGCACGATGCGCCGGCGCCGGCTCTTGTAGATGGCGAGCACCTTCAGCGCCGCGCGCGCCGAGTTCGGGCGGTCTTCCGCGCGCGCGCTGACCATCAGGGTCACGAAGTCCGTCATCCACTCGGGCACTTTGCCTTCGGTCGCGACCTCGCCCGGCACGCCGCCGTAAAGCGCCTCGTGCAGCACCACGCCGATGCCGTACAGGTCGGACAGCGGGCCGCTTTTCCCCCAGCGCTGCTCGGGCGCCATGTACCGCAGCGAGCCGAGAATCGCCGCCGACTCGGTGAGCGTCGACTGCCCGTCGAACCGCGCGATGCCGAAGTCGCAGAGCTTCGGGCCATCGGCGGCGAGCAGAATGTTTCCCGGCTTGATGTCGCGGTGCACCAGGCCAGCGTCGTGAACGGCGACCAGCGCCTCCAGCAGCGCGCGCGCCAGCTTCTCGGCGTCGACCGTCGACATCCGGCCCTTCTTCAACACCTCGCGAAGGTCGGCGCCGTCGATGCGCTCCATCGCGTACCAGCAAAAGCCGCGCTCTTCGCCTTCGTCGAGGATGCGCACCACGCCTTTGTGGTTGATGGCGCGCAGCGCGTGCGCCTCGCGGCGAAACCTCTCGCGAAGCCCCGGCTCGGCGGCCAGCAGCGGCGAGAGCACCTTCACCGCGACCTGAGCTCCGGTGGGGCCCGTCGCTGCGTAGACGGCGCCCATGCCTCCCGCGCCCAGCGTGCGGTCGAGCTTGAAGCCACCCAACGTCTCTGAGGCCAGGTCGATTTGCGGCCACAGCCGCGCCTGCCCGGGCGCGGTGTCGATGCCCGTCAGGTCGACCACCACCCCGCACTGCGTGCAGCCCGCGGTCTGGTTCGCGCCCGGAGGCGGCAACGGCGTGCGGCAGCTGGGGCAGAGGAAGTTCATTCGAGCCAGTCGATGCCGTACTCCTGAAGCTTCCGGTCGAGGGTCGGGCGAGAGATGCCCAGCTGCTCGGCCGCCTTTGCTTTCACGCCTCGCGTGCGACGCAGCGCGAGCTGAATCTGTTCCCTTTCCACCGCGCGGATCAACTCGTCCAGCGTTCCGGTCTTGGTTTCACTCGCGCGCGGCGCGACAACTTCGGGCGGCAAGTCCGTAAGCGTCAGCGCCTCACCCGCGCGCAGCACCCAGGCCCGCTCGAGCGCGTTCGACAGCTGCCGCACGTTGCCCGGCCAGTCGCAGCGGGTCAGCGCGTGGGCGAGCTCGGGACTGAGTTCGACGTCTGCTCCTCCCGCGTGGCGCTTCAGCAGGCGCTTCGCCAGCGGCACGATGTCTTCTCTGCGTTCGCGCAGCGGCGGCAGGGCGATGCGCACGACGTTGAGGCGCCAGAACAAGTCTTCGCGGAAACGCTGCTGCGCCACCTCGGCCTCGAGCGACTTGTTCGTCGCGGCCACCACGCGGACATCGACGGGAATCGGAGCGCGGCCTCCGACCCGCTGCACCAGGCGGTCTTCGAGCACGCGAAGCAGCTTCACCTGCTGCGCCAGCGGAAGCTCGCCGAGCTCGTCGAGGAACAGCGTGCCACCGTCGGCGCGCTCGAAGACGCCAGCGTGCGCGGCGAGCGCGCCGGTGAAGGCGCCCTTCTCGTGGCCGAAGAGCTCGGACTCGACGAGCTGCGGGGAAATGGCGCCGCAGTTGACGGCGACCAGCGGGCCTTTCGCGCGCGCGCTGCTCTGGTGGATGAGGCGGGCGATGACTTCTTTGCCGGTGCCGCTCTCGCCGGTGATGAGCACGGTCGAGAGTGAGCGGGCCGCGGCCTTCGCGACGCGCACGGCCTCGCGCATCGAGGCGCTCTCGGCGACGGGCGCGTCGACTTCCGGGGAAGAGACAACCACCGGCCGCAACGCATTCGCGGCCGCCGTCACGAGCACCGTCGCCAGGGCGAGCTCTTGAGAGTCGAACTCGCGGGTGCGGGTGGCGAAGACGACTCCGAAGGGCTGCCCTTCGCGAAGAAGCGGAGCGGCCAGCACGTGCGCGCGCGCCTTCAACACCCGCGTGGTGTTCGCGTCGGACGATGGGCGGCTCTGCGGCTCGTTGGCGGCGACGGCCTTGAGCGACCGGAAGCAGAGGTCGGCCAGAGGTCGGCTGCCCGAGACGCTGGTGCCGTGCGGGGTGGCGATCCACGGGAGCAGCGCGCCTTCGGGTGAACGCAGACAGACGGCGACCTGTTCAGCGCGAAGGCCTGAGGTGAAGGCTTCGGCGAGCGCGGTGGCGGCTTCGGCGCGGTCGGTGCTCAGCGAGGCGCGAATGAGCAGGCGGCCTGCGGCGGCGAAGTCGGCCTCGCTCGCGTCGGCGGCTAAGATGGTCTGCGCGGGGGCCGCGTGGCTGAGGATGAGCGTCGACTCGCCATCGACGGCGCGAAGGGCCTCGAAGTCGGGGGCGTACGCGACGACGGTCGAGCCGATGCCGACCTGGTCACCGGTGACGAGGGTGCGGGGCGCGGTGAGGCGCTCGCCGTTCACCCAGGTGCCGTTGCGCGAGCCGAGGTCTTTGAGGATGACCGCGTCGCCGTCGCGCTCGAAGGTGCAGTGCTCTCGCGAGACCTTCTCGTCGATGAGCTGAAGGTCGGTTTCCGCGCCGCGGCCGACGACCAGGCGGCGGTCGAGCGTGCGCGTGGTCCCTCGGCGCGGGCCGAACATCACGCAAAGCAGGGGAGCGTCGGGGCCGGCCACCGTCGCTCGACGTTACTGGGTGTCAACGCGGCGTGACATGAAGTGCGCCAGCCGACACCGGAAATGTTCCGTGCCGTTTGAGGCCGTCGTGTTTACCGAAGCGCCGCTCGACCGTGCGGCCCTCACCGGTGCACCGCGTTCGAGTAGCGTCCGCGACGACTTGTTCACCCCGCCACTTCCCGGCTCCTGCACCGCTCTTTCGCATCCATCTTCCTCACCTCGCTGCTGTGCGCATCTGGCAGTCGGGGCGGCACGATGCGCTGGCGCCCAAGCGCCCTTCTGTGTCGACGGCTACCGATGCCCGGAGTCCCGATGAAGACGTGGTTGATGGTCGTGGCGCTTGGCTTCTCGGCCTGCAACCCCGGGAAGACGAAGCGTGGCTCTGCGCCACTGCGCAGGTGCTGATCGGCAGTGCACCCGCAGTGACCGACACCGCGCAGGTCGAGAACCCCACGTTGATAGTGGTCGAGCCGTTGAAGGCCAGCGGCTCAAATGAAGGCGATTCCTATTCCGGCACACGCGCCGTGCTGGTGGCCGAGCCCGACCGCGTTCATATTTTCGACGCGCACCTCAAGCCGCGTGGGGCGGTGCCGGGGCTGAAGCAGCCGAAGGGAATGTGCACCGACGAGGGTGACCGGATCTACATCGCCGATTCGGGGAACAACCGGATTCTCCGCACGCTCGGCGACGGTCAGCTGGATCCGTCTTTCGGCACGGCGGGGGTCTTTCACCACGGCGAAAAACCTGACCCTCGACAATCGTTGATCGGCCTCGGGGACACCATTCTCCCCGCCGAAACGCGCGCCCCGCAGATCGCGTTCATCAACGGCGCCAGCACGCTGGTCGAGTGCTCGTTCGGGCCAGTCCCAGACTGTTCTTCGCAAACGCTGGCCTTCGAGCCGAAGCGGGGGGCGCTGCTCTCGATTACTGTCTTCAGCAGCACCACGAACAGCCTCACCACCTTCGACGGCAGGACGTGATGGGGATTGCGACCCCTCCGCCAGAGCAGATGCTGACCATCCACTGATCGAGGGGCCGGCCAGCGTCACCCAACGTTACCGGGTGTAACGCCGTGTGACGCCGCGAACCCCGGTCGACTTCGCAACCACTCGCCCCTGCTCGTCAAAAGGTGCCGCATGCGAGGTGCACAGCCACGGGCGCATGACGCTCGCGACGGTGCTGATGGCGGTGGTGGCAGCGACGGGAACCCACCAGCGGTGGACGACGGACAACGGGCCGATTCACACCTGGCGCGCGGGGGCAGCGGTGCCGTCGATGGTCGTTGTGTACGTGCACGGGTACCGCGACGACGCGGACTCGGCGTTCGAAGGGCACGGGCTGGCGAAGCAGTTCGCAGAGAGTGGAGTTGAGGCGTTGTTCGTGGTGCCCGAAGCGCCGCAGGGTCCACAGCAGCGCGTGTTCTGGCCCGACCTCGAGAGGCTGCTGGCCGAAGTCGCGCGCGCGCACGGTGTTCCGAAGGCGGACGCGGTGCTGGTCGTCGCGCACAGCGGCGGAACTCGGACGGTGAAGGCGTGGCTGTCGTCGCCGCGGGTGACGAAGGTCGTGCTGCTCGATGGCTTCTACGGTGACCCGAAGCCGTTCGACGCGTGGCTTCAACGCGACGTCGAGCTCGTGATGGTGGGGCAGGCCACGTACGCGAAGGCGGAGGCGTGGCTGCGCGCGTTGCCGGCGTCGTCGCGCGCGAAGGTGACGCACCACGCTGCCGGGTGTTCGCACATGGAGCTCGTCACCGCCGGGAAGTGGATTCCCCGGTTGATCACCGCGCCTCCGCAGATTCCGGCCGCGTTGGGCGCGGGCGTTTTCGGCCCTCTGTCGAGCGGAGCCGGCCCGCGTTACACCTGAGCGCTGTCCCGCGGTTCTCAGGGGTCGCTTCCAAGCAAGAAGCAGATTGGTGTCGAGGGCGGCCAGGAGCGCGCTCTCCGGGGCCATCAGGATCTGCTCCGTCGGACTCCGGGTTCGTCTCGTAGTCGTTACGGGGCAGACAGGCGAGGCATCCAACCCACGCAACTCACTTGCACGCGATCTTCAGCACGTACGCGTTGGTTGCAAGCGCGCTCATGTAGAGCGCTCCGTCGCTGTAGGCCAGGAAGACGCTGGTCCCCGCCGTCGCGTC
>Ga0105048_10000931_pt1 | contig 46761 bp, 36 predicted proteins | sample MAT05_FD_78382 | JGI IMG/M metagenome (GOLD analysis project Ga0105048, IMG submission 78382) | Freshwater microbial communities from Lake Fryxell liftoff mats and glacier meltwater in Antarctica - MAT-05 | ecosystem: Environmental > Aquatic > Freshwater > Ice > Liftoff microbial mat | place...
CCAAACTTCACCACCGGCATGACCCCCCACGCCACGATGCAAAACACCGCGACCAGCGCGCCGACGATCAGGAACTGCCCGCTCATCACCCAGATGATGCCGACGAACACGATGGTCCGGTAGATCAAGCCCAACACCCCGTATCCGATCAGCCAACGGCGTTCCCGGGGGTTATCCGCGGGCGGCGTCGCCTTGCGCACGCCGAACAGATGGGTCTCCGCCAGATAGACGAGCATCTCCTGCGAGCGCTGGTAGAGGTTGGGCATATCCACCAGGTCGCTGAACACGTAATAGCCGTCGTAACGCAGCAACGGGTTGGCGTTGAACAGCAGCGTAGTCACGCCGGCGGTAATGAGGATGTTGAAGGCGAGATCGCGCCAGACGCCGGGGCCCGCGTAAGCCCAGAATACCGCCGCCAGCCCGGCCACGAAAAGCTCGGCCACCACACCAGCCGACGCGACCGCGATTCGCCGCCGGCGCTCCCGGAACGCCCAGCTTGACGTGACGTCAACATAGGGCAGCGGACTGAAAAACAACAGCATCACTCCCAGCGTATGCACCTCGCCGCCATAGTGTTTGCAGGCAATCGCGTGGCCCATTTCATGCAGGACCTTGACCAGAACAATCCCGACATACAGCAACACGAGATTCGAGGGACTCAGCACGCTGTGGGTGGCAATCGCCAGTTCCGCACCGTGGTCGATGCAAAGCTTCACCGCCCACGCCACCACCGCGAACCACAGCACCACCGCCCAAGGGCGGAACAGGAACCGGACCACGGGCTGCCACCGGTTGAGCAGGGCGTCGGGATCAAACAGCGGGAAGCGCGCGAACATGATGTTCGACAACGTGAACAGGCGCTCCCGCTGCTTCCGCTTCCGGTAACGGGCGAAGAATTGTTCGCTGTCCGCCGCCACTTTATAGTGGAGGAGATTGGCGTGGTAGAGCTGCGCGAGCAGCTGGATCACATCCTCCTGCCCGGGCGCGCCATCCGGATTGTGGTCCAGGGTCTCCTGCCACGCGGCCTCCACCGTGCGGTCGGGACGAAGGCGCGCGACGAAGTCATACGCCTCGGGCCGCAGTCTGAAAAACTGGTTATTGAAGGGATCGTACAACACGTGCCAACGCTGCCCGCGAAACGACTGGCGCCGCACCTCGACCCGCGGCCGCAGCGTCACCGTCTGCCCCGCCACCCGGTACCACACATCGCTGAAAGTACGCGAGGCCTCAGCCATGGGCGGAAAATGCAGACGATGAATTCATGATCAAAACGGACCGCGAGCGCTACCACCAGCGCATGCGCAGATAATCCAGCGTCCGGTGCGTGGCGATCCAGAGCGGGGCGCGGCGGCCGGCGTCCAACCGCGCCGCGCCACTCATCCCGGGGCGCCACCAGGGCTTGTTCTTTTCCGTCAGGATGCAGCGCACCAGAAACATGTTTCCTTCCGGTCGCGGCAGCGCCATGGGTTCGACGCGTTCCACGGTCACGCCAAAACGGTTGCCCGGCTTGCTCGCGAATGCCACCTCGCCCGTCGCCCCCGCGTGTACGTCCCGCACGTCGTCCTCCTTGACCAGGACCTCGGCGTACATCTTGTCCAAGCGCGCAACGCGGTAAAGGGGGTCGCCCTGCTTCAAGGGCGTGCCGATGCGCTCGCGCAGATCGCCCTCGACAATGACGCCGTCAAACGGCGCCCGCACTTCACTTTGGGCCAGGTGCAGCCGCAGGATTTCCAGCTTGGCCGCCGCCTGGGCGGCGCGGGCCTCGGCCACCTGCATATCCCCCAGCTTGCGGTCCGATCGCGTCTGCTGCACTTCGCGTTCGAACCGGGTCCGATCGGCCAGGGCAGCGCTGAGTTCCAAGGCCAGCTCCGTGCGGTCCAAGGTGGCCAGTACCTGCCCGGCCACCACGGTGTCCCCTTTCTGCACCTTGACCTCGCCCAGGTAGCCTTCGAAAGGCGCGGAGATGACGGCCGTCTCCAGGCCGCGCAGCGAAAATGCGCCTGATACCCGGTAGTCCAGCCGGCCAAAGATTGACCAGAGCAACACCAGCGCGCCGATGATCGCCCCGGCCTTGGCCAGCGTATGCTCGACGCCCAGGAGCTTTTTCAACCGCTCGCGAAGTTTCCGCGCCCACCGGTCACCCAGCCAGGCATCTGCACGTTCCAGTCCTTCCAGCCGCCGGGCGGCATGGTCGGCGATCAACCGCAGATGACGCAATTCATGCTCGGAAAACGGCACGTCCGCTCGCTCGCAGGTCAGAGCCCCCACCGCACTCCCTGCCACGCCGCCGCCGCGCAATGGCACCGTCGCCAGATGACCGGGCTTCTGCTCTGCGGCATAAATTGCGTGATCCCGGATGATCAAAGCGGTATCGGGCGCGGCGGGCAGGACAATCTCGGTGTCCTGGTCAACCGCTTCCTCCATCGCCGCCTCGAGCTGCTGCACCACCGTCATGCGTTCCTCGAACTTTTCGAGATGACTCACCGCCTGCACGCGCAGGTAAGGTCCCCGCTTCCACGCCAGACTTACACGCTGACACTGATGCCGCGCCGCCAGCTCATTGCATAACGTCATGGCGGCAGCAGCGAATTGCTTTTCGGCATCGAGCTGCGTCACCAAGTCCAACACGGACGACATCGTTTCGACATCACGGCGCGCCGCGACCAACTGCCGGTTAAGGCCGTAGGCTTTGGGCACATCCGCCGCCAACCGGATCCGCCGGGCCGCTTCCTCGGCCACCCCGCGACTCACCGCGGGCAGCAGGAGAACACACACGGCGGCGTCCTCGTCCGCCCGTTCCAAGCGGACCGCGACGATCCAAGCGTCGCCCGCCGCCGCCCGTTCAATCCCGGTGAGCGCATCGAGCGCGACGCCACCGCGGCGCAGTCCCGCGTCGGCCGCCAGGCGGATACAATTACGAAAAACATGCAGACGATTGTTGGGCAACGAGCGGACCGTCCATTCCCACGCGGTGCGCCAGCGGTGGGCCGCCTCGCCCTCGACCGGCGGTGCGGTGCCCGAAGGTTCCGCTGGGATTGCCAGCGCCGCGGCGTCCGCGCCACCCGCCAGTAGCGCCAGCGCCTCCAGGCAGGCTGGCCAGAATTCATTGGGTGGACCGGCAAATGCCCGCAATTCGTCAATCCGCGCCGTTCCCCGCGCCACGGTATCGGAGGAGTCGGACTGATGAACATCCATGACGCAAAAGTCAGTCGAGGACCAGCCGACCCACGGTGCCCGGGGCAATCTCGGCGCCGGGGTTGTCAAAAATAATCTTAACCCGCCGCAGTCCGCTGCCGGCATCAACGACCGGGGCCAGATAATCCACCGTGCCTTGCACCTCCCGCTGGCCCGGAGCGACATCGATGAGCAATTTTACCGTGCGACCGGGCTTCAGGCCCGTGGTGAGCGCCGGGGTGACGTCCGCCACAAAATAGATCTGCTTCAATTCCACCAGTCGCACCACGGGCTGGCGGGGTTCGCAGGCCACGCCGAGGTCGACGCGCAGGTCGGTGATCACCCCGGCGAAGGGAGCGACGATCTTCCGGTAGGCGAGCTGCTGCCGGGCAATGTCGAGCTCGATGCGTTCGCGATCCTTGGACGCGCTCAGCCGGTCGCGCTCGCCTACCGCCAGCTTGAATTCGAGTTCGCGTTTGTCGACTTCGTCGCGGCTGACGGATTGGGAACGTTCGAACAACCGGCGCGTCGACTCGTAGTCCGCCTGCAGCACGGTGGCGCGATGCTCCGCGGCGTCCAACTCAGCCCGGCTTTCAAACACCGAGCGCCGGCGGCTGACCTCCAGTTCTTCGAGGGCCTTGTCGAGCTCCAGAATGACGGCCCCGGCCTCGACGAAATCGCCCTCCTTAAAATAGATGTATTGGACCGAGCCAGCCACCGGCGTGCTCAGCAACGAATCGTGCACGGGTTCAGTGATGCCCGGCACCATTTGGGGCGGCGGGGATTTCCCGGGGACGGCCGCATGGACCACACCCAGCGTCAGGATCGAGATAAACGCCCCGACCAACCACCTTCGCCACGCCGGCACCGGCCGCCCGCCATGATCGAAGTCCTCCGCCCGCGAAATTTCGTCCTTAAGGTGCATGGCCGGCGGGAGGAACCGCTTTTCCGCGGGATTTCTTCGACGCGGCCCGGTCTTCGAGATCCAGTCCCCGCAGCTTGAGCAGGCGACCGCTGGCCATCTCAAACTCAACCCGGGCTTTCTCGTATTCCCCGCGGCTTTCCAGGGCGGCGACTTGCGCATCCGAGTACTGGTTTTCAACTTCGAGCAGGCGCCGGCTGTCGGTTTTGCCCTCGCCGAAGCGGTCCTGCTCGTTTTTCAGCAGGCGCTGGCCTGCGGCGGCCACGTCGTCGTAATTCGAGGCCACCGACTGCAGACTTTCGACCTTACGCTGGGCCGTGAAAATGTTGTTGGCGATTTCCACCTCGGCGGCCTTCAGATTCAGCAGAGCTTCCCGACCGTGGGCCCGCGCAGCGCTCAGGGTGTTCCGCTGCCGGATGCCCAGCAACAATGGCAAACGCATTTCCACGCCCACCGACCACGAGTTATGGTCGTGCTGCTCGATATCGCCCCAGGCCCCATGGTAATCATCCCCCAGTCCGTTACTCCCATAGCTCGCCTTGAGATCGATCTGCGGCCAACGTTGGTTTTTGGCGTAGGCGACCCGCACCTTTTCCTGCTCAGCGCGATATAATCGCGCCAGATATTCCGGATGCAGCGCGACGGAGTCGGTGAGGGCATCGTTGATGCTGGGGGCCGGCCCGGCTGGCGGCGGCGTATCACTGGCTTTCAAAACAAAGTTCGGCTGATCAACCGGTTCGGCGAACAGGGTGCGTAACCGGCCGGAAAGCTCCACGAGATGCTGGGTGGCTTCGCTCGCGGCGGAACGGCGTTGCGCGAGTCCCGCCTCCGCCTCGACCAGCTCGATCTCGGCCATCTTGCCCTCACGCACGCGATCGCGATTTCCGCCCAGCAATTTATCCGCGGCCGTCACCGAGGTGGTGCGCAACGCCAGGCGTTCCTGCGCGACGAAAAGATCCCAGTAAACGCTTTCCACGGAGCCGATCACCATCAGCATCTGCCGGCGGAATTCCTGGCGGGCGATATTCTCATCCTGCTTCGCCAGCCGCAAACGCGCGAGGCTCGACGAAAGACCCGCGTCCTTCAGCAAGGGTTGGGTCACCGTCACGCCCAGGAAGGACTGAAACTGCCGGCGAAACGGGTCGGTCGGGAGCACCCGCAGATTGTTGTTCAGGTCGCGCACCGAGTACCCGAAGTTGTAGCGCGCGCCGGTGGGCGAGAGGCCCTCAATGCCGGCGGAATAGAGTTTGTTCTCTTCCTCGAAAGCAGTGGTTCCCTGGGAAATTGTCTGCTCGATCGTGTTCTTGCGGTTGTTGTATTCCTTGGCCCCTGACGCCACCAATTCGGGTTCAAACGCCCCCATTTCCGCCTTCCGCAAGAAACCGGCCGCCAAGAGAGCTTCGCGTTGCGCCCGCAGGGTAAGATTGTGCGTCAGCGCCAAACGCCGGCACTCGTCGAGTGAGAGAGGAAGATTCCCTAGTGCCGGGGCAATAATCACCGGCTTCGCCTCCGCCGACCGCGCTACACTTTGAGTCAGCACAAATGCGGCGATAGCGGTGATCGCGAGGTGCCGGAGGACGGCCCGGACAGAAACGAAGCGAATGGAGACGACGGAGTAGTTCATTCGTAGGGGCGGAGTTAGCGTAAGCCCTTGTGCGGGCAAAAATTACGGAATAGTCATCCAGAGGGAAGAACGCTGGAAAGGATCTGGGGTTTACTATAACTTCGTGACTATACGGAGAAAGCTCCGAGCAACATGACACAACCCACATTCCAATATCAAGTCCCCGCTCGACTCGAATGCGAAATAGCCAGACGTCTGCAAAATCGGTGGCCCTTGGGAATTTGAACCGGCGCTGGGTTCAGGGGCCAAGTCACTCAAAGCCACGTAAGTAACTTAACAATAGTGGTATAAAACAATACTTTAGCTGCACAGAAGCGCAGCAACGTGACGGCAAAAGCAGATTATGGACCCAATCTAGGCAATTTTTTGGCGATTTACCCTTTCCATCGAGTGACGTACATAGGGGGTTTTATCCTTCGTCTGTTCTTTCTGCTGCGCGAAGAGCCGCGGGCCCACCCATTTACAGTTCGAAGAAACCGTGGCCTCCGATGACCAACCCCTCGCCGGCCAAGCTTTTCAATCAAAGCGGGGCAATGTCGCCCAGGTTCGACCAAAGCTTGGGGCAGATTGATGATCTTTGCCGCCGGGCGTAACCCAGCAGTAGCAAGCAGGCCGCCCTGAAGTCTACATGTAGGACAATTGATCCGGATACCGTGTTGCTTGCGGCCGCGCATTCGTTTCGCGTGGTGGTATTGCCTCCGAATCTACCCCTTCTCCAGCGCGAAACCCCACTTCCCGTCTTTTCTGGACGCCGGCCTCGACGAACCGCGGTCTTAAGAGCCGCGTTGGAAAACGGTCGAATCCCCACCCTCCTTTGCCTTCCTTTTCCTAACTAGCCTCCGACATCCCACCTCCCATATTCCGTCCTCCTGTCCCTCTTTCCCATGCAACTCGATCCCACCATCACCGCCCGCGGGCTGGTCAAGCTCTGGAACTATTTCTCCCATCACATCATCGCGAGCCCGGGCATGGCCCATCCGATGCAGGCGTGCTTTGAGGAATCCTACGTCGTCATTGGCGCCGCCCGTACCATGGACCTGATGGGCGACGCGCGCATGACCGCCGTCTGCCGGCGTTTCAACAAGCGCATGATGCAATACCAGGGGGTGCACTATCCCGACATGCTCGACATGGGTTACGGCTACAACCTCGACGCCAAGGGCATGGTCAACTGCTCCTGCGTCGCGGACAATGCCTCCTCGGCCAACGGCATGCTGGAAGCCGTTCGCCGTTTTCCCCACCTGCCCGAGAATCCGGAGGTTCTGGCCAGCGTGAAGCGTTTCATCGACCACTGCCTGAATAACTATCTGACCAGCAAGGGCGTGATGGGGGTCGGCGTGCTCAACCACCAGGTCAACCCGCCCGGCATGGAGGAATACTGGTGCGCCGACGCGCTCTTCGCCGTGACGCTCATCCGCTACGCGGAGCTTACCGGGGAGAAAAAATATTACGATGCAGCCGTGCCGCTGGTGGAATACATCAGCACCTACGACTACAAGCACACCCTCTGGGAGGAGTGGTCCAAGAGCGCGCCCCAGCAGGTCCTGATCTACACGTCCGAGGGCTTGGTCGCCGCCTTGAACAGCGCAGAGATGAAGCAGCGCCTCATGGTGCCGCTGCGTCATGTCATCCAGTTCACCCCGAAGGCCGAACCCGAGACCCTCGTCCCCGCCCAGGCCCCCAACCAGGTGCACGGCGCACTGGCCTCGACCGCGCAGGCCGCCGGCGACACGATCTGGTCCCGCCTCGTGGCGCGCTTCGCTGAATATGCCGAGTGGTTCCATCAAAACCAGTTGGCCGACGGCAGCTTTGAACACCCGGCCAACGACCACTTCCGTTGCTACGAACCGCTCATCGCCGGGCTGCTGCTGGAAGCGTCGGCCCGCGGCGAAAACCAGGCTTCACTCGAGTCCATTGCCGCCAAACAACTCCGTTTCATGGCTACCAACGCCGGCAAGCTCTACTATGGACTGTACGCGAACGATTTCGCCTCGGGCATGGCGCTTTACTCCTTCTCCACCGCCGGAGAAATCCTGAAACGGCGTGACCCCGCCGCTTGGGAAGCCGCCGTCAGCGGGGTACTCGATCGGGGTGAAGATATGTGGTGATCGAACGCGGGGGATGACTTCCGCGCGATCACAGTCAGCCGCCGGCCCGATGCACCCACCCGAGCAAGATTCCGGCGCCGGACCGCCCATCGCCCTTGAATCCAAGTGCACGTGCGAGGCCGCCCTGAGGCAGCTTCGTCAGGGCGCACGCCTGCCGATGGCGCAATGGCTCCGCGCGCATTTGTTCGGTCACGTGATGCCGTTCTGGGAACGGCATGGAGTTGACCCGTTGGGCGGATTCAACACGTGCATCGACGATGCCGGCCGGATCCTGAGCACCGACAAATGGCTGTGGAGCCAGTGGCGGGCCGTCTGGGTGTTCAGCCGGATCTACAACCAGTTGGACCCCAATCCGCGCTGGTTGGCCTACGCGCGACAAATCGCCGGTTTTTGCATCAAGACGGGGTGGGATGAACGCGCCGAAGGCTGGGTGCTCACCGTGGCCCAGGACGGAACCGTCCTGCGCGGTTGCGAGAGCATCTACACGGATGCTTTCGCCGTCTACGGGCTGGTGGAATTATATCAAGCCACCCGGGATGCCGGAACTCTCCAGCTCGCCTGCCAGACCGCCGATGCCGCCTTGCGCAAACTGGCCGGCCCGCGCGATGCCCTTCCCCATTTCCCCTACCCAATCCCGGCCGGGACCAAACCCCACGGCATCCCCATGATGTGGTCGCTCGTCCTGGCGGAACTGGGGCAGGTCACGAAGAATGAACGCTACCTCGCCGCGGCCTCGTCGCTCGCCGGCGAAATCTTCCGCGACTTCTATCGGCCCGACCGCGATCTCATCTTCGAATTCGTCCACGCCGATGGCAGTCGTTTCCCCGGTCCGCAGGGCAACGCCGTCGTACCCGGTCACGTCGTCGAGGACATGTGGTTCCAAATCCGCGTGGCCGAGCTGACCGGCGGCACGTCACCCGGCCGCGACGAAATGCTGCGCTTGGCCCTGCGTCACTTGGACGCCGGCTGGGATGCAGCTCACGGGGGGGGGCTCCTTTTGGCGATCGATGCCGATGGCCGGACCCCCGTGGGGTGGAACTTCGCGGACACCAAGCTGTGGTGGCCGCAAACCGAGGCCCTCTATGCGACGCTGCTGGGTGCGGTCCAGACCGGCCGCCCCGTTTTCCTCGATTGGTACGAGCGGCTCTGGCGGTTGTGCCTGGAGCACTACGTGGATTGGGAAAACGGAGAATGGCGGCAAAAGCTGGATCGTTCCCTGGCCCCGCTGCAGAACGTGGTCGCGTTGCCCGTGAAGGACCCGTTTCACCTTCCCCGCAGCCTGATCCTGCAAATCGAACTGTTGGCAGGAGCGGGCCCGCCGCCCCGCGCATAATCGGAGCCGGGACCGGCGCATCATTCAAACGACCCTAGGAGGCGCGGCGAATGGGCTCCTCCACGAACGGCAGTGAGCACACGCTGGGGCGCTCGACCCAACAGCCTTCGACAAACGAAGGGCGCGGATATTCCGCCAGCCCTCGCTCGTTGTGGCTGATGAGATTGATGACCGCGTCGACCGCCGCCTCGCCCAGCGCGTGCATGCGCTCATCCACTCCGGCAATGTGGTCCGTCTGACCGTAGCGGGCCACCAAGGCCACGCCGATGTCGCGGGGAATCCCATAGCCGAGCCCTTCCAAAAATCCGCACACCTCGAGCGGCTGGCTGGAAAGCGCGACCGCCTCCACCCGCTGCTCGCGCAACCAGTGCTGCACCCTCGCCCGGGTGATTTCCGCCCTCGGCAGGAAAAGCGGTGCCACCTGCTCCGCGGCGGGCTGCAGTGCCTGCTCGGATAGATAGGCGCCGAGGACCAGCCCGCGGCTGCGTTCATACACTTCCCGCGCCATGATGAGTCCAATGCGCCGGTAGCCACGCTCGCGCAGCTTGGCGATGCAAAGCCGGGTGTTGTGCGCCTGGTGCGCACAGACGCGGTGCACGCTCAGGTTCGTGATGGAAAAGCCAATCGCCACCGTCGAGAAATTCTTCCACTCCAGATCCTCCATCGGACCCGGCTCCGGCAGCCGCGGCGAGAGAATCACCCCCTGGATGTTGCGCGCCCAGAGGAGCTTGCTCATCCGCTCCGCCGTCATCTCCGGAGCATTGAGCTGGAACAGCTCCAGGGTTAGATTGCGCGCCTGTGCATATGCGGTCGCGGCCCCAACCAGGAGGCGCTCGGTCACGTTCGTCTTCAGCATCTCCTCGGAATAGGTGGCGAGATAGGCGATGACCCCGCCCTACCGGTGGGTATTGCGGTGCCGGTAGGTCGACAAGGCCGAAAGCATCGCGTCCTCCGTGTAACCATGCTCTCGCGCGGCGGGCTGCACCTTGGCGGCCGTCGCCGGGCTGATCCGGGCATCGTTCCGCAAGGCCAGTCCCACCGTCGTAAAATGAACCCCTGTGATGCGTGCGAGGTCACGCAGGGTCACGCGTTCGTTCATAAGAATTCGGATGGGGTAAACGAAAGATGTTGGCAAGCGCCGCCATTGCCCACCGCCGGGCGTCGGCCCTTGGGTTTCCGCGGTGAGTTTGATCGATCCGCTTCGCTCGCTTCATCCCTGCGCACCTAACCTGCCCTCTCGCAGCGCAGATTACTGGCTCCCGACGATCCCCATCTCCGAAACGCAGCCGCGGCTGTCTGTCATCCGACGAATTAAAATAGGGCGACGCCATGTTCACGTAACGTTGAAATTGAAAACGCAATCCCGGAGGCATCCGGCTGGTGCTCGTCTGAAAGTGCGGTTCTACGGGTAGAACATGACGGAAGTTGAATGCTCAAATCCGGGGACCGACTTTACCGGCGGACCTCAATACCAACCCCAAGTTAGCCCCATGAAGACTATGATACGTCTGCGCTCGTCATCGAGCATGCTCAAGATTGCAGCGGCCACCTTCTGTCTGTCCGCCAGCTCCGGTTTAGTCGTCGCTCAAAGCGTCGCAACGATGCCACCGCCAACGAAACCACCGCCACGGAAGCCAAAGCTCCAGTCGTTAAGATGAACGCCTTCACCGTTTCTTCGGATAAGGACTATGGCTACCGCCGGACCGGCAGCGTCACCTCCTCCAAAACCAGCGAGCAAATCTCCAAAATGCCGCAGGCGATCGAAATCATCTCGAGCGAATTGCTCAGCGACTTCCTCGCCAACAACGGCAACCAGGCCTTCCGCTATTCCTCCAGCGTGACGGTCAAGGAAAACGCCGTCGGCCAGGCGGATGTCTTCAATCTCCGCGGTTTCGCGCTGCCCCGTTATTACAACGGCGTCGCCCTCGCCAATGCCTACAGCCTGGTTCCGGTGAACATCTGGGACAACATTGACCGCATCGAAGTCGTCAAGGGTCCCGTCGGTCTCTACTACGCCAGTTCCACGCCCAACGGCGTGGCCAACTTCATCACCAAGAAGCCCCAGTTCATCAAAGCCGACACGCTCGAGCTGACGGCGGAAACCTATGGTTTCTTCAAGGCGATCATCGACCACCAGTCCCTCGTGGGCGAACACGCCGCATTGCGCGTGATCGCCTCGGGTGGCGAGCAGGGATCGGGTTACCATGATGGCAATCCCACCCGCTATACCTTCATCTCTCCGTCGGTCACCGTTCGTCCTTTCGAACGGTTGGAAATCACCGCCGAGGTGGACTATCTGGATGAGCACCTCGGTTATCAGGGTGGCGCCAACGCCTAGGGCTATTTTTACAACCCCCAATGGCAGCAGGATCTCAAGAATCCCGATGCCGCCACGCTGACGTATTTCAAAAACAAGTATGCCCTGGCCGATGACGCCGCCGCCCGCGCCTTCATCCAATCACGCTGGTCCCCCCCGAACTCCGCCGCGGGTCCAGCCCTGGCCACTTGGAGCGCTGACAAGCTCGCGATCACCGGGCTGGCCCCGTTCCTCTCCGTGAATCAGGATGTCGATTGGTCAAAGTTCTCCCCGCGGGGCGACCGTTTTTCACCGCAGAGCACTCAATCCACTTACGGTGGCTACAGCCCCACCTACGAAGCCTCGGTCACGCTCACCCCGGTCGACCATCTCACTGCACGCTACCATTGGGTGCACGCCGAGACCCACCAGCAGTTCGTCCGCCAGATCATCCAGCCCAACACCAACGGATTCCGGCCGGATGGTCGCGTCAACTCCCTCGACGTCTCCAATCTCGCCCTCCAAGGCTTCGATCACTTCAACCGCTGGAACTCCAATGACACCCAACAGATCGACTTGAACTATCAGCTCGAAGCGGCCGGCATGAAGCACTCGTTTGGCGCCGGTTATGAGGAGCTTCGTTCCTACGCGCAAATCACGACCGCTCCGCTTGATTTCAACAAGGCCACCCCGGTCACAAACAACGGCATCACCTACACGGGCAAGCTGGTTTATCAAAACTATGATCCGTTCAGCAGTAATCCCGTCCCCAGCCTCTACGCCTTGCAGTCCGGTCCCACCACCCGCGCCGCCTCGGTCCTCTCCAAGAACCATCAGTATTACGGTTCCTACCGGGGTTCGTTTTGGGACGACCGCGTGAACGTCCTCTTCGGCGTCAACAACTACTCCATCGACCGTTCCTCGCCCACCACCCTGCCCCAGAGCAACACGACGTACACCTACGGCGTGATCGCCGAAGTCGTGAAGGACCTGTCGGTCTTTGCGTCGAAGAGCGAAGCCGTCCAGTTCACCAATCAGCTCAGTGCGATCGGCGCCGGCGTGCTGCCCTCCGACAACGCCGTACCCCTCAGCTCTGAACAAGATACCGGCTACGAATTCGGGCGCAAGTCCACCTGGCGCGACAACGAGCTGTCGGGCACCATCTCCTACTACAACAGTGAACGAACCGGTGTGGTCGGCGGTGATGTGCTCAAGACGCTGACCGATCCGCGCAATGCGTCGGGCACCTTCGTGCAGTTCTTCGTGAACGGTGGCCTCTACCGTTCCCGCGGCATTGATGCCGACCTGACGTGGACGCCGAACCAAAACCTCCAGATGGTGTTCAACTACAACCATTCCCTCGAGGCCCGCATCGTCTCGGATCCTTCGGTCAACCCGAACACCCCCGGCTCGCTGGACTACCAGAAGAAGTTTAACCGTCCCTTGTCCCAAGCTCCGAAGGACCGGTTTAACTTGGTGGGGAAATACAACTTCGATTCTGGTGCGTTAAAAAATGTCAGCGTCGGCTCCGCCGTCCGCTACAACTCGACGTATTCGATCACCAATGCGGGCATCTATGACCTGTGGGCCCCGGCTGCGACGCTGTTCGACGTCTTCGTCAGCTACCGCACCAAGCTCATGGGCACGCCGACCGAGTTGAAGTTGAACATCAACAACGTCACCAACCAACGGGACGACTACACTTGGGGTGACGGCCGCACCATCTTCGGCACGGTCAAGTTCAGCTTCTAAACCACTCCCGGGTTTTTGTTTTTCAGGCACGGGTGGGAGTCCGCTCCCCTCGTGCCTTTTTTGTGCCCGCATCACGCCTGCCCTGCCGGTCAAATTTTCTCAGCCGGAGCGCACTTTCACCCGGCGCGCGCGAGCCGACACCCGAGCTACCACCGGCGACGAAGTCCGTCCGGAGGGAAATCAAACAGGGGCGGAGAAGAGCGCGTCGGCTTCGGTCTGCGCTCGGGAGAACGATGCCGGGATGGGTTCGGGGTGGTGATAGCGGCCGTGATGAGACGGTCGGGCACCACGGAGAGTTGTGACCAGCTTTTCAAGCGCGGGAGCTCGTGCGCGTGGGCGTGGATGCCCTCCAGGGCGTTGTAAAATGGGATCGTGCAGTTCACCTCGTCTTCGTACCAAGTGGATTTGCGGCAACCAAGACCACCCCTGAGGGTAAGCAGCTTGTCGCTGGCGGGCGACGCGCAGTGGCGGAGAAATTCATTGGCCGTGACGCGGTGCGGCGAACCGGCCGCGACGGCAAGGAGCCAGTAGACGTTAAGCGAGGCGCTGGGGTGGCCGGGCGCCGACGGCAGCGGGGCCACCGCGACGCCTTCCCACGGATGTGACATTTTCATCTCCCCGCCCCGCTCGCCCAATGCGGCGTAAATCGGACCAGCGGGCCAATCGATGATCGCGGCACCTGCGCGACATGCGGCAATCCGTCCGCCGTCCGGCGCCGCCCGCCAAGATCTCGTGCTCGGCCCGCTGCGCCGCGCCGCCGGAACGATCTTCGCCCACCACGCGGCCGACGAACGTCCCCACCTCCTCGATCATGTGGAGCAAGACCACCAGATACGTGCACCACCGGGTCAGCCGGGGAGCCTCCAAGTAGAAACTTGCCCGACGTCGGGTCGAGCGGTTTGCTGGCCCTGATGGCTGCCCCTGCCGAACCGCACCGCTCGAAGTGGAGCATCTTTAAAATCGGTTTTTCAGGTCCCGTCACCGGACCCGAAGTGTCCAGGAATCATCCCATTGGAGACGAGCTGGCTAAACGGGGTGTGGCCGGCCCAACCTGAGCAGCCATGGAAAAATACGTCACCCTGAGAGACATCGCCAAGCTGGCGGGAGTGCATTTCACGACAGTGGGCCTGGCCTTGCGGAATGACCCGCACGTCAACGCCGAGACCGCAGCCAAGGTCCAGGCCGTCGCCCGGCGGGTCGGCTACACGCACAACGCGATGCTCTCAGCCCTTTCGTCCTACCGCCGCGGCCAGGGGCGGCGCTTCGCCGGCGTGCTGGCTTACGTGCTGAATTACGATCCGGCCCGGTACGAGGACAACCTGGCCGAGTCGACGCTGGCTCGTGCCGTGGCGGACTATGCCAAGTCCCAGAGCTTCTCGCTCGAAGCCTTTCAGGTGTCTGACACGGGCCTGACCGGCACCCAGCTCAGCCGGGTGCTGCGGGCCCGCGGCATCCAAGGCGTACTGCTGTCACCGCGGCTCCCCGTCCCCGGGCCGATCCCTGATCTCGACTGGCAGGATTTTTCGACAGTTGCCGTGGGCTATTCCATCACGAACGTCGCCGCCCACCGCGTCTGCATCCACCACGCCTACAACATGCGGCTCTGCCTGCGGAAACTGCGCGAGCGCGGATACCAGCGCATCGGCCTGATTGTGAAACAGGATTTTTCCAAGCGCAGCCTCGGGGTGATGCTCGGCTCCTATCTGGCGGAGCAATATGTCCAGCCGGCCAAGCACAAGGTGCAGCCGCTCTACGCGGTGGAGTTGAGCCAGAAGGTTGTCGGCCAATGGCTCAAAAGCCAGCGGGTCGACTGCGTCGTCCTGCCCGGCGCCAGCCTCGAGGTCTGCGACTGGATCCGGCAGCTCGGCTACCAGGTGCCCGGGGACGTGGGCCTCGCGTTGATCTCGCGCTTCGGCAAATCGGATCATATCGCCGGCATCGACGAGCAGAACGACCTCCTCGGCGTAGCCGCCGGAAAATGCCTCGTCTCCCTGCTGCAGCACAACGAGCGCGGCCTGCCCGAGTTTCCGCTCTACACGATGATCGAAGGTCGCTGGGTGGACCGGCCGACCGTGCGGGCCGCGGTGGTGGTCTAGCGGGGCGGGGACCGCGGGCCTGCAACTTTCAGCTTTCAAATATCCGTCGGGTGACGGACATCAGGACCTGCCTGAGCGGCGGAATTTGAATGCCGAGCGAGGAACTTTGCGTTTCACCGCCGGGGCGCCTGATTCTCCGCCAGCCGCCGCTGCTCCGCCTGGATCTCCTGCCGGTGCGCTTGCTGCCACTCGAAGATGGAGCGGAACTTGGGCTGCGGGCGCGTGATATCGCCAGACCGATAGATGCGGTTGCCGCGCTCCACCGCCGGGGAAATGGCGCCGCCCAACAGAGCATCGATCGGTCCGTAGAAACGGTTGTCAATCAGCTCCACCCCAGTGCAGTCCGGCGTGGCGAGATAGATCGCCGCCGGCTTCGGGTCGAGCAGCACGAACACATTGCCCTGGATGATGTGGTCGAAGCTCGCCGTCTTCGCGACCACCCCCGGACCTTTGCCCACCACAAAGCGATTGTGCAGGATCAGCCACGCCTCGTTCATCCCGCCCATCCAGAGCCCCGCCTTCGGGGAGGAAATGTCGCAGTTGTAGACGACATTGCGCGGGCCGCTGGGCCCATGGCCGGGGTCCTCGGGCGGCGAGGCCCACATGCCGTTGCCATAGGCGCCGTCCTGCTGCCCGGACTCCACGACCAGTTCCTCGTAGAGGTTCTCGTTGGTCCAGCCCGCATGCCACTGCGCATCGCTGCCATGAAACACACTCCGCCGGATCACATTGCCCGAGGCTGCCCACTGTGAAACCGGCCCGTGACGCATCGCATGCGTGGTGACGCGGTCCATGAGGCTATCAAAGGAATGCTCCCATCCGACGTAGCCGGAGCCGCCGATGTTGTACCACACCCGGTCGAAGACCGAGTCGCGCACCTCGCATCGTTTCGAATGCGGCATGTATAGCGCCTTGTCGCCGGCATGCACCAACTCGACGCCCCGCACCCAGCATTCCCAACCGTACTCGAACATGACCCCATGGACCATGGCCGGGACCGACTGCTCAAAGCCGAGCTCCTCGATCCCGCAATGCACCTGGGCGCGCAGTCGCTGCACGGACGAACCGTCGATGACGGGAAAATCCATGCGCAGCGCCTCATCGAACCAAAGGCGGTCTCCGTCCACGCGGGTAATCTCATAATGGTTCGTGCGGATCTGGGCGCCTGGCCGCGCCGAGCCGGTGAGCTGGAGCCAGCGGGGGGTGGCGGGTGCGTTAACCTGAATCCGGTCGCCGGCCACCAGTCCGTGTCCCAATGCCAGCTCGAGGAACATGTCGCCGCGCCGGCCGTCCGCCGTGAGCGGAATGCGGTCACCCACCAGGCCTTGGCCGTCGAACCTGATCATCGCGAGCGAGCCGCGGCCGCGCTCCGCGGCCACCGGCGCCGCGTCCAACACCACCCGCTGCGCCACGCTGCGGGCCGGGCCGTCGCGATATGTGACGGTGACCTTGAGCTCCCTCTCGCCCGCCCCCGCCGCGTCCAACAGGTCGCTGCCGTTGAAACGAAAGAAGATCTGCGTCTCCCAGAGTCCGGAGCGAGCAATGCGCTGCACGAGCTTGCCCCCCCCGCCGTGACTTCCACGCCGGTCAACCCCTCGGGGTCGAGGCAGACATTGAAGAAACCCTGGGGATGGATCCTTCCGTCTGGCGGAATTCCCAGCAGCTCAGGCGCTTCGTCGCGTTTCGAAAACCGCGAAATCAGCACCGTTTGCTTGGCGCCGGCGCCGCGCAGCACCACGTCGTCGCCCTTGATCACGATCGGACGATCCAGTAGTAGCGCCCGGCGGGGATGAAGACCACGCCCCCGCCCGTTCGCGCCTCCACGGCCCCGATAGCGCGCTGCAGGGCCGCAGAATCATCCCGGTCATCGCCTGGCACCGCGCCGTAATCGGCCGCCGACAGGGTGTTCGCGCGCTCCGGGACGCCGCCCTGTACTCCGACCCGCGTCCAGTTCGGGTACGCGATCCCATCGGGTCCCAGCACATCGGCGGCAGTCAACTTGGCCGTTTCCCGTGCCCGGATTTTGTAAGTGCCGGGCCAGGGCGGCGCGGTGAGCCCGGTCACAAGATTTTGACCCTCATGCTCGCGGGTCAGGTCGAGGTAGGTGCGCAGATCCCAATCCGCCGGACGCATGGCATACGCGGATTGCTCGACCACGAGCCGATCCGCCTGGTCATAGACCTGCAACAGGCAGAAAAGCGGTTCGTCCGCTCCCAGGACACTCTTGCGCTGGCCGTAGGTGATGACGCCGGCGCGCGGGATGACCGTAAAGTCAAAGTTCAGGACGCGGCGGTTTCCCACCCGGCGGTTGATGCACACTTCCCTGGCCACCACTACTCCGTTGAGCAAAAGGTCGAAGACTCGCCGCAGGGGATCGCTCATGGCCATTTCGGTGTAGGCCAAATGCACGCGGTACGGGCCGGCACCAAGCCCGGCGACCCGCAGGTCGAATTCGCCCGTGCACCAAGTTTGGTAGACGGGTTGCCGTGCGACTGGCACCCCTTCCACCTCGGACTCATAGTGGCGATGCCCACAAAGCGCGGCTGCCCGATCGTCGTCACCGTCACGGAGGCGCCCGGCTCGGCCCCCCGGGATTGGGCGGTCGCGAATCCTGCAATCGGCCCTAAAACCATCAGTCCCAAGAGGAATTTTTTCATGCTGAGTTTATTCCGCGAGGACACCACGAAGTCGGTCGGATTCCAATGCCTGCAGCATGCTACATGTAGGGCGGTGCCAGCGCCCTCGAGCCCGCCGGCAAGCTTGCAGTGGATTTCCCCGCGGGTTGCTGGAGGAGCGTGAACAACCCAGGGATCATCCGCGTCCGCTCGCGTGATCCGTGGGTAAGGATCTTCCCAATCCGGGTTGAGAAAGAATGGCCGCGCACCCGTTCACTTCGACAAAACCTCAGGGGTCAGGTCGCCAATCGACTCGTCCAACAGACGCTGGTCCGTCCGGGCGACCCGGCCCGCAGTTTTCGGCAGGGGCGTATCGAATTGATAGCCGGGGTCGGTTTGCTGTTTGCGCCAAATCTCCCGCATCTCCCGCCACGCACCCACCAACGAGCGAGGTTCGGGCATGTCAGCGGCAACCTCCTGGTGCAACTGCCGCAAACGATAACACGGCACCCCCGCAAACATGTGATGTTCGGTGTGCCAGTTCATGCGCCAGTAAAGAAACGTCGAAAGCGGATCCAGCGTAATGGATCGCACACACAGCCGGAAATCCGGCGCGTTGTCGCGCAACCCGCAATGCATGGGCACGGCCACCAGATACCGCCAGAAATTGCCGATAAAATACGAGAACGACGTCAAAAGCGGCAACAGCCAGAAATTCAACAATCCCCCCAAGACAATCATCGCCAGGTGGAAGAGCACGATCACCCGCGCCCAGTTTACGGCCTTTCTTCGCTCGTCCGGATAACCTTCATAAACTGCCGCCAACCACTCCTCGCGACCCGCGACCGGCGCCGCAGGTCCGCTACGGGAGCGAGGATAGATTCCCGCCGCGGTCAGCATGGTCTTCTTCAGCACCGGAATGATCCCATTGGACTCAAATCCCCCGGTCACATTGACCGTGAGCAACTGCAGCAGGTAAAGCGCCTGCAATGACGGTGTCTTGGGCAGCGTCACCTCCCGGTCGCCTTCCGGGTGCAGCGTGTAGCGGTGATGATACGTATGGCTCATGGCGTACTCGTAAAAATTATGGTAGGACAGGACGCTGTAAACCCGCAGAAAAAAACGGTTGAGCCCCTTCGTCTTGAACACAGTCCCATGACCCAGCTCGTGAACCGCCAACCCCAGGAATGCCGTCACCGTCCCATGTAAAAAAAGCGCCCCGGCAAACCAGCCCCACTGCTGTTGAAGATAAAAGTACGCAGTTAACAGCCCGGTCCCGGCAAAAATCGCCAGATGACCCAAGGCCTGAAACCATCCCTGCCCGTCGCTGCGGCGGCTGAGTTCGCGCAACCGATCGCTGGCAATGGGGCAGCGATACCACACCACCCGCAACGTTGTGCTCACTTCCCTGAGCGATCCGTAAGTGGTGTTCATGTGCACTTCCTCCTGCCTGCCCGCTCCGCAATGATGTTCTTGTTCATGTTTCTTCGTCGTTAGCCTCAGGCCTCGAACCTCGCGCTGTAGGCGATCGCATTTTTGCCCTGGATCCTGAGCCGGATATACTTGCCCTTCAGGGCGTCGAGGGTCGCGTGGTCCTTCCAAACGATCACCTGACGGTCTTGATCTCCCGTGACCGGCTCGCAGTCCGCCGTCGTAAAGCCGGCGTACTCCGCCCCATACCCCGGGCGCTTGATCGAGACCGTAACCGGCCCCTTACACGCGAAATTCAGGAAGAGCTTCCCGCCCGGGCAAACGAACGGCAGCGTGGCAAACGATCCGTCGTGCTCGGTCTGCTGGCCCACCAGCCGGTCTTTCCGAAACGTCGCGAAGGCGAGCGACGGGCGCTGCGCCAGATCGCCGCCGGTGTCCGCGGCGTCGTGCCGGTCCGCCGAGGCGTAATAATAATAGCGGTACTCGTCGCCGACCAGGATCGGCTCCGCCAGCCCGACATAGGCGCCGCCACTGTCGTAGGTCCCCGGAATGCCGGGCTGCAGCAGGCGGGGCCGGGACGGCATCCGGCGCCAGTTCAGGTTGTCGCCGCTTTCAATCAGTTCGACCCAGGTCGTCTGCGTCGTGAGATCGTAGAGATTCAGGAAGCCCAACGTCCGCCCGCTCAGGACGAAGGCCGACTGGTTGTAGAAGTTTGCCCCCTCGTTGTCCCCGTGGTCGGGCGTGATGATCCACTGGGGCTCGCTCCAGTGCTTGAAATCGTCGCTGTGCGCCAGCATGCGGCTGCGGTTGTTGCCGAGGCGGTCCTTGAGGAAGGCGTAGTACCGCCCCGTGCGCTTGTCCTGCCAGAGCGACGACGCGTCCTGGGAAGGCAGGACGGTGCCCGTGAATGTCCACTGCAGGCCCTCCGGCGACACAAACAGGCAGCAGCCGGTGAGGTCGTCGTCCTTCGTGTCGATGTGAAACATCATCATCTTGTAGCGCCGCTGCGGGTCCGGCTCGTGCAGGTCCTCGATTACGGATGCCGAGTCGTTGTAGTAGGACGCCCACGCAAAGATGATGTTGTTGCCGGGGAACTTGTCCTGGAAATACCGGTTTTGAGCCGGCCGGCGCCACGTGAGGCCGTCGTCGGACTCCGCGTAGCACACGACGCAGTGGTTTTTCCCCTGCATCGAGTTGTCGACCAGGATCGCGCCCTCCTGGAGGCCAGGAAAATCCGTGCAGTAGAAAAACTTGAATTTCCCGTCCACCTGCGAGCGGATAACGCTACCCCAGTTTACCCCGCCCCCTTGCTCCCACGGCATCTGCGCGGTCAGCACGGGATTGGCCGCCGACTTCCGCAGCAGCTCAAAGCGATCATAGCAGTTCTTCCTTTCGGTGAGGTTGCCCGGGCTGAACAGCACCTCACGTCGCAGACCCGGTGCGTCCGCCGCCGGCGCCGCTGTCTTCAGGCTGCTCGTCTCCGCCCCGCCAAGTCGGAGGTCAGCCAGCGGCAACGTCGCGACCAGGAGGGAGGTCTTTTGCAGGAAAGAGCGGCGGGTGTGGTTCATGGGACGAAAAGGGTTGGGCAGGAGCGAGGAATTGGCGATCGGGCGGGCGTGATCGGATGGGCCGCGTTCATTCGCGAAACCATGCGATGGGGATGCTCTTAAACTTGAGCGTGCTCCTGTCGTGGAGGGCAGAGTGATAGACCAGCAAGACGCGTTCCCCATGGATCCGGACGCTGAAATAAGCGTACGTCTGCGTCAGATCGTTCTCCACGAGTTTCATCTTCAGCCAGGTGTTGCCCTCGTCGTTGGAAATCGCCGCCCCCATCGGCGTGCGCCGGCCGGAATGGCTCACCCCGCTCATTTGGGCGATCGGATTGTACACCAGCAGGAGGTCGCCGTTGTCCGGCAGGCGCGCCAGGGTGCTGGGGGCTTCCGGCGTCACCACCGTCCAAGGCCGGGCTTCCGTCCACGTGTCCCCGCGATCGGAGGAATATGCGTGCCAGATCATGCCGAACTGGGTGCGGATGATTTCGAGGAATCGCCCGTCCTTCAGCTCGATCACCCCCGGTTCCATCGCGCCGCGCTGGCCGCAAAACGTCTCGCCCTTTCCCCGCTGCCAAGCGTGGCCGTTGTCGTCCGAGAAATACATGACGGAACGGTAAACCTCGCCCTTCCGGATGGCTTCCTCCGTCCAAGCCACCGGACAGATGATCCGGCCGTCCTTCAGCTGGACGGCGCGCGCGTTGTTCATGACGTGGTAGCCCGTTTCCGGCGTGATCCGCAGCGGCTCGCTCCAGGTTCTGGCCTCATCCGCTGAACGGCGGACGTAAAGCTTCAAGTCGGTCTTGGTGTTCTTGACGCAATAAAAGAAGAGGATCTCGCCGGTCTGAATGCGGAGAAAACTCACCGACATGATGTTCATGCCCCCGGTATTCTCGACCAGGGTGAAATGATCGCCCCAAGTGCGGCCTCCGTCGGTCGACCTGGCGCCGGATATCCGCGCCTGCGCAAAATCGCTCGGCGCTCCCCCATAGAAATCCGTCCACCCTACGAGGAAGGTTCCGTCCTTAAGCACCACGAGATCGCCCTCGGAGTTCCGCGGATGCTCCGCGCTGGGATAGGCGATCACCGAGTCGATGACGGACTCGGCCGCTTTCACGGTGAAAGCCAGACCGCCAAAAATCAGCGCAAGCATGAGCCGGTTTCGTCGCATAAAAAAAGTTGGACCGCGTCAGGCCAACTGCCGGCCGCGAAACTTCGCGTAGGCCTCGTGCAGGGCATCCGTCCCGGGCGCGCCAATGTTCACGAGCGGTGAGCGTTTGCTCATCAGGCCCTGGTACTGATAGATGATGAGCTTGTCGGCCACCGGCGCCGCGACGAGCAGCTGGCGCTCCAACCGCTCAAATTCACAGGGCGTGCAGACCCGGCGGCCATCGGGACGCTTCTCGGTGTACTCGAAGACCTCGCAGTTCACCCACATCTGCTGGCCGAGCTTGGTGTGCAGCGGCTTGATGAGCTCATAGCCCTCCGCAGCCACGTAGAAATTCAGGCTCGGATAGACTTTCTCGAACCCGGCGTGATCCTGGTAGGCAAAGATGTCCACATTGAGCTGCTCCAGCTGACGCAACAGCGGATCGAGTTGAGCGGGTTTCGGCTTTTTTAGATTGGCCGGCGACATCATCAGCTTGGCGCCGGGCACCCGCTCGCGGATGCTCTGCACGAACCGCGCGGTCTTGTCGCAGTCATCCTGCGCGAACAGGCCCCCCTCCTTGATGCCGTGCGCCTCGGCCGTGATGTAGAAACCCTTCAGCGCCTGATAGGAGCCATACTTTTCGCGGAGATCCTCCGCCATGCTGGCGAGCCACCCGTTATGCTCGGGCGAAAGATCGGGGTTGGCGTTGAGCGAGTAACGACCGAACGCCCCGAGCCCGAGGTAGACACTCATCCCGCGCTGGTCCGCCGCGCGGACGATCGCACCGACGGGATCGGGACAGGCCATCGGCAGCTGGATGCCCACCGTCTTGCGGTTCGCCGGGTAGAGCGGCCGGCCCCAGATGGCGCAGCCGGTGAGGATCACCGTGTCCAGGCCCAGCGCGTGCATGTCGCCCACAATGGCCTGCCAGTTTTCCTCCCGCCACTCGCGGCACTCGTCCACCCAGTATTGGGCGTCCCAGTTGTTGACATGCTGGATGTCGATGAAGGAGCCGGTGATGAGGGGCTTGGGCATGGCGGGAAGGCTTGGGTCGAGGTCAGGTCGCCGAGGCCGGTCGGGGCCGAAGGAACAGCAGGAGGCCGGCGCACAGCAACATGCCCGCAGCACCCATGATGAAAAGGCGGCTGACGTCGATCTGCGCGTCGCGCATGGCCCCGCCGGCATACGTGGTGGCGCCACCCACGGCGCAGGCAAAAAAGTTCAACACGCCAAAGCCCGTCGCGATGTAGCGCCGATCCAGGATCAGGCAGAGGATCGGCATCATCTCGCCGCTCGCGAACGAGATCATCAGGCCGTAAATCACCAGCCCGGCAATGGCGACCGGCAGGAGGTTCGTGGTCGACACCACCACGATCGCGGGCACCGCCAGCGCCAGGCCGATCGCGGTGACAAAAATGCACGCCCGCCGCTGGGTCCGGCTCCAGCGGTCGGCCCACAAGCCCCCCACCACGAGGCCGAGCAGCGAGGCGGCATTCACATACACCGTGGCGATAAGGCCGGCCTCACCCTGCCCGAGATGAAAATGCTCCTGCAGGTAAGTCGGCATCCACCCGATCACCATCCACGCGGCGACGCCCAGCAGCCCCCAGTAAATGAACGCGACCATGAACGAGCCGCTGCCAAACAGACTGCGCAAGGCCTCGCCCAGCCTGACCCTCGGTTTCGCAACGTCCGGCGCCAACTCCGCCGCGTCCGGCGGCGGCGCATCGCGCAGCAGCAGCAACAGCACCACCGAAAAGGCAATGCCGACCAGTCCGAAAAGATTGAAGGAGTAGCTCCAGCCGTGGCGCTCCGCGAGCCAGCCGCCGACTCCCCCCATGCCGCCCCCCACCATCACACCGCCGAGCACAAGACCGGTGGCGAGGGAGCGCGTCTTTCCCCGGTGATAATCGGACACGAGCGCCAGCGAGGCCGGCAGGAAGCAGGCTTCGCTGATCCCCATCAGCAGCCGCGTGGCCAGCAACTGCTCGTACGTCTGCGCATGCGCGGTCAACCAAGTGATCAACGACCAGGCAAACAGGCTCCCGATGATGACCCGCGAACGGTTAAAACGATCCGCCAGATATCCGGCGAACGGGCTCAGCACCGCGTAGACCACCAGAAACGCGGTCGTCAGGAGCCCGAACTGCGCATCGGTCATCGGGATCGCCTCCTTCAACGAACCCCGCATTGTCGTGATCATCACCCGGTCGAGGTAGTTGAGGCAGCCCACCACCCACAGGAGCCCGACAATCAGCCACGCGCGGGCAGGAAGTTTCGAGTCAGTGATCATGGTGGGTCACACGGAAAGAGCTGGGGCGCGGGGCGCCCTGTCGGTGCCGCCGAAAGAGAAACAGTCCGCCGGCCCCTGCGCCACATAATTGGGCCCGCCGCAGATCGCTCCGCCGGTGCGGCCCGGAAGTGAAAAGGGGCCACGCCAGTTGGCGCGGCCCCTGATTACAGAAAGCATGTCTCGATTGATCCGTTACAGTCTGAACCCGACCGACACCCGCGCCTCGAAACCGTCGCCGCGCGTCAGGTCGTTGATCTTGTTCGTGACGTTGACCAAATTGAAGGTGAAGTCGGTCGGAGTCTTTCCCCACTTGGTGCGATAGGTGGCAAACAGGTCGATAATGGTTTCCGCCGGCACCACTTGGCTCGACGCCGGCGAATCGGTCAGGCTGAACGCTCCCGAGTAACGGATCGCGCCACCCAGGCTGGTGTTCTGGAACGGGCCCTCGGTGAAGTTGTACTTCGCGATGAAGTTGCTCTTCCAGATGGGATTCTTCATCGGACGGCGCAGGAACGTTGACTTGTAAACCGTCAAATATGGCTTGCTCAGGTCGATCGTCGGATCGCTGACCGTCTTGGCCTCGTACTCGTAGTTGAAGTTCAGGATGGCCTGGAAATTCCGGTTAGGGGTCCACGCGATATCGCCGTCGATGCCCTTCACCTGCACCACCCCGCCATTCTCCGCCCACACCACATTGTTGTTGGGGTTGGTGTCAAAGTTGCGCGCTTCCACACTGTTCTTGTTGTAGGAATTTCGGACGATGCCATCACGCTGATCAAAGTAGTGCGACACACTGCCGGAAATGGTGTTGTCCTTCCAGTTGGACTTCACGCCGAACTCGATGCCCTTGCCCTTTTCGAAGTCGAGCAACTTGCGGGCCGCGAGTTCGGCCGGCGTGACGCCGGCGCCTTCGATCGAAAAGCGGTTGGAGAACACGAAATTCTGGCCAATCGAGGCGAACGCCCGGAAACCAGGGATCACTTCATAGACCGCTCCGATCGACCAGGTGTCGTGGCTGAAGCCGGTCTGCTTCGATTTCACCCGCCGGGCGCCGGCGACGAAGTCGAGTTTTCCTTCCAAGGCGGAGGCTCGATAGGTGAAATAGAGATCCCGGAAATCCGAGTTGGACCGGGAGTTGATCTTGGCGGGGCCGTTGCGGAGCGGCAGGACGTCCGGCACCGGCTTGCCCGCGAAGGGATCGAAGTACTGGTACACGGCCACCCCGGTAAGCACATTGCCCAATTCGTCCACGCTCGGCGTGGCCTTGTTGTAATCGAGGGTGGTGTTGCCGTTCTGGTTGGTACCGCGGCGCCACTCCCCGCCCACGAGGAAGGAGTGTTTGATGCTGGCAAACTGAGTTTCAAAGATCGCGTCCAGGGTCTGGACATCCGCAATCGCCGCCCGCACCCCGTCGGTCGAGATATCCGCATATTGCACGTTGATCGTGGGCACTCGTCCATCCGCGCGCAGGCCGCCGTTCGGTAGATAAAACTGCCGCACAAAGTTCGCGGTGTTGTCCATCCGCGTCCAATGGTACTTGAGGGAAAGACTATCGAGTGGGGTGATTGTCACCCCGGCGTCGTAGACCTTGGTGTCGCCGTCCTGATTGCCGAAAGTTTCCTGCATCTTGTCCCCATAGGGAGAGTAACGCGAAAAGTTGATCGTGTCGCCGGTGTTCTGGAACGGTTGGTCGCCCGTCCGCTCCAGCGTGTCCGCCTGCCAGTTGACGATGAAGGCATTCCACTGCGTGTTGCGGCCATAGCGCTCCTGCACCTTGGCCCGCGCCGCGGTATCGTCCGCCAGACCATACTTGGTCTTCATGAAATCCAGGACCGCCTGGCTCGGGTTGGTGAGGTCCGTGTAGAATTGCGGGTTGACCCCGAAGTCGCGCGCGATGGTCGGGTACGGCATCTTCTGCTTCGTGTAGTTCAGCTCGGCATCGATCTGGATCTTGGCGAAGGGCCGGTAGGTGACCGAGGGGGCGAGGAAGGTGATCTCGCGGTCCTGGTTGTTCACCCGGCCGTTGCGGGTGTAATAGGAGCTGATCAGGCGCCACGCGATCTCGTTTTCCCGAATGACGCCCTGCGTATCGAGCAGGGTCTTGGCGTAGCGGAAGTTGCCCGCCGTCAGTTGCAGCGAAGTCGCCGTGGTGAACTGGGGCTTCTTGGTGATGTAATTGGCCACGCCGTTCGGGGTGGAGTTGCCATAGAAGAGACCCTGCGCTCCCTTGGCGATTTCCACGCGGTCAACGTTGTCGATGACCAGGTACGGGGTGATGCCCAGCGCGCTGGCGTATTGCACGCCGTTGAAATAGCGCGGCATGTTGAACCCGCGCATCGTCACGGTGTTCGCCTGACCAACATCGTTTTCGAGCACCGTCGCGCTCGAAGTATAACGGAATACGGCCAGGTCGTCCGTGATGGAAAAATCCTTGAGCAACTCGCCCGAGATGATCTCGACCGCCAGCGGCTGATTGAGAATCGGCACGCCAATGCGCGAGGCCGTCACCGAGGTAAGCTTGCGGTAGCCGTGGTCGTTGACTTCAGACACCTGGAACGGGCTGAGGACGACGGGTTCATCGTTGGTCGCAGCCGCTGGCTTCACGCCAGCGGCGGTTGTTTGGGCGCTGAGGAGGCCAGTCGTACCAAACCACAAGGCGGCAATCACTGTCGCGGATCGGAGGGATTTAGGTGTCATCGTGACTTTCGGTTAAAACAAATCAGTGGGGTTGATTTTCGTCGGTTCGCAGGACGATTCACGCTAATGCGCCGGCGCCCGCCCCGCGGGCAACGGCCCCTCTTTCCTACCTGTAGGAAGATCGGCCTCGCCGCCTACAGGTAGGCACACGGCTCCCTCGCTTCCCCAATTAGGGATCGAAAACAGTTTTGCCCGCTACCCCCGAATGCTTCTCTCCTGCTCCTCCGATTGCCTGCGCGGTTGCCCCTCTGAGCTCCTTGTGTCGGTTTCTTTTTCCCCCTTCTTTCACCATGCCCACGAGTGACAAAACCACCGATTGGAAAGTCGAGTCCCTCGCGTACCCGCTGAACGCCTCCGCCCAGCGTGAGCTCACCGGGCTGCTGCGCACTGAATGGACCCGCACGGACTATGACTGGCTTGAGGCGATGAGCGGCGACTACAGCGAAAAACTCGTCATCGTTTCGTTTTTGGCCCGCCGCGCCGGCGAACCGCTCGCCACCGCCACCGTCCATTTCAGCCGTCACCATCCCGAAGTCGCAGTAATTGGCGGCGTCCTGACGCATCGGGAACACCGCGACCGAGGACTGGCCGGCCAGGTGATCGAAAGCGTGCTCGCAGCGGCGAAGTCCGCCGGCTGCTCCATCTGCCTGCTCGGCACCGCCCGGAGCCCGCACAACGTCTACCGCCGTCATGGGTTCGACTGGCAAAACGGGAAGGTCATGCGCTGCGCCCTCGGCGCCACCGATTTCGAATCGCGGTATTTTGCCGCGGGCCAGAAGGCGGTCGTTCGCGCCGCCAACTGGGGGGACCTGCCGGGCGTCACGCTGTTCGCGGCCCAACCCTTGACCACGGCGTGCCTCGATTATTCCCACGGCCTTTTTTCCGGGCGCTATGTCCCAGCCGAGCGCTGCCTGTCCAATTTCCCCGTGCTCTGGTATGACACCGCTGCGGCGGGCGGCATGTTCGAGGTCCTGGCCGGGCCGGAAGACGGCCGTATTTTCGGCTTCGGCACCCTGACGCGCTCCTCCAGTGCGGCTCGCCGGCAGACGGCGACCGTCGATTTCGCCACCCACGATCACTATGAGGCGCAGCTGCCCGCGTTGCTCGCCCGCCTGCTCGACGGCTGCCCGACACGAAAGATCCAACGCGTCGAAGCCATGGTCCCCGTGGGCGACGAAGCCAAGCTCGCCTGCTTGCGCTCGGCGGGGTTTGCCCCGCTGGCCCTGCTGCCCGGTATTCTCCAGCTGAACAGCGGCCCGGCCGACGTCCACCTGCTCCGCCTCACGCTGTAGCCGACGTCGGAACCGACCTTTCCCGTCCCGGTCCCGGCTTCGCTCACTTGGATCGAACTTGCCGCCAAAGCGTCGTCCACTCAGCGGCGAATCCAGTTCGCGTCCGGCCGCGTCTTCGTTTCGGGTGGCCGCGGCCAGCCAAACATCCGCAGATCCACTGCGGAACTTTTCCCGGCGATGCGGGCGGCCAGATGCCCGCCCACCGCGGCAGCGCTGGCGAAGCCGTTGCCGCTCCAGCCGCAGTTGCACCAAAAACCGTCGATCCCGCCCTGGTTGCCGATGATCGGATGAGCGTCCGGCGTCATGTCGTAGATCGCCGAAAATCCGCCGGCATAAACCGCCCGCCGCATCGACTCGAACCGCTTGGTCAGGTCGTCGCGCAGGCTCTTCAAGTGCCGCGCCGAAATTGTCTCGTCGTAGCTGTCCGGATCAACCGGGTTGTTCGTCCAACCAAAGTGCGATGCACGCAGCACGGTGTCGCTGACCTCGCGCAGGTAGACTTGGTTGACGCCGTCGGACAGGATGGGGCTCCCCGCCGGGATGCCCTCGGGGCGCTGAAACAGACTGGTGCCGCCGCTGTGGGTCTCGATCGGCAGCGTGACGCCGATCCCCGCCGCCAGCCGGGCCGACCAGGGCCCGGCGCAATTGACCACCGTCCGGGTAAAAATCGGTCCCTCGTTCGTCTGCACCGCTTCAATGCGGGAGCCCGTGGCCGTGAGGCCCGTGACCTGGACCCCTTCGAGCAGCACCGCGCCAAGGCGGACGGCGGCCCGCGCCAAGGTCCGTGTCGTCTTCACGGGGTCGGCATAACCTGCCCGCGGCAGCCACAATCCCCGCTCTTCCTGGCGGAAGGCCGCGTCCGGCACCCGCGAGCGCAGCACCGACGCATCGACGACCTCAAACTTCACGCCCAGCTGCTTCATCAAGTCGAGGTCGCCACCGAGTTCCTCCTCGCCGAAGCCTTGGGTGAACCGCAGAAATCCGCGCTCCACAAATCCCGGATCGCCGCCGACCACCGCGTCCCAGTTCTCCATCATTTCCGTGGCCTCCGTCACGAGCTGGATGTACGGCGCCTCGGTAAAGATCGCCCGCATCATGGCGCCGCTCTTGGCCGTGGGTCCCGACGCCACGCCGTGCCGGTCGACGATCACCACGCGGCCGGCCCCCGCCCGCGCGAGATGAAACGCCGTCGAGGCGCCGTGCACGCCGGCGCCGATCACCACCACGTCCGCCGTGCGGTTCATGTGTGCGTCTCCCGCGAAAGCCTCGGGTTCGGAAGGGTCGCCCGGGTGCAGCCCGCGCCCAATGGTGGAACACTGATTTTCATGGGGGGAAGAGAGGTTCTGGTTTTCGCGACCGACACGGCCCTAGCCCGCCGGAGCGGGCAAGAGAAATGCCGCGCCCACCTCGCAGCCAGCAATCCGGCGGCGGGCCTACCTGTAGGCAAGGGCGGCGCGTCGTTGGTCTTCAGGGCATGCCTGCCGCTCAACATTTGGCGTCCAACTCTCCACCGTCCAAAAAGTGACTGTGCGCGCCAGCAGTAGCACCTTGGGTTGCCACCTGGAGTCAAATCCGGCTCCCGCATCACGCGCCAATTTATACAGGTAGTAAAAGGTCGCGCGCATGTTCGGCTTTTTTCCCTCGTGGCCCGCGCCCCCGTTGACCAACTGCTCCTCCGCGGATATTCCTGCACGCCGAAAAACTGATACGCTCCGATTCCCCTCCCTTTGACTTCAGCCGTTGGCCTCCCCTCTTCCCATGAAATCCATTCGTTACGGCGTCGTCGGCGCCGGGGTCATCGCCAATAACATGGCTCGCGCGTTCACCGAGGGCCCCGACTCCGTCGCCGTTGCCCTGGCCGACGTGAACCTTGACGCGGCCAAACTGCTCGCGCCCAAGCTCGGCGTGACGCGCATCACTGCCGACTACCGGGAACTGCTCGCCGACCCCGGGATCGACGCCATGTACCTGGCCACGCCGCCTTTTCTGCACAAGCCCATGACCCTCGCGGCCCTGCGCGCCGGCAAACACGTGTGCTGCGAGAAACCCTTCATGCTCACCCAGGCCGAGGTCCGCGAGGTGGTGGCGGCCCAGGCGGCCGCTCCGCACCTTCGGGTTAACTGTACGTCCTCCCGCTACCTGAGCGCGGGCTCCGTGCTGAAGGCGCGGCAGATGATCGCCGCCGGCGAGCTCGGCACGCTCTACTCTGTTTCCTACACGCAGGTCATCGGCGCCCCGAAGCCCGGCACCAGCCTGCCTCCCTGGCGCAACGACCCTGCGAAGAACGGCGGCGGCCTCTCATTCGACTGGGGTCCCTACGATCTCGACTGGCTCGCATTCGTCCTCGGTGACCTCTTCCGCCCCCGCGTCGTCTTCGGGACGCTGGGCAACTATTTTCCCCTCACGGCGGAACGCGTACCCCCCTGCCTCGGCGTCGACGGCCGCTACACGGCCCAGATCATCTGCGACAGCGGCCTGACCATCCTGTGGGAGCGCCGCGCCGCTGAGCATGGTCCGACCCGCCATACCATCGAACTGCGCGGCACCAAGGGCGGACTCGATTCCTACTTCATGCCGATGCCCGAAAAACCCGGCCTGCAACACCATGCCTACGTCGGCACCGACGAGCTCAAAACCACTGTCCTGCCCGACGCTCCGCCCAACTGGCACGACGCCATGGTGACGCCGATCCGCGACCTCACCACCGCCATCCGCGAAAACCGACAGCCGGCCAACACTCCCGCCGACAGCCTCCGCATTCACGGCATCCTCGACGCACTCCTGGCCTCCGCCCGCACGCAGCAGGCGGTGCGCATCGCGGATTGAGCGGGCGGGAAAAAACGTTCAACGCCCCATTTTCATCTCTCAAATATCGCCGCCGTCCTGATTCCGCCCTTGGCCCTACTTGAGCGTTGAGCGTTGCCCGTTGAGCGCTGAGCGTTTCCCCGCCCGCGCTCCCTTTCTGTCTGCGCCCCGCCGCATGCCCCGCCCCGGACCCCGTTTTCTCCGCCTGTCGCTTAAGCTCATCGCCGGCTCTTTCGCCGCGGCCTTGGGCCTGACGGCCCTGCTGATCGCGGTGGGGGAATTTTCCCGACCCGACATCTCGCAGCCGCCGCCGATGCCCAGCGAACGCGAGGCCGCGGCCGCCCGCGCGGCGCGTGATCCGCGCCCCACGCCCTCGCATCCCCCGACCATCTGGCGCGACGTGGACTACGGAGAAGGCCCACTCGGCGCCTGGTGGCCCAAGGCGGAGGCGCCGGTCCTTGCGGAACTGGTCCGCGCCGGCCGGCTTCCCCCGGTTGCCGACCGCACCGGCCCAGAGCCGATCGTCCTCGAGGGCGTCGAGGGCTCCGGTCACTACGGCGGCACTTGGTTCCGGCTCGCGACCAACCCCCAGGATCTCGAGGGGGTCATGCCCAGCCGTTACTCCGACGTGTCCTTGGTCCGCTGGTCCCCGCAGGGCTATCCCATCGTGCCCCACCTCGCGAAGTCGTGGACGGTCTCGCCGGACCAGCGCGTGTGGACCTTCACCCTGCGCCGCGGCCTTCGCTGGTCGGACGGCCAGCCCTTCACCACCGACGACATCCTGTTCTGGTGGCAGCGGGAGGTCCTCTATTTCAAGTCCGACGCCAGCGGTGCGGGTGGAACCGATTTCACGTTCATGCGCCTCGCCGGTAAACTTGGCCGCATCGTGGCGGTCGACGCACTCACGGTGCGCTTCGAGTTCGACGATCCGAACGGCATCTTTCTGGAGCGGCTGGCCAGCACCGTGGATTATTTCCGACCCGCCCACTACCTGCGACAGTTCCATCCCGGGATCGGTGATCCCAAAGTCATTACGGCCGCAATGCAGGCCATGACCCTGCCCAGCGCGTACGCGGTGTACACGCGCATGAAGAGCCCGCTCAATCCCGAGCATCCGCGGATGTGGCCGTGGATCTACGCGAGCTACAAGGCGTCGGCGCCCCAGGTCTTCGTCCGCAACCCCTACTATTATGCTGTCGATCCGCAGGGCCGCCAGCTCCCCTACCTCGATCGGCTCGTCACCGACATCAAGAGCAAGGCCATGCTGACCGCCGCTGCCGCGAGCGGCGAACTGTCCTTCCAGGACCGGCACGTCGACTTCCAGGACTATACGCTGCTCGCGAGCGAGGCCCCTCGGCGGGGCTACCACCTCCGGCACTACTACGCCGCCTCGCGGGCGTGGTTTCACCTCAGTCCCAACCTCAACCGGGTCATCGACCCGCTGCGCCCCGAGACCGCGTGGAAGCACCGTCTCCTGAACGAGAAGACTTTCCGGCAGGCCCTCTCGCTCGCAATGCGGCGACGGGAAATCAGCGCCGCGGTCTTCAACGGCGTGGGCGAACCCGCGCAGGTTTCGCCGGGGCCCGAATCACCTTTTTTCAACGAGCGGCAGTACCACAGCTTCACCGCCTATGACCCGGCGCGCGCCAACGCCCTGCTGGATGCGCTTGGCCTCACGCCGCGCGACCACGAGGGCTACCGCACGTTTCCTGACGGCACCCGCATGGTCTGGTTCCTGAACGTCCCCGAGGAATACCAGCCCGACGCGGCCGCCATGCTCGCCGACCAATGGGCCGAGGTCGGCATCCGCGCCCTCGTGCAAGTGCGCGTGCGCACGCTGTGGCAGGTCGAGCAGGCCGCCCTGCAGCATGACTTCACCATCTGGGGCGGCTTGGATGAGTTCATGGCGATTTTGCAGCCGCGTTATTTTGTGCCGATCGGCGGCGGCTCGTTCTTCGCGCCGGCCTGGGGCCGCTGGTACCAACAAGGCGGACTCCAAGGCAAGCCCGAGGCCGCCGCGGCCGGCCTGCACGGACCGCCCCCCGGCCACCCCGCGCGGCGCGCCATGGAGCTCTACGACCTCGCGCTGGTCGCTCCCACGGCCGCCGAGCGGCTGTCCCGCATGAACGACATCCTCGAGATCGCCGCCGACAACCTCTGGACCATCAACCTCGCCACGCCCCCGCCGATGATCGCGGTCGTCAAGGACGGCTTCCGCAACGTCCCGGTCGACGCCGTCTCCGCCGTGTTTTTCGAGTCGCCCGGCAATATGGGCATGGAAACCTATTTCTGGGACACGCCCAATGACCCGCCCGCCGTGGCCGGCCAGATCAAGGAGGCGCTCACCTCGCCCGTGCCCTTCCCGCGCTCGGCGGCCGGCCAGGCCTCGCGCTGGGGCGGACGCTTGCTCGCCTGGGGCCTGTGGCTCGCTGCGGGCCTCGGCCTCGCGCTCGCCGGCCTGCGCCACCCCTTCGTCCTGCGGCGGTTGCTCCTGCTCGTGCCCACCCTCCTCGTCATCTCGATCATCGTCTTCACCTTGGTTCAGCTCCCGCCCGGGGATTTCGTGTCGTCCAAGCTCATGGAGCTGTCGCTCAACGGCGATCCGAGCGGCGCCGCCCAGATCGAGGACCTCAAGCAGAGTTTTCATTTCGAGGACCCCGCCTGGAAGCAGTATTCGCGCTGGGTGGGCTTCACGTGGTTCACCTCTTTTCAGGCCGCCGACACCGGCATCCTGCAGGGCAACCTCGGCCGCTCGATGGAGCGCAACCAGTCGGTAAACGAAATCCTCGGCGACCGCCTCGCGCTCACATTCGCGATCTCGCTCTTCACGATCCTGTTCACTTGGGCGGTTGCCCTGCCCATCGGCATCTTCTCCGCCGTGCGACCCTACACGTTGGGCGACTATGTGCTCACGCTCATCGGCTTCGTCGGCATGTCGGTGCCGCCCTTTCTTTTCGCCATCGTGCTGATGTACGCGAGTCAGGAGTATTTTGGCGTCAACGTCTCGGGCCTGTTCAGTGCGCGCTACGCCGCGGACCCGCTCTGGACGTGGGGCAAGGTCGTGGACCTGCTCCAGCATGTCTGGGTGCCGGTCCTCGTGCTCGGCACCGGCAGCACCGCGGTAATGATCCGCGTGATGCGCGCCAACCTGCTCGACGAGCTCAAGAAACCCTACGTCGTCACCGCCCGCGCCAAGGGCGTGCGGCCCCTTCGGCTGCTGCTCAAATATCCCGTGCGCATCGCCCTCAACCCTTTCGTCTCCGGCCTCGCCGGCCTGTTTCCTCAGCTGGTGTCCGGCGGCGCGATCGTCGCCCTCGTCCTCAGCCTGCCGACGATCGGCCCGCTGTTAATGCTCAGCCTGATGAACGAGGACACCTACTTCGCGGCCTCGATGCTCATGATCCTGAGCGTGCTGGGCGTCATTGGGACGCTCGTGAGCGACCTGTTGCTCCTGTGGCTGGACCCTCGCATCCGCCTGGGGGGCGGTACCCGATGAGCGACGCACCCCACCCCAAGCCCGAGGCTGTCCTCTCGCCGTGGGAACTGACCGTGCGCCGCTTTGCCCGCCACCGGCTGGGCATGGCCTCATTCTTCCTGTTGCTCGTCCTCTACGGGCTGGCCCTGGCGTGCGAATTCTTCGCGCCCACCACGCGCGATTGGCGCAACCTCGGCTACTCCTACTGCCCGCCTCAGCCGCTGCATTGGTCGTTCCGGGACGGACTGCATGTGAACGCCATGCGCCGCTTCGACAACCCGGTGACTTTTGCACGCCGCTACGTGGAGGACCGCACCGTGGTCATCCCGCTCGGATTTTTCGTGCGGGGCGAACCCTACCGGTTCTGGGGCCTCGTGCCGCTCGAGCACCACTTCCTGGGCATCGACCGCCCCGCGCTCGCGGCCCAGGGCCGCAGCGGCGAAACCGGCGCGGTGTTCTACCTGCTCGGGGCCGACAAGTACGGCCATGATGTCCTCAGCAGGCTCTTTTTTGGCGCCCGCATCAGCCTTTCGGTCGGCCTCATCTCGATCGTCATTACCTTCGTGCTCGGTGTCGTGATCGGCGGCGTCTCGGGCTACGCCGGCGGCAGCTGGGACAATGTCATCCAACGCCTCATCGAGGTCATCAACGCCCTGCCGCAGCTCCCCCTTTGGCTCGCCTTTGGGGCAATCTTTCCCGCCGAGTGGTCCTCCCTGAGCGTGTACTTCTGCGTGACCGTGGCGCTGAGCCTCATCGGGTGGACGGGTCTTGCGCGGGTCGTGCGCGGCAAGATCCTCTCGCTGCGCGAGGAGGACTACGCCGTCGCCGCCCGGCTGCTCGGCGCGAGCCATGCGCGAATCCTGTTCCGCCATCTCGTGCCCGGTTTCACCAGCCACATCATCGTCACGCTCACGCTCAGCGTGCCCGGCATGATCCTCGGCGAAACCGTCCTGAGCTTCCTCGGCGTCGGCCTGCGGCCGCCGATCGTCAGCTGGGGCGTGATGCTGCAGGACTGCCAGAATCTCCAAACCGTCGCCCACTACCCGTGGCTCCTCGCCCCCGTGCTCCTGATCGTCGTCACCATCCTTTCATTCAACTTCACCGGCGACGCCCTGCGCGACGCCGCCGACCCCTACAGCGCGCGCTGAAGTCCTGCCCCTGCCCTCCGCCGTTCAACCCACTCCCATGAATCCCCTTCGACTCCCCGCCAGCTACTACCAACAATTTGATGCCGACTCCACGCGCGACGTCCCTGGCGAGGCCTATGGCGGGTGGAAGACGGCCGAACTTGAGATCGCGCCGGACCACACTGCCCTCGTGGTGATGCATGCGTGGGACGGTGGTTCCGCGCAGCAGTGGCCGGGCCTGTGGCGCTCCACGGAGAGCATGCCGCGCACGCGGGAGATTTTGGCCAGGGTCTTCCCCCCGTTGCTCGCCGCGGTGCGCCGCTCGCCCCTTCCGGTGTTTCATGTGGTCGGCGGACGCGACTACTACTCCCATCTGCCGGGCTACCAACAGACGAAACAACTGGCCGAGCCGGCACCACGCCCCGCGCCGGTGGCCAAGGATCCCGTGTGGGAACGGCTCCATCAGTATCGCCGGGACCATGGCATCGTCGGCACCCACAACTGGCCCGATGTCGCCGGGCGCTACCAAGTGCTCGATTTCGCTCCCGAGGCGCGTCCGGTCGGCCACGAGCCGATTGCGCAGGACGGAACCCAGCTGGCGGCGCTCTGCCACTCCCATGGCATCAATCACCTCGTCTACACGGGCTTCGCCGTCAATTGGTGCATGGTGATGTCGCCGGGCGGCATGGTGGATATGGGCCGTTACGGCGTCATGTGCTCAGTCATCCGCGAAGCCGTCACCGCCATCGAGAATCGCGAGACCGCCCGCGACGAGCGCGAAAAAACGCAGGCCCTCTGGCGCATTGCGCTCCAATGGGGTCTGGTTTTCGGGGTCGACGACTTTATGCGCGCCCTGCGACTCGCCGGGAAACCGGGTGGCGAGTGATCGAGGGACGGTCTCGCCACGCCGCTGGACGGCCTCGCTTTCCTTCTTCGCATCGAATTCCGATGCTGAATTCTCGCCATAACGAGCCGCGTTTTTGCAACGTTCCAGCCACGCTCTTCTGCAACTTATTGAGCTTCAGCTGGCGTCCCCACGGGATTCAAACCTGCAACGGTTCCAAAGCTAAGTCCCAATCCGGCGGGCCGGGCTCAAACGGAAAATCCGTTTGTGGTCAAAGTGAAGGGATCGCGGCGCGCGGTCATTTCCCCGGAGGATGCCAAGCTGCTGTTCGCGCTGCTCGACGCCGCGGGCGACGATGGTTTGCTGCGCAGTTCGCCAGCCGCTGAGCAGTGGTACGCCGGGAGAAACCGGGTTTCTTTCACAACGCTGGCGGAGGCGAAGCCATGTTCACTCTGCTACAGGCCCTGGACCAATCCATTGCCTCGGACCATAGCTGGATCAAGGAACGGTGGCGGTCGGTGAAAAGCCGTTTCAAAGCCACCCAGAGCCCGTTCTGAGCCGCGCGATCTCGCGGCAGCCTGCGCCACGCTGCACCGCCGGGCGAAGCGTGGCGGCTCTGGCCTGCCCGCCATAGGCCTGGCGTCCCCACGGGGATTCGACTTTCTGATCGTTATCCGCCGAGTTTCCGCTCCCCGAGGGTGGTGCGGCGAATGACGACGGACGCGGAACAGGAATCCGAAGGTCAATTCGCTGCTCGGGCCCAAGCGAACCGGCCGCACGGAATTTTCGAGCGGGTTATACCCCATATCCAAGCGCCAGGCCCCCGCCTACCATGGCAGTCGTTTTGTATTCCAAAAAGCTCATCTGCGCTTCGACCAAGCTGCTCCTTGCCTGCCTCGTCCTGACCTCAGCCGCCTGCAGCCGCCTGGCCCCGGCGGACTTCGCCTCGACCCGTCCGCACTTTGACATTCTCCAGTTCTACACCGGACACACCCGCTCCACCGGCCTGGTAGCGGGCCGCTCTGGCAGTCCGATGAAACGGGTGGCGACCGAAACCTGGGGGCACATGGAAGGCGGTGAACTGAACATGACCCAGGATATCACCTTTGATGATGGCCAGCCGCAGCGACGCGTCTGGCTCATGCGCCGTTTGGATGAGCACCACTATGAAGCCCGTTCGGCCAACGTGATCGGCGTGGCTCGCGGGGAAGCGTGGGGCAATACCCTGCGTCTCGAGTATGTCCTCGCCCAAAACCCAGCCAATCCCCTGACCCACGTGCGCATGACGCATTGGATGACGCTGCAGCCGGACGGCCGGACCATGCTCAACGCGGTGACCGTGAGCAAACTAGGCGTCGTCGTCGCGCGCATCACCGAGGTGTTTCACCAGGATTCTGCAGCGCCGGCCTGGCCTTGAGCTGTTTCTGACGCTGTGATCGATAAGCAAAGTCCAGCGGGCCCGACCGCTTGGTTCATGACCTGCGTTTCGCGGCGTTGCTAAACGCCCGTTTACGCCACGCCTCCGGCAGGTTGTGCAGGCGCACCTTCATCGTCGGATAACCTTAGGATATGCGGGTTTCACCCCGTAGCACGAGCGCGGCATCATCGGGTAGAGTTGACCCAAATAACTGGGCCGAACTGGGAACCCAAAATTATGAAATCAAACACCGCCCGCACGGCCGCTGTAAAAAAGTCCAAGGCCAAAGCCTACCAGAGCGTCAATCCCTACAACGGCCGGCTCCTCAAAACGTTCAAGGAACTGACCGATGCACAGCTCGAAGTCGCGATCCAGACGGCGGCGAGCGGTTTCGACCCCTGGCGGCTCGAGAGCTTCGCCCAACGGGCGCGCGTGGTGGCCAAGGCTGCCGCCATCATGTCCGCGCGGGTGGACAAGTTCGCCCGCCCGGTGACGCTCGAAATGGGCAAACGGTTTGAGGAGGCCCGCGGCGAAGTCGTGCTCAGCGCTGACATCATCGACTACTATGCAAAGAACGGCGAAAGCTTCCTCGCCCCGCAAAAGCTGCGGCCGAAATCAGGCGAGGCGGTGATCGAAAGCTCACCTTTGGGCGTGCTCTTCGGCGTCCAGCCTTGGAACTTCCCTTACTATCAGCTCGCGCGCTTTGCCGCCCCAAACCTGATGGCCGGCAATGTCGTGATGGTGAAACATGCCGGGTGCGTGCCCCAATGCGCCATCGCCTTTGAAAAGCTGTGGCGGGAGGCGGGCGCGCCGGCGGGAGTCTATACCAATCTGCTGATCTCGCACGATCAGGTGAACCGCGTGATCGACGACCCCCGGATCAAGGGCGTCGCGTTCACCGGCGGGGTCGAAGCCGCCCGAGGCGTGGCCGCCCGGGCCGGACAAAACGTCAAGAAAACCACGATGGAACTGGGGGGCAGCGACGCCTTCATCGTGCTGGCGGATGCCGACCTCGACAAGACGGTCAAATGGGCGGTCACGGCCAAGATGAACAACACCGGCCAATCCTGCATCGCGGGAAAACGCTTCATTGTCGCGGAAAAACTGGCCGACCGGTTTCTGGCCAAATTCCAAGCTGCCTTGGCGGCACTCAAGCCGGGGAATCCCATGCACCCGGGGACGACCCTCGCGCCGCTGTCCACGGAAGATGCCTTGGTCACTCTGCTGGCCCAAGTGAGGCGCGCCGTGGCGAAGGGAGCCACCCTCGTGATGGGCGGCAAGCGGATCGACCGCCCCGGCTTCTTCATGCAGCCCACGATCCTCACGGACATCAAACCCGGCAACCCCGCCTTCCGGGAAGAATTCTTCGGACCGGTCGCGCTCTTCTTCCGGGTCAACACCGAGCACGAGGCGGTGGCACTTGCCAACGATTCGGACTTTGGGTTGGGCGGATCCGTTTTCACCCAAGACATCCCCCGCGGCCAACGCGTGGCGAGTCGCATCGATACCGGCATGGTGTTCATCAATCACCCGACCTGGACCGCGCCCGATCTGCCGTTCGGCGGCATCAAGCACTCCGGTTACGGGCGGGAACTGTCGAGCCTCGGCATCCAGGAGTTCGTGAACAAGAAGCTGGTGCGCACCACGTCCATCAACGCGCCGGCCTGAGCGATGCCAAAGTCATGAAAACCCGCCGCCGCCGGCTTCCGCCGAAGCCACCCAAAGCTCCCCGCGGGGCTGTTCGCGTCGTTTGCCTGGGCGGTTCGGCCGGAGGGCTGCGAGCCTACAGGGATATTCTGCGCAACCTGCCGGCCGATACGGGCATGGCCTTTGTGATCGCCCCGCATCGAGCGCTGAAGGACGCGCATTTGCTTCCGGAACTCCTGTCCACCGTTACAGAAATGCCCGTCGCGGAGGTCGAGCAGGGCATGCGACTTAAACCCAACCAGGTGTTTGTGATGCCGCCGCACACGGACATGACGATGGCGGGCAATACCTTTAATCTCCGGACGGCCTCAAGGCCCCCGGGTTGGCCAAAGACAATCAACATCTTCCTCTGTTCGCTGGCGGAGATGGCAGGACCACGCGCCGTCGCGGTGATTCTCTCCGGTTTGGATGGCGACGGCAGTGCCTGCCTCAAGGCGATCAAAGACGGTGGCGGCGTCACGTTCGCGCAATCCGACGCCTCCTATCCCAGCATGCCTCGCACCGCCGTCGAGACCGGTCATATCGACCATCTGCTCCCGGCCGCTGACATCGCGAAGGCCTTGTTGGTTTTGGCGCATGAACCCTTGCCGGCTCGCGAACTCTCAACGCCCCGGCGATAGCGGGCGCAAACAGCGGCGAGCACCGCAGCACCACCCCTTGGAAATGAGAGAACGGTCAGGACAAGAGAACCTTGCGGGGCGCTGCCAGCCGTTAAATGCCACGGCGGTCTGATCTACCAGGGCCGGCTACCCTGCGGGCGGAGGCCATTGCGCTGGAGTCGCTGATTCACCACCGTGAAATGCTTGCGGGCGGACCCCCCTTGGAAGAAGCGCATCGCGCCTTCGGCGCTAGCGAGGTTGATTTCATGGCGGTCTTGCTCGGCGGCCGCGTGATCGGCCTGTGCTCCCGCGGCCAGATCGGATTTATCATGGGCGCTCGGTTCGGCTTCGCCCTCAACAGCCCGCGGCCCGTCGAAACCGTCCTGGTGACCAGTCCCCTGATCATCAACGTGGGCACCCCAATGAGGGACGTGCTGGCGCTGCGCGAGAAGATCACTCCTGTTGCTGCAGGTAGTGGCATCCCTTGCTGAGGGGGTTGAGGGTGGCGGCGTGCACCACGACCAAGGCCGATTGGACGGCGTTGCGCAGCTCAATGAGTTCCCGCGTCAACCGGCAGTCGCGATAAAACGCCCCGATGTCCTCGCGCAACTCCAGCAGGATTTTTCGCGCCCGCGCCAATCGCCGTGGCGAGCGAACAATCCCGGCGTAATTCCACATGGTCTGCTGCACGAGCTGCAGATCCTGCCGGATGAGCAGCGGGTCCGCCTCGCGCTCCTGCCCCTGCCAGGGCGGCGGGGCCGGTCGGCGATACATGCCGCCGCGCAGTTCCGCCGTGTCCGCGCGCGCCGTTGCGCGCGCGCCCACCAGCGCCTCGAGCAACGAAGTGCTCGCCAGGCGGTTCGCTCCATGCAGGCCCGTGCAGGCGGTCTCGCCGATCGCGTTCAGGTTTCGCACATTGGTCCGCCCGTGCAAATCGGTGTGCACGCCTCCGCATGAATAATGCGCCGCCGGCACCACGGGAATCGGTTCCCGCGTGATGTCCACGCCGTGCGCGAGACAGCGCTGGTAGATGCCGGGAAAACGCTCACGCAGGAATTCGGGGCGCAGCGCCGCCAGGTCCAGCCAGACGCACGCTTCGCCCGTTTTGGCCAGATGCTGCTGTACCGACCTCGCCACGACGTCGCGCGGAGCCAGCGATCCGCGCGGATCGAGTTCATCCATGAACCGGTGCCCGGCGCGGTCCACCAGCACCCCGCCCTCGCCGCGCAACGCTTCCGTGATGAGAAACCGCGGCGCGTTCCGACCGTAAAAAACCGTGGGATGAAATTGCACGTACTCGAGGTCAATCAGCCGCGCGCCCACCCGCCACGCCATCGCCACGCCGTGCCCAACGCTGCCGGGCTGGTTCGTGCTGTGCAGAAAAATGCCGCCGAGCCCGCCCGTCGCGAGGATTGTCTTCCTGGCCACGATCGACGTGATGACGCCCGTTGCCGTATCGAGTACATACGCGCCAAAGCAGGTCAGCGGCTCATAGCGATCCGTCGGATCGGTGCAATGGTGCGACAGGGTCAGCAGGTCCACCGCCACCCAGCCGCTGCGGCGGGTGATGCCCGGCGTGGTGTCCACGCGGCCCATCACCCCCTCGAGGATGGCGTGGCCCGTGGCATCCTTCGTATGGATGATGCGCCGGGCACTGTGACCCGCCTCCCGGGTGAAATCCAGTCCCCCCGCCTCGTCGCGATCAAACCCGATGTGCAGCTCGTCGAGCAGCAGCTCGCGCAAAGCCTCCGGCCCCTCCGTCACGAGTTGCTCCACCGCTGCCGGATTTGAGGTGCCATCACTGGCCGCGATGATGTCCCGCGCCAACAGCGCGTGGTCCGGCGTGTCGTCGTAAATGATCCCACCCTGCGCCCAGTCGCTGTTGGCCTCGAGGGGCGCGCCGAGCGAGAGCAATTCCACGCGGTGCCCCGCCCGCGCCGCATGCAACGCGTAAGCCGAACCCGCGAGGCCGGCGCCGATCACCAGGCAGTCCGTTTGGATGATATCCATGGGACTCAGCGGCGTTTCACCGGGTGCACGGTCAGGCTCAGGTCGGCCGCCGGCGCCGAGTGCGTCAGCGCCCCGACACTGATGACGTCCACTCCCGGCAGCGCGAACTCGCGCAGGGTTTCGAGCCGGATGCCGCCCGACACTTCAACGATCGCCCGGCCGCCAATGATGGCGACGGCCTGGCGGATTAACGCGGGTGTGAGGTTATCGAGCAGGATCACCTCGGCGCCGGCGCGGCGGGCCGCGCGGACTTCCGCGAGACTGCCGGCTTCGACCTCAATCTTAGCCAGATGCGGCGCCGCCGCGCGCGCCAGCGTCACGGCGCGCGCGAGCGAACCCGCCGCGGCAATGTGATTGTCCTTGATGAGTACATGCTCGCCGAGCGACGAGCGGTGATTGTGTCCGCCGCCGCACCGGACGGCATATTTTTCCAGCGCGCGCCACCCCGGCGTCGTCTTGCGCGTGTCCACAATGCGCACGCCCGTGCCGGCCGCAGCGTCGACGAACCGGCGCGTCAGCGTCGCGACCCCCGAAAGCCGCTGGAGAAAATTGAGCGCCGTGCGTTCCGCCGTGAGCAGCGAGGCCGTCGGCCCGGCCACGCGCAGGACCACCCCGCCCGACTTCACGCGGTCACCGTCCCGCGCCGCGAGCGTGACCTTCAGGTGCGGATCCACGCGCGTGAAAACCCGCGCCGCGACCTCGAGCCCGGCGGGCACGAGCTCATGCCGCGCCTCGATGAACGCCCGCGACCGGTGGCGGTCCGGGAAAATCGCGCGGCTGGTAACGTCGCCAAGCCCGGCGTCCTCTTCCAGCGCGAGGTCGATCAAGTGGTCAGTCCGTGGGTGCAAGGGCGAACATCCTTTCAATGCTGCGGGCGGCGCGGCGCGCCACCTCCGGGTTGAGCGTGATGATCTGGTCGGGGCGCGGCGCGCGCAGCGCATCACGGACCTTTTCCAGCGAATTGAGTTTCATGTAGGGGCAGAGCCGGCAGCCGCCGATGAAATGTTTCTCCGGCGCCTCCACCTGCAGGCGGCCCACGAGCCCGCACTCGGTCAGCATCAGGAAATACGGCGCGGGCGTTTGCTTCACGTACTTCATCATCGCGCCGGTGCTGCCGACGAAATCCGCCGCCGCCGCGACTTCCGGCGGGCATTCGGGATGCGCCACGACCTTGAGCCCGGGAAACCGGCTACGCGCGTCCGCCACGTGCGCCGCGTCAAACGCGTCATGCACAATGCAGGTGCCGTCGGACGAGATGATCTCCTTGTCCACGCCCCGCCGCTTGAGTTCGCCGCGAACGTTTTCCGCCATCAGCCGGTCGGGCACAAACAGGATGCGGCGCCCGGGGAGTTTCTGGATGATGTCGTAGACATTCCCCGAGGTGACGCACACGTCAGACTCGGCCTTCACCTCGGCCGTGCTGTTGATGTAGCACACCACGGCTGCATCAGGATAAAGCGACTTGAGCCGGCGGAGTTCGGCGCCCGTCAGCGAGTCGGCCAGCGAACAGCCCGACGCGCGGTCCGGCACCACGACCGTGGCCGCCGGGCACAAAATCTTTGCCGTCTCCGCCATGAAGACGACCCCGGCAAACACGATCAGCTTCGCCGAGGCCTGCCGCGCCTGCTGGCTGAGGAAGTACGAGTCGCCCTTGAAGTCGGCCACGCCATAGATGATCTCAGGCTCGACGTAGGAATGCGCGAGGATCACCGCCTGCTGCTCCTGCTTCAGCCGGTTGATCTCGAGCGTGAGCGGCGCGATCCGCCGGCAGGCTTCGAAGTCCCACTTCACGCCCGGCGTGCAATCCACCGGCAACAGCATGCGGAACAGGCGCTCGGCCTCCGTTTCGATCGAGTGATCAAGGGCAATCATGGCAAGGTGACACGGGTCACATGGACCGCGTTGATGCGGTTGTCGTTCCCGAGCAATACCACCCGGGGCGAGTGGGAGGTCACTTCCGCGGGCTCGAGCTCGGCGTAAGCGGCGATGATCACGCGATCGCCCAGCTGCACGAGCCGCGCCGCGGCGCCGTTGAGCTGGACCTGGCCCGGCTCGCCGTAGATGACGTAGGTCGTGAAGCGGGCGCCGTTGGTGATGTCGTAGACATCCACCTGCTCAAACTCGAGCAGGCCGGCCTCGCGGCAGAGGCCGCGGTCCAGCGAGATGGATCCCTCGTAGTCCGGATCGGCCGCGGTGACCGTGGCGCGATGGAGCTTGGATTTGAGAAATGTGCGGCGCATGCGGCAGGATTATTTTTTGGCCGGACCCGGTTCGCGGTTCAGGACCGCGGCCTGTTTCAGGCCGGTCAGCACGAGCTCAGGCACGATTTCGTCGAACAGGCTCTCGTGTTCGAACATCCGCGCGAAGCCGCCCGTGCCGATGATGAACGGCTGCGTGGCGGGAAACACTTCCAGCTTCAGCTTGACCAGGAGGTACTGGATCGCCCCGACATGGCCGAAATACAGGCCGGACTGGATGCTCTCGGTCGTCGTACGTCCCAGCACCGTGTCCGGCTGCGCGATCTCCACTCGCGGCAGTTTGGCTGTGTGGCTCGCCAGGGTCTCGGCCGACACCCCGACACCGGGCAGGATGATTCCGCCCAGGTAATCCCCCGTAGCCGTCACCGCATCGAACGTCGTCGCCGTGCCGCAATCCACGACGATGAGATCGCGCCGCGGCCGGCGGTGCGCGCCGGCAATGGCCCCCGCGATCCGGTCCGCCCCAACCTCGAGTGGGTTGCGGTATTTCACCTTGAGACCCGTCTTCACGCCGGCCTGCAGGACAAAAGGCTCGCAGTTGAAATATTTTTCCGCCGCTCCCCGCAGGCTGTAGAGCGTCGCGGGCACCACCGAGCAGATGGCCACGGCGGTTACGGACCGGGGCGCCACGCCGTTTTCGCGCAGCACCGCGGTGAAGAAGATCCCCAGTTCGTCAGTCGTGCCGTGCGGCTGGGTGGATTTGCGAAACTGGCAGCGCAGGGTGTCGCCCTCGAAGACGCCGCCGTGGATTTGGGTGTTACCGACATCGAGACAGAGGAGCATGATGGGTTTAGGTTAAAAGGAGAGGTTCCGCCGGTTGGGCGGCGGCGAGAAGTCGTTCGAGCTCGGTGGCCAGGCCCGTCCGCGTCAGGCACGACGCGGCCATCGATCCGTTGGCGCGGTAAATGACAGCGGGAAATTCCTCGTCGCTGGCGCGGGCCTGCAGGTCGTTGTGCACCACCCAGTCCGCGCCGGACCGCGTGAGCAGCGCCTGTACCGCCGTCCCGGCCTCGGCCGCGCGGGCGCCCGTCGTCAGCTTGAAAGTTACCACCTGGAGGCCCGGGTTTCGGCTGCGCCCGCGCAGGCCATCGACCAGCTTGGGTGTGCGCCGGAGGTGCAGCACCGGCGTCTCATCCGAATCCAACTTGCCGGCGCCCGGAACCCGCTTGGCGCCGCCCACCTCGATGGATTCTATCGCGAAATCTCCGACCGCCGCCGCGTGAATCACCGCGTCGAATTTCTCGGCCGCCAGGTTGCGGGCCAACGCCGCGTCCAGCTCCGCCACCGATCCAAAAATCTCCTCTTTCACCGGCGCCGTCGCCGCCGCCGAGCCACGCGCCCGCAACAGCGTGACTTGGTGGCCGCAGCGCGCGAAATGCGCCGCAATGCCTGCACCCGTGCGGCCCGTGCTCAGGTTCGTCAGCACGCGCACCTCGTCGACCGGTTCCGCCGTCGGGCCGCTCGTCACCAGCACGCGCAACGCCCGGGCGGGCCGCGCCAAAACCGATTCCAGATACACCACGATCTCCGCCGGCTCGGCCAGCCGGCCTTCCCCGGTTTCGCCGCAGGCCGTGCGCCCCCGACCGACCGGGATGAACCGAACGCCCCATTCGCGCAACCGGGCCACCGCCGCCAGGGTCGCCGGATGACGCCACATCTCCGGATTCATCGCCGGCGCCATCACGAAGGGTTTTGTCCGGTCGTGGGCCAGAAACAGCGCGCCCACCAAATCATCCACCAGGCCCGCCGCACAGCGGTTGAGGGTGTTGGCCGTCGCTGGACAAATCACGACAACCTCCGCCCAACGGCTCAACTCGATGTGCTCCAGCGCCGCTCCCGGCGCGAAGAGATCGCCCAGCACGGGCCGCCCGGTCAGACCCTCCAGCGTGGCCGCGCCGACGAAACGCAGCGCGGATTCGGTCGCCACCGTGCGGACACGATGTCCGCGCTGCACCAGCTGCGAGATGGCCTCGCAGGCTTTGTAACCGGCGATGGAGCCGGTCAGGATAAACGCGATGTTAAAGCCGGACATTGTCGATCAAGCGGACTCCTTCCAGCCGCACCGCGCCCAATCTCACCCCGTAACTGTCGTCCACATAATCCACGCCAAATCCCGCGGCCCGCAGGGTTTCCGCCGCCGTCGCCGCATCGGGCGCGCTTTGCAAAATCATCGGGAACGCCGCCGC